>Ga0208519_100104_pt1 | contig 80933 bp, 70 predicted proteins | sample LakWasM130_HOW14_2_FD_183940 | JGI IMG/M metagenome (GOLD analysis project Ga0208519, IMG submission 183940) | Freshwater sediment methanotrophic microbial communities from Lake Washington under simulated oxygen tension - Sediment Metagenome... | ecosystem: Environmental > Aquatic > Freshwater >... | reverse complement strand
CAAGTTGGTACCACTCCTTCCCATCCCGAACAGGACAGTGAAACGACTTTGCGCCGATGATAGTGCGGGTTCCCGTGTGAAAGTAGGTCATCGTCAGGCTCTTACAGCCCAGTAACGCCCCGCTCAAATTTTGAGTGGGGCGTTTCTGCTTTCAGCGCCCAGTTTTCACTCCCAATACGCACATCGCCAGAGCCGTCTGTCTCGCACCAGTCTTTGCGCTGCATAGTCTTGTGGCATAGATGGGGTCAATTGCGCTACGATTGACGTTTACGTAAACGTTGAAAACGTGTTGCACTGAAATGCAGGTGGCGACCTTGCGAAAAACTACCGTGCAGCATTGCTCTACCATGGCCTCTACCTACACCATTAGCGACCTCGCGAAAGAGTTTGATCTGACAACGCGTGCCATACGCTTTTATGAAGACATGGGCTTGTTGCAGCCTGAGCGCAATGGGCCGGCAGGCCGCAGTCGCGTGTACAGCCCGAGGGACCGCACGCGGCTGCGGTTGACGTTGCGGGCAAAGCGCCTTGGCTTGTCGTTGAGCGAGGCCAAGGAGATCATCGACCTCTACGACAGCCCGCGCGATACGGGTGTGCAGCTGCAAAAGTTCCTGGATGTGCTGGTGGTGCACCGGCGGCAGCTGGAAGATCAGATGGCTGATCTGCAGGCCAACCTGGAAGAGGTTCGGGAACACGAGAAGGAAGCGCGCGCCCTGCTGCTGAAAACAGAAGGGAAAAATGGTTGATAATTAACGTTTACGTAAACGTCAATCAGGAGACCGTGTGAGCACCCCACTTTTCGATGTCCAGACGCCCACTTATGCGGCGCGGGTGCATGAGAGTTTTGCGCGCCAGGGCGCCATGCAGACGCTCGGCGCCCGCCTGGGACTGGTTGCTCCCGGTGCGGTGGATATCGAAATGGATTGGGCCGCTGGTCTGACCCAGCAGCACGGATTTCTGCATGCGGGCATGGTGGCCACGGCCCTGGATTCCGCTTGTGGCTATGCCGGATTCACCCTGATGGCAGCAGATGCGGCGGTTCTTACTATCGAGTTCAAGATCAATCTTCTGGCCCCGGCGCGCGGTGAGCGGTTTCGCATGGAGGGGCGGGTGCTCAAGCCGGGGCGCACGATCACCGTTTGCGAGGGGCGCGCCTATGCACTCGAAGGCACGCAAGAGAAGCTGGTGGCCACCATGGGCTGCACCTTGATGGCCGTTACGGGCCGCGAAAACATCCGCCACTGAACTGCAACACCATTCCACCGATCCGAGGAGACATTCATGAGCATGCCCGCCACCATTCCAGGCCTCAATTTCCAGTTGGGAGAAGACATCGACGCATTGCGGGACGCGGTCCGCGATTTCGCGCAGGCGGAAATCGCGCCACGCGCAGCCGAGATCGATCGCAGCGACCAGTTCCCTATGGATCTGTGGCGCAAGATGGGTGAACTGGGCGTGCTGGGTATCACCGTGCCCGAGCAATACGGTGGTGCGGCCATGGGTTACCTGGCCCACATGGTGGCCATGGAGGAAATCTCCCGCGCCAGCGCTTCGGTGGGCCTCTCCTACGGCGCGCACAGCAACCTGTGCGTGAACCAGATCAACCGCAACGGCAACGAGGCGCAGAAGGCCAAATACCTGCCCAAGCTCATCAGCGGCGAACATGTGGGCGCGCTGGCCATGAGCGAGCCCGGCGCTGGCTCCGACGTGATCAGCATGAAGCTCAAGGCCGAGGACAAGGGCGGTTACTACCTGCTCAACGGCAACAAGATGTGGATCACCAACGGTCCGGATGCCGACACGCTGGTGGTCTACGCCAAGACAGAGCCCGAGATGGGCGCGCGCGGGGTCACGGCATTCCTGATCGAAAAGGGCATGCCTGGTTTCAGCATTGCGCAAAAGCTCGACAAGCTGGGCATGCGCGGCAGCCATACGGGCGAGCTGGTGTTCCACAACGTCGAGGTGCCCGCGGCCAACGTGCTGGGGGGCTTGAACATGGGCGCCAAGGTGCTGATGAGCGGGCTGGACTACGAGCGCGCGGTGCTCACCGGCGGCCCCCTGGGCATCATGCAGTCCGTCATGGACAACGTGATCCCCTACATCCACGACCGCAAGCAGTTCGGCCAGAGCATCGGTGAATTCCAGCTCATCCAGGGCAAGGTGGCCGACATGTACACCGTGCTGCAAGCAGGACGCTCGTTTGCCTACACTGTGGCCAAGAATCTCGACATGCTGGGCGCCGACCATGTGCGCCAGGTACGCAAGGATTGCGCCAGCGTGATCCTGTGGTGCGCCGAAAAGGCCACCTGGATGGCGGGCGAGGGGGTGCAGGTGTTTGGTGGCAATGGCTATATCAACGAATATCCGCTGGGCCGCCTGTGGCGCGATGCCAAGCTGTACGAGATCGGTGCCGGCACCAGCGAAATTCGCCGCATGCTGATCGGCCGCGAGCTTTTCGCCGAAACCTGCTGATTTCCCTTTCTTCACTCACCTGTCAAGGACAGCATGCCCTCATCCGTCGAAGACCTGTTTGTTCACAACCGCGCCTGGGCTGCCCAGATGGAGCGCGAGAGGCCTGGCTTTTTCACGGGCCTGATGGCCCAGCAAAAGCCCAAATACATGTGGATCGGGTGCTCGGACAGCCGCGTACCCGCCAACCAGATCACAGGCCTGGAGCCTGGTGAAATTTTCGTGCACCGCAACGTGGCCAACGTGGTGGTGCCCACTGACTTGAACTGCCTGTCCACCATCCAGTACGCGGTGGACCAACTGCATGTAGAGCACCTCATGGTGGTGGGGCACTACGGCTGCGGCGGTGTGCTGGCGGCGCTGGAGGGCATGCGCGTGGGCCTGGCCGACAACTGGATCCGCCATGTGCAGGACGTACGCGATCGCCACCGTGACCTGATTGCCGCCACCGCCCCCGAGTGGCGTCACGATGTGCTGTGCGAACTCAATGCCATCGAGCAGGTGGTCAACATCGCACAGACCACGGTGATGCTGGACGCATGGGGCCGTGGGCAAAAGGTGACATTGCACGGCTGGTGCTATGGCCTCAAAGACGGGCTCATCAACAACCTGCACATGACCGTCGACAGCACCGAAGGGCTGGATTCGCTCTACAAGGCCGCGATTGCCGGAGTGGCTGCCGTCAAAAGGCAGTAGCCCGGCAACGCCTGCTCGCCTGTACTGCGACGGTTGAGACCCCGCCATGTTTCCGCAACGGCTGGATGCCCCGCAGGCCTACGGCATCGCCAAGGCCATGATGGACGGGTTCAACCGCCATTACCGGCTGTTCCGCACCGAGTCCGCGCGGGCCAAGCACCGCTTTGAAACCGCCGACTGGCACGGCCAGCAGCGGGCGCAGCGCGAGCGCATCGAGTTCTACGACCTGCGCGTGAAGGAGTGCGTGCGCCGGCTCGAAAAGGAATTCAGCGCCGGCGCGCAGCCCATGGACGTGTGGCACCAGATCAAGCTGCACTACATCGGGCTGCTGGTCAACCACCACCAGCCCGAGCTGGCCGAGACCTTTTTCAACTCGGTCACCACCAAGATCCTGCACCGCACACATTTCCACAACGATTTCATCTTTGTGCGGCCTGCGGTCAGCACCGAATACATCGAAAACGACGAACCCGCCGCGCGCCCCACCTACCGGGCCTACTATCCCTCGCGCGACAACCTGGTGGACACACTGCACCGCATCATCGACAACTTCCAGCTCCAGCGGGAGTTTGTGGATCTGGCGCGCGATGCCGGTTGCGTGGTGAACGCGATGCGCGGCCGGCTCGACAAGGTCAGGCTCCGCACCAACTTCCAGATCCAGGTGCTCAGCAGTCTGTTCTACCGCAACAAGGGCGCGTATGTGGTGGGCAAGATCATCAACGGCTTCAACGAGGTGCCATTTGCGCTGCCCATCCTGCACGACGACAGCGGCAGGCTGTTCATCGACGCCGCGCTGTTCGGCGAAGACGACCTGCAGATGCTGTTCAGCTTTGCGCGCGCGTACTTCATGGTGGACATGGAGGTGCCCAGTGCCTATGTGCAGTTCCTGCGCAGCCTCATGCCGCGCAAACCGCGCGCCGAGATCTACAACGCGCTGGGCCTGGCCAAGCAGGGCAAGACGCTGTTCTACCGCGACTTCCTCTACCACCTCCAGCACTCGACCGACCAGTTCCGCATTGCGCCCGGCATCAAGGGCATGGTGATGCTGGTGTTCGACCTGCCGAGCTTTCCGTATGTGTTCAAGCTCATCAAGGACTACTTTCCGCCGCCCAAAGACACTACGCGCGAGCAGATCAAGGCCAAGTACCTGCTGGTCAAGCAGCACGACCGCGTGGGCCGCATGGCCGACACGCTCGAATACAGCGAGGTGGCTTTTCCGCGCGACCGGTTTGACGATGCACTGATTGCCGAGATCGAAAAGTTTGCTCCGAGCCAACTGGAGATCAGCGACCGCGATGGCGATGGACAGACCGAGGTCATCATCAAGCACCTCTATATCGAGCGGCGCATGATTCCGCTCAACCTCTACCTGCAGGAAGCCTTTGATACGGGCCTGGCCGATCCGCGTGCCTACCGGCAGATGGAGCGCAGCGTGATCGAGTATGGCAACGCCATCAAGGACCTGGTGGCCGCCAACATCTTCCCCGGCGACATGCTCTGGAAGAACTTCGGCGTCACGCGCAATGGCAAGGTGGTTTTCTACGACTACGACGAGATCGAATACCTCACCGACTGCCATTTCCGCCGCGTGCCCACGCCGCGCAACGAAGAGGAAGAGATGAGCGGCGAGGTCTGGTACAGCGTGGGCCCGCACGATGTGTTTCCCGAAACCTTCGGCCCTTTTCTGCTCGGCAACGACGCCGTGCGCGCCGTGTTCATGCGGCACCACGCCGATCTGCTCGACGTGGCGTTCTGGCAGGCGCACAAGGAGCGCATCCAGGCCGGCCATGTGTACGACGTTTTCCCTTACGACCCCGAGCGGCGCTTCCCGCATGCCGCCCATTGACCATCACGCATTCCCCTCAAACCGAAGGAGCCTCCCCATGTCTGTATCCCACCAAGACCCCATCGTCATCGTCGGCGCCGCACGCACCCCCATGGGTTCGCTGCAGGGCGATTTTTCCAGCCTGGCTGCGCATGACCTGGGTGGAGCCGCCATCCGGGCGGCCATCGAGCGCGCCGGCGTGTCGCCCGACGCCGTGGGCGAAGTGCTGTTCGGCAACTGCCTGATGGCGGGCCAGGGCCAGGCGCCCGCGCGCCAGGCGGCGTTCAAGGGCGGGCTGCCCAAGGAGGCGGGCGCCGTCACTTTGAGCAAGATGTGCGGCTCGGGCATGAAGGCCGCGATGTTCGCGCACGACATGCTGCTGGCCGGCACGCACGATGTGATGGTGGCGGGCGGCATGGAAAGCATGACCAATGCCCCCTACCTGCTGCAAAAGGGCCGCGGCGGCTACCGTCTGGGCCATGACCGCATCTTCGACCACATGATGCTCGACGGCCTGGAAGACGCTTACGAGCCCGGTCGCTCCATGGGAACCTTTGGCGAAGACTGTGCCGCCAAGTACCAGTTCACGCGCGCGCAGCAGGACGCCTTTGCCACGGCCAGCGTGCAGCGCGCCAAGGCCGCCACCGAGTCGGGTGCGTTCGCGGCCGAGATCGTGCCGGTGACCGTCAAGACCCGCGCGGGCGAGACCGTGGTCTCGGTGGACGAAGGGCCGGCGAAGGTCAAGCTCGACAAGATCGCCACGCTCAAGCCCGCCTTCAAGAAGGACGGCACCATCACCGCGGCCTCCAGCTCCAGCATCAACGACGGCGCTGCCGCGCTGGTGATGATGCGCGAGTCCACCGCGAAAAAACTTGGCTGCAAGCCCCTGGCCCGCATAGTGAGCCACGCCACGCACGCGCAGGAGCCCGAGTGGTTCGCCACCGCGCCGCTGGGCGCCACGCAGAAGGCGCTGGCCAAGGCCGGCTGGGCCGTGGGCGACGTGCAGCTGTGGGAGATCAACGAAGCCTTTGCCGTGGTGCCCATGGCGCTCATGAAGGAGCTGGACCTGCCGCACGACAAGGTCAATGTGAATGGCGGCGCCTGCGCGCTGGGCCACCCCATCGGCGCCAGCGGCGCGCGCATCATGGTCACGCTGATCCATGCGCTCCAGGCGCGCGGCCTTACCAAGGGCCTGGCCACGCTGTGCATTGGTGGCGGCGAGGCCACGGCCGTTGCCCTGGAGCTGATCTGATCTCCCGAAAACACGGCGGCTGGCGCTTGCTGTAAAAGCGCTTGCGGCTATTTTCTGCGGGAAGACTGCCGTTGTCAGGGCGTCATGGGCCGGCGCTAAACTCGCGCGCCATGACCATGATGTTCAGACTTCTGCCGGCCCGGCGCCACGCCCGTTCCATGCCGCTGGCGCTGCTGCTGGTGGCCGCCGCGCCCTGGCGCGTGGCGGCACAAGCCGTGGAGGCGCCTGCGGCCCCGCCTCCCGTGGCGTGGCACGCGCAAGCCACCTGGGCCTGGCAGGCCAAGCCGGCCTTTGCTGCGCCCTACACCGGCCCCAACAGCCTGGTTCCGGGTCGGGAAAAGTCCTACTCGTTCACGACCACCGGCGATCTGGGCGTGCGCCTTTGGCAGGGGGCCGAGGCCCACTTCAACCCCGAAGCTGCGCAGGGCGTGCCGCTGTCGCGCCTGACGGGTGCCGGCGGGCTGTCCAACGGCGAACTGGCCCGCACTTCGGGAGCGAACCTGTCGGTGTACCGGGCGCGCATGTTCGTGCAGCAGCGCTGGGCGACCGGTGGTGACGCCGAAACCATCCCCGCCGATTTCAACGAACTGGGCGGGGCATCGCGCACGAGTCGCTGGACGGTGCGCGCAGGGGCTTTCTCGCTGCTCGACTACTTTGACAACAATCCTTACGCCAAAGATCCGCGAGAACAGTTCTTCAACTGGTCGTTCCTCACGCATGGCGCCTGGGACTACGCAGCGGATGCCCGGGGTTACTCGGTGGGGGCCATGATCGAATACCGCACCAGCACCTGGGCCGTGCGCGCCGCCCGCATGGAGTTGCCGCGCGAATCCAACGGTCTGGCACTCGACAGCCATTGGCGCCAGCACTACGGAGACCAGCTGGAGGTGGAGTCCGATCTGCCGGTGTCGGTGCCTGCTGGCCCATTGCGCGCGCGCCTGCTGGTGTACCGGAACCGGGCGGTGATGGGGCGCTTTGACTATGCCCTCGCCCTGGGTGGTACGCCGGATGTGGCATGGGTGCGCCGCGCGCAAAGCAAGACCGGCTGGGGGGTGACGCTGGAGGCGCCCCTGGGCGAGGAGGCCGGCCTGTTCCTGCGTGCCAGCCGAAACAATGGCCAGTCTGAAACCTATGCATTTACCGAGATAGACCAGCAGCTGTCGCTGGGGGGGCAGTTCACCGGCGCCACGTGGGGCCGCAGCAAAGACCGCTGGGGCGTGGCCTGGGCGGCCAATGGCCTGTCGCGCCCGCACCGCAGCTATCTGGCGGCGGGCGGCCAGGGCTTCTTTCTGGGCGATGGCCGGCTCAACTATGGCCCCGAGCAGGTGCTCGAAGCCTATTACCGCTGGACCTTGCCTGATGTGGTTACTTCGGCGGGCACGCTGCGGTCGGCATTCTCGCTGGGGGCTCAGCACCTGGTCCACCCCGGCTACAACCGCGACCGGGGGCCGGTACAGGTGTACTCGCTGCGCTGGCACAGCGAATTCTGACGTCGGGCACCGCCGCCGGGTTGGGCCTGATAATTGACGTTTACGTCAATGCGGGGCTCCCGCCGCCCCTTGAGCACCATCCCGGAACCACAGATGCTGTCGAACCGAGCACAGGAAGTGATCCGCGACGCCATGCGCGCCATCGCCCAGGACCCCTCTGGCCCCGTGCCACCCGGGGACTGGGCGACGCGTGATGGGATGGAGCTCATGGCACCTCATTGGATCGCTTTTAACGTTGGATCGGCAGGCGCTAGAACCCTGTTTTTCTCAAATTTCTGAACCATGAAATCCATACTCATCATCGGCGCATCGCGCGGCATTGGACTGGAGCTGGTGCGCCAATACGCCGAGGCGGGCCGCCGCGTGATTGCCACCGTGCGCGACGACGCCGGCCGCGAGCGCGTGCAGGCCCTGGGCGCCGAGGCGCTCACTGTGGATGTGGCCAACCCTGCCAGCGTGAGCGGGTTGGCCTGGCAGCTCGATGGCGAGAAGATCGAGACCGCCTGGTATGTGGCAGGCGTGATTCACCGTCCGGACGCACTCACGCCCCCCACGCAGCAGGACTTTGATGCCGTCATGCACATCAATGTGCTGGGCGCCATGCAGGCTATTCCGCAAGTGGCGCCGCGGGTGGCCGAGGCGCAGGGCGTGTTTGCGTTCCTGTCCTCGTCCATGTCACAGATCGGCAGCGTGCCGGGCAGCGACTCGTGGCTCTACCGCACCAGCAAGGCCGCGCTGAACATGGCAGTGGCGGCGGCCCAGCACAGCTACCCGCACGCGACGCTCATCACCATCGACCCCGGCTGGGTGCAGACCGACATGGGCGGCGTGGGCGCTGCCCTGACCGTGCAAGACAGTGTGCGCGGCCTGCGCGCCACCGTGGCCGGTGCCACTGCCGCCGACAGGGGGCGCCTGCTGCACCACGACGGCCGCCGCGCCGCGCACTGGTAAATTTCTCTGAACAACGACCTCTGGAGACATCCCCCATGCTGCTGACCCAAGACCAGGAAATGATCCGCGACGCCGTGCGCGACTTTGCCCAGACCGAACTCTGGCCCCATGCCGCCCGCTGGGACAAGGAACACCATTTCCCCAAGGAGGCCCACCAGGGCCTCGCAGCCCTCGGGGCCTACGGTATCTGCGTACCCGAAGAGTTTGGCGGCGCCCATCTCGACTACCTCACGCTCGCCCTGGTGCTCGAAGAAATCGCAGCCGGTGATGGCGGCACCAGCACTGCCATCAGCGTCACCAACTGCCCGGTCAACGCCATCCTCATGCGCTATGGCAATGCCCAGCAAAAGCGCGACTGGCTCACACCCTTGGCCCGGGGCGAAATGCTCGGGGCGTTTTGCCTGACCGAGCCGCATGTGGGCTCCGACGCCTCCGCACTGCGCACGACCGCGGCGCGCCAGGGCGAGGAATACGTGATCAACGGCGTCAAGCAGTTCATCACCAGCGGCCAAAACGGCCATGTGGCCATCGTCATCGCCGTGACCGACAAGGGCGCCGGCAAGAAGGGCATGAGCGCCTTCCTCGTGCCCACCAGCAACCCCGGTTACGTGGTGGCGCGGCTCGAAGACAAGCTGGGCCAGCATTCCAGCGACACGGCGCAGATCAACTTCGACAACTGCCGCATCCCGGCCGAGAACCTCATTGGCGCCGAGGGCGAGGGCTACAAGATCGCGCTCGGTGCCCTGGAGGGCGGCCGCATCGGCATCGCCGCGCAAAGCGTGGGCATGGCGCGCAGCGCGTTCGATGCGGCGCTGGCGTACTCGAAGGAGCGCGAAAGCTTCGGCCAGCCCATCTTCCACCACCAGGCCGTGGGCTTTCGCCTGGCCGACTGCGCCACGCAGATCGAGGCCGCACGCCAGCTCATCTGGCACGCCGCCGCGCTGCGCGACGCGGGCCGACCTTGCCTGAAAGAAGCCGCCATGGCCAAGCTGTTCGCCAGCGAGATGGCCGAGCGCGTGTGCAGCGCCGCCATCCAGACGCTGGGCGGCTACGGCGTGGTCAATGACTTCCCGGTGGAGCGCATCTACCGCGACGTGCGCGTGTGCCAGATCTACGAGGGCACGAGCGACGTGCAGAAGATCATCATCCAGCGCGCGCTGGCCTGATGGTTGGCGAAAACTTGCTCCCAGATAAATAGCTGCAGGTGCTTTATGGACAAGCGCCAGGGGCCAAAAATCACCTGAATCCTGCCGGCATCACCCCCGGCGCTTGAGCACCACCGTGATCTGCCCATTGGTCTCGATGGTGGCGCGCTCCACCTCGTGCGCGTCCAGGCAACCACCCGCGCGCAGCACAAACTCCCACCACGGCACGCTCATCGCGAACATCGGCATCTCCCTGGCATGCGGCGGCGGCTGCCGCGCTGGCTGCAGTCTACGTTCAATAATCGACCTGTTTTCTTGCCCGCACAGCAACGCCATGCCCCAGCCCTCGACCCCCTTGCCATGCCCCTGTGGCGCCCTGTCGCCCCGGCGCACCCCGCTGGCCTATGCCGACTGCTGCGGCCGCTATGTGGAGCATTTCGATGCCACGCCCGCGCCCGACGCCGAGCGGCTGATGCGCTCGCGCTACAGCGCCTTCGTGCGGGAGCGGGGCGACTACCTGCTGGCCACCTGGCACGCCAGCCAGCGCCCGGCCACGCTCGCGTTCGAGCCCGGGGCGCACTGGCTGGGCCTGGAGGTGCGCAGCCATCGCGTGCTGGATGCCGACCACGCCGAGGTCGAGTTTGTGGCCCGCTACCGCGTGGCCGGGCGCGCCGTGCGCCTGCATGAAAAGAGCCGTTTCGTGCGCGAAACCGGGCGCTGGTACTACGTGGATGGCGACAGCCGCTGATTTCCAACCAAAATGGCCTGAAACCACTATCAGTAAAGCGCCTGAAACGATGAAATTTGAAGCGATCCTGTTCGACTGCGATGGTGTGCTGGTGGACAGCGAACCCATCACCAACGGCGTGCTCTGCACCATGCTCAACGAGGCCGGCTGGGCCATCAGCCCCGCAGAGTGCATGCGGGTTTTCATCGGCAAGACGGTGCGCAGCGAGGCCGCGCGCATAGCGGCGCACACCGGCCGCCCGCTCACCGACGCCTGGATGGCCGCGTTCTACGCGCGCCGCAACGCCCGGCTGGAGGCCGAGCTGCAGGCCATCGAAGGCGCGGTGGAGGCGGTGCGCGCCGTCCATGCGCGGCTGCAGGGGCGCATCGCCTGCGCCTCGGGGGCTGATCGCTTCAAGGTCGAGATGCAGCTGGACAAGGTGGGCCTGGCGCCGTATTTTGCCGGCCGCATCTTCAGCGGCCACGAAATGCCGGCCACCAAGCCCGCACCCGACGTGTACCTGGCAGCGGCCGCCGCCGTGGGCGTGCCGCCCGCGCGCTGTCTGGTGGTCGAAGACACGGTGACCGGCGTCGCTGCCGGCGTGGCCGCGGGCGCCACGGTGGTGGGCTACAGCCCGTCGCCCGTGGGCCATGGCTCGCCCGCGGCGCTGCGCGCGGCCGGCGCCGTGCATGTGATGGCCGACATGGGCGAGCTGCCGGCGCTGCTGGACGGGGGCACCTTGCACGGCCTGGCGCAGACGCGGCACACTGGGGCCGCTTGAACGTTTTCACTTCCAAGGAGCATTCCATGCAACGACGCCAATTCCAGACTTCCGGCCTGGCCGCCCTGGTCCTGCTGGCCACCACGCGGGCGCAGGCGCTGTCGCTCGGTGATCTGAGCAATGCCGACGCCAGCAGCGGCGTCAAGGCCGCGCTGGAGCAGGGCGCGCTGGCGGCCGTGGGCCTGCTGGGTCAGTCGGGCGGTTTTTTGAACAACCCCAAGGTGCGCATCCCGTTGCCGGGCTACCTGGAGGACGCCGCCAAACTGATGAAGAAATTCGGCCAGGGCCAGCGCATCGAAGAGCTGGAGACCTCCATCAACCGCGCCGCCGAGGCCGCCGTGCCCTTGGGCAAGGACCTGCTGGTCGGCGCCGTGCGCAGCATGACGGTGACCGACGCCAAGAACATCCTGACCGGCGGCGACACCTCGGTGACGCAGTTCTTTTCTGAAAAGACCCGCGCTCCACTGGGCCAGAAGTTCCTGCCCGTGGTCACCCAGGCCACGCAGAAAGTGGGCCTGGCCCAGCAGTACAACGCCTTCGCCGGCAAGGCGGCGGGCTTTGGGCTGGTGAAGAAGGAAGACGCCACCATAGAGCAGTACGTGACCGGCAAGACGCTGGACGGCCTGTTCCTGGTGATTGGCGAGGAGGAGCAGAAGCTGCGCCAGAATCCGGCCGCGGCGGGTAGCGCCATCCTGAAGAAGGTGTTCGGGGCGCTGAAGTAGGCCCTGGTTCGATGAATCGCCGCATCGATGCCTACAGCCTGCGCCTGTTCGCCGCTGCGGCGCAGGAGGGTTCCATCGTGCGCGCGGCGGCGCGCGAGCACATTGCGCCCTCGGCGCTGAGCCGCCGGTTGGTGGATCTGGAACATGCGTTTGGCACCCCGCTGCTGGTGCGCTCCCCCCGTGGCGTGGTGCTGACGGACGCGGGCCAGCTGGTGTTCGGGCGCGGGCTGCAAATTGACCGCGAGCTGCAGCAGCTGGCGCGCGAGGTGCAGTCGCTCGGCGGGCGCGTGGCGGGCAATGTGCGCGTGTGGGCCAACATGTCGGCCGTGGTGGGTTTTCTGCCCGAGCGCCTCCAGGCCCTGCTGGCGCAGTACCCCGATGTGCGGGTGTCGCTGCACGAGCAGGACACGCCCGAGGTGGTGCGCGCCTGTCTGGACGACCGCGCTGACGTCGGCCTGGGGGTGCACACCGAGGTGCCGCAGAGCATCGAGCGCTGGCATTTCGCCAGCGACCCGCTGCTGGTGGTGCTGCCGCGCGGGCATGGGCTGGCGCGCAGGCGGGCTGTGCGCTTTGCCGAGGCCATGGCCTACCCCTTGATCGGCGTGCGCAGCGGCGGCTCGCTGGACCGCTTTGTCCATGCACAGGCTTTTGCCGCGGGCCAGCCCCTGCAGATGGCGGTGTCGGTCAGCAGTTTTGATGCGGTGTGTCGCATGGTCGAGGCGGGCATGGGCATTGCGATCATTCCGCACAGCGCCGCGGCCGCCTACGCCGGAAGCCGCCGTTTCGTGCGCCGTCCGCTGGACGAACCCTGGGCTGCGCGCGAGCTGTGCATCTACGCGCCGCGCAAGACGCCCCGGCTGCGCTCGGTGCAGGCCGTCATCGAGGCGTGGCGCGGTTGATGCCGCCGTGCGCACGGTGAGGGTTTCCTGGGATCACGCAAAACGCGCGACCCCCTGTGCCGAAATGGCGCTTGGCAGCGGGGCCTCGGGCTGCCCATCATGCGGCCATGTCCCATGAAGAACCATCGATCCGCCTGAGCGGCCCCATCCTGTATCTGTGCGCCTCGGCCGAGCGCATGGCGCGCCAGATGGCGGGCGAGCGCCTGTCGCTGGTGGATGCCGGGGCCTTGCGCGACGACGTGTCGACCGACGAGATCACGCCGCTGCCCATCCTGACGCACTACGACGACGCGCTGGGCCGCTACCCCTACACCGGCTTCCAGGCCGGCGGCAGCCTGCCGGTGCGTGCCAACGCCATCCGCGAAGGCGGCTTCAGCGTGGTGGTGGCGGGCAAGCGCTATGGCAAGGGCTCGTCGCGAGAGCACAGCCCCGCAGCGGAAAAGCTGGCGGGCGTGCGCCTGGTGATCGCCGAGAGCTTTGAGCGCATCTACCGCCAGAATGCCGACAACATTGGTCTGTTCACATCCACCGACTTCAGCCTCGTCGGGCGCATCGAGCGCGGCGAGGCCATCGCCATCGGGGACCTGGTGCAGGGGCGCGATGCATTGGCGGCCGCCATCTTGAAGAGCGGCGGCCTGCTGCCATTCGGCCAGCGCTGGATGCGCGACGTGGCGCTGGCACCTGCGCTGGCGGGCGGTGCGCCGCGCACGCTGTTCGAAAAAATCATTGCACGCCACGCCCTGCGCACCGAGCTGACCGAGCCGCACCCCGCGCCGGGTGCCGGCGCGTTTGTGCGCGCCGACTGGCGCTTCATCCACGAGTACTACACCGGCATGGCCGCGCACATGCTGCACGCCACGTTCGGCGAACCGCTGGTGCTGCACGCCCCCGAGTCCGTGGTGGTGTTTGAGGACCACACCTCCTATGTGAAGGAAAGCCCCGCGCATGTGCGCGCCGGGCTGGTGCCCAATGTGCAGCGCATGGTCGAGGCGCAGCGGGCTTTCGCCGCGCGCTACGGCCTGCGCACGCACCGCACGCTGACCGAAGACGAGGCCGCACGCGGTGATGGTGGCCAGAGCGCAGGCATCTCGCACGCCATGGTGGCCGAGCATTACGCGCTGCCCGGGCAGGTGGTGGTGGGCACCGATTCGCACACGCCGCACAGCGGCGCGCTGGGCTGCGTGGCATTCGGCGTGGGCACGACCGACATGGCCAATGCCTTCGTCACGGGCGCCGTGCGGCTCACCGTGCCGCAGTCGCTGCAGGTGGTGCTGGACGGTTGCCCGGCGCCCGGCGTCACGGCCAAGGACATCGTGCTGCACCTGCTGGCGCAGCCCTACATCCGCGAGGGCGGTGGGCTGGGCAAGGTGTTCGAGTTTTGCGGCACGGCCATTGCCCACCTGGCCACCGACGAGCGCGCCACGCTGACCAACATGGTGGCCGAGATGGGTGGCTTCACCGGCATCGTGGCGCCCGACGCGGAAACCGTGCGCTTCCTGCGTGAGCGGCGGGGCGTTGATTTTGTGATAGAGCCCTGGATGCACAGCGATGCGGGCGCGCTGCATGTCCATGCTCTGCACATCGACTGCGCCGCCGTGCCGCCCATGGTGGCGGCCCCGGGCGACCCCGGCAACGGCCTACCGCTGGCCAGCCTGCGAGCGCGTGTGCGCATCGACATTGCCTACGGCGGCTCGTGCACCGCCGGCAAGCGCGAGGATTTCGTGCATTACCACGCCGTGCTGCGCTGGGCCGCCGACCGCGGACTGAAGGTGGCGCCGGGAGTGGAGCTGTTCCTGCAGTTTGGCACCACGGCGGTGCGCGACCATTGCATCGCCGCAGGCTACATGGATGCTTTCGAGAAGGTCGGTGCGCGCATGCTGCAGCCCTCCTGCGGCGCCTGCGGCAACTGCGGGCCGGGGGGCTCGGTGCGCAAGGAGCAGGTGACGGTGAGCGCCATCAACCGCAACTTCCCCGGCCGTGGCGGCCCGGGCCAGGTGTGGCTGGCCAGCCCGCCCACGGTGGCCGCCAGCGCCATCGCCGGTGAGCTGCTGTCCTTTGCCGAACTGCAGAGCCGCTACGGGGCGGGCATTGCTGGCACCGTGAACGCATGAATTCCTTATAACGACAGGAGACAACGATGAACGCATTGATTCTTCAGGGCCGGCGGGCCGTCCTGGCCGCCGCGCTGGCGGCAGCCATGCCCTGGGCGCAGGCCCAGTCCGACAAGCCCGTGCGCCTGATCGTGCCGCTGACCACGGGCTCCACCGTGGATACGCTGGCGCGGGCGCTGGGCCAGCCCCTGGCGCGGGCACTTGGCCAGCCCGTGGTGGTGGACAACCTCGTGGGTGCCGGCGGCGTGTCGGGAACCACCCAGCTGGTGCGTGCGCCCAAGGACGGCAACACGCTGGCGCTGGTGTCGTCCAACCACGTTATCAATCCGGCGATCTACAAGACGATGCCCTTCGATTCGCTCAAGGACATCACGCCGATCACGGTGGTCGGCACAGTCCCTCTGGTGCTGGTGGCGACGAACACCCTGCCCGTCAAAAACCTGCGGGAGCTGGTGGCCTACGCCAAGACCCATCCGGGGCAGGTGGACTATGGTTCGGCGGGCAATGGCAGCGTGCTGCACCTGGCGGCCGAACTGCTGAAAAGCGAAGGCGGCATCTTCCTGACCCACATACCCTACCGCGGCACCGGGCCGCTGACAACCGACCTGATCGGCGGGCAGATCCAGCTGGCCTTTCTGTCGGTCACGGCAGCGGCGCCGCATGTCAAGGCCGGCAAGCTGCGGGCGCTGGGCGTGTCCACCACGCAGCGCTCCACGGTGCTGCCCGATGTGCCCACGCTGGCCGAGTCGGGCTTGCCGAACTACAGCTTCGATGCCTGGCTGGCGCTGATCGGGCCGGCGGGGCTGTCCAAGCCCCTGGTGCAAAAGCTCTACCAGGATGTGCGCACCACGCTGGCGCTGAAAGAGGTGCAGGAGATTCTGGCCGCCCAGGGCATTGCACCCGTGGATATGTCGCCGGAAAAGACCGAGCCATTCTTCAAGACCGAACTGGCCAAGCACGGTGCCCTGGTGCAAAAGGCCGGTGCGGTGAAAGACTGAGCGTGGCATGCATCGCGTTGCTGCCCGGAGAGGGCCTCGGCCCCGAGGTGATGGCCGGTTTGCGGACGCCGTGCTGTTCGGCGCGGTGGGCGATCCGCGCCCCAACCACCTGCCGCGCGCGGCCGGGGTGGAGTGCTGACTGTGTTGGGGGCTCTCTTTTTTGATGCGCCGCGCTCACCCCACCTGCCGCTTCTTGCGCGCGCACAGGTCCACCATGCCTGCGAGCGTGCGCGGGTCGCTGCCGACCGGGAAGATGCGGTGCTTCTGTATCTTCTGCGTGCCGGTGGTGGGGATCTCGTCGGCAAACCACCACCAGCCCGGCGCCTTGTAGTAAGCCAGCTCGCACAGGCAGAAATCCTGCAGGGTGCGCGCCGCGTCGCCGTGCGCCAGGTCCGCCGCCGCAGCGGGGTCGAGCACCACGCAGGCTAGCACTTCCTCCTCGCGCACGGCATCGGGCACGGCCATCACGGCCGCCTGGTGCACCAGCGGGTGGGTGAGCAAGAGCGCCTCGACCTCGGCGGCGGCAATGTTCTCGCCCGAGCGGCGGATGATGTTCTTGCGCCGGTCCATGAAGCGCAGCATGCCGCTGGCGTCGCGGGTGACGATGTCGCCGGTGTGGAACCAGCCGCCACGCCAGGCGGCCTCGGTGGCCTCGGGGTCGTCCAGGTAGCCGCTGAAGAAGTCCTTGCGCGGCGTGGCGGCGCTGTGGCGCACCCACATTTCACCGGGCTGGCCGTCGGCCACCTCGGTGCCTGCTTCGTCCACCACGCAGACTTCCAGTCCGGGCTCGGCGCGGCCAAAGGCGCGCGTGCCCACCTGGCGCGGCGCGTGGTGGTCGGAGACCACGCGCACGATCTCGGTCATGCCCCACAGCTCGACCAGCGGCAGGCCGAAGCGTTCTTCGAACCGCGCGTGCAGCTGCGGCTCCACACCGGCGCCGTAGCCAAAGCGCACGCCGTGCGCGCGCTCCAGCGGGCTGGCCGGCTGGGCCAGCAGCATGGGCACGACCACGCCCAGGTAATGCACGATGGTGGCGCGGCTTTCGCACACCTCCTGCCACCAGCGCGCGGGCGCAAAGCGGTCGGTCTGCACCTGGCAGCCGCCGGTGAGCAGCATGCAGTAGAACGACAGGATGGAGGCGTTCACATGGAACAGCGGCAGCGGGTTGTACAGCCGCTCCTGGCCTTCGCGGATGGCCGCCATGCCGCCCCGGCGCGCATACCAGTCGCCGGCCGCCAGCTCGTAGCGGTGCGACAGCACGCAGCCCTTGGGCTGGCCGGTGGTGCCCGAGGTGTAGAGGATGCTGGCGGGCGTGTCGGCCTGGGGCTTTCCGACCTGCGCCGGGCTTGCAGCAGCGGGCAGCGGCGCAGTGCCATCGGGTGTGGAATTGGTCGTAAAAATGGGCGGCTGGTGGCGCGCCTCGGCCAGCGCGGCCTGCACCGCCGGCAGGCGCGTGGGCAAGGCCATGACCAGGTCCACGCGCGCATGGTCGATCAGGTAGGCCAGCTCGCGCGGGCGGTAGTAGGGGTTGACTGGCACCACGCACACACCCAGGGTGTTCAGCGCCAGCTTGTGCAGCATGTGCTCGGGCCGGCTCTCCAGAAAAAGGGCGACGCGGTGGCCCAGGCCGTAGCCGGCGGCGCGGTAGCGCTGCACCAGGCCATGCACCTGCGCGGCGGCTTCGGCATAGCTGATTTCGCGGCCCTGCGGGTCGTAGCTGCGTGCCGGGTTGGCGGGCACGGCCAGCAGGCTGCGCGGGCCGTAGGCTGCGGTGGCGCGCAAGAAGGCGTCGGCGATGGTGGTGTGGTCGTCGATGGAGATCATTTTTGAGCCCAAAAAGCGATCAATGTCGGCAAATTTTCTGCATTGTATGCTATGAATTTTGAAGCAATGCTGTTCGGCGGCGACGGCGTGCTCGTCGACAGCAAGCCCCTCCTGCGCGACATGCTCGAAGAGGCCGGCTGGGCGCTGAGTGCCGAGGGCTGCATGGCGCTCTTTGTGGGCAAGACCGTGCGCAGCGAGTCCGCCCGCATCGGGCCGCTCCTGACCGACGCCTGGATGGCCGAGTTCCCCGCGCCGCAACGCGGCCATTCAAACTGCGCTGCAGCCCATCGAGGGCGTGCCCGAGGCAGCGCGCGCCGTGCATGCGCCTCGGGGGCTGACCGCTTCAAGGTCGAGATACAGCTGGTCAAGTTGGGGCTGGCGCCGCACTTCGCGGGCGATCAGCAACATGGCGCTGCTGGGCGCCGTCACCTGTCCCCGGGGCTCCCCGGATTTGTGGCAGATCCTGCTTCAAATCTGAACACTTTGCGGGCACCCTGGTACGTAAGTGCGCACTGCGGGGTGGACCGGCGTGGCGGCCAGGTTGGCATGGATGTTGCCCCAGGCACGTGGCAAGTCCATGAATCCCACTGAAAGGTCCCCACCGTGCGCAACGTCTTCTTCCTCGCCTCCCTGTGGGCTGCCGCCGCAGCCCATGCCTCCACCGACCTGGCCTCAGCGGCCGAGATCGCCAAGGCCAACGGCTGCTACAGCTGCCACTCCGCAGCCGAGAAGATCGTCGGCCCGGCATTCAACTCGGTGGCCGAGAAATACGCCGGCGACAAGGATGCCGTGGCTTCGCTGGCGCAGTCCATACAACTGGGCTCCAAGGGCAAGTGGGGGCGGGCAGCCATGCCTGCGCATTCCAGCCTCAGCGCGCAGGACCTGAAACTGCTGGCCGGCTGGGTGCTCAGCAGCAAGCCGTGAGCCACGCCATGGCTGCCGTGCATCCGCGCACTCTGCTCGGGGCGGCCCGGGCCATGCTCCAGCCAGCCGTTGACGAGCGAGACCAGCACCTGCAGGCCCAGGCCGCTTGCCTGCTGGGCGACTACCAGAGTGCCCGCAGGCTGTGGGAAGCGCTGGCGCAGAACGGCGACGGCGAGGCGCTGGAGCGGCTGCTTCAGCTCGCGCAGCGCGGGCCGCGCGAGGCCGCGGCCCTTAGCGGTCCCAGATATCCGCGCTGATGGCCGCGTACCAATCCGCGCCGTGGTTCGCCTCGGCGGCGCGGTGCCCGGCCGGGGCGTCCAGAGGGCTCACGCCCACGCTGTGCGGCAGGTCCGCCAGGCGCCCCTGCTGCACGCGGTACACCCCTGACACGGAGATGCCGTAGCCCGGCGCCAGCAGGCTGTAGCAGGTGTTGGCGTACCAGGCCGTGGGGGGCGTCTTGTCGCTCAATTCGGCGGCGATGGCCGCCGCCACTACCTTGCCCTGGTTGTTGGCCGCAAAGCCGGATTTGGGAATGGGCCCGGCCAGGGCCGCGTCACCCAGCACATGGATGCCGGCCACGCGCTGCGATGCGAGGTTTTCGCCGCGCACGGGGGCCCAGCCGCTGGCGTCGGTCACGCCCGCGCGCTCGGCGATCAGCCCCGCCTTCTGCGGCGGGATGACGTTGAGCACGTCGGCCCTGTGGTGCGTGCCGAAGGCCGTCTCCACCTCCAGCGCCCGCGCATCCACGCGCACCACCTGGCCGTCCTGCGCCAGGCTGACCCATTCGAGCATGTCGCCGTACAAGGCCTTCCAGCCCTGCAGGAACAGCGCTTTCTTCGAGAAGTTGTTCTTCGCGTCCAGCAGCAACAGCTTGCTGCGCGGCTTGTGCTGGCGCAGGTAGTGCGCCACCAGGCTGGCACGCTCATACGGCCCGGGTGGGCAGCGGAACGGGTTGTCGGGAATCACCATCACGAACCGGCCACCGTCGGGCATGGCCTGCAGCTGGCGGCGCAGCAGCAGGGTCTGCGCGCCGGCCTTCCAGGCATGGGGTGCAAGCTCGGCGGCCGCCCGGTCGTAGCCTTCGAGCGCGTCCCAGCGCATGTCCACGCCGGGCGAGAGCACCAGGCGGTCCCAGCGCAGTTCCTGGCCGGTGTGCAGGCGCAGGCTGCGCCGCTGGCCATCCACGTCCTCGGCCCGCGCGTGCACGACCTGTACGCCCGTGGCGCGCAGGCCGTCGTAGCCGTGGCCGATGCTGTCCCAGCTGCGCAGCCCCGCCAGGTAATGGTTGGAGAACGGGCAGGTGAAGAAGCGATCGGCGGGCTCGACCAGCGTGACCTGGACCTGTGGCGCCCAGGTGCGCAGGTAGCGCGCCACCGTGGCGCCGCCAAAGCCGCCGCCCACCACCACCACGCGCGCACCTGCGCCTTGCGCACGCACGACGGCGGGTGCGGCCAGGCTTGCGGCGCCAAGCAGCAGTTGACGGCGGTGCAACGCCGCCATCACGGCGTCTCCGTGGGCGGGGCGGCAAACCACCGTGCCAGGGCCTGCATCTGGGCCGTGTCATAGCCTTGCATCAGGAGCGGCATGACGGTGGCGCCGGCCACCCGCCCGGCCTTGAACGCCTGCATGCGCTCCAGCAAGAGGGCGCTGCTGCGGCCGCGCAGGGCCGGAATGCTGCCCGAGGCTTCGGCTGGCGGCCGCCCGCCGGGGCCGTGGCAAGTGACACAGTTGCCGGCGAGCAGGGCCACGTCCTGGACGGGCAGCGAAGGCAAGGGCTGCGCCGCGCAAGGCAACAGCAGCACAAGGGCGGCCCATGGGGCGCACTTTTTGATAGCTGTCAGCGCTTGTCGCATAAGCGTTATGTCCGATTTGATCGATAAACCCGCAGCACGCTACGCGCCACCCACAACCTACGAAACCGGCGCGCCCCAAACAAAGGCGCGTAGCGCCACAGGGGGGTGTCTCATCAGTCTAACCAGCCCCGGCGCATGCCCTCGGCCAGCAGTTCCTGCACCTGGGGGCCGATGCCCTGGATGTCGTACAGCGCCTCCAGCTCGCAGACGATGTCCGCCACGGTGTGGCGTCCGTCGCAGCGGCGCAGTATCTCGGCGGCGCTGTCGTTGAGCTGCACCGTGTCCTCGGGGGAGCGCAGCACCCAGCGCGTCTGGGTGGCCTGGTACTGCAGGCGCAGGTGGCGCGAAAGATGGGGCAGCATGGTGGGGGCGCCGGAGTGGTGTAGCTCTGGTGCGCTGGCAGCGTCAAAGTGCATGGCAGGTTTTTTTTGATGGTATTCGGCAGGGACCACGGGACGCGCAAACACAGTATGGGCATAGCTCAGCAAAAAAAATGCCAAGCCCCCACGCCCATGCCATGCCGTCGGCTGGCACGATGCCGGCCTGCCCGTCCCCACACCGCGGCAGCGTGCCACGGCGCGCGCAAGTGCTCCAAAGCGGAGCAATGCTTGTCACAGTGCGGCGGGGCATGGTGCGTACCGTGTGGCGCGCAGCATGGCCTGGTTCTTGCTGCAGGCTGGTACCACCAGAGACCAAGGAGACATCCATGCATTCCGTCGTTCAGACATGGGCCCGCAAGGGCGCACCATCGGCCCTCGCTCTTGCGCTGGTCGCCAGCCTGGGCGCCGCCTGGGCGCATGGGGACGTGACCCCGCAGCCCGTGGATACGCGCACCCTGCCGCCCGTGGGGCAGAAATGGCTGGAGGACAACCCCTACAGCAAGGGCCCCGCGCAGGCCGAGGCGGTGCGCATCGGCGCATCCGGCTACAACCAGAACTGCGCCCGCTGCCACGGGCTGGAGGCCATATCCGGCGGCATTGCCCCCGACCTGCGCAAGCTCGACGAGGAGTGCACCAGCCTGGCGGACGCGCTGAAGAAGAACGCCTGCTTCAAGGAGGTCAACGACTACTTCATGGGCACCGCGCGCCGGGGCCGAACGCGCGACGGCCGGGTGTACATGCCGCCGTTCGAGGGCATGTTGTCCCAGGAGGCCCTGTGGGCCATCAAGACTTATCTCGAATCGCGGCGCGAACCATGAACGGCGCATCCCACAAACCGCCATCGACGGGCCGCCGCCAGCTGGTGCTGGGGCTGCTGCCGCTGCTCGCCGGTATGGGCGCGGCCCATGCACAGGAAGAACCGAGCGGCCTGGAGCGCATCCGCGCCAACGGCGCGCTCAAGGTGGCGCTGTACAACGACTTCCCGCCGTTTTCCGCGAAGTCGGCGCAGGGCATGCAGGGGCTGGACGTGTCGCTGGCGCAGGCCCTGGCGCGCGCCATGGGGTTGCAGCTGTCCCTGCTGCCCTTCGATGGCGACGAGAACATGAACGACGACCTGCGCAACATGGTCTGGAAGGGCCACTACCTGGGCTACGGTCCGGCCGACGTGATGCTGCACGTGCCCGTGGACAAGTATTTCATGCAGCAGAACAAGCAGGCGATGATCTTCGCCCCGTACATGCGCGAGCAGGTCGTGCTGGTGCGCGACAAGCGGCGCCTGCCGGAGGTGGCGGGGGTTGCCGACCTCCGGGGCGTGCCCCTGGCCGCCGAGCGTGGCACCGGCGCAGCCAGCGCCCTGATCGGGCACGACAACCGCTTGCTGAGCGCACAGGTGCACCTGTACGAAAACGGCGTCAAGGCCGTGCAGGCGATGTTGCAGGGCGAGGCGGCCGCCGCCTATGTCACGCGCGCGCAGGCGGAGTCCGCAATCTTCCAGGCGCAGCCGAGGCCCGAGCAGATGGCGATCGGCGAGCTCCCGCTGGCGGGCGTGCCGTCCCAGGGCTGGCTGGTGGGCATGGCCATCAAGGCCAGGAACGAGGAGCTGGGCCAGGCCCTGCAACAGGCCCTGCAGTCACTGCGCGGCAGCGGCGAACTGCTGGCGATTTTCAAGCAGCATGGCTTGACATTGACCGCGCCCTGACTGCGGCGCCAATGCAAAACCCTGGAATGCCTGCGCGGCCTTCCAGGGTTTTTCAACGCCATTCGTAGCGCATGCCGACGGTGAAGCTGCGGCCCATGCCGGGCGCGACGAAGCGCGAAGAGCCCATGTCGTCGCCGGGCCGGACCACCACGCCGCCGGGGAAGGCGTCCTCGCTGCCAGTGGCGTAGGTGACGTAGCGCTTGTCGAGCAGGTTGTTGGCGCGCGCGTAGACCTTCCAGCCCGGATAGACCTGCCAGCTGGCACGGGCATTGAACAGGCCGTAGCCGGCCACGGTGCCCAGCTTGGGGCGCGAGCCGCTCTCGTTGCCGGCCACTACCTGGGAGCCCATGGCCAGCCAGTCGCCACCCACGACCACGGTGGGCGTGGCGCGCCAGTCGGCCGATAGCTTGAACACATGGCGCGGCAGGGCGGCCATGCGCGTGCCGGGGTGGAACTCGTTGGGCCTGGCGGCCGTGCTCAGGGGGCCGAAGAGCACGCCGCTGCTCTGATAGGTGGCGTCCAGGTAGCTGTAGCTGGCGCGCATGTCCCAGGTGCCGCGCTGCACATGGGCGCTGAGCTCCAGGCCCTGGCGGCGGGTCTTGCCGATGTTGTTGAAGAACCCCGCCTGCGAGATGCCCGCGCGCATGAAGGCGATGTCATCGCTGTTCACCGAGCGGAACAGGGCGCTGGTCAATAGCACGCCGTCGGCCGGGCGCAGCCGCGCGCCCAGCTCCAGCGTGCGGGTGACCACCTGCTGGAGGTAGGGGTCAGCCTGCAGGCCGGTCGGCAGTGTGCAGGGCTGGGCCGGGTCGGCGCAGCCGAGCTCCAGCGCGGTCGGCATGCGCGTGCCCTGCGACAGGCTGGCAAAGCCGGTGGCCGCCGGGGTGAAGGCGTGCGTGATACCGATGGCCGGGTTGAGCTTGCTGTAGGTGAAACTCTCGCGCTCGTAGGGTGCTGGGTGCCCCAGGTCGTTGCGCACGCGGCTGTGGTTCCAGCGCGCCGACAGGCTCAGCTGCGTGTGCTCGGTCAGGCTGATGGTGTCGGCAGCGAAAAGCCCCAGGCGCGTGCTGCGTCCGCGCAGGGACACCTCGTGCTCCAGGTCCGATCCGGGGATAGTCTGGGTGACGCGGTTGGCGTCGAAGAGGGCTTCCTGCTGGTAATGGTCGTAGTCGGCCGTGCTGCCCGCCAGGTCGGCGCCCAGGGCCAGCTGGTGCGCGCCGGCCTGGCGCGTCCATTGCAGCGTCGTGCCGACCTCGGAATACCGCGCCTGGCTCACGTTGAACACCGCGTTGTTGCGGATATAGCCCGGTGCCGCCGGGTTGGTGCAATGGGCGGTACCGGGTTTTTCGCAGCTCTCTATCCATTCGGCCCAGTTTCCGCTCACATCGCCGTTGCTGCCGTTGCGATGCGCAGAGCGGTGCCAGGCCACCAGCGAAAGCTGGTCGTTTGGGGTGATGGAGTGCGTCAGCTGGAAATTCAGCAAATCGCCACGGTTGCGGGTCTGATCGTGGAAGGTGTAGCCCGCGTTGGGCTGCATGTCGTACAGGCTCTGGTTGAGCAGGCCGTTGCCGGTCAAGTGGCTGCGGCCATGGGTGTAGCTCAGCGCCCAGGAGGTGTCGCCCAGATTGCGCCCGAGCTTGAGGAACAGGTTGCCCAGGTGGCCCGGCGAGCGCTCGCGCCAGCCGTTCTCGTCGAACCAGGTGCCGGCGACATAAGCGTGCCAGCCCTCACCCCACCGTGCGCCATGGCCGAATTCGACGCGCTTGCGCGCATGGCTGCCAAAGGACACATCGACCTCCGTGCCCGGGTGCGTCAAGCCCGACTTGGTGCCTAGCACCAGCGCCCCGCCCAGGGTGTTGAGGCCGAACAAAGGGTTGGTGCCAGGAATCAGGGCCACGTCGGCCAGGGCCATTTCGGGCACCAGATCCCAGTCCATGATGTCGCCCAGCGGCTGGTTGATGCGCACGCCGTCCAGGTACACCGACAGGCCCTGGGGCGAGCCCAGCAGGGGCGACAGGCGGTGGCCGCGGTAGCTCAGGTCGATCTGGTAGGGGTTGCCCTGGATGTCGGCGGCGCTGACGCTGGGCATGCTGCGGTTGAGGAAGTCGGCCAGATTCGTAGCCCCGGCGCGCTCGATCTGGGCGTCGCTGCGCATTTGCGCATTGCCGGGGTATTGCTCCACCGATACGTCCAGGCCGGGCAACGGCGCCTGGTGCACCACTTCCACCTGCGGCAGGCGGTGGACCTTGTCGATGTCGACGGCCTGCGCGGCTGCCGCTGCGGGCAGGGTCGAGAGCAGGGCCAGCCAGAGACGGTCGGGCCTCGATGGGGGCTTGTTCATGGAGGTGCTGTCGTTGCGTGGCACGGAGGGTGAGTGCCGCTGGTGGCAAAAAATATGGGCGGGCGCGCCCGGCCCCATGGCCGGGAACGTGCCGCCAGCGGCATCAAAGACCCGTCACTTCATGATCTTGAAGGTCCAGACCGAGCCGCCCTGCTCCAGGAAGTTGACCTTCTTGGCCACCTCGCCGCCCCACAGCGGCACCGCACCGCCCCAGCCGGAAACCACGCTGAGGAACTGCTCGCCGTCCTGCGTCCAGGTGATGGGCGGGGCCACCACGCCCGAGCCGGTCTGGAACTGCCACACCACCTTGCCGCTCTTGGCGTCGGCAGCCTTGAGGTAGCCCTCGGGCGTGCCCCAGAACACCAGGTCGCCGGCCACCAGCACACCGCCCCACAGCGGGGCCTCGTTCTTCACCTCCCAGGCCACCTTGCCGGTCTTGGGGTCGATGGCGCGCAGCGCGCCAATGTGGTCGTCGAACAGCGGCTTGATCGTGAAGCCCGCGCCCAGGTAGGCCGCGCCCTTCTTGTAGGTGATGGGCTCGTTCCAGATTTCCATGCCCCATTCGTTGGTGGGCACGTAGAACAGGCCGGTCTTGGGGCTGTAGGCCATGGGCATCTGGTTCTTGCCGCCCAGGAAGCCGGGTGCGGCAAAGACCGACTTGCCCTTCTTGCCATCGGCATCCTGGGCCGTGGGGTCGCCGGGGCGGTTTTCGGCCACGAAATTGGGGCGGCCCGTCTTCAGGTCGATGTCCGTGGCCCAGGTGATCTTCTTCACGAAGGGGAAAGCGTTGAGCAGCTTGCCGTTGGCCGCGTCCATCACGTAAAAGAAGCCATTGCGGTCGGCCTTGGCACCCACGCGCTTGCCATCCATGTCGAAGGTGATGAACTCGTTCACGCCGTCGAAGTCCCAGCCGTCGTTGGGCGTGGACTGGTAGTGCCAGACGATCTTGCCGGTCTTCACGTCCAGGGCCAGGGTGGAGGCGGAGTACAGGTTGTCGCCCTTGCGCACATGGCTGTTCCAGGGGCCGGGGTTGCTGGTGCCGATGTAGGCCAGGCCCGTCTTGGGGTCGTAGCTGCCGCCCAGCCAGGTGGAGGCGCCGCCGGTCTTCCAGGTCTCGCCCGGCCAGGTGGCATTGAGCGTGCCGGTGATGCCGTTTTCCTTGCCGTCCTTGTAGCCCATATGGCCTTCGACGGTGGGGCGGGTCCACAGCAGCTTGCCGGTCTTGGCGTCGCGCGCATCGACGCGGCCGACCACGCCGAACTCGCCACCGGAGTTGCCGGTGATCACCATGCCGTCGACCACCAGCGGCGCGGCGGTGTAGCTGTAGCCTGCCTGGTAGTCATCGATCTTCTCGCGCCACACCACCTTGCCCGTGTCCTGGTTCAGCGCCACCAGCTGCGCATCGAGCGTGCCGAAGATCACCAGGTTGTCGTACAGCGCGGCGCCGCGGTTGACCACGTCGCAGCAGGGCATGATGCCCTCGGGCAGGCGGTGCTCGTACTTCCAGAGCTTCTTGCCAGTTTTGGAATCGAGCGCAAAGATGCGCGAGTACGAGGCGGTGACGAACATCTTGCCGTTGTGCACCAGCGGCTGGCTTTCCTGGCCGCGCTGCTTCTCGCCGCCGAAGGACATGGCCCAGACGGGCGTCAGCCGGTTGACGTTGCCTTCATTGATGCCGGTGAGGGCGGAAAAGCGCTGTCCCTGCGTCCCCAGGCCCCAGGACAACACGTCGTCCGGCGTGTTCGCGTCGTCATGGATCATCTTGTCGGTCACGACCGCGCCGGCCTGGCCGGCCGCGAGCATCACCAGCAAACTCAATAGCGTGCGTTTCATCGTTTGTCTCCTGTGTTGTGGGAAAAGCCATGTCAGTGCGCCACGCCCAGGCTTGGACGTGAACCCTTGGCGATGAAAGATGCGCAATATCCATGCCACAGAGGCAGGCGCCGCGCCGCGCGGCCTGCGCAGGGCAGCCCCGGGGCAGGCTGCGGGCAGGCGTTGTTTCGTGGAGCAAGTCCCTGTGAACAGGTTGCTCCAAAAGGCAACATGCGCTCGGCGCATTCACTGTGGTGGCCGCGTCAGCGCCCTCCGTTCATAGGCGGGGTACCACTGCACCAGGCTGCGCTGCAGTTCGGCCGGCTGCGCCGCCCAGCTGGCGAATCGGCTGGGTATGGGTGTGTGCAGCAGTTCACTCAAGTCCACCCCTTGCGGGGCGCTGCCCTCCAGCAGGGCCGTGAGCCATTGCAGCCAGTCGCGCGTCTGGGCGATGCCCTGCAAGCCCCTGTCCACGGGGCCATGGCTGGGCACCAGCAGCTTGAACTGGCCCTGCTGGCGCCATTGCTCCAGGGTCGCCAGGCTTTGCAGCCATTGGGCGAAATGGGCGTGCGGGGTGGTGGGTACGCGCTCGGCAAACACCAGGCCGCCGGCAAACAGCACACCGCTGGTAGCGTCCAGCAGCACCAGGTCGTCCTGCGTGTGGCCTTGCAGGCGGCGCAGCTCCAGGCGGTGCGTGCCCAGGGTGAAAGCCTTGGGCTCCAGCGCCTCGCGCGCGGGCGTCGGCTCGGTGCCCTTCATCCAGTCGCCGCACAGGCGGTACAGGTTGTCGGCGTAGCCCCCGCCCTCGGCACGCATGCCCGCGATGCTGCCCGCCAGGGCCTGTGTGGCAACGCCGCCCCAGGCCTGATTGCCGAAGAAATAGTCGGGGTGCAGGTTGAGGTTGAGCACCATGCGCACGGGCTGCGGCGTGACGGCCGCAATGGCCCGGCGCTGCTGCTCCCCGTACAGGCGCGAGGGCCCGGTGTTGACGACGACGACCCCATCGCCGGTGGCGATGAACGCGGTGTTGATGATGTTGCAGCCGTTGGCGGGCAGGAAGTCGGCCACCGCGCCCTCGATCACCCAGGTGTCGGCGGCGATCTGGCGCGGCTGCAGGCGGTAGTCCAGCCGGGTCTGGTCGGGTGCCTGGCGGGTGCCTTGCGCCACGGCCGCCGTGCAGCAGGCCAGCGCAATGGCGAGGATGCTCCACGCTTTCATGCCCGCACCCCGGCATCGATGCGGTTGCCGTTGTTGTCCTGGCCGACGAGGCGGAACTCGCGCGGGCCTTGCGCGGGCATCTCCAGCGTGATGAGCGGGTTTTCCGACACCGGCTCGTGCAGCGCCAACCGCCACCAGGGCTGGTCGCCGGCATCGCGCAGCTCCAGCTGCTCGATGTAGAACGCCGGTATGCCCGCCACGAGGCCGGTATCCATGGGGTGCATGACCTGCAGGCGCAGGCGCCGGCTGGCGTCGGCGAGGTTGGTGAAAAAGCGGGCCTGCACCTGGTTGAGCGTCTGGCTCCAGGAGCCGTCGGCGCGTGTCACGCCCGGCACGGTGCAACCACCGCCCGCAGCCTGCACCATGACCCCGCCCGCATGCCATTGCCCATCGTGCGTCTGCACCAGGCAGCGGATCGGCGAGGCCTGCTCCAGCCGGATGCGAAACGCCAGCAGCGGCAGCGCGCGCAGCGGCTCGAAGGTCAGTACTTCACGGATGGGGTTGCGGTCGGCAATGACGATCATTCGGGCAATGCCACCGCCCTGTGCCTGCAGCGCACGGGCGTCGATCTGCAGCGGGACGTTGAGCGCGTCGTCGGCAAAGGCGGGGGCGCGCACGAGGACCTTGTCGGTGAACCGCGCCTGCGCATTGCCCAGGTATGTCTTGCGCAAATCCGGCCATTGCATGGACCCCAAGGGGTCGCCCCCCGTGGGGTCTTCAGTGGCCTGGGAAGGCAGGGCCACCATGCCCCACAACCCTGTCAGCAGTACGTTGCGGCGGTTCGCCATGGTGAATGCCCTTCAATTTTCATAGCTGCTTGCGCTGGATGCGCAAGGGCTGAAGCCGTTTCTTGCTTAATTCCTGCAGCTGCTCTGGGCCGCATCCATGCCCAGGGTGTCCAGCGCCTCGCCGGCACGCAGCCATTCGCCCAGCGGCGCCATGGCGGCCACGGCGTCGCCATGGGACAGGAGGACGGGTTGGCGCAATTGCCCGTCCCAGGGGCGGAATGTCAGGCGCTGGCCCTTGAAGCCATCGAGCGCCACCGCGCCGCTGCGCAGTCTTTGCAACTGCTGCGCCACGCTGGACTGGGGCGCGTCGACCAATGCGGCAACCACGGCCTTGCCCGCCATCCAGGCGGCCCAGTCCTGGCCCTGCATGGGGCGCTGCGCGAGCTTGGCGAAGCGCCGGTTGAGCTGCGACCCGCCATAGCGCTGCCACTGCGGGTGCCAGGCCTGCGCCACCAGGCCGGCCGCGCCGACCACCGGGCGTGGCCATTGCGTGGCATAGGGCACGCCACGGGCAAATTCGCCATCGCTGTCGAGCACGGCGACCACGTCGTAGCCGGGCTCGCTGCTGAGCTTGCGCACATTGGCCAGGTCGCGTTCATTCGCTTCGCCGCTGAGCTTGAAGGCCCTGGTCTGCACGGCCTCCAGGCCATGGCGCGGCAGCGCGCGCGCCCAGGCCGCTGCCAGCGGTGCATCGGCCGGCTGCGTGCCCCGCAGCACCAGCAGCTTGCGCCACTGGCGCACGGCCAGGAACTGCGCGAGGGCGTCCGCCTCCATCTGTTGGCTGGGCAGGGTGTGCAGCAGGTGCGGGGCGCAGCCTTCGGCGCGCAGGCTGTCCTCGGGCAGGCTGGCATTGAAGACCATCACGTCGCCCAGCATGGCGGGGCCGCTGCGCACCAGCGCGCGCAGCGGCGCTTCGGGCAGATCGGCCACGATATGCACGACCTGGGCTGCCTTGAGCTCCTGCAGTGCCCGGGGCAGGTCGGCGGCACTGGGCAGCACCAGGTCGCGCACGCTCAGTTCCACGCCGGCGTCCTGCAGCTCCAACGCCGTGTCTTCCACCGCCAGCTCCACGCCCTGCAGGGCGCGGCCCTGGGGCTGGTTGGGGTAGGCCAGCTCCAGGCGACGCTTGGCATAGCGTGCGTCGTCGGCCATGGAGATCACGGCCAGCGTCACCTTGCGCGTGGCAGCGGCCTGCAGCGGCAGGCAGCAGGCCAGCACGGTGCAGGCTGCCAGAAGCTGTAGAGGTTTTTTCATCGCCGGGCCGCCCCAAGATGAAAAGCGGCCCCCTCGGGGGGCAGCGACCACACGTAGTGGGGAGCGTGGGGGCGTATTTCTCATCGCCGGGCCGCCCCAAGATGAAAAGCGGCCCCCTCGGGGGCAGCGACCCGCGCGGCGGCGGAGCGTGGGGGCGGATTCCTCATGGTTCGACCAGCACGCTGGAGGGCGTACGCCCCGTGGCTACGGTGCGTAGCGGCTTGGCGGCGATCGTGTCGATCAGCGTCAGCTCGTCCGACAGGCCGTTGGCCACGTACAGCGTCTTGCCATCCGGATGCATGGCCAGGCCCCAGGCGCGCCGGCCCACGGGAACCTGGTGCGTGACGGTCTTGTCGGCGGCGTTCACGCGCGCCACGCGGTTGGCGCGGCCCAGGCCCACCCAGACACTGGCACCGTCGGGGCTGATGGCCATGCCCACGGGGGTGATGTCGGTCGTGGGCACGCCCGGCACGTTGAAGGCGATCTTGTGCTTGACCTGCTGGCTGGTGGTGTCGATCACGGCCACCGAGGCCTCCAGCTCATTGGTCACCCAGAGTTCATTGGCGGCAGCCAGCAGCGCCAGGCGGCGCGGGCGCTTGCCGGTCTTGATGGTCTTCACGACCTTGTGCTGCGCCAGGTCGATGAGGTGCACCGCGTCGGCGGCCTCGGAGGTGACGTAGGCAAATTGGCCATCGGCCGTGACCAGCACGCCCTCGGGCTCCTTGCCGGTTTGCACCTGGAACAGGGGCTTCTTGCCGGCGATGTCGTAGGCGGCGAGCACGTTGTCGTCCTCGATCGACACGTAAGCGGTCTTGCCATCGGGGCTGAGGTCGAAGATCTCCGGGCTCTCGCCCACGGGCACGGTGGCGACGAGCCTGCCCGCCGTCACATCGACGATGCCCAGCTGGTCGCTGTCGCCGCAGCTGACGATGATCTGGGCATGCCCGGGCAGGAACATCATGTGGCGCGGGCGCTGGCAGACCGCTATCTCGCCCAGGCGGTCGCCCCGGGTGTTGAACACCTGCAGCCGGTGGTCTTTCTCGTTGGACACATAGACCCTGTCGGGCACGCCCGTGGCCTGTGCTGCAGGGATGGATGCCAGGCAGACCAGTGCCGCCAGGGCCCAGGAAAGCGGGCGTTTGCGGTGCAGTGGATGGTGTGGCTTGGGGGCTGTGCCTGCCATGGGAATGTCTCCGGTGTTGTTGTGGGGGTCGCTGCCGGCACCATTGCGGGTGTCACAGCGCTTGTGTCAATTTGGAGCAACGGAGCGAGCCCAGCGCATGCGCTGCAGCAGCGGTTCCTTCATGACGAGCTGGTGGTACAGGAAGGCCAGTGCATGCAGTGCGATGAGCAGTATCAGGGCTACCGCCGACACCTGGTGCACGCCGCTGAGCAGTTCCTTGGCGCCGTCCCAGCGCTCGGTGATCTTGGGCAGTTGCATGCCGAAAAAGCGTATCGGGTAGCCGGAAAACACCGAACCCAGAAAGCCCGACAGCGGCAGCACCAGCATCAGCAGGTACAGCAACCCATGCGCAGCACTGGCCGCCAGCTGCAGGTGGCGCGCCTGCGGCAAGGCGGCCACGCGCGGGCGCAGCAGTGCCCAGGTCAGGCGCAGCACGATGAGCAGGCCCAGCACCATGCCCCATGACTTGTGCACGTTGAACCAGGCCGCACGCAGGCCGCTGCTGTCCTTGGGCAGTCCGATCATCCACAGGCCCAGGGCGATCTGCCCCAGGATCAGCGTGGCCATGAGCCAGTGCAGGAGGACGGAAAAACGGTCGTAGCGGGACTGCTGCATGGAAGAAACCTCCTGTCGCTTGGGCCTGCTAACAGGCCCTAATCAAGTAGATCGGGCGGCAGCAGGTTCTTCTTGCGGTAGATGGTGTTGCGTGAAACACCGAGCGCCTTGGCCGCTGCCGACACATTGCCCTTGTGCAGCCGCAACATCTGTGCCATGGCGTTGATGGTCACGTCCTGCAGGCTTTGGTTGTCTTCGCCGGGGTCATCGGCGGCGGGGGCCGGCGGCGCGCCCACGCAGGGCACGAGCGGAGGTTCCTCCGCCGGCAGGGGAATGGCCACGGGACGCAGGGGCGCGCGCAGCTCGTCGAGGAAGTCGTCGGGCAGGTGCGCCAGACGGATGATGCCGTCGTCGTCCACCATCACGGTCGCCGTGCGCAGCAGGTTGTGTAGCTGGCGCACATTGCCGGGCCAGTGGTAGGCCTGCAGCAGTTCCATTACCTCGGGGGCGATGGCGATGTCCACGCCGCCATCGAGCGCGTGCAGCACCTTCTTCACCACGACCTCGAAGTCGCTGCGCTCGCGCAGCGCCGGCAGGCGCACGACCAGGCCGTTCAAGCGGTAGTACAGGTCCTCGCGGAAGTCGCCGCGCGCGATCAGCTCCTTGAGGTTCTTGTGCGTGGCGCTGATGACGGTGACATCGACCTCCACCTCCTTGCCGGCCCCCAGGGGACTCACCTTGCGTTCCTGCAGCACACGCAGCAGGCGCGCCTGCAGGTGCTTGGGCATGTCGCCGATTTCGTCGAGGAACAGCGTGCCGCCATGGGCCTGCTGGATCTTGCCCGGCGCGCCCTTCTTGCGCGCGCCGGTGAAGGCTCCCTCCTCGTAGCCGAAGAGCTCGGCCTCGATCAGCGTGTCGGGGATGGAGGCGCAGTTGACGGCCACGAAGGGCTGGCGTGCGCGGGCCGAGTCGTGGTGTATGGCCTGTGCCAGCAGGTCCTTGCCGGTGCCGGTCTCGCCCAGGATCATCACGGGAATGTCGCGGTCGACCACCTTGCGCAGCTTGGCGATGACGCCCGACAGCTGCGCATCGCCCGTGTCCAGGTATTGCAGGGACGACAGCTGTGTCGTGCGCGCCGCATTGCCGTTGCCGCAGCTGCTGCGCGCCGCCGGCGTGCCGCTGTCGGCCAGTGGCGAGACGATGGGTGTGGCCCAGGGGCCGGAGGGCTTGACCTCGGTGCGGCACCAGACCGTGACGCCGTTGTGCAGGCACAGCTGGCGCGGTGCCGCGTTGGGACTGCCGAAAAGCTCGAACAAGGCCGATATCGGCAGGTTGAAGAGCGAGGGGAAGGTGTGCGCCTGCAGGCCGACGAACGACATGCCGAGCTGGAACTGCGCGCTGCGGTTGGCCGAGACGAAACGTCCCTCGGGTGTGAAGGCCGCGATGCCCTCGACCAGCGTGCCCAGGAATTCAGGGCGGGAATGGAAATGCACGCGCACGGCCTTGGGGAAGCTGCTCGCGAACATGTGGTTCTCGATCATCTGCGCCGACATGCGCACCAGCGCCAGCGTGTGCTGGTGGTAGCTGCGGTGGTCACCGGACACGTCCAGCGCGCCGACGATCTGCCCGTAGGGGTCGAGAATTGGCGCGCACGAGCAGGTCAGCGCATGGTTGGCGTTCATGTAGTGCTGGTCGCCGTGCACCGTGACGGCGTGCTGCGTCGCGAGGGCCGTGCCGACGGCGTTCGTGCCCCTGGTCTGCTCGCTCCAGTCCATGCCCGGCACCAGGGCCACGCGGTCGGCTTTCTCCAGGAAGTCGTTGTCGCCCATGGAGTGCAGCACCATGCCCTGGGCCGATGTCAGCAGCACCATGCTGTGGGTGTTGGCGATCTGGCCGTACAGCGTTTCCATGACCGGCACGGCATGCTGGAAGAGAAAGCGGTTTTCCTCCAGGGCCCCCTTCAGGTGGCTGGCCGCCAGGCCCGAATAATCGGGCCGGTCGTCAGACGCGATGCCGAAGGCCTTGGAGCGCAGGTGTGCCTGGTCGATCAGTGCGACGGCATCCTGCTCAGGCGCCACATTGGCTTGCCCGACCAGCCTGGTTTCCATTTTGTCTCCTGACCCCGGGACATCTGTTGGCCCGGAAGCTTTGTTGTATCGCACTGTTCGCCAGGCATGCGCGCAGGCATTTGCATTGGCATGGCCGCAAATTGTCCTGGGCATGTGAATGCTTGACAACTGGCAATGTCCCCTATGGAAAGCAAGAAGTTTGCCAGTGGTGGGGTGGCGCCATGGCTGCGCGGCCCTGCCCTTGCGGAGGGTGTCGTCTCTGCGGCCCTTGTCGATACAAGGAAAAATAGCCTCCAGCCCTTGTGTAAAAAGCGCTGGAGACTATGAAAAAGAGAGCCGTAACCGCGATCGGGATGGGTCAGAACTGGTAGCCCAGGCTCATGCCCGCCATCCATTGCCGCCCGGGCGCGGCCTCGTAGTAGCGGCCATTGCCCTCGTTCACGATGACGGAGCCGACGTATTTCTTGTCGGCCAGGTTGTCGATGCGCGCGAAGGCATTGAGCTTCCATGGGCCCCACTGCCGGGTGTAGCCCGTGCTGAGGGCCAGCACGCCGTAGCCCGGGGCCTGGGCGCTGTTGCTGTCGTTGGCGGCAATGGCGCTGACGTGCCGCCAGTCGGCGCCTATGCGCCAGTCGTCGTGGGGGCGCCAGTCCAGTCCGATGGCGGCCTGGGTGCGGGCCGTGCCGGCAATGCGCTTGCCCGCGGGCACGCAGCTGCCCTTGCTGTCGCAGATGCCGTCGCGCAGCTTGGCGTCCAGCACGGTGAGCGCCGCATTGAGCTGCCACTGGCGCGCCAGCTGCAGCTGGGTGGCCAGTTCCGCACCCTGGCGGCGCGTGCGCCCGGCATTGCGGTAGGTGGCGCGCCCGCCGGTGTTGTCGGCGGCGACGATTTCGTTCTTGGTGTCGGTGTGGAACAGCGCCGCCGTCCATTGGCCGCGCAGCACATCGCCGGCGATGCGCTGGCGCAGGCCGATCTCGGCGCTGGTGGAGGTGGCGGGTTGCAGGCCGAAGTTCAGGCCAGGCAGGCCGCCGGGGCGGTAGGAGATCTCGTTGAACGTGGGCGTTTCCATGCCGCCGCCGACCGAGGCATAGACCTGGGTGGCGGCATTCAGCGCATGCTGCAGCGACAGCATGGGCAGCCAGCGCCGGAAGCGCGTGCTGCCGCTGTCGTCGCCATTGCCGGGGACGATGTAATAGTCGCGCGAGACGAACTTCACATTGCTCCAGCGCAGGCCGGCATCGAGCTTCCAGCGCGGTGCAAAGGCCCAGCTGGCCTGCAGGTAGGGGTCGGCGTTGTTCAGCGTGTTGCGCTCGTCGCGGCGCAGCGCGCCCATCACCCCCAGCTGCTTGCCCAGGAAGTTGTTGTAGCCCTGGCGGTCTTCCTCCACCACGTTGGCGGCCAGGCCCAGCACCAGGTTCAGGGGGGCATCCGCGAGCTGCGCGTCATGCGCCCAGCGCAGATCCATGCCGCCGTAGTCGCGACCCAGGTCGATCACGCCGCCGGCGCTGGTGGCGGGTTTTTGCGCGGCCACCGGGGTGGACTGGTACTGGGTGATGTGGCGCTGGCCGGCATAGACCATGAGGCGCAGCGCGTTGGCGGCGTCCACACGGAAGTCGTAGGCCAGGCCGACCTGGGTCTGGCGCATGTTCTTGCGCGTGTTGAAGTCCAGCGGCCCCTGCGCGGTGGCGCGCGGGTTGGCCCGCCAGTCGGCCGGGGTGACGCCGCCGGGGTCCTGCGCATCCACGTTCACATGGTTGGCCACCAGCATCAGGTGGCTGCTGTCGCCGGGGTCCGTGTCCAGGCGGGCGTTGAACTGGTTCTTGTCGGCTGCGCTCTGGGGGCGAAAGCCATCGGTCAAGAAGCGGCTGGCGCTGACCACGTAGCCCACGCCGCCCTGCTCGCCCTGGGCCTTGAGGCCCAGGCGCTTCTGCCCATTGCTGCCCATGGCGAAGCTGCTGTCCACGCGCGGGCGACCCTCGCCGCGCTCGGTGTAGGCGTTGATGACACCACCCGAGGCATTGCCGTACAGCGCGGAGTAGGGCCCGCGCAGCACCTCGATGCGTTCGACCGACTGCAGGTCGATGTTGCTGGTCTGGCCCTGGCCGTCGGGCATGGTGGAGGGGATGCCATCCACAAAGATCTGCACGCCGCGCACGCCGAACGTGGAGCGCGCGCCGTGGCCGCGTATCGACAGCTGCAGGTCCTGCGCGTAGTTCTGGCGGTTCTGCAGCAGCAGCCCGGGTGTGCCGGACAAGCCTTCGGACAGGTTGACTTGCCACTGGCGGTCCCGCAGCCGGTCGCCATCGACGATGGTGACTGCGGCCGGCGTGTAGTCCAGGGGCGACTGCACCAGCGTGCTGCGCACGGTGACATCGGGCAGGGCAGGGGGCGCCGCGGCACCGGTTTGGGCGGCAGCACCCTGGGCCAGCGCCATCAGGCTGGCCACGGTGGACAGGCGCAGGGGCCAGCCGGCGCAGAGGCAGAGACGGACGACATGCATGGAAGATCCCTCGCTTTATTGCGATGAACGAGAAGCAGGACTGCAATCGTCCCCCCACGCCCTGCCAAGAAAAACCCGGCCCTCAGCGACGGGCTGGGGCCGGGTGGCGGACGGTTTAGAAGAAGCCAGCGCCTTTGGGTTGTAACTTACCGGCAGGTTCTTGGTTGGCTGGTAGTTCGACAGCGCCTGCTTGCGGTTCTCGCGGCCGATGCCCGACTTCTTGTAGCCGTCGAAGGCCGGGCGCGCGGGGTACAGGTGGTCGGCCTGCGCGGCGTGGGCGACGGCCGGCGCCACCCACTTGCCGCCGATGAAGTTGTCGTACTTCTGGCGATAGGGATACGCAAGGTCGAGGTTGAAGCGCTCGGGGTCGAACATGTCCATTTGAGTTTCCTGGAGGATGGGCCGCAGTGGATGGTCCGGCTGCTCGGGGAGTAATCAAGCTTCGTGCCAACCCGTTTGCCTGGGGGTGGATGGGTTTCCTGTCACAACCCATCGCCCGGGTGTTCCAGATTGGGTCAGTGGTGTGCAGGTTTGTGACGCCGCCGCGGGAGGCGGGCTCTGAGAGCCTTGATCCGGCGCAAGACGGAGCGGCCGGCCGCTACGGTTGCCGGTTGCCGAGCCGCGCGGCCTGCTGCCGGAACTCGGTGGGCGATGCGCCCGTCCAGCCCTTGAAGGCGCGCATGAAGCTCTTCTCGCTGGCAAAGCCCACCGCCTCGGCCACCTGTTTGATGGGGCGGTTGGAGCGGTGCAGCAGTTCGATGGCGCGGCGCTTGCGCACCTCGTCCTTGAGAGCCTGCAGCGACGTGCCTTCCTCCTGCAGCTGGCGGTGCAGGGTGCGCGTGGAGACATGCAGCTGGCTGGCCACCGTGGTGGCGTTGTGCGCGGTGTCGGGCGCGCTGGCCAGCAGCTGGCGCACGCTCTGTACCAGCAGGCGGTCGCGCCGGTACTGGTGCACGATGAGCGGCAGCGCGTTCTGCAGCATGTGCTGCATGGCTGCCTCGTCACGGGCGAGCGGCAGTGCCAGGTAGCGCGCGTCGAAATGTACGGTCGCGTGCGACGCGCCGAAATGCGTGGGGCCGCTGAACAGCACGGCGTAGGCGGGGGCATGTGCCGGCGCGGGGAATGGGAATTCGGCCGCCAGCACGGGCAGGCGCGAGTCGATGAACCAGCTGCACACGCCCAGCGCGTTGCGCAGCGTGGTCACCAGGCAGAACTCACGCAGGTCGCCCAGGTCGCGGTGCTCGTGAATGGCCAGTCGGGCGCGGTTGCCCTCGGTATCCAGGCGCAGCACGATGTCATTGGTCAGCAGCGCATGGTGGCGGCACCAGCGCGCCAGCGCCAGGCCCAGCGTGGGTGCACTCAGCGAGGCGCGCGCCAGCAGTCCGTAGCTGCCCCAGGGCAGGCGGCGCGAGAACCAGCCCAGCGCCTCGTCGTCCAGCTCGCGCATGGCACCGGCGGACAGCAGCTCCATCTGCCTGGCGGTGATGCGGTCTGTGGGGTCGGCGGCTTGTTCTGGCGTGATTTGCGCCTGGGCCAGCACCGCTGCCGGGTCCATGCCACGCACTGCGTAGGCGCGCACGATGGCTTGCACGAAAGCCATGGGCGTGGCAGCCGTCGAGGTACGTGCGTTGGGCGGCCTGGAGGCGGTGCTGGACATGGGTAAAGTTTGTCTCTGTGTGGCGTGATTTGCAACCATTCTGACCCACGGCGGTCACTCCGGCGACAGCACGCGGCGTATGCTGTGGGTCGATGTCAGCGGTGGGTTCCCCCTGCCGGCAGCCAGGAGACGACACATGGACCTCGCCAACCCGGCGGCCGCGCCCAGTCACGCGCGCGGCGCCACCGACAGCCCCTTGATCGAGCAGACGCTGGGCGACTTCTTTGCCACCATGGCAGGGCGCCAGCCCACGCGGGAGGCGTTGGTCAGCCGCCACCAGGGCCTGCGTTACACCTACGCCGAGCTGCACCAGGCGGCGCGCCAACTGGCCAGTGCGTTGCTGGGCCTGGGGCTGGACAAGGGTGACCGCGTCGGCATCTGGTCGCACAACAACGCCGAATGGGTGCTCATGCAGCTGGCCACGGCGCAGGTGGGTCTGATCCTTGTGAACATCAACCCGGCCTATCGAACGGTCGAGGTGGAGTACGCGCTGAACAAGGTGGATTGCAAGGCGCTGGTCACCATGCCCAGCTTCAAGACCAGCGACTATCTGGGCATGTTGCGTGAGCTGGCCCCCGAGCTGTCGCTGTGCCGGCCGGGCCTGCTGGCCGCCAAGCGTCTGCCCACGCTGCGCACGGTGGTGTGGATCGATGTGGCAGGGCTGGGCGAGGAGCAGCCCGGCATGCTGCGTTTTTCAGCACTGATGGCACGCGGCAATGCGGGCGACGCACGTATCGATGCCATTGGCGCCGCGCTGAAGAACACTGACCCGATCAACATCCAGTTCACCAGCGGCACCACGGGGTTTCCCAAGGGCGCTACGCTGACGCACCGCAACATCCTGAACAACGGTTTCTTCATCGGCGAGTGCATGAAGCTCACGCCCGCCGACCGGCTGTGCATTCCCGTGCCGCTGTACCACTGCTTTGGCATGGTGCTGGGCAACCTGGCCTGTATCACGCATGGCAGCACCATCGTCTATCCGAGCGACGGCTTCGACCCTTTGCTGGTGCTGGAGACGGTACAGGCCGAGCGCTGCACCGGCCTGCATGGCGTGCCCACCATGTTCATCGCCGAGCTGGACCATCCGCGCTTTGCCGAGTTCGACCTGTCCAGCCTGCGCACCGGCATCATGGCCGGCAGCCCCTGCCCGATCGAGGTCATGAAGCGCGTGCAGGCCGACATGCACATGTCCGAGGTCACCATTGCCTATGGCATGACCGAGACCAGCCCCGTGAGCTGCCAGAGCGACGCCGACACGCCGCTGGCCAAGCGCGTGTCCACCGTGGGCCGCGTGCAGTCGCACCTGGAGGTGAAGATCGTCGATCCCGAGACCGGCGCTGTCGTGCCGCGCGGTGAGCGCGGCGAGCTGTGCACCAAGGGCTATTCGGTGATGCATGGCTACTGGGGCGACGAGGCCAAGACCCGTGAGGCCATCGACGAAGGCGGCTGGATGCACACGGGCGACCTGGCCACGATGGACGCCGAGGGCTACGTGAACATCGTTGGCCGCATCAAGGACATGGTGATCCGCGGCGGCGAGAACCTGTACCCGCGCGAGATCGAGGAATTTTTGTACCGCCACCCGCAGGTGCAGGACGTGCAGGTGGTGGGCGTGCCCGACGAAAAATACGGCGAGGAGCTGTGCGCCTGGATCATCGCCAAGCCCGGCACCCGCCCCACCGAGGACGACATCCGCGCCTTCTGCAAGGGCCAGATCGCGCATTACAAGGTGCCGCGCTACATCCGTTTCGTCACCGGCTTTCCGATGACAGTGACCGGCAAGATCCAGAAATTCAAAATCCGAGACACCATGAAGGACGAGCTCGGTTTACAGGAAGGCAAAACCGCATGATTCTCGAATCCCAACTCAATCCGCGCTCGGCCGATTTCCAGGCCAATGCCGCCGCCATGCACGCCTTCGTCGATGACCTGCGTGCCCAGCTCGACAAGGTCGCCCAGGGTGGCGGTGACGCCGCGCGCGCCAAGCATGTGGCCCGGGGCAAGCTGCTGCCGCGCGAGCGTGTGCAGATGCTGCTGGACCCGGGCACGCCGTTCCTCGAACTGGCGCCGCTGGCAGCGCTCAACATGTACAACAACGACGCCCCCGGCGCGGGTCTGATCGCGGGCATCGGCCGTGTGAGTGGCGTGGACTGCATGATCGTGTGCAACGACGCCACGGTGAAGGGCGGCACCTACTACCCGCTCACCGTCAAGAAGCACCTGCGCGCGCAGGAAGTGGCGCAGCAGAACCACCTGCCCTGCATCTACCTGGTGGATTCGGGCGGAGCCAACCTGCCCAACCAGGACGAGGTCTTCCCGGATCGCGACCACTTCGGCCGCATCTTCTTCAACCAGGCCAACATGAGCGCCATGGGCATCTCGCAGATTGCGGTGGTCATGGGCAGCTGCACGGCCGGTGGCGCCTACGTACCCGCCATGAGCGACGAGTCCATCATCGTGAAGAACCAGGGCACCATCTTCCTGGGCGGCCCGCCGCTGGTGAAGGCCGCCACGGGCGAGGTGGTGAGCGCCGAAGACCTGGGCGGCGGCGACGTGCACACGCGCCTGTCGGGCGTGGCCGACCATCTGGCGCAAAACGACATGCATGCATTGCAGCTGGCGCGCAACGCCGTGCAAAACCTGAATAAGAACAAGGCTCCAGCACCTGCCGATAAAGCGCCAGTGGCTCCTGTATTTGCAGCAGAAGAACTGTATGGCGTGATCCCCGTGGACACGCGCAAGCCCTTCGATGTGCGTGAGATCATTGCCCGCATCGTCGATGGCAGCGAGTTCGATGAGTTCAAGGCGCGCTACGGCACCACGCTGGTCACAGGCTTTGCGCGCATCGAGGGCATGGCGGTCGGCATCATCGCCAACAACGGCATTCTGTTCAGCGAGTCGGCCCTGAAGGCCACGCATTTCATCGAACTGTGCTGCCAGCGCAAGATCCCGCTGGTGTTTTTGCAGAACATCACCGGCTTCATGGTCGGCCGCAAGTACGAGAACGAAGGCATCGCCCGCAACGGCGCCAAGATGGTCACGGCCGTGGCCACGGCCAGCGTGCCCAAGTTCACCATCATCATCGGCGGCAGCTTTGGCGCGGGCAACTACGGCATGTGCGGCCGGGCGTACTCGCCCCGCTTCCTGTGGATGTGGCCCAACGCGCGCATCAGCGTGATGGGTGGCGAGCAGGCGGCCGGCGTGCTGGCCACCGTCAAGCGCGACGGCATCGAGGGCAAGGGGGGGCAGTGGAGCATGGAGGAAGAAGAAGCCTTCAAGGCCCCCATCCGCCGCCAGTACGAAGACCAGGGCCATCCCTACTACGCCACGGCCCGCCTGTGGGACGACGGCGTGATCGACCCCGCCGACACGCGCCGCGTGCTGGCGCTGGGCCTTGCGGCCACGCGCAATGCGCCGATCGAGGATACGAAGTTCGGCCTGTTCCGCATGTAAGCCGGAGGCAATACCAATGTCTGCCCTTTCTATCCGCTACGACGGCTACCGCGCCACCATCACCCTGACCCAGCCCGAGGTGCGCAACGCTTTCAGCGACGAGGTGATCGCCGAAATCACTGCCGCCTTCACCGAGGTGGGCGCACGCGCTGACGTGCGCGCCGTGGTGCTGGCCGCCGAGGGCCCGGCCTTTTGCGCCGGTGCCAACCTCAACTGGATGCGCCGCATGGCCGACTACACGCGTGACGAGAACATTGCCGACGCGGGCAAGCTCGCAGAAATGCTGCGCGTGATCTACGAGTGCCCCAAGCCCACGATCGCGCGCGTGCAGGGCGATGTGTATGCCGGCGGCATGGGCCTGGTGGCCGCCTGCGACATGGCGGTAGCGGTGGACACGGCGGGCTTTTGCCTCAGCGAGGTGAAGCTGGGCCTCATCCCGGCCACCATCAGCCCCTATGTGATCCGCGCCATGGGTGCACGCGCGGCGCACCGCTACTTCCTCACGGCCGAACGCTTTGGCGCTGCCGAGGCGCTGCGCATCGGCTTTGTGCACGAGGTGGTGGCGCTTGATCAGCTCGATGCCAAGGTGGACGAACTGCTCAAGGCCTTGACCAGCGCCAGCCCCCATGCCGTGCGCGTGTGCAAGCAGCTCGTCATGGAGGTGGCCGAGCGCGAAATCAACGCCAGCCTGATCGCCGCCACGGTGGAAGGCATTGCCGACATTCGCGCAAGCGACGAGGGCAAGGAGGGCGTGCAGTCGTTCCTCCACAAGCGCAAGCCATCCTGGCTGCTTGCCTGAATTGCCCGTACCGAGCGACCACCATCATGGACACCCTCTGGCTCCACATCGTGCAGTGGCTCCACACGCTGGGGCTGCATGTCGATGGCGGTACCGCGCGGGCCGTGGGCGACGCGGCGGCCACGGCCACTGCGCGGCTCGACATGCCCAGCCTGCTGGCGCTCGCCGCCGCGCTGGGCTGGGCCAGCGGGTTCCGGTTGTATGCCGTGGTGTTCCTGGTCGGCATGATGGGTCTGCTGGGCTGGATGCCCCTGCCGCCCGGTCTGGCCATGCTGCAGCACCCGGTGGTGCTGATGGTCAGCGGCTTCATGCTGCTGGTGGAGTTCTTTGCCGACAAGGTGCCCTGGCTGGACAGTGCCTGGGACGCTGTGCACGCCTTCATCCGCGTGCCCGCGGGGGCGGCACTGGCCTTTGGTGTGTTTGGCGCCGACAACGCCACCATGGCGATTGCGGCGGGGCTGCTGGGCGGCTCGCTCTCGGCCACGGCGCTGGCCACCAAGATGACCACGCGCGCGGCGGCCAACACCTCGCCCGAGCCTTTTTCCAACTGGGGCTTGTCGTTCTTTGAAGACGGCCTGGTGGTGGCCGTGGTGTGGCTGGCCACGCAGTACCCGGTGGCGTTCGGCATCGCGCTGGTGGTGATGGTGATCGCTTCGGTGCTGCTGCTGGTGGTGCTGTTCAAGTTTCTGCACGCCGTGGTGCGGCGCCTTTCCTCTTTCTTTTCTGGCTCAGCCAAGGTGGCTTAAACATGTTCAACAAGATCCTCATTGCAAACCGTGGCGAGATTGCCTGCCGAGTTGCCGCCACCGCCCGCCGCCTGGGTGTGAAAACCGTGGCGGTGTATTCCGATGCCGACGCTAGCGCCAAGCATGTGGCCGCCTGCGACGAGGCAGTGCACATTGGTGGCAGCGCGCCCAAGGAAAGCTACCTGCGCTGGGAAGTCATTCTGGCGGCCGCCAAAGCCACTGGTGCGCAAGCCATCCACCCCGGTTACGGCTTCCTGAGCGAGAACGAAAACTTCGCCCAGGCCTGCGCCGATGCCGGCCTGGTCTTCATCGGCCCGCCTGCCAGCGCCATCAATGCCATGGGCCTGAAGGCCGAGTCCAAACGCCTGATGGAGCAGGCCCAGGTGCCCCTGGTGCCCGGCTACCACGGCGCCAGCCAGGACCGCGCCCTGCTGCAGGCCGAGGCCGACCGCATTGGCTACCCCGTGCTCATCAAGGCCAGCGCCGGTGGCGGTGGCAAGGGCATGCGTGCGGTGGACAAGGCCGAGGACTTTGCGGCGGCGCTCGACTCCTGCAAGCGCGAAGCCATCAACAGCTTTGGCGACGATGCGGTGCTGATCGAGAAATACGTGCAGCGCCCGCGCCACATCGAAATTCAGGTGTTTGGCGACACGCATGGCAATTGCGTTTATTTGTTCGAGCGCGACTGCTCGGTGCAGCGCCGCCACCAGAAGGTGCTGGAAGAAGCGCCCGCCCCCGGCATGACCGCCGAATTGCGCGCCCGCATGGGCGAAGCCGCCGTGGCCGCCGCGCGCGCCGTGCACTACGTGGGCGCGGGCACGGTGGAGTTCATCGTCGAGCAACCCGGCGGCTACGAGCACCCCGAGCAGATGAAGTTCTACTTCATGGAAATGAACACCCGCCTGCAGGTGGAGCACCCGGTGACCGAGGCGATCACCGGCCTGGACCTGGTGGAGTGGCAGCTGCGCGTCGCGTCCGGCGAACCCCTGCCGCTGCAGCAAGACCAGTTGCGCATCACTGGCCACGCCATCGAGGCGCGCATCTGCGCCGAGAACCCTGACAACCAGTTCCTGCCCGCTACGGGCACGCTCCACGTGTACCGCAAGCCGGCGCACAGCAGCTTTGCGCGCGCCGATGTGCGTGTGGACGACGGTGTGCGCGAGGGCGACACCATCAGCCCGTTCTACGACTCCATGGTGGCCAAGCTCATCGTGCACGGCGACACGCGCGAACAGGCGCTGGCGCGGCTCGATGAGGCCCTGGCGCAGACCCACATCGTGGGCCTGGCGACCAATGTGCAGTTCCTGCGCCGCGTGGCGCGCACCGCGTCGTTTGCCAAGGCCCAGCTCGACACCGCGCTCATCCCGCGCGAGCAGGCCGTGCTGTTCCACCAGGAGCCCGTCGGCCTGCCGCTGGCCGCTGCGGCTGCCGTGGTGCAAACCCTGCTGCGCGAGCGCGCCAGCGAAGGCGTGGACCCGTTCAGCCGCCGCGATGGTTTCCACACGCACGGCGTGGTGCAGCGCCGCTTTGAGTTCGAGTTTGGTGGCGAGCACGCCAAGGCCTGGCTGACCTATGAGCGTGGCGGCCGCCTGCATCTGGCCGTGGGCGAAGGCGCTGCGCAGGTGGCGGGCCCGCTGGCGTTCAATGCCGGCGCGCAAGGCGTAGAGCTGCAATTTGCCGGCCAGCGCACGCGCGCCGCCGTGTATGCGCAGGGCGAGGTGGACCATGTCTTCACCCCGCTGGGCGCCACGCAGATCACCGCCATCGACCTGCTAGCCCATTCGGGCGAGGCAGCGGCCGAGGGCGGGCGCCTCACGGCCCCCATGCCCGGCAAGGTGGTGTCGTTTGCCGTGCAGGCGGGCGATGCCGTGACGAAGGGCCAGCCGCTGGCGGTGATGGAAGCCATGAAGATGGAGCACACCATCGCGGCACCCGCCGATGGCGTGGTGCAGGAGCTGCTGTACGCACCCGGCGACCAGGTGACCGAAGGGGCAGAGCTGCTCAAGCTGGTGGTGGCCGAGAAGGCGTAAGCCCCATCGGGGCACCCCGTGCGTGACAGCGCGCAGGGTGCAATGCCGTTACCCTTGGGCGCCATGAAAATCACCTTTTGCTGTACCGATACCAAGGCCGAGCCCTGGCTTCAGGGGCTGGCCGCCGCGCTGCCCGGCGCTGACATCTCCGTGTGGCAACCTGGCGCGCCGCAGGCCGACTACGCCGTGGTCTGGGCGCCGCCCCAGCAGTTCATGGACGAGCAGACGGGCCTCAAAGCGCTGTTCAACATCGGCGCGGGCGTGGATGCCCTGCTCAAGCTGCGCCTGCCTCCTGATGCGCTGGTGGTGCGCCTGGACGACGCGGGCATGGCCGTGCAGATGGCCGAGTATGTGTGCCACGCGGTCATCCGCCATTTCCGCGAGTTCGACGGCTACGAGGCCGACACCCAGGCGGGCCGCTGGGGCTATCGCAAGCCCCGCCTGCGCAGCGATTTTCCCGTCGGCGTGATGGGCCTGGGCGTGCTGGGCGAGCGCGTGGCCAAGGCGCTGGCGCAGTTTGACTTTCCGATCAACGGCTGGAGCCGCAGCCCGAAGGCCATCGAGGGTGTGCGGGCCTTCACGGGCGCTGAGCAGTTCAACGATTTTCTGGCCGCCAGCCGCGTGTTGGTCAACCTCCTGCCCCTCACGCCCGACACCACCGACGTGATCAACAAGGACACGCTGGCCCGGCTGCAGCCCGGCGCCTACGTCATCAACGTGGCGCGCGGAGCGCATCTGGTGGACGAGGATTTGCTGGCCGCCATCGACAGCGGCCAGGTGGCGGGCGCCACGCTGGATGTGTTCCGCACCGAGCCGCTGCCCGCCGGCCACCCGTTCTGGACGCACCCCCGCATCACCGTCACGCCGCACACCTCGGCGCGCACATTGCGCGATGAAAGCATCGCCCAGATCGCGTGCAAGATGGCGGCGCTGGAGCGGGGCGAGGCCGTGGCAGGCATTGTCAACCCCGCGCGCGGCTACTGAGCCAGGGCACCCCGCCGCGCGGTTTTCAATCCACCGTCACGCCTGCATCGCGCACCAGCTTGCCCAGGCGCTGCGCGTCGGCCTTGATCAGCGCGCCAAAGTCTGCCGCCGCGCCCCCCACCACGGGCGTGCCAATGGCTTCCCATTTGGCGCGGAATGCGGGCTCCTTGAAGATCGCATTGACCGTGGCATTGAGTTTGTCGATGGCGGCCTGCGGGGTGCCTGCGCGCACCGCAATGCCGTGCCAGCCCGTGATCTGGTAACCCGCAATGCCGGCCTCGGCCATGGTGGGCACGTTGGGCAGCACCTTGGCACGCTCGCTCGATGTGACGGCCAGCGGAATCAGTTTGCCCGCCTGGATGTGGGGCAGGGAGCTGCCGACGATGTCGAACATCACGTTCACCTGTCCGCCAATCAGGTCGTTGAGCGCGGGGCCTGCGCCCCGGTAGGGGATGTGCCCCATCTTCACGCCCGCCGTGGTGTTGAACAGTTCGCCCGCCAGGTGCTGCGGCGTGCCGTTGCCCGCCGATGCATAGCTCAGCACCGGTTTGCCCGCCTTGGCCAGGGCCAGGAACTCGGCCAGTGTCTTCACGCCCAGCGAGGGGTGGACTTCGAGCACCAGCGGAAAGGCCGACAGCTGGATCACTGGTGCCAGATCGGTCAGCGGGTTGAACGGCATGCTGGCATACAGAGAGGGGTTGACCGCCATCGGGCCGCTGGCGGCCAGCAGCAGCGTGTGGCCATCGGCCGGTGCCTGCTTGGCCACCTCGGCGCTGCCAGTGTTGCCGCCGGCGCCACCCTTGTTGTCCACCACCACGGGCACGCCCAGGCGGCTTTGCAGCTCGGGTTGCAGCATGCGGGCCATCAGGTCGGTGGGGCCGCCGGGCGGGTAGGGCACCACAAAGCGGATGGTCTTGCTCGGGAACGCGGTAGCGGCCGTCTGTGCGGCGGCCTGGCCCGCCAGGCCCAGGGCCAGGGGGATGCCCAAGGCTGCGTGCAGCACGGCGCGGCGCGTGGTGCGGGGTGTGGACGAAGAAATGGGGCGGTGGTGCATGTCTGTCTCCTGTGGGGATGGATAAAGCCCGTCTGCTGCGGGTTGATGTCGATGGCTGACGTGAAAGGGGGCTCTCAGGGCGCACCAAAGCGCTGCCGAATGTCGGCTGCGGAGGCCAGCGGGCGACCCAGTGCCTGAGCCGCTTCTACCGCCTGGCGCACCAGTGCGGCGTTGTCGGGCGCAACGCTGCCGTCCTTGCACAGCAGGTTGTTCTCAAACCCCACGCGGGCATGGCCCCCAAATACGGCGGCGGCGGCCACGCAGGCGTTTTCTGCGGCGCCAAAGGCGCACACGGCCCAGGGCTCGTTGCCGTCGTGGGCGTTCAGAAAGGGCAGCAGGTCGCGCGGGCTGGAGGTCTGCCCTGCGCTGTAGCGGCCCAGCACGAACAGCAGGAACCACGGCGCATCGGGCACCACGCCGCTGGCGCGCAAGGCCTGCCAGCGCCGCAGGTCGGCCACGTCGTACAGGATGACCTGCACCATGGTGCGGCGCTGGGCCAGGCCGGTGAAGAAGCGTTGCAGCCCGGCTTCGCCGATCTCGGGCTTGTCGATTTCGCGCAGGCCGATGGACACGGCCTCGGGCTGCAGGGCTTCAACCATGGCGATCTGCTCCGGGGCCTGGTAAACGCCCGCGGCTTCGCTGGTGATCTGGATGACCATGGCATCGCCCACGGCCTGGCGCACCACACGCTGGGCTTCTCGGTAGCCCTCCACATCGAGGCTGTGGCGGCCTTGGGCGTCGCGGATGTGCATGTGCAGCATGGCCGAGCCTGCGTCCAGGCAGGCCTTGGCACTGGTGGCCAGCGTGGCAGGCGTGATGGGCACGGCCGGGTGGTCGGCGGGCTGTTTGTAGGCGCCGTTGGGCGCCACGGTCACGATCAGCGGGTCGGCCCACTGGCTGGGGGTGGTTGGCGATGCACTCATGCGCGGGCTCCGGTGGTCGATGGGGTATCAGTGGGGGGCTCGATGGCGGGCAGGTCGCTGGCCAGCAGGGCCAGGCCCTGGCGCAGCAGCGCGTCGTAGCGCGTGCGCTCGGCCTGCTTGCGGTCCTCCGGCCAGTCAAAGAAGCCTTTGCCGGTTTTCATGCCCAACTGGCCCTGGGCCACCTTGTCGCGCAGCGCCTGGGCGGGCACGTCGGTGTTCGACAGCGTGGGGTACATGGTGGCGGCAGCAGCGGTGTGGATCTCGATGCCCGCGTGGTCGCGCTGCAGCACCGGCCCGGCCGCCAGGAAGCGAAAACCAAAGCCAAAGCGCACGGCGGCGTCCACGTCCTCCGGCGAGGCAATGCCTTCGTCGATGAGTGCAAAGGCCTCGCGCGAGAGCGCGTGCTGCATGCGGTTGGCCAGAAAGCCCGGCTTGTCTTTCTTGACCAGCACTGGCACGCTGCCGCAGCCGCGCATGAAGGCATGCAGCCACTGGCCCAGCGCCGGGTCGCTGCGCTCGCCCAGCACCACCTCCACCAACGGCACCAGGTGGGCGGGCATGAAAAAGTGCAGGCCCAGCATGCGCTGCGCCGTGGCCAGCCCCTGGGCAATGGCGCTGATGGGAAAGCCCGAGCTGTTGCTTGCCAGCACGGCGTTGGGGGGCGCCACGGCTTCCAGCTCGGCAAACAGTTGCTGCTTGGCGGCCAGCTGCTCGGTGATGCATTCCACCACCAGCACCACGCCCGTCCAGTCCACCTCCTGCAGGCTGGCGCACACCTGCACCGGGCCGGCATGGGTGGTCTGGCCTGCAGCGGCCAGCTCCTGGGCAATGTGGGGCAGCAGATGGTCGCGGCGTGCAGCGTGGGGATCCACCACCGTCACCTGCGCGCCGCCCCGGGCCAGGACCACGGCCACATCGGCCCCCATGGTGCCTCCACCCACCACCACGGTGCGTGCCTTGCGCGGCGAACTGTTCTCCATCGTGTCTCCTTGTCGTTTTCAAGCTGCTCAAGCGGTATGCGAGCGTTCAGTTCAGTCTAGGCGGCCTGCATTGCGCGGTCCAGACGTCTTTTTCGATAGACTGATCGGCTATGAAGATTAATTGGTCTGCCCGCGAGGTGGATGTGTTCCTGTCGCTGGCCGAGACGCTGAGCTTTCGGCGCACGGCCTTGCAGATGCACCTGTCGCAGTCGGCCGTGTCGGGCACGGTGGCGCGGCTTGAAGCAATGCTGGACGTGCGCCTGTTCGAGCGCACCACGCGCACCGTGCAGCTCACGCTGGCGGGCGAGGTGTTTGCCGAGCAGGCGCGGTTTCTGCGCCACCAGATGGAGCAGACCGTGCGCCGCGTGCAGGAGGTGGCGCAGCTGCAGGTGGGCCGCATTGCGCTGGCGGCGCTGCCGTCGCTGGCAGCCGGAGCCGTGCCGCGCGCGTTTGCCCGGTTTGCGGCGCTGCACCCTGGCGTGCAGCTGGAGCTGTTCGACAGCCTGGCCGGCCCGGCGTTTGACATGGTGCGGGCCGGGCGGGTGGACTTTGCCCTCACCGCTGCCAACCCCGCCTATGCCGACCTGGACTACACCCCGCTGGTGTCCGACCGCTTCGTGCTGCTCATGGGGCGCGCGCACCCGCTGGCCCGGGGCCGCAGCGCCGTTGCGTGGGCGGACGTGGCGGAGCTGCCGCACATCTCCATGCCCGCAGGTACCAGCGTGCGGCAGTATGCGGAAGAGGCCTTGCTGACCCACCGCATCCGCTTTGCGCCGCGCTATGAGGTGGAGCACCTGGCCACCATCGCGGCCATGGTGGCGGCGGGACTGGGCGTGAGTGCGCTGCCCGAGCTGGCCGCCCAGGTGGTGCGCCGGCCCGAGGTGGTCACGCGCCCGCTCAAGGCACCCGTGCTGCACCGGCCCATCGGGCTGATCACGCTGCGCGGGCGCCCCTTGTCGCTGGCAGCGCAGGAGATGGTGGCCCTGCTGCGGCAAGAGGTGGAAGGCGCCGGCACGCCGGGCGGCTGATGGCACGTCCCGTGAGTGGTCTGGCAGGATATGGGGTGGCCCTGGCGGCGCGCACGCCGGACAATCAAGCCTCCACTGACCTCTTCACCTGGTAGCCCCCATGAGCATTCCTTCCCGCGTCCGCCTCATCGACGTTGGCCCCCGCGATGGCCTGCAGAACGAAAAGACCCCGGTGCCCGCCGCCGTGAAGATCGAGCTGGTGCACCGCCTGCAACAGGCGGGCCTGAAAGAGATCGAGGTCACCAGCTACGTGTCGCCCAAATGGGTGCCGCAGATGGCAGACAACCACGAGGTGATGAGCGGCATCACGCGCCAGAGGGGCGTGGCGTATTCGGTGCTCACGCCCAACCTCAAGGGCTTTGAGTCGGCGGTGCTGGACCGGCCCGACGAGATCGTGGTCTTCGGCTCGGCCAGCGAGGCCTTCAGCCAGCGCAACATCAACTGCAGCATCGCCGAGAGCATCGAGCGTTTTGCGCCCGTGGTGGAGGCCGCGCTGGCCGCCGGTATCCGCGTGCGCGGCGCCATGAGCTGCACCGTGGGCTGCCCCTACGAAGGCGATATTGCCCCCGAACGCGTGGCCTACCTGGCCGGCCTGCTCCAGGGCATTGGCGTGCAGCGCGTGGACGTGGCCGACACCATCGGCGTGGGCACGCCGCGCAAGGTGCAGAAGGCGCTGGAGGCCACGCTGCAGCACTTTGGCATCGACGAGGTGTCGGGCCACTTCCACGACACCTACGGCCAGGCACTGTCCAACACGCTGGCCGCGCTGGAGCTGGGCGTGTGGAACTTCCAGTCGTCCGTGGCCGGGCTGGGCGGCTGCCCCTATGCCAAGGGCGCCACCGGCAACGTGGCCACCGAAGACGTGGTCTACATGCTGCAAGGCATGGGCATCGAGACAGGCATCGACCTGGACCTGCTCATCGATGCAGGGGCCTACATCAGCGATTTTCTGGGCCGCAAGCCCAATTCGCGTGTGGCCGTGGCCCTGCTCACCCAGCGCAAGCACTGACGCGCCGGGGCGCATCCCCGCTCCAGGTTCTGAGAGCCTGTTTACGATCTCCCAGGGGTCGCGCAGCGGCCTTTGCGGGAGGGGGCGCAAGGCGCGGTGCGCAGTGGATAGCCCGGCTATCCACAAGCGCCGCAACGCCGCAGACCGCCCGCAAAGACCGCTGCCCCAAGGGTTGGAGCGAAATCGGGCGACAAGGCCGCCCCGGCTGCTTGCATGGGCACCAGCCCATGCGGCGCACCCGAAGCATCCACTCCTCCCGATTGCGCTCCAACGCGATCCCCTGCGAGATCGTCAACAGGTTCTCAGCTCGTCGCCTGGCTCCAGAAGGCATGTCCGCTGCCGGTCTGCTTGGCCTGGTACATGGCCTGGTCGGCGCAGCGTATCAGTTCGGTCAGTGTGCGGCCATCCTGCGGACTGCGGGCGATGCCCGTACTGGCACCCACGGTGAGTGCCTGGCCCTGGAAATCCACCGGCTGGCGCACCGCGCTGTCCACGCGGCGGGCCAGCACCTCCAACTGTTCGTCGGGCAAGGGATCTGCGAGCAGGACCACGAATTCGTCGCCCCCCAGCCGGGCCACGATGTCGTCGGCGCGGAACTGGGCCTGCAGGCGCGTGGCCACGGCGCGCAGCACTGCGTCGCCCGCATCGTGGCCGTGCGTGTCGTTGATCGGTTTGAAGCGGTCCAGATCGAGCAGCATCAGGGCGTGCGCAGCGCCATCGGCCAGCACCGGCGTTGCGCCGTGCGCCAGACCGGTGCGGTTGGCCAGGCCGGTCAGCGGGTCGGTGGCGGCGGCCTGTGCCAGGTGGGCGGCATGCAGGCGCAGCGCGGTCTGGGACGTGCGCAGGCCATTGATGCGCTGGCTCAGCGCGATGGCGAACACCACCAGCTCGGCCGCCACGCCGATCTGCAGGCCGTTGGCCAGCAGGAACGGTGCATCGATCACCCTCCAGTTGACCAGCACCACCCCCAGCACCGACAGGAACAGCAGCACCTGGCCACCCAGATACCACTGCGCGGGGATGAAGCCGCGCCGCAGGATGATGACGGCCGCCACCGTGGCGAGCAGGGCGCCCGCACTGGCGACGATCTCGTTGGCAGTCTGGGCGGCGTCGAACCGGCCCAGCAGACCCAGTACGGCCACCGATGCCGCCAGCAGGCCCCAGGTCAGCAACAAACGGTCCAGCCATGGCACCCGCCGCGTGTCGAGAAAGCTGCGCGCGAACAGCGCGCCGAACAGCAGCCACAGGCTGGGCAGCACCACGTGACCGCGCTCCTGCCACCAGGGCCAGTGGCCCCAGAGGTAGTGCGCCGCGTGGCCGTTGAAGCTGGCCAGCGTCAGCAGCGCAAAGGCGCACTGGCCGATGTAGAAGCCGTAGGTGGCGTCGCGGAAGATGCCTGCGAGCACGAGGTTGTAGACCAGCAGCGCGATCAGGATGCCGTAGCAGATGCCGTCGAACAGCCGCTTGTGCTGGCGCCACTGCAGGTATTCGGCGGTGTCCCAGACCGACAGGCCCAGGCTGGGGGCCGTTTCGCCCAGCAGCCGGACATAGACGGTGTACACGCCCGGGCCGGGCAGTTGCAGGCGCATCACATAGCGCTCGCTGCCCAGGGGCCGGGTGGCGAACGGCTGCGACAGGCCGGTGTGCACCGGCGGCGCCAGCGCCCGGCCGGTGGCGTCGAAGGGGCCATGAAAGCGCACGTCCTTGAGCGCCGTGGTCTGTGTGGCCAGCACCCAGTCGCCGGTTTCGGCGCGTTGCTCCAGCACCACCTTGAACCAGTGGGGCTGGGCGCTGTCGTCGTGCCGTTGCGTGGGCGGAGCGGGCTGAAAGCGGCTGGCGTGGGCGGGTTGCCGCACCTCGTCCAGTGTCAGCGTACCGCTGTCATCCGTGAGCCACAGCAGCTGGCCGGTCTCCTGCAGCGCCAGCCCTTGCGGGTGGTCATCCAGGACGATGGGCGCGGCCCCGGCCACGGCCAGCTTGGCAACGAGGAAGCACAGGAGCAGGCAGGCGCGGAGCAGCTTCATGGACAATGGAGGGAACAAGTTTCACACTGTAACCGTGTGTACGCTGCGTTCCGGCGGTGTGTGCCCTCTGGCTGCACCTGTCACGCGGCGCGCGCACTGCCTTGCCTGTCATGACCGATTTTCCTGAAAGCACCCAACGCGTGGCCGCCGCACTGCAGGCCGCGGGCCACCCCCACATGCCCCGCATGCTCGACGACGCCGCGCGCACCGCGCAGCAGGCGGCCGATGTGCTGGGCATTCTGGTGGGGCAGGTGGCCAAGAGCATCATCTTCCGGCGCAAGAGCGACGATGCGGCGGTGCTGGTCATCACCTCGGGCGACCGGCGCGTGGATGAGCAGAAGGTCGAGGCCCACGTGGGCAAGGTCGGCCGGGCGGATGCCGCGTTTGTGAAGGAGCGCACGGGCTTCTCGATTGGTGGCGTGTCGCCCATCGCGCATGCCACGCCGCCGGTCACGCTGATCGACCAGGACCTGCTGCGCTTTGACGTGGTGTGGGCGGCGGCCGGGCACCCGCACGGCGTGTTCCCCTTGCACCCCTCGGATCTGCAGCGCCTGACCGGCGCCCCGGTGGTGGACGTGGCCCAAGAGGTGGGGGCATGAGTACTGCAGAAGCAATAGCTGCTCGCGCACATCTGTTAAGCACTGCGGGCTATTTTGATGCGGGGTCCGAGGAGGTGGTCCCTTCGCCCTGCATTTCGGTGTGCCGCATGACCGAAGACCGCAGCCGTTGCGAAGGATGCTTTCGCACCATCCCCGAAATCCGCGCCTGGGCGCAGGCCGACAGCGCCGAGCGCCTGGCCATCTGGGCGCGGCTGGCGCAGCGCGCCGGCATCCCCTTTCCCCCGGAAGGCGTGGCCAAGGAGCTGCCATGAAGCACATCACGTTCTACCTGGACTTTGTCTCGCCCTACGCCTGGCTGGCCTTCGAGCGCCTGCCCGAGGTGCTGGAGGGCCTGAGCCACAGCGTGGAATACCGGCCCGTGCTGCTGGGCGCGCTGCTCCAGCAACATGGCAACCCGGGGCCGGCCGGCATTGTGCCCAAGCGCGCCTGGACCTACCGCCATGCCGTCTGGCTGGGCCATTCGATCGGCGTGCCGCTGGCGATGCCGGCGCGCCACCCGTTCAACCCGCTGCCGCTGCTGCGCCAGGCCCTGGCCTGCAGCGAGGACGGCCGCATCAACCGCTTTGTCACGGGCACCGTGTTTCGCCATGTCTGGCAGGGCGGGCACGAGGCGCTGGATGCACAGCGGCTCACGGAACTGGCGGCCGCGCTGGAGCCGCAGCGCAAGCCCGGTGATGACGACGGCGCACGCGCCAAGGCGCTGCTGCGCAGCAACACCGAGGCCGCCACCGCGCGCGGCGTGTTCGGCGTGCCGGCCTTCGAGGTCGATGGCAAGGTCTTCTGGGGCTATGACAGCCTGCCCATGCTGCGCGCCTGCCTCGAAGGCGACTGCTGGTTCGAGCGCGACTGGGACGCCGCTGCAAGCGTGGCGCAAGGCCTGCCGGGTTGAATGGAGTGGCCGTTCAACCGCACGGCCCACGCATCGCCCGACCATGCCCAATGCCTTCAACTTCAACGCCTCGCCCTTCGACTGCCTGAGCCTGGACGAGCAGCGCCTGGTGCGCGCCAGCGTGGACATCGCCTACTTCCCCGAGGGTGCCGTGGTGCTGGACGTGGGCGTGGCACCCACGCACCTGTTCGTGATCATCAAGGGCCATGTCACCCAGACCGAGGGCGACGAGGTGCTGGCCACCTACGGCCCGGACGACTGCTTTGACGGCTGTGGCCTGATGACCGGGCGCGTGGGCAGCCGCTTTGTGGCCGCCGAGGAGGTGGTGGCCTACCAGCTCGCGCGCGCGGCGGTCAACGAACTCATCGCGCGCAACACCACCTTTGGCGCGCTGCTGTTTTCCGACCTGGGCCAGAAGCTCAGCGCACTGGCGCAGCGGGCCGACCAGCACGAGCGCCAGTCGCTCACCCTGGCGCGCGTGGACCAGGCCTTCCTGCGCCCGGCGCACACCGTGGATGCCGCCACCGACATCGTCTCGGTGGTGCGGCTGTTCCAGTCCCAGCGCACCACCAGCGTGCTGGTCACGGGCCTGCCCGGCGGGGCGCTGGGCATCTTCACCAACACCAGCCTGCAGCGCGCCATCCTCGATGGCCGCCCACTGGCCCAGCTGGCGGTGGGTGCGCTGGCCAGCAGCCCGGTGGTCACCGTGCGGCCATCGGACCCGCTGGGCGATGCCATGGCCCTCATGCTGCGCCGCCGCGTGCACCGTTTGGTGGTGGTGGAAGACGGCGGCCAGGTGCGCGGCATCCTGGAGGCGCTGGATCTGTTCAGCTTCCTGGCCAACCACTCGCACCTGATCACGGTGCAGATCGAGCATGCACAGGACCTGCCGGCGCTGGCGCAGGCGGCGGCGCAGATCACGCGGCTGATCGCGGCGCTGTACCGTGGCGGCACGCGCATCGGCCTGATGGCCCGGCTGGTGCAGCAGCTCAACGCCCGGCTGTTCGAGCGCGCCTGGCACATGGTGGCGCCAGCCGACCTGGTGGCCAACAGCTGCCTGTTCGTCATGGGCAGCGAGGGGCGCGGCGAGCAGCTGCTCAAGACCGACCAGGACAACGGCCTGGTGCTGCGCGACGGCTACACCGCGCCGCCCGGCCTCGACGCCATCTGCCAGCGCTTTTCCGAGGTGCTGGCCAGCTTCGGCTACCCCGAGTGCCCCGGCCGCATCATGGTCAGCAACCCCGACTGGCGCGGCACGGTCAGTGCCTTCAGCCAGCGCGTGCGCCAGTGGCTGCTGCAGCCCGAGGGCGACAGCCTGATGCAGCTGGCCATCTTCCTCGATGCGCATGCGGTGGCGGGCGATGCCACGCTGCTGGCCACCGTGCGTGAGCGCGTGATGGCGCTGGCCACCGACAACGATGCCATGCTGGCCCGCTTTGTCGCGGCGGTGGACAACTTCGGTGGCCCCGCCGGATGGTGGAGCCGCCTGTTCGGCCTGAGCGACGAAGGCCGTGCCATCAGCCTCAAGAAAGCGGGCATCTTCCCCATCGTGCACGGCGTGCGCAGCCTGGCCCTGGCCCGGCGCGTGGCCGCCACCGGTACGGCCGAGCGCATCGCCGCGCTGGCGGAGGCCGGCGTGATCGACGCGGCGCTGGGCGATGCGCTGGTGCAGAGCCTGCACTTCCTGATGGGCCTGCGCCTGCAGGCCGGCCTGGCCGAGCTCGACACCGGGCGCCCGGTCACCGGCAACGTCGATCCCGAGCGCCTGAGCAGCCTGGAGCGCGACCTGCTCAAGGACGCGCTGGCGGTGGTCAAGCGCTTCAAGCTGTTGCTGCACCAGCGCCTGAAGCTGGACGTGCTGTGAACCCGTTCGCATGCTTGCGGCGCGCCTGGTTGCAGTACCACCTGGCCGACCCGGCCTATGCCTTCCTGTTCGATCCAGCGCCGCCCGATGAATGGGTGGCGCTGGACTGCGAAACCACGGGGCTGAACCGGCGCAGCGATGAAATCATCGCCATCGGCGCCGTGCGCATCGCCGGCAACCGGATCCTGACCAGCGAGCGGCTGGAGCTGCTGGTGCGCCCCGATAAAGGCGTGCCGGCCGACAGCGTGCGCATCCACCGCCTGCGCAGCGCCGACGTGGCCCAGGGCCTGCCCATCACCGAGGCCATGGGCCAGCTGCTGCGGTTCATCGGCAGCCGCCCTCTGGTGGGTTACTTTCTCGAATTTGATGTGGCCATGCTCAACCGCGCCCTGTGGCCCCTGCTGGGCATGGGCCTGCCGCAGCCCAAAATTGAAGTTTCGGCGCTGTACTACGAGCACAAGTTCCGGCAGCTGCCGCCCTACCAGCAGCAGGCCAACGCCGACATCGACCTGCGTTTTGCAACGTTGATGGACGATCTGGGATTGCCCCGGCGCGATGCGCACGACGCGCTCAATGATGCGGTGATGGCGGCGTTGGCTTTCATCAAGCTGCGGCAGTTGCGTGGGGGGTGAGTCGATTTTGGCGATATGGCGTTGTTTGGCGTATTTGCCTATGGCGCTTATGTATCAAGCGCGGGTAGCTATTGTTTTTGACAGCAGATTTTTCCCCGGCCGTTCGGGCTGAGCTTGTCGAAGCCTTGGCTTGTTCGTGGGTTTTGGCGGGGTGCTTGTGTTGAGTGCGGGGGCCGGGTCTCGCCCCGGCGGGCGCCTCACTTTCTTTTGCTTCGCCAAAAGAAAGTGAGCAAAGAAAAGGCGACCCTGCTGTCTGCGACGGGTTTTTGGGGTCAGAGCCCCAATTCACCGAGCCTACGGCTCGCCCCGAAGGGGTGCGGTGCTACGCATCGCAGTGAAATGGGTGTCTGACCCCAAAAACCCGCAACCTGGGGTGCTCGATCGCGGGGTGCTCCGTGGAACTCACTTCGCTGCTGCACAGCTGCGTTCAGACAACCACGGCGAGTCAGTTGACGAAACGGGTGTGTCCTGCGGCACACCCGCTCACCCCGCGCCCTGCGCGCCCCAGGCGCAGCCAGAAGGGCTTGGGGCAGCCAAACAACCAACAGCCCCACGGGCCATCGCTGCGCTCGGCCCCCTCTCGCGGGCGCAAGCGCCTCGCGCTGCGCAACCTGGGCCGAGCGCAGCGATAGCCCGTGTGGATGTTTTGCCCCACCCCATCTGGCTGCGCCTGCGGCGGGGCGGTTGCGGGGTGAGCATGGGCGCCAGTGCGCGCATGCCTCGTCAACTGACTCGCCGTGGTTGTCCGAGCGCCGCGCGCAGCGCAAAGCGAGTTCCACGGCGTACCCCGCAACCGCACCGACGCAGGTTTGCCCCCACGCATAGCGTGGGGGTCGCAGACTGTGGGTCGCCTTTCTTTTGGGTACGTTTCTTTGGCGAAGCAAAGAAAAGCACCTCGCTCGCCGGGGCGAGACCCGGCCTCCGCCCTTAACCAACGCACGCTACCAGCTACGAAAAAAATAGCTACCGCCGCTTGATGAATAAGCACTACAGGCAGAAATGACCCTGAACTCATCGAGCACCGTATAAAAACAAGAAACCGGGCACAAGGCCCGGTCGAATCGACACAGCGGACAAACCGCCGTGCCAGGAGGTGCTGCATCACTCCAGTCAGTGCCCCGAAGCCCCGGCCGCACCCAGACCCGTTTCCGAACGCACCTGTTGCGCCGGGAACGCGGCGCGCTCGCGCGCGGCGTTGGCACTCTTGTCGGTGATCGAGAAGAACCAGATGCCCACGAAGCCGATGGTCATGGAGAACAGCGCCGGCGAGGTGTAGGGGAACAGCGCCGAACCGGCCGGGTTGCCCAGCGTGGCTTCCCACACCGAGGGCGAAACCACCGTCAGGCCCACCGAGGAGATCAGGCCCAGGAAGCCGCCGATCACCGCGCCGCGCGTGGTGCAGTCCTTCCACAGCACCGACAGGAACAGCACCGGAAAGTTGGCCGAGGCCGCGATGGCAAACGCCAGCGACACCATGAAGGCGATGTTCTGCTTCTCGAAGGCAATGCCCAGTGCCACGGCGATGACGCCCAGGGCCAGCGTGGTCATGCGCGAGACCTTCAGCTCCGAGGCGCTGTCGGCCTTGCCCTTCTTGAACACCGTGGCGTACAGGTCGTGCGACACGGCCGAGGCGCCCGAGAGCGTGAGGCCGGCCACCACGGCCAGGATGGTGGCGAACGCCACGGCCGAGATGAAGCCGTAGAAGATGTTGCCGCCCACCGACTTGGCCACCAGCACGGCCGCCATGTTGGCCGTGCCCGCGCCGCCGTGGATGACGCCCTTGACCACGTCCGCGAACTCGGGGTTGGTCAGCACCAGGGTGATGGCGCCAAAGCCGATGATGAAGATCAGGATGTAGAAGTAGCCGATCCAGGTCGTGGCCCACAGCACGGACTTGCGCGCTTCCTTGGCATCGGGCACGGTGAAGAAGCGCATCAGGATGTGCGGCAGCCCGGCGGTGCCGAACATCAGCGCCATGCCGAACGAGATGGCCGAGATGGGGTCCTTGATGAAGCCGCCCGGCCCCATGATGGACAGGCCCGCCTTGGCGGCTTCCTCGGGCGTCTTGCCCGTGTTGGCGGCAATGGCGGCACGCACTTCCACGCCCTTGGCGAACAGCGCCTCGGGGCTGAAGCCGTACTGTGCCAGCACCATGAAGGCCATGAAGCTCACGCCCGCCAGCAGCAGGCAGGCCTTGATGATCTGCACCCAGGTGGTGGCCGTCATGCCACCAAACAGCACGTAGATCATCATCAGCGCGCCGACGATGACCACGGCCATCCAGTATTCCAGGCCGAACAGCAGCTTGATCAACTGGCCGGCACCGACCATCTGCGCGATCAGGTAGAACGCCACCACCACCAGCGTGCCCGATGCGGCAAAGGCGCGGATGGGGCCCTGCTGGAAGCGGTAGCCTGCCACGTCGGCAAAGGTGAACTTGCCCAGGTTGCGCAGGCGCTCGGCCATCAGGAAGGTGATGATGGGCCAGCCCACCAGGAAGCCGATGGAGTAGATCAGCCCGTCGTAGCCGGTGGCCATCACGGCCGCCGAGATGCCCAGGAACGAGGCGGCCGACATGTAGTCACCCGCAATCGCCAGGCCATTCTGGAAGCCGGTGATGCCGCCACCGGCGGTGTAGAAGTCCGCGGCCGACTTGGTCTTGGCCGCCGCCCATTTGGTGATCCACAAGGTGCCGGCCACGAAGGCGCCAAACATGGTGATGGCCGTCCAGTTGGTGGCCTGCTTGGCGGCCTGGCCCAGGTCGGCGCCGGCCGCGTGCGCGCTGCCCGCCGCCAGCAGGGCCAGCAGCATCAACGCGCAGCCTGCATGTTTCTTGGTGGCGTTCATTTCGATGCGTCCTTCAGGATGTCTTTGGTCAGGGTGTCGAACTCGCCATTGGCGCGGCGCACGTAGATGCCGGTGATGACGATGGTGAAGATGATCACGCCCATGCCGATCGGAATGCCCAGCGAGGTCACCCCGCTGCCGATGGGCTGTGCCAGGAACTTCTTGTCGAAGGCAATCAGCGCGATGTAGCCGTAGTAAACGATCAGCATCAGTGCCGTCAGAAAGATGCCCAGGCGGTTGCGTTTGGTGCGCAGCTCCCGGTACTTCGGATGGCTCTGTATTTTCTGGACCATGGGGTCGCTCATGGATGTCTCTCCTCAAGGTTGTGTTGCACGCCGCGGTGTGGGGCGAAAGGCCGTCAAGCTGGCCGGATTCTGCAAACGCGCACTGACCAAGTGCTTACGCGACGGCGCATTGCCGCGGTTTCCTGCTGACAAAAGCCGCGGTGCGCCAGCCGAGGGGAAACCCTGAATGCTGGTTGGTCGTCGGGCGATTTTTCGCATCGAAAAATGCCGGTCGAGGGTTACTACCCGGGTTGTAAGGATTGCGGAAGTTTCGCGTCAAGTTCTGTAAGGAACGCGTCAGAGCGATGTCAGTAGCGCCACGGATAGTGGGCCCACAGGCAATTTGTATGTGCCTGTAAATTCAAATAATCAAAGGAGACAACCATGGCAACGCAACATCCCGCACCGCGGCCGATGTCCGCCGAAGAGAAGAAAGTCATCTTCGCTTCGTCGCTCGGTACCGTATTTGAGTGGTACGACTTTTATCTCTACGGCTCGCTCGCAGCCATCATTGCCAAGCAGTTCTTCAGCGGCCTGGATGCAGGCGCGGCCTTCATCTTCGCGCTGCTGGCCTTCGCGGCAGGTTTCCTGGTGCGGCCCTTTGGCGCCATCGTGTTCGGCCGCCTGGGCGACATGATCGGCCGCAAGTACACCTTCCTGGTCACCATCCTGATCATGGGCCTGTCGACCTTCATCGTCGGCCTGCTGCCCAGCTACGCCACCATCGGCGTCGCGGCCCCGGTCATCCTGATCGCGCTGCGCATGCTGCAGGGCCTGGCACTGGGCGGTGAGTACGGCGGTGCCGCCACGTATGTGGCCGAGCATGCCCCGCACGGCAAGCGCGGTGCGTACACCTCCTGGATCCAGACCACGGCCACGCTGGGTCTGTTCCTGAGCCTGCTGGTGATTCTGGGCGTGCGCCTGGGCCTGGGTGAAACGGTATTCCAGGACTGGGGCTGGCGCGTGCCGTTCCTGGTGTCCATCCTGCTGCTGGGCATCTCGGTGTGGATCCGCCTGTCGCTGTCGGAGTCGCCGGCTTTCCAGAAGATGAAGGCCGAGGGCAAGACCTCCAAGGCGCCTCTGTCTGAATCGTTCGGCCAGTGGAAGAACCTGAAGATCGTGATCCTGGCACTGGTGGGCCTGACCGCCGGCCAGGCCGTGGTCTGGTACTCCGGTCAGTTCTACGCGCTGTTCTTCCTGACGCAACAACTGAAGGTGGACAACACCACCGCCAACCTGCTGATTGCCGCCGCCTTGCTGCTGGGCACGCCCTTCTTCGTGGTGTTCGGTTCGCTGTCGGACAAGATCGGCCGCAAGCCCATCATCATGGCGGGCTGCCTGCTGGCTGTGGTGACCTATTTCCCGGTTTTCAAGATGCTGACCGAAGCGGCCAACCCCGACCTCGCCAAGGCACAGGTCTCTGCAGGCGTGGTGGTGACGGCCGACCCCGCATCGTGCTCGTTCCAGGGCAACCCGGTGGCCCGCGAGATCGACTTCCGCAGTTCGTGCGACATCGCCAAGCGCTACCTGGTGCAGAACTCGGTGAGCTATGACAACGTGGCAGGCCCCGCAGGCTCTGCGGCCGTGGTCAAGATTGGCGACAAGACGGTCGAGGCGCCTACCGGCAACGTGGTGAACCTCAAGTTCGACGAAGCGTCCGCCAAGGCCATCGCCGCCTTCAAGAAGGAAGTGGCCGACGACCTCAAGCTCGCCGGCTATCCCACGAAGGCAGATCCGGCCAAAACCAACAAGGGTCTGGTGGTGGCCCTGCTGTTCTGGCTGGTGCTGCTGGTGACCATGGTGTACGGGCCGATTGCCGCCATGCTGGTGGAAATGTTCCCGACCCGCATCCGCTATACCTCGATGAGCCTGCCGTACCACATCGGCAACGGCTGGTTCGGCGGCCTGCTGCCCACCACGGCGTTTGCCATCGTGGCGCAGACCGGCAACATGTACAACGGCCTGTGGTACCCCATCATCATCGCGGGCATGACCCTGGTGATCGGCACGCTGTTCCTGCGTGAAACCAAGGACGTGGACATCTACGCCAACGACTGACGGACGCACCGCCAGTGCACCCAGTGTCTGCCTCGCCAGCGGGGCAGGCACTGTGTTCCAGAAAAAGGCCTTGCAACGCGGAATGGTCGTGTGCGAGGCCCTTTTGTTGAACAGGCAACCCCCATCACCAGGAGATAGAAGTCATGTGGAAGATCGTTGTAGGTTTCGTGCTTTTTGCGGCGCTGTCGCTGTTCGTCATCATGAAGGCCGGCGACAAGGTGGACATGTCCGGTGAAAAACACGGTGCCGATTCCCTGAGTGCGCCGGAAACGCCCGCCAGCGCCCCTGTGCCCGCTGCGCCAGCGCCTGCGGCCAGCGTGAAGTAAGGGTTAACACCCATTCATGTTTTGGTGCGCAGGCTGCGGATTGCGCCCCGCATGAGGGCGGTCAATCCGAGGGAGTACCAACTGTTGTGGCGGCACATCACTTGTGTCATCAAAGTTTCAGCAAATAGTGCATCAAAACGTGGCGGACCATAAGATCGAGACCCCAAGCATTCTCGGCGGTCAAGTCAAAAACTGAAGCTGCCTGTGCGCCCCTGATGGCAATCTGTATCGAAGGAATATTCATGCAAAAAATGACCCGCGTTGTTCTGGCTGTCCTGGCTGTTGCCGGCACCACCGCTGCAATGGCCCAAAGCAGCGTCACGCTGTATGGCCGCATCAACACCACCGTCGAACGTCAGAAGGATGGCGACGTGTCCACCACCAAGATGGTTAACAATTCTTCCCGTTTCGGCTTCAAGGGTACGGAAGATCTGGGTGGTGGCCTGAAAGCTGGTTTTCAACTGGAGAGCGGCTTCAATTCGGACACCGGTGCGTCGGCTAAGACGTTCTTCGGCCGTCAAAGCGAAGTGAATTTGTCTGGCAACTTCGGTATGGTTCGTCTGGGCAACTTCTTCCCTGAGTCGTACTACGCCTCTGCCGATTACGTCAGCATGCACAACCATGATACGGGTCCTTCGTCAGATGCCCTGTATATCGACCCCGTGTGGCTCGGTGCAGGAAAGGTCAGCCAGGACCGCACTGGCGGTTTGGGCACCGGCAACAAGATTGCCTACCGCACCCCCAACATGGGTGGCCTCACGGTGGAGGGTTCTGCTTCCCTGCACGAGAAGGTATTGGGCACTGACAACAAGACCGGTTACGACCTGGCTGCTAACTACAACGTCGGCCCGTTGGCCCTGGGCGCTGGCTATAGCCAGTGGAACAGCAACAAGCAAGGCTCGCTGCGTGCCCTGTATACCTTTGGACAATTCACCGTGGGTGGCTACTACCAGCGTAACGACGAAGTCTTGCTGGGTACCCGCAATAACTTCCGTCTGGCCGGCATGTACTCCATGGGTGCATCTGAATTGCACTTGAATGTAGGTCGTGCCAACAGCTGGAGCAAGATTGCCGACTCGGCAGCGACCCAGTACACCGTGGGCTACAACTACAACCTGAGCAAGCGCACCAAGGTGTACGGCTACTACACCCGTATCAACAACGACAGCAACGCTTCTTATGGCAGCGTGAGTGCTGCAGGCAACGATTTCAGCTCCGTTGCAGTGGGCGTTCGCCACAACTTCTAATTCCCGATGGTCAGTTGGCTTTGCCAGCTGACGGAATGGAATCTAAAAAGGCCTTGCATCTTCGGATGCAAGGCCTTTTTCATGGGCACGCAATTTCTGTTCGGCGGGGATCCATACCGATGGGGCGCTGCGGCCTGAGCCAGGAATGGATACCTGTGGAACAGGGCGGTCAGCGGTCCGTTGCGGCTTGCTGAAGGAGGTCCGGAGGCCATGCCGCCGGGCCTGCGAGGGGTGTCAGGGTGGGGCTTGTTCGGAATCCAGTGACTGGACAGCTGCTCTGGCTGAACCCGTGCCGTTCATGGAGGGCGCCCTGGGTGGAAGGCAAGGCTGGCGACCTGCCGGCACGGGGTGGAAGCAGCCAGCAGGGTGGCATCGAGCGCCCCCGGTGAGCCCTGAGGATCGCGAACCAATGTCTCCTTGGGCGTGGGCGGTGGATCAGCGCTTGAAGCGCCCATCCGCTCCAATGATGGACAGATCCGTGAATGCCAGGCCGCTGTGGTCGGTGGCGCTGTAAGACAACTCCAGGCCGCCCAGGTCAAACCTGCGCATGCCTTCCAGCGCGGCCAGCAGGCGGGTGCGGTCCGGCTTGGGGCTTGCCCTGCGCAGACCCTCGACCAACACCTTGGCATTGACGAAACCCTCGACCATGGCCGGTGTCAGTTCATCAACGCCACGTGCCTTGGCCAGGCCCATGGCCTCTTTGATCAGCGGGTAATTGATGGATCGCTCCGATGGGAACACCTGGGTGACCACAACGCCCCGTGCCTGATCGCCCAGGGCCTTGGTGAAACCGCCAGAGGCATTGTTGGACAGGGTCACGATCTGGCCGGCCATGCCGGCTGCGCGCAAGGCCTTGATGCCATCCACCACCGCTGCGCCTGTGCCAATGAAGATCACGGCCTGTGGGAGCTGCTTGGCGGCACGGGGTGCAATGGCGCTGAAATCAGGCTTGCTGCGATCGAACTTTTCAATGAAAAGGGCCTGGCTACCGTTGGCCTTGAAGCCGTTCAGTGCGCCGTCCAGCGCATCGGTACCAAAGCTGTCATCGACATGGATGACGCCGATGCGCTGAACCCCCAGTGTGTTCAGGTGCCCGACGGCCTTTTCCACCTCTTGCTGGTAAGGTGCCCGTACATTGAACACGTGGCGGCTGACCGGCTTGTGCAATGCCATCGCTCCGGTGGAGGGGGCCACCAGTACCACGCCGGCTGCGTCAAGCAGCGGCACGATCCCTTGCGTGTGCGGGGTGCCGCGTGTCATGAAGAGCGCAATGGCGCCATGTTTCTCGATAAGGGTGCGGGCATTTTCCAGCGTGAGCTTGGGGTCGAACTTGTCGTCCAGCACCACCAGCTCGATTTTCTGGCCGCCCACACCGCCCTGTGCATTGACCGCATCCAGATACAGCGATGCCCCCTGCATGGACTCTTTGACGGTGATGGCGGCGGAGCCCGTGACACCCACCGTTTGTCCTACGACGATCTGAGCCGTGCTGTGGCCCGCCAATCCTGCGGCGAGTGCGCAGGCCGCCAGCAGGGGTTTCCAGTTTTTCATGCGTTTTCCTTCATCTGATCGGCAAGAGTTTAGGCCGGAGGCCGGGAGCAGGCACTGAGGAAATCCTGACAGCTGGGCAGCCGCAGAAACCCAGGCCCATCTCCTGTCCCGAACATTCATTGCAAGGGTCGAGCAGCGGGGCGGGTTTCAGCGCCGGAACTTGCCGTCCGTGCCAATGATGGCGAGATCGGCAAAGTCCAGGCCCGTGTGGTCGTCGGGTGCGTAGCTGATTTCAAGGCCGCCCAGATCGAACTTGCGCAGGCTCTCCAGTGCGGTCTGGATTTTTTCGCGGGTGGGCTTGGGGCCTGCGCGCTTGAGGCCTTCCACCAGCACTTTGGCGGCGGCGAAGCCTTCCAGCATGGCCGGGCTGATATCCCCGAGGCCCTTGGCTTTGGCCAGATCCTGGGCTTCCTTCACCATGGCGTAGGTCATGGCCCGCTCATTGGGGAACACCTGGGTCACGATCACGCCCCGCGCATTGGCCCCCAGGCTCTTGATGAAGCCGCTGGACGCGTTGTTGGACAGCGTCACGATCTGCGCGGCCGAACCCGCCGTGCGCAGCGCATTGGCGGCATCCACCACCGCCGATCCCGAGGCCACCATCAGCACCGCCTGCGTGTCGGCCTTGGCCACCTTGGTGGCGATGGGCGTGAAGTCGGGCTTGGCGCGGTCGTACTTTTCGGACACCACGGCCGTCAGCTTGGCGGCCGCCAGGCCCTTCTGCGCACCCTGGACGCCGTCGGCGCCAAAGCTGTCGTCCGCATACACCAGGGCCACGCGGCTGATGCCCATGGAGGCCAGGTGGGTGATCGCCTTTTCAGCCTCGCGCTGGTAGGTGGCGCGCACATTGAAGATGTATTTGCGTACCGGCTGGTGCAGCACCATGGCGCCGGTGGAAGGCGCCACCAGCGCCACGCCATGCTTGTCCAGCAGCGGCAGGATGGCCTCGGTGTGGGGTGTGCCCCGGTTGAGGAACAGGGCCGAGACGTTCTTGTCTTCGATCAGCGTGCGGGCGTTTTCTGCCGCCAGCTTGGGGTCGAACTTGTCATCCAGGGAGATCAGTTCGATCTTCTGTCCATTGACGCCGCCCTTGGCATTGACGGCGTCCACGTACAGCAGTGCACCGTCGGTGGTCTCCTTCACGCCGGCGGCCACCTGGCCGGTGAAGCCGGCCGTCTGGCCGATCAGGATCTGTGCATGGCTGGCCGCACTGGCCGCCAGCGCGAGGACCATGCCAGCCGCTCGCAGTTGCCATTGTTTTGTCATAACGGTCTCCTCTTGTTGTATGGGAGGCCGCAGTCTAAACCGATGTGTCGGGCCGGAATACCTGCTGTCCACCAGCAACGGCTCCATGGCCCCTGGTTTGTCCACGGTCAAAAGCACCGCAGCGCGCCTCGGGGGTAATCGGCGCATGCAGGCGAAAACACCGAGTGCGTCCCTAGAATGTCCCGCCTCACCCCAGAAAGACCGCCTCCATGACCCAGGGACTGATCCGTATCCGCGGCGCACGCCAGCACAACCTCAAGAACCTGGATCTGGACATCCGCACGGGTGAACTGACGGTGGTCACGGGCCCCAGCGGTTCAGGCAAGTCGAGCCTGGTATTCGACACGCTGTATGCCGAGGGCCAGCGCCGGTATGTGGAAACCTTCAGCGCCTATGCGCGGCAGTTCCTGGACCGCATGGACAAGCCCGCCGTGGACAAGGTCGAGGGCGTGCCGCCGGCCATTGCCATCGACCAGACCAACCCGGTGCGCTCCAGCCGCTCCACCGTGGGCACGATGACGGAGCTGAACGACCACCTGAAGCTGCTGTTCGCCCGTGCGGGGCAGCTGTTCGACAAGCAGACCGCCCAGCCCGTAAGGCACGACTCGCCCGAGACCATCTACGCCGAGCTGGCCACGCGTTGCGCCGCTGCCAGTGATCCACGCATCGTGTTGACCTTCCCGGTCGAGCTCCCCGCCAACACCTCGGCCGAACAGGTGGAGCAATGGTTGTCCGCCAGCGGCTTTACCAAGGTGCAGGCCGAGCGCGAAGTGGCCACGCCCACGGGCCCGCGCAAAGTGCTGGATGTGGTGGCGGACCGCTTCCGCCTGGGCAATGCCGAGAAGGCGCGGGTGATCGAGGCCATTGAGGTCGCGCTCAAGCGCGGTACCGGGCGGCTCAACGTGTACCGGCTGGTGGATGAGGGCGAGCCTGAACTCTGGCGCTTTTCCACCGGCCTGCACTGCCCCGACAGTGACCTGCGCTACAGCGACCCACTTCCGTCGGCCTTCTCGTTCAACTCTGCCGTGGGTGCCTGCGAGAGCTGCCGGGGCTTCGGTCGGGTGATCGGGGTGGACTATGGCCTGGTCATCCCCAACGACAAGCTCACGCTGCGGGCCGGTGCCATCAAGACCATCCAGACCCCCGCATGGAAAGAGGCCCAGGACGACCTCATGCGCCATGCCGAGACGGCCGGTATCCCGCGCGACACGCCTTGGTACAAGCTCACCGAGGACCAGAAGAAATGGGTCATCCACGGATCGCCGCACTGGAACGGCAAGTGGAACCAGCAGTGGTACGGCATCAAGCGTTTTTTCGAATACCTGGAAAGCAAGGCCTACAAGATGCACATCCGCGTGCTCTTGTCCAAGTACCGCAGCTACACGCCATGCCCCACCTGCGCGGGTGCGCGCCTCAAGACCGAGAGCCTGCTCTGGCGCATCGGCCGCAAGGAAGATGCCGACGCGGTGCTGGAGCCCGGCAAACGTTTCATGCCCGAGGGCGTGCAATGGTCGCGCGAGCAGCTCGAGGCGCTGCCCGGCCTGTGCCTGCACGACCTGATGCTGCTGCCCATAGCCCGCCTGCGTCAGTTCTTTGCGCGCATGCAGTTGCCGGTGGGCGACGATGCCAAGGGCGGCGACGCCCAGGCGCTGAAACTGCTGCACGAGGAAATCACCACGCGCCTCAAGTACCTGTGCGACGTGGGCATTGGCTACCTCACGCTCGACCGGCAAAGCCGCACGCTGAGTGGCGGCGAGGTGCAGCGCATCAACCTGACCACGGCGCTGGGCACCAGCCTGGTCAACACGCTGTTCGTGCTGGACGAGCCCAGCATCGGCCTGCACCCGCGCGACATGCACCGCATTACCGAGGCCATGCTGCGCCTGCGCGATGCGGGCAACACGCTGGTGGTGGTAGAGCACGACCCGGCCGTGATGCTCGCTGCCGACCGCATGATCGACATGGGCCCCGGCCCGGGTCGCCTGGGTGGGCAGATCGTGTTCGACGGCACCACGGCGGATTTGCGCCAGGCCGACACCCTGACGGGCGCCTACCTGGGCGGGCGCAAGCATGTGGGCTTTGGCTTCAAGCGCATGGTGACCGACGCCACGCCGCGCCTCATCCTCGAAGGCGCGCGCGAGCACAACCTGCGCGATGTGACGGTTGAGTTCCCGCTGCAGCGCCTGGTCACCGTGACGGGCGTGAGCGGCTCGGGAAAATCCAGCCTGATCCAGGACGTGCTGGCACCCGCGCTGCTGCGCCACTTCGGCAAGGCCACCGACAGCCCTGGCGCGCACGACCGCATGCTGGGCGCCGACCACCTGTCGGATGTGGTGTTCGTGGACCAGTCGCCCATCGGCAAGACGGCCCGTTCCAACCCCGTGAGCTATGTGGGCGCTTGGGACAGCATTCGCGAACTCTTCGCCGTGGCGCCGCTGTCCAAACAGCGCAGCTACACCGCCGCCAAGTTCAGCTTCAACAGCGGCGACGGGCGCTGCCCCACCTGCGGCGGCTCGGGCTTCGAGCATGTGGAGATGCAGTTCCTGAGCGACGTGTACCTGCGCTGCCCCGATTGCGACGGCAAGCGCTACCGGCCCGAGATCCTGGAGATCACCATCGAGCGCGGTGGCAAGGCGCTGAACGTGGCCGACGTGCTGGCGCTCACCGTGGCCGAGGCGGCTGCCGTGTTTGCGAACGACCGCGACGTGATCCGCGCGCTGCAGCCCATTGTGGACGTGGGGCTCGAATACGTGGCGCTGGGCCAGCCCGTGCCCACCTTGTCGGGCGGCGAAGCGCAGCGCTTGAAATTGGCAGGCTTCCTTGCGGAAGCGGCTCGCGTCCAGAGCAAGTCGCGCCAGGCCGTGGCGCGCAAGGGCACGCTGTTTTTGTTCGACGAGCCCACCACCGGCCTGCACTTTGACGACATCGCCAAGCTCATGCGCGCGCTGCGCAAGCTCATCGACGCAGGGCACTCGCTCATCGTCATCGAGCACAACCTGGACGTGATCCGCGCGAGCGACTGGCTCATCGACCTGGGGCCGGAAGGCGGTGATGCAGGCGGCCTCATCGTGGCTGAGGGCACGCCCGAGGACGTGCGGGCCCACGCCACCTCGCACACCGGCCAGGCACTGCGCGACTACGAACTGGCGCTGGGCGTGGGCGGCCACTCGGTGCACGAAAAAGCCGCTGTACTGCGCAAATCGGAGCGGCTTGTGCACATGAATCAAGCGCCTGCGGCCAAAAATGCCATTGAAATTGTCAACGCCAAGGAACACAACCTCCAGAACCTGAGCGTGGACATTCCGCGCGGCCAATTCAACGTGGTGACGGGCGTGAGCGGCTCGGGCAAGTCCACGCTCGCATTCGACATTTTGTTCAACGAAGGCCAGCGGCGCTACTTGGAATCGCTCAACGCTTATGCGCGTTCCATCGTGCAACCCGCAGGGCGCCCCGAGGTGGATGCGGTGTACGGCATTCCGCCCACCGTGGCCATCGAGCAGCGTCTGTCGCGCGGCGGGCGCAAGTCCACCGTGGGCACCACGACCGAGGTGTGGCACTTTCTGCGCCTCTTGTACGTCAAGCTCGGCACGCAGCATTGCGTCAAGGACGGTGCCGCCGTGCAGCCGCAGACGCCCGAGAGCATCGCGGCGCAATTGCTCACGCAGTTCCGTGGCCAGCACATCGGGCTGCTCGCCCCGCTGGTGATGAACCGCAAGGGTGTCTACACCGAGCTGGCCGATTGGGCCCGTCCGCGCGGCTACACGCACCTGCGCGTGGACGGCAACTTTTTGCCGACCACCAATTTTCCGCGCATCGACCGCTTCAAGGAGCACACCATCGAGCTGCCCGTGGCCAGCCTCGATGTGTTGCCCGAGAACGAAGCCCAGCTGCGCACGGCGCTGGCCGACGCGCTCACGCACGGTAAGGGCGTGGTGCATGTGCTGAGCAGCATCGGGATGCTGGCCGCCGCCATGGAGAGCGGCGCGCCCACCGCGGGCATCGGCCACTTGCAGGCGTTTTCCACCAAACGTGCCTGCCCCGTGTGCGCCACGAGTTATGCCGAGCTGGACCCGCGCCTGTTCAGCTACAACAGCAAGCACGGCTGGTGCCCCGACTGCGTGGGCACGGGCGTCAAGCTCACCAAGGACCAGCGCAAGGTGTTTGACGACTCGGTGCAGGACGACAAGGAAAAAGGCCGCGAGCAGACCTTTGCCGAGCCCGAGGTGGAAGATCTGGCCGATACCGCGTGCCCGAGCTGCAGTGGCACTCGGCTCAATGCCACGGCCCGCGCCGTGCGGTTTGCGGGCGTGGGCATCACCGACATCGCCGCGTTGTCGGTGACGGACGTGCGCCGCTGGGTCGAGACCCTGCGCACCGAAGGTGGCATGACGGCCCGCGAGGCCGACATTGCGCGCGACCTGGTGCCCGAGATCCAGAGCCGCCTGGAGTTTCTGGAAGAAGTGGGCCTGGGCTACCTCACGCTGGACCGGGGCGCGCCCACGCTCAGCGGTGGCGAGGCGCAGCGCATTCGCCTGGCCGCGCAACTGGGCAGCAACCTGCAGGGCGTGTGCTACGTGCTCGACGAGCCCACCATCGGCCTGCATGCGCGCGACAACCAGATCCTGCTCAACGCCCTGCACAAGCTGGGCGACAAGGGCAACACGCTGGTGGTGGTGGAGCACGACGAGGACACCATCCGTCGCGCCGACCACATCATCGATATCGGCCCCAGCGCCGGCAAACGCGGTGGGCGCCTGGTGGCGCAGGGCAGCGTGGCCGACATCACGGGTGCGGCCGATTCGCAAACCGGCCGCTACCTGCTCCACGCGATGAAGCACCCGCTGCAACTGCGCCGCAGCATGGTGGCCAGCGAGGTCAGCGCCGAGGCCACGGCCGCCTTCGCGCAGGCCGAGGCGGCAGCCCCCAAGGGCCGCCAAAGCGCCGCCGTCAAGAAGCGCGCCGCCCAGGCCGCTGCGCTGGCGGCCGACGCACTCACCGAGGCCAAGGAACGCGCCGCCATGCGCTGGCTCACCGTGCATGGCGCGCAGCTGCACAACCTGCAGCACGTGACGGCCACCGTGCCGCTGCACCGCCTGGTGGCCGTGACGGGCGTGAGCGGCTCGGGCAAATCCACCCTCGCGCGCGATGTGCTGTTGGCCAACGTGCAGGCCTGGGTGCAGCAGCGCAGTACCAAGGCCGGACGCGATGCCATGGACGCGGGCAAGGCGCCGCCGCTGGTCGGTTGCACGGGCCTGTCGGGCTTCGAGAGCATCGACCGCGTGCTCGAAGTGGACCAGACGCCCATCGGCAAGACGCCGCGCAGCTGCCCAGCCACCTATATCGGTTTCTGGGACACCATCCGCAAGCTGTTTGCCGAAACGCTGGAGGCCAAGGCACGCGGCTATGCGGCCGGGCGCTTCAGCTTCAACACCGGCGAAGGCCGCTGCCCCAGCTGCGAAGGCGCGGGCGTGCGCACCATCGAGATGAGCTTTCTGCCTGACGTGAAGGTGCCCTGCGAGACCTGCCACGGCGCGCGCTTCAACCCCGAGACGCTGGCCGTGACCTGGCGCGGCAAGAGCATCGGCGATGTGCTGCAGATGGAGGTGGACGAGGCCGTGGGCTTCTTTGCCAGCATGCCCAGCATCGCGCACCCGCTGCAACTGCTGCAGGACGTGGGCCTGGGCTACCTCACGCTGGGCCAGCCGTCGCCCACGCTCAGCGGTGGCGAGGCGCAGCGCATCAAGCTGGTGACCGAACTCACCAAGGTGCGCGACGAGGTCGGCCGCCGGGGCCAGAAGGCGCCGCACACGCTGTACGTGCTGGACGAACCCACCGTGGGCCTGCACATGGCCGACGTGGACAAGCTCATCCGTGTGCTGCACCGCCTGGTCGATGGCGGCCACAGCGTGGTGGTGATCGAGCATGACCTCGATGTGATCGCCGAGGCTGACTGGATCCTGGACCTCGGCCCCGAGGGCGGCAATGCGGGTGGCCGCATCGTTGCCGCTGCCACACCCGAAGACGTGGTGGCGGCAGGCACGCATACCGGCAAGGCCCTGGCAGCCGTGCTGGCGCGCTGACCGCGCGGATGTGACCCAACCCTGTTCGATGGGACGCATCCCTGGGTGTTGCGCATGCTCGCGTTGCTGGCCCGGCGCTGGATTGCCGCCGGGATGGGGTGCGAGCCGAAGTGCGGGCGCAGGGCGCCGAGAAATGCGCCAGCGCGTTCCGCAGGGCTTCAGCGCGCCAGCGTCACCCAGGCCTGCGTGAGGCGCTGCACCAGATCCTGGGGGCGCCGCACCAGCGCATAGCCCTGGCTGCCGAACAGCATGGGCAGGTATTCGTGGGCTTCCTGGTCAATGGTGACGCAAAACGGGATCAGGCCCGCATCGCGCGCTTCCTGGACCGCATGGCGGGTGTCTTCCAGGCCATAGCGGCCTTCATAGATGTCGAGATCGTTGGGCTTGCCGTCGGTCAGCACCAGCAGCAGCCGCTGGCGCTCGGGGCGCGCACCCAGGCGGCGGGTGGCGTCGCGCACCGCAGCGCCCATGCGGGTATAGAAACCGGGCTTGAGTGCCCCCACGCGGGAGCGCACGGTGTCGTTCCAGCGCTCGCCAAAGCCCTTGATGTGCTGGATGCGCACATGCTGGCGCCGCACCGAGCTGAAGCCCAGCATTTCAAAGGCATCGCCCGTGCCGGAGAGCGCTTCGCCAAACACGTACAGCGCGTCGCGGATCACGTCGATCACGCGGGCGTGGTCGGTGGCGTAGGCGTCGGTCGAGAGCGACAGGTCGGCCAGCAGCAGCGTGGCCAGGCTGCGTTCCGCGCGCTGGCGCCGGATGTATACCGGGGGCGAGTCACTGTGCTGCACGCCACCTTGTGATTCGGTCTGAAAGCGCACCCAGGCATCGATGTCGAATTCATCGCCCGTCGTCTGGCCACCCTGCCAGCGTGGTGCGGCGCGCAGCACTTCCAGGCGCCGGCGCACGCGCCGAGCCGTGGCGCGCAGGGCCTGCGGTGGCACATAAGGCGTGCCGGGCCGTGCGACCGAGCATTGCACCGAGCAGTGCTCGGGCTGCAGCACGCTGCGGCGCCAGTCCCATTCGGGGGTCTTGCGGCCGGGGCCCAGGGGCAGGTCGTCGGCCGAGGCGCTGGGCAGGTCCAGGTCGAACTTGATGCGCGAGGCCGTGGTCTGCTCGCCGCGCGCCAGCGACAAGGTGTCCATGTCGTTGGCGGCTGCGGTGGCGTTGGGATCGACTTCGTCGTCGGTGCCACGGTCGAGGCGGATCAGCTCGCTCCAGGTGGTGATGGACTCGGTCTTGGCGGCCACCAGCAGCGGGTTGCGCGCCTCTTTCTGTTCTACGCGGCGCGAGCGGCGACGCGACTTGCTTTCGGCATCGGGCGCGCCGTCGGGACGCTCGCCCGTGCCGTCGCCGGTGTGGCTGGATGTGCCCGCCGCGGCGTTGCCCAGGCCGGCCGTCAACCAGAGCCAGACCGGGGCGACCTGCTGCGGCTCCACGAAGAGCGGACCGTGGTCATCGCCGCGCAGGGCTGCCTGCACGGCCGCTTCGAAGGGTGCTGCGTCGGCGCGCAGGCGGGCCAGGGGGGGGCGCTGGGCGAGGTGCGCTTGCGCCAGGCGCGCGTGGGAGCTGCGCAGGCCGGCAAAGCGCTGCAGCGCCCGTGCCGTGGCGGCGCGGTTGTCGGCAATCCAGTCGCCCGTGGGTTCAAACACGGCGGCCAGCGCGGCCAGCCAGAGGTAGAGTTCGCGGTTGAGTTCGCGCTGATCGAACACCGCCACCTGGGCGGGCAGGGCCAGGGTTTCCCAGTCGAGCACCGGCAGGGGCACGCGGATGCCGCTGCCGGCCAGGCGTTGCAGCCAGCCGCGCGGCCCGCCATGGCGGCTGTCGGCCACCGGGGTCACGCGCACAGCGGCGTCACCGCCGCCGGCGCGGTAGAGCAACGCGATGCTGCGGCGCATTTCTTCCAGGGTGACCTGCGCATGGGTACGATCAGGTTCCGCGGCGCGGGTGACGGCGCGGTGCCACCACTGGCCAATCCATTCTTCCATCAGCGCTGCTCCTCGCGCCGCTGGCGCAGGGTTTCGCGCACGGCGTCCAGGCCCACCTTCCATTCGAGGCTAGGGGTGCGGCCCTGGTCGGTCTGCGTGGTATCGCAGGCGCTCAGGCACTGGCCGCACTGCACACAGGCAAACATCATGCGCTTGATGTTGCGCGGGTTCAGGCGCATGGGGCAGGCGTGGTCGCAGGCGCTGCCGCGTGGCGCGTCGCAGGTCTTGCATTCGCGTGCACGGCTGCGCGTGAACGACACCACCATCGCCTTGGGGTTGGCCATCCAGGCGACGCTCTGGAACAGACCCACGGCACAGCCATAGCGGCAAAAAAGGTGCCGCGCGAGGGTGAACTCCAGGGTGAAGACCAGCGTGCCCACGGCCAGAAAGCGCGCCTGGTTGGGGGTGAGGGTGCCGTGCACCAGGTTGCCCCAGACCATGGCGGGCGGCAGCAGATAGGTGAGCAGCGTGATGGCCCAGACAAAGCCAAAGACCAGGCAGGCCGCCAGGAACACCGGCCACCAGCGCTTGTCGGCGGTGCGGCCGGGGCGCGGCGTGGGGGATTTGTCCCATACGCTGAGCTTGCCGGTGGCGCGGTGCAGCAGATCGTTGAGGGTTTCGACCAGCGAAAAATGCGGACACAGCCAGCCGCAATAGAGACGGCCAAAGTGGTAGGCCACGGCCAGAAAACCGACCACCAGGGTGAGCACGGGAATGATGCCGCGCCAGGTGATGGACCATGCCGTCTGCATGGCGCTGGCCTCGCCGCGCAGGAACGCATCAATGCCCAGTGACCAGCGAAAACCAAGCACCCACAACTGGGTCTCGGTGAGGTCAAAGCGCAGCAGGTTCAGCGCGGGGGCCAGCAAGAAAATGGCAAAAAAGGAGAGCTGGAACAAGCGCCGGCGGCGCTGCAGCTGCTGGGTGGCGGGCTGCGCAGCGGATGCACTGCCGTCCTGCGTGCTGCCGGCCCTGGCTGCTCCGGTGGAGCAACCGGAGGCACTGGCACAGCTGGAACAGTCAGTTGTCATCGCCCACCACGGCGCGCACCACTTCGTTGAGTGCGAGCAGGGTCTCGGTGTCGTCGGTCAGCGCTTCGACCACGGCGGCACGGCAGGCTTCGCGCAGCGGCAGGCCCGAAGCGACCAGGCGTGCCGCCATGACCAGCAGGCGGGTGCTGGCGGTTTCTTCGAGGTCGTGGTCGGTGAGGCGGCGCAGTGCCTGGGCGAGTTGCACCAGGCGCGCGGCCAGTGCCGGTGAGGCGTGGCCTTCGCGCTCCAGGATGGCGCGCTCGACCGCCGGGGCCGGGTAGTCCAGCGCCAGGGCGGTGAAGCGTTGGCGTGTGCTGGGCTTGAGGCCCTTGAGCAGATTCTGGTAACCCGGGTTGTAGGAGATGACGAGCATGAACTCGGGCGGCGCCTTGAGCAGTTCGCCCGTGCGCTCGATGGGCAGCAGGCGCCGGTCGTCGGCCAGCGGATGCAGCACGACGGTGGTGTCCTTGCGGGCCTCCACCACTTCGTCCAGGTACAAAATGGCGCCTTCGCGCACGGCGCGGGTGAGCGGCCCGTCGGCCCAGACGGTGTTGCCCTGTCCGATCAGATGGCGACCGACGAGGTCGGCCGCGCTCAGGTCGTCGTGGCACGAGACAGTGATCAGGGGGCGCGCCAGGCGTGCCGCCATGTGTTCGACAAAACGGGTCTTGCCGCAGCCCGTGGGGCCTTTGATCAGCAGCGGCAGCTGCTGATCAAAGCAATGTGCAAAGAGTGCACATTCGCTCCCCTGGGCTGCGTAAAACGGTGCATCGCCCGCAACAGGGGCCGCGCCCAGCGCGTTGCTGTTGCCAAGGGTCTGTGAGGCCGCTGCGTGGGCGTGGGATTGCATGGCTCAGGCCTGTTGCAGACGGCTGCCGCTGGCGCTGAAGTTGCTTGCTTCGTCAGCCGATGGGCCAATGAAGAAGCTCGACAGGTAGGTCAGCAGACCGATCAGGAACATGACGCCGCCTGCTACACGCGTCCAGTAGAAGAACACCAACTGGTCTTGCGTGGCCATGAAGGACATCGCCGTGCCCGAAGCGGGCATGCGCTGCAGCCAGACTTGCAGGATACCTGCGCCGCTGAGGGCCAGCACCATGACGGCCATGCCGATGCTCATGATCCAGAAGCTCCACATTTCAACGCGCTGTGCGTGCTTGGGGTTGGCTTCGCGGCCGCGCAGGATGGGCATGGAGTAGCTGATGAGGGCCAGCACCACCAGCACGTAAGCGCCGTAGAAAGCCAGGTGGCCGTGGGCCGCAGTGACTTGCGAGCCGTGCGTGTAGTAGTTGACCCAGCTGAGCGTGTGGATGAAGCCCCAGACCCCTGCACCCAGGAAGGCGATGACGGCGGTGCCCACGGCCCACAGCACGGCGGCCTGGTTGGGGTGTTCACGGCGGCGGCGCTGCACCATGTTGAAGGCGAACAGCGTCATCATGAAGAACGGAATGGGTTCGAGTGCGGAGAACACGCCACCCACCCAGTGCCAGTAGCCCGGCAGGCCGATGAAGTAGAAGTGGTGGCCCGTGCCCAGAATGCCCGAGATCAGCGCGAAGGCGACGATCATGTACATCCACTTGTCGATCACTTCACGGTCGACCCCGGTGGTCTTGATGAGCACGAAGGCCAGCAGAGAGGCCATGATCAGCTCCCAGGTGCCTTCCACCCACAGGTGCACCACGAACCACCAGTACATCTTGTCGCGCACCAGGTTGCTGGGGTTGACGAAGCTGAACAGGAACATCAGCGCCAGGCCCCACAGGCCGAGCAGCAGCACCAGGGTGATGGCGGTCTTGCGGCCCTTGAGCACGGTCATGCTGATGTTGAACAAAAAGCCCAGCGCCACGACCACGATGCCGACCTTGGTGGGCAGGGGTTGCTCCAGGAATTCGCGTCCCATGGTGGCCAGCAGGTCGTTGCCGGTCATCTGTGCCAGCGTGGCGTAGGGCACCAGCAGGTAGCCCAGGATGGTGGCAGCGCCGGCAGCCAGGAAGATCCAGAACAGAATCTTGGCGAAGAGCGGGCTCCAGAGTTCGGTTTCACTCTCTTCGGGCACCATGTAGTAGGCGGCGCCCATGAAGCCGAACAGCAGCCACACGATCAGCAGGTTGGTGTGCACCATGCGGGCGATGTTGAAGGGAATGGCCGGGAACATCAGGTCGCCGATCACGTATTGCAGGCCGAGCGTCAGACCGAAGAGGATCTGGCCGGTGAACAGTCCCAGCGCCGCGATGAAGTACAGCTTGGCGACCGACTGCGATTGGTATTTAAGGGTTGCGGGTTGCATTTTTGTGTCCTTGAATGTGAGATCTCAGTGCACTGAGATGCTTACCCTTCGATATTGGGTGGCCACTTCTCGGCATCGATGCCATTGGTCCACCGCAGGAACTCGACCAGATCGTCCAGCTGTGCTTCGGTGAAGTTGAACTGCGGCATCTGCCGGCGCCCCGGCGTGTGCGTGGGCATGGCCTTTATCCAGCCCTTGATAAAATCAGGGCCCCGACGTGCATAGACGTTACCCAGCTCAGGCGCGAAATACGCCCCTTCGCCCAGCAGCGTATGGCAGCCGATGCAGTTGCGCGTCTCCCAGAGATGCTTGCCGCGGACAACGGCCTCCGTGATTTCGCCCGATTTGGAGCGCTCGGGGATCTTGGTTTCGGTGTGGAAAATGAGACTCGCAAACACGAGCACGAAAAAAACCGTGCCCCCGTAGAAAATGTTGCGCGCCATCTGGCTCGTGAAGCCTTGACTCATGGTGTACCTCATGCAGTGATGAATCCGCATCGTAATGACTTGGCGGACCGAATGATTGATTTGAATCAATAAGATTCATTCGGAATGAATCTTACATTGGCCCAGAGCACTCTGAGTGCATTGCGCGAAAAGAATGTCAATCTGGAGTTGCTTGCGTGCAACTCCCCCCCCCCCCGCGAACGGCGGCGGACCATCAGACAGGATGTGTTTCATGCATGACCCTCTTTCCTCGACTTTTCCACCTGCAGGCCGGGCAGCGCGCCCGGTGTCGGGTGCGGCCGGCGGTGCTGGCACCCGTGCGCATTTTCAGGATGCCGCGCCCAGGCTCCGTGGTGACCTGGGGGTCTGGCTGGTCATCCTGTTGGAGTTGCTGACCTTTGCCATCCTCTTTGTGTCCTTTGCCTTTGCCCGTACACGGGAGGTGGCGCTTTTCAATACCTCGCAAGCCACGCTGAACCTGAACGCCGGTGCGCTCAACACCGTGCTGCTGATCTCGGGCAGCTGGTGCGTGGCCAGCGCGGTGGCCGCAGTGCGGCGCGATGCCTCGGCGGTGGGCGCGCGCTGGCTGCTGGGGGCTCTGGTCTGCGGCGGCGGCTTCATGGTGGTCAAGCTGGGCGAATACGCGCAGAAACTGGCCTCTGGTGTGGACCTGTCAACCAATACTTTCTACATGTTCTACCTCCTCTTGACCGGCTTCCACTTTCTGCATGTGGTGGTGGGCATGCTGGCGCTGGGCTATCTGTGGGTGAAAACGCGGCGCGGGCGCTACGGCAGCCATGATTGCCACGCCCTGGAAACGGGTGCTGCGTTCTGGCACATGGTCGATCTGCTGTGGATCGTGCTGTTTCCGCTGGTTTATGTGATGCGTTGAGGACCTTGAAGATGCGTACTCTTTCTCTTACCCGGGTCTGGATGATCTTGCTGGCCATCACCGCCGCCACCTACTGGATTGGCGAGGCGGGCCTGACCGGCCATGGCTCCATGGGGCCTGTGCTGGCCATGTTTTCCCTGGCGTTCGCCAAGGGTTTGCTGGTGTGCCTGGATTTCCTCGAACTGCGGCATGCGCCCGCCTTGTGGCGCTGGCTGGTGGCGGGCTGGCTGGCGCTGGTGCTGGCGCTGATCGTGCTGGCGTACTGGATCGGCTTGCCATAAAGGCGCGGTGGCGCGGGGTGGCCACGAACGGCGTGATGCCATTGACATGGGGATGTCATGGGGCTTGGGCAGCATGGCCTGTTCTTTCCAGGACCCCATTCCCATGACGCTGCCCAGTGCACTGAACGACCACGACGACCTGATGCGGCGCATCGCGAGCGACCTGGTGGACAGCTACGACGAAGAGATCGAGCTGGAACTGGAAGACCGCAGCCTCGACGAACTCGAAGGCCGCCATGTCGCCGACCGGGGGGAGCGCCAGGCCTATTTCAAGGAGCTGTTTCGCCTGCAGGGCGAGCTGGTCAAGCTCCAGGACTGGGTGCAGCACACGCGCAAGAAAGTGGTGATCCTGTTCGAGGGGCGCGATGCCGCCGGCAAGGGCGGTGTCATCAAACGCATCACCCAGCGCCTTAACCCGCGTGTGGTGCGCGTGGCCGCGCTGCCCGCGCCCAACGACCGTGAACGCACGCAGTGGTACTTCCAGCGCTATGTGGCGCACCTGCCCGCTGCGGGCGAGATGGTGCTGTTCGACCGCAGCTGGTACAACCGCGCGGGCGTCGAGCGCGTGATGGGCTTTTGCACCGACGACGAATACGAAGAGTTCTTCCGCACCGTGCCCGAGTTCGAGAAGATGCTCGTGCGCTCGGGCATCACGCTCATCAAGTACTGGTTCTCCATCACCGACGACGAGCAGCACCTGCGCTTTCTGGGTCGCATCCACGACCCGCTCAAGCAGTGGAAACTGAGCCCCATGGACCTGGAAAGCCGCGTGCGCTGGGAGGCCTACACCAAGGCCAAGGAAACCATGCTGGAGCGCACCCACATCCCCGAGGCGCCCTGGTGGGTGGTGCAGGCGGTGGACAAGAAAAAGGCGCGCCTGAACTGCATTGCGCACCTGCTGGACCAGCTGCCGTACCACGAGGTGCCGCACGCCCCGGTGGAGCTGCCTGCGCGGGAGCGCAACCCCGAGTACCTGCGCCTGCCGGTGCCCGCCGAGATGTACGTGCCCCAGCGGTACTGAGCGGCTGCCGCCTTGGCGACAGCCGCTCAGTGCTTTCCTTAGAATTTATCCGTAAATAATGTTGACTGGCAGCTCGATCTTGCGCAGGGCGATGATGGCTGCCGCCAGGTGGTTGAGCGCCAGGAAGGTGTGTTCGAGCTTTTCGTAGCGCACCAATAGTTTCCTGA
>Ga0208519_100102_pt1 | contig 81552 bp, 76 predicted proteins | sample LakWasM130_HOW14_2_FD_183940 | JGI IMG/M metagenome (GOLD analysis project Ga0208519, IMG submission 183940) | Freshwater sediment methanotrophic microbial communities from Lake Washington under simulated oxygen tension - Sediment Metagenome... | ecosystem: Environmental > Aquatic > Freshwater >... | reverse complement strand
AAACACAAGCCAAGTTTGAATGTGTGGCATGCGGCTATGCAGAAAATGCCGATTTGGTCGGTGCAATCAATATATTAGCGGCAGGACATGCCGTCTTAGCGTGTGGAGTGACGGTGCAACAAGACCGCACTGTGAAGCATGAACCCGCCGAAGGTATGCGCAAGTCATCGCGTGAACCCGTAGGAATCCCCGCTCTTTAGGGCGGGGAGGATGTCAAATTTTTTGGTTAAGTTATTAGAACAGCTAATTTCATTAGCATTTGCTCGTCATTTATTGGTTAGATAAACCTTTTCTGCGATAATAGGGTTTTGATTTTTTCTGAAAGCTAAAGTAAATGGCACAATTTGATAATGTCAGTGTGAAAAAGAAAGCTAATATTTACTTTGATGGTAAGTGTGTTAGCCATACTGTAATGCTCCCTAATGGAACACGTAGTACGATTGGTGTTATTTTCCCAAGTACCCTTACATTTAACACAGCAGCGCCTGAGTTAATGGAAATTAATGCAGGTGTTTGTAAAGTGCGCTTGCAAGGTGAAGCTGAATGGAAAACATATAGTGAAGGTGAAAAGTTTACTGTGCCAGGCAATTCGTCATTTGATATCGAAACTTTAGAAACACTAGATTACGTTTGTCATTTTGAGTAATGATAATTAGGCTGCTCAATACTTAATTGGCTACCTCGTTAAGTATTGAACAGTCTAGTTTAGACGATAATCTTCTTCGTAAATAATATAGGGGTGATGTATGCCTTCATTTGATATTTCTTCAGAAGTCGACATGGTCGCTTTGAAGAATGCGATTGATACTGCTGGTAAGCAAATTACCAATCGTTATGATTTTAAAGGTAGTTCAGCTAAGGTTGAGCTCAATGAAAAAGACAGTGTGATTACTTTGTTTGGCGACAATGACTTTCAGCTTGATCAGGTGAAGGATATTTTGTTACCAGCAATGGAAAAGAAAGAGCCTGACTCGTCTAAACGTCTGGATCATAAAGATGTCCAAAAAGTATCTGGCAACAAAGTAAAACAAGAGATGAAGATTCGCGCGGGTATCGATACTGATTTAGCTAAACGAATTACTAAGCTCATTAAAGACTCAGGCATGAAGGTGCAAGCGAGTATTCAAGGTGATACTGTTCGCGTGAATGGTGCTAAACGAGATATCTTGCAAGATGCAATAGCATTTGTAAAAAAGAATGTAACGGATTTTCCGTTGCAGTTTGGTAATTTTAGGGATTAAGTAAGCGTGGCATTTGACTAAGCGCACTTAAAAAGCAGAGAAATATGGCAAAAACGTTATACGACAAATTGTTTGATTCCCACGTTGTGACCGAGGAAAACGGCACCGCGCTGATTTATATTGACCGTCATTTGGTGCACGAGGTGACAAGTCCGCAAGCCTTTGAAGGTCTGCGCTTAGCTGGGCGTAAGCCTTGGCGTATTTCATCTATCGTGGCAACGGCAGACCATAACACACCAACGAATGGCTGGGATAAAGGGCTATCTGGCATTGCTGACCCTGTGGCTCGCTTACAGATAGAAACTTTAAGCGACAATATCCGTGAATTTGGTGCAAAAGCTTACTTTCCATTTATGGACTCGCGCCAAGGGATTGTGCATGTGGTTGGCCCTGAGCAGGGTGCTACCTTGCCAGGTATGACCGTGGTCTGCGGTGACTCTCACACAAGTACGCACGGTGCATTTGGTGCATTGGCACATGGTATTGGTACGTCAGAAGTTGAGCATGTCATGGCGACGCAGTGCTTGGTGCAGAAGAAATCAAAAACGATGCAAGTGGTTGTCAATGGCATCCTAGGCAAAGGTGTTACTGCTAAAGATGTAGCACTGGCTATTATCGGTAAAACAGGCACTGCTGGCGGCAATGGCTATGCAATTGAGTTTGCAGGTTCTGTGATACGCAATATGAGCATGGAAGGCCGTATGACTTTATGCAATATGGCGATTGAAGCTGGTGCACGTGCTGGGATTATTGCCGTTGATGATACGACCATCAACTATGTAAAAGGCCGCCCATTTTCACCAAAAGCGGATCAATGGGAAGCAGCTGTCGCTTACTGGAATACTTTACATAGCGATGAAGGTGCAGCCTTTGATGCAACCGTTACATTAAATGCTGAAGATATTCAGCCACAAGTGACTTGGGGAACATCCCCTGAGATGGTGGTGGGTATTGATGGAAAAGTGCCAAGTTTGGAGATGGCTAAAAATGAAGTGCAGCGTGGTGATTGGGAGCGTGCTTATGCTTACATGGGCTTAACACCCAATACGCTCATTAGTGATATTCAAATCGATAAAGTATTTATTGGGTCATGTACTAACTCACGTATCGAAGACTTACGTGCGGCGGCTGCTATTGCAAAAGGCAAGCATATTGCACCTAACGTCAAACTTGCACTGGTTGTACCGGGCTCTGGTTTAGTGAAGGCGCAAGCTGAACAAGAGGGCTTGGATAAGATATTCACAGAAGCTGGTTTTGAATGGCGTGAGCCAGGTTGCTCAATGTGCTTGGCAATGAATGCTGACCGCTTGGCTTCCGGTGAACGCTGTGCATCAACAAGTAATCGTAACTTTGAGGGTCGTCAAGGGCAGGGAGGGCGTACGCATTTAGTTAGCCCTGAAATGGCTGCCGCCGCCGCTGTTGCTGGTCACTTTGTTGATGTGAGAGATTTAAGTTAACTTTAATAAAGGGATGGTTTATGAAAAAATTCTTGTTTCTTATCATGATCGCGGTCGCATTGTCAGCTTGTAATACTGTGGCTGGTATTGGTAAAGACTTAGAAAAAGGTGGCGAAGCCATCCAGAAGTCAGCGAACTAAATACAACCTAGCTAGCTTGAGGTAGCCCTTTGGGAACACTCAAAGATTTAAACTAGATTATTAACTAATACTTAAGAAAATAACATGCAAGCTTTTACGCAATTGAATGGATTGGTAGCACCGTTGGACCGCGCTAATGTGGATACGGACGCTATTATTCCTAAGCAGTTTTTAAAATCAATCAAACGTAGTGGCTTCGGTCCAAACGCATTTGATGAGTGGCGTTATTTAGACCAAGGTGAGCCAGGTATGGATAATAGCAAGCGTCCGATAAACCCTGATTTTGTGTTAAATCAGTCGCGCTATCAAGGCGCTAGTGTATTGCTTACACGTGAGAACTTTGGATGCGGCTCTAGCAGAGAGCATGCGCCATGGGCGTTGGAAGATTACGGCTTCAAGGTGATTATTGCACCTAGCTTTGCCGATATTTTCTTTAACAATTGCTTCAAAAATGGCATGTTGCCTATTGTCTTAAAAGCAGATGTTGTGGATGGGTTGTTTAATCAAGTGAGCGTGACTGAGGGCTATAAACTTAATATTGATTTAAGTGCGCAAACGATTACAACGCCTGCAGGTGAAGTTCATCCATTTGAAGTAGATGCTTTCCGTAAGCATTGCTTGTTAAACGGATTAGATGATATCGGTTTAACAATGCAACAACAGGATAAAATTAAGGCGTTTGAGCTTAAGCACCAACAAGCACAGCCATGGCTATTTAACTAAAGCCATTACTAATTGTAGTCATTGAAGTTTCGTTGAAAAAAGCTCAGAAACATCGCTCTTTTTCACATTCAAATTTAGTTAAGTTAATTAAAAGTTTAAGAAAGTCATTTCATGAAAATTGCAGTATTGCCAGGTGATGGTATTGGTCCAGAAATCGTTGCACAAGCCGTTAAAGTTTTAAATGCGCTTAATTTGGGCATTAGCATGACTGAGGCACCAATTGGCGGTGCCGGTTATGAAGCTTCAGGCGATCCTTTGCCAGATGCAACATTGAAGTTGGCTAAGGAGTCTGATGCTGTTTTATTAGGCGCAGTTGGTGACTGGAAGTACGATAAACTTGAGCGTCACTTGCGCCCTGAACGTGGTTTATTACGTATTCGTAAAGAACTTAACTTGTTTGCCAACTTGCGTCCCGCATTGTTGTACCCAGAGCTAGCTTCTGCATCTACATTGAAGCCAGAAGTGGTTTCAGGGTTAGACATCATGATTGTTCGTGAGTTAACTGGTGACATTTACTTTGGTCAACCACGAGGTATTTCTAAATTAGAGAATGGCGAGCGTGAGGGCGTAAATACAATGCGCTATAACGAATCTGAGATTCGTCGTATTGGGCGTGTGGCTTTTGATATTGCGATGAAGCGTAATAAAAAAGTGTGCTCTGTGGATAAGGCTAACGTGCTAGAAGCAACTGAGTTATGGCGTCAAGTCATGATTGAGTTATCGGCTGACTATCCTGAGGTCGAATTGAGCCATATGTATGTAGATAATGCAGCCATGCAGTTAATTCGTGCACCTAAGCAGTTTGATGTGATGGTAACAGGCAATATTTTTGGTGACATCTTGTCTGACGAAGCATCTATGCTTACAGGATCAATCGGTATGTTGCCTTCAGCCTCTTTAGATGAGAATAATAAAGGTATGTATGAGCCGAGCCATGGTTCAGCGCCAGATATTGCAGGTAAAGATATTGCAAATCCATTAGCAACAATTCTTTCAGTTGCGATGATGCTACGTTATACATTTAACGATGAGGCAAATGCACAGCGAGTAGAAAATGCAGTCAAAAAAGCGCTTGCGCAAGGCTACAGAACAGCTGACATCTGGACAGAAGGTTCAACTAAAGTTGGCTGTCGTGCAATGGGCGATGCGGTAGTTGCGGCACTCTAATCTCACTAGGCGAGTTTGAGTTTAATCTTTGCTAGCTTGGCGTTAGTGTAGGTAGAGTTTTTATTGATACCCTGCTGGATATATATCAGCAATCGTTAATTATTAAAAGTGGAAAATAAAATGCTTAAAGTAGGTTTTGTAGGCTGGCGTGGCATGGTTGGTTCTGTTCTGATGCAACGTATGTTAGAAGAAAATGACTTTGCACTCATTGAGCCGCAATTTTTCACAACCTCTCAAGTTGGCGGTAAAGGGCCAAATGTTGGCAAAGAAACGCCAGCATTGCTAGATGCTAAAGACGTTAATGCGCTTAAGGCGATGGATGCTATTGTGTCTTGCCAAGGTGGCGACTATACCACTGATATTTTCCCTAAATTACGTGCAGCTGGCTGGAGCGGACACTGGATTGATGCGGCCTCAACATTGCGTATGGAGAGTGATGCTGTGATTGTGCTAGATCCAGTCAATATGCATGTGATAAAAGACGCTTATGCTCATGGCAATAAAAACTGGGTGGGTGGTAACTGTACAGTGTCGCTAATGCTAATGGCTTTAAATGGCTTGTTCAAAGCTGATTTGGTCGAGTGGGCAACATCAATGACCTATCAGGCAGCTTCTGGTGCAGGTGCACAGAATATGCGTGAACTGCTTAATCAAATGGGTGAGGCGCACCGTGTAGCAAGCGATTTCCTGAAAGATCCTGCATCTGCAATCTTAGATATTGACAGAGAAGTGGCTGGTACATTGCGTGATGAACGATTCCCTACTGCACAGTTTGGCGTGCCTTTGGCGGGAAGCCTTATTCCTTGGATTGATAAAGACTTAGGCAACGGCCAAAGTAAAGAAGAGTGGAAAGGCGGCGTTGAAACTAATAAGATTCTAGGTCGTGAAGCTAACCCTGTGCTGATTGATGGTCTGTGTGTGCGTATCGGCGCAATGCGTTGTCATAGCCAAGCTTTAACAATTAAGCTTAAAAAAGATGTGCCAGTAGATGAAATCAGCCAAATGTTGGCTGAGGCCAATCAATGGGCAAAAGTGATTCCCAATGAGCGTGAAGTGAGCATGCGTGAGTTAACGCCAGCCGCCGTGACAGGCACGTTAATCACCCCAGTGGGTAGGTTGCGTAAGCTTAATATGGGTAACGACTACTTGTCAGCGTTTACAGTGGGTGACCAGCTGCTATGGGGTGCGGCAGAGCCGTTACGTCGTATGTTGCGGATTCTAATAGAAAAATAAATTAATCCAGAGAAATCTGGATGATAAAAACATCGTATTAAATGCCGCTGCCAGATAATGGCTAAATATAATGTGCATTATGAGCTTGCATACCTAACTATTTGATGTTATTTTCATATTGCAAATATTTAGTACGTTTAAAGGTAGCGATGTGCGTAAATCAAAAATAAAGCAAATTTCGTTAGCGGTCTGCATGGCATTTATGCCAATGGTTGGCTACACAGCAGGCTTAGGGAAACTAAATGTTAATTCAGGGTTGGGTGAGCCATTAAAAGTAGACGTTGAGCTTCTCTCTGTTACTCCAGAAGAGCTATCCACCTTGACAGCTGCGATTGCTTCGGAAGAGGCATATAATGTGCAAGGGATTACCCGCCTTGGCGTTCATAATAATATCAAGGTTGACCTCGCTAAAAGTGACACTGGCGCCCCAATTCTAAGAATTCGTTCTAGTACGCCAATCAATGATCCATATTTGGATATGTTGATTCAAGTAGACTGGGCATCTGGACGTTTGTTACGTGAGTATACGGTTTTACTCGATCCTCCTGAGTACAAGCAGGCGGCTAATGCTGCTTCTGATTTTGTGCCAATTATCAAGCCAAGCGCTACCTCAGGTGTACTCGCTGACTCTAATACACAGAAGACTTTAACGCCAAATACAAGCAAAACTTCAAAGAAAAAAATTAGTACGGCTAAGCCTGAAGACTTGGCGCAAAAAGAAGTTGACGTAGATGAACTTACCACTAAACGTGGAGATACATTAGCTGCAATAGCGCAAAAAATGCAGGTTGATGGTGTAAGTCTTGACCAAATGTTGGTGGGATTGTTTGAAAACAACAAGTCAGCTTTTGCTAATAATAATATGAACCAACTTAAAGTTGGGCAAATTATTAAAGCGCCTTCTACTGAAGCATTAACTGCAATTGATCCTAACCAGGCAAAACAAGCACTTAAAGTGCATGCATCCAACTGGAACGCTTACCGCAACGCTCTTGCAGGTAATGTAAAAACTGCGTTAGCCTCGGAGGAGAGTGAGCCTAAGCAATCAGCATCAGGGAAAATTGCTTCAGCAGAAGATAAGTCTGCTGCTGTTAAGCCAGGCGTCCAGGATGTTGTAAAACTTTCCGCAGGCGAAAAGAATGCCGTTACTAGCCAAAAATCAGGCACTGCAGAAGCTGATGCAAAAATTATCGCATTACAGGAAGAAGCGACTGCACGTGAGAACGCGCTTAAGGAGTCCTTGTCTCGTGCTGCAGCATTAGAAAAACAAATTGAGGATATGCAAAAGTTGTTGGCGCTGAAAAATCAGACCATGACTGAGTTGCAGAAAAACGCAGAAGTAAATTCTGAGCCTGTTGCTGAAAAGCCGGCAGTGGAGAAGCCTGCTGAAACAAAACCTGAGGTCAAGGCTCAGCCAAAAAAACAAGCAGCCAAAGTTCCTCCACCTGAGCCTGTTCAAGAGCCATCTTTCATTGAAAGCCTTCTGTCAGGTCTTGATATTAAATTGCTAGGCGGCACATCTGCCTTAGTAGTGTTAGCTGCTGGCTGGTTGTTTTTACGTAATAAGCGTAGAAAAGAGTTAGATAGCTTTGAGCGTGGTATTCTTACCTCAGGTGGCTTACGTGCAAATACTGTATTTGGTAATACCACTGGTAACTCAAGCACCTCAGATACATCGTTCCTGACTGATTTTGCACAGAGTGCAGATGGCAGCATGATAGACACCAATGATGTTGATCCAATCGCTGAAGCTGAAGTTTATATGGCTTATGGACGTGATGCTCAAGCTGAAGAAATACTTAAAGATGCTATCGTTAAAGAACCAAAGCGGTATGAGTTACATCTGAAACTCTTGGAAATGTATGCTGGCCGTAAAGATGTCTCTGCATTTGAGGCAGTTGCGGGAGAGTTGTATACTACTTTAGGTGCGGATGATCCTACATGGGCAAAAGTTGCGGAAATGGGTCAAAAGTTAGAGCCTGAAAATCCGCTTTATGATATCTCTAGTCTTCCTGCCTCAGCGCCATCAGTAATGGCTGTTCAGGCTGGCGCAGTAGCGAGTGCGGTGTTATCACACCAAGACGACGTTAGTTTAGATTTCTCTTTAGATGATGAGCCTAACACTTCATCTGAACCAAAGAATGAGTTCCAAATTACTGAAGAAGTTAAGCCGGCGCTATTTGCTGGCGAGACTACAACTGAGGTTAGCCCAAGTTCGGTCGTGATGGAAAGCTTTAGCTCAGCTCAGGCTGTTGACGAAGGGCTTGAGTTTGATTTGGGTGTGCCAGATGTTCCCTCAGCGGAGATAGACGATAAACAAGCTGAGGAAGTGGTGCTCGCTGATAGTGCTGCGACTGATGAGTCAACTGCAACAGTTGAAGATAATACCTTAGAGTTTACATTCGCTTCTGATGCTGAGTTGGTTGAAGCAACGCCTGTTAATCCCGAGACTGAGGCAATAGCAAGTGGTGCTGATTCTTTTGAAGTGCCATCGTTTCTTGATACGGCACCTAATATTGAGTTTTCAAGCGAATCTGAGGGTAGTACTCCGATAGCATTCAATGAAGAGTTTAGTATTGCGGATAATTCTGCAATAGACTTCTCTACTTCAGATTCAGAACCAGTGGCTTTTGAAATTCCAGACACTCCCATGGAAATATCATTTGATGTTCCATCAGATAAAATTGAGGGTACCAGCTTTGATGGTAGTCTGCCGCTCATTGATCATCCAGAGATTGATAATGTAAATTTGCAATCTTCAAATGAAAGTGTGAACTTTGATTTTTCATTAGATGAAGCAGACACAGCGCCAATCGATACTAAAGACGCTGTCAGCGATGTTGCTAGCAATGAGTTTGACTTTTCTGCCATAAGTTTAGATTTAGGTGATGATGATACGCAATCATTGCTTGAAGATGCTGACGATAGTGGTCTTGATTCACCTATAGCTTCTGAAGCTGTTAGTTCAGAAAATCAAGATGTTGATATTAAGCTGGACTTGGTGGCTGCGTATATCGATATGGACGACAAAGAGGGTGCACGCGAGCTACTTGAGGAAGTGCTAAAAGAGGGTGGGCCACAGCAGAAATTAAAAGCTGAGCAGTTGTTAGCAGGTTTATAGGGTTAGTTTACACAAAAAGGCCGAGCTTAATGCTCGGCCTTTTTGTTCTTTACCGCTATTTAGGTTTAGTTACTCTAAAAGTATACGTTGCTACCAATGATTTGTTTACGATGGATTTATTAAATATGCATCCTTTTGTTAAGATGTTAATGTTTTTATTAATATTAATCGCTGCTGGGATTGCTGATTCTCAATTGCTAATAGCAATACTGCTGATACTTTTTATCGCGGCAGTTAAAATGCAGTTCAAGGTTTTTTGGACCACATTAAGACGAGCGCGCTGGTTTTTCTTTTCAATTTTCTTGATCTATGCATTCGGCACTCCGGGAGAGTTGGTTCCTCATTTTCCAGTCAGTGTTGCGCCAAGTTTTGAGGGGTTGCATCTTGCTCTGTTACAAATATCTAGGTTGCTAATTGCGTTAGCGGCATTAAATATATTACTAGTCACTACAAAGAAAGATGAGTTGATGTTGGCGTTGTATATATTACTACAGCCGCTAAAGTACGTTGGTCTTGATGTTGAGAGGTTTTCAGTTCGCTTATTACTGACACTTAATTATGTTGATGAAGTTGCGGTTAGTGGTAAGGCAAATTTTAGTTTTAGGCATTTTAATGATATTCATAGTGAGCTAGAAGCAATACCAATGGTTGATATTGTGTATTTTGAAAAGAAACACTTCAACTCAATAGATAAAGTTGTGATGGTGCTTATGTTGTTTGTTCTAGGAGTAATGATTGCGATGAGGTTTTTGTGAAAGTTGCTTTAGGGGTAACTTATGATGGTTCGCTGTTTTGCGGATGGCAGAGTCAGCCGTCAGCTTGTGGAGTGCAAGATGCATTAGAAGCTGCGATTCAAAGGGTTGCGCAACATCAGGTTAGAATACATGCGGCAGGCCGAACGGATACGGGTGTTCATGGGTTAGGTCAAGTTGTACATTTTGAAACTGATGCAAATCGCCCATTATCTGCGTGGGTGCGTGGAGTTAATGCGCATTTGCCTGAAACTGTGCGAGTAGAATGGGCGCATGAAGTGGGTGAAGACTTCCATGCAAGATTTTCTGCACTCAGTAGGAGTTATCAGTATTTGCTATACAACGCACCAGTAGCTTCAGCGGTAATGGCTAGTAAAGCAGGTTGGTTTCATTTGCCTTTAGATTATGCAGCAATGCGAGAAGCTGCCACGTATTTGGTTGGCGAGCATGACTTTACTGCTTTTCGTGCATCTGAATGTCAGGCAAAAACAGCTGTTAGAACCTTATCTAAAGCAGATGTTCTAAATGCTGGGCAATACTTCCTGTTCAATTTTTCAGCAAATGCATTTTTACAGCATCAGGTACGTAATATGGTTGGCGCGTTAATTTATATTGGAAAAGGTAAATACCCACCCAGTTATATGCAAGTGCTATTGCAAAATAAGGATCGTACATTATCGCCACCAACTTTTTCTCCAAGCGGTTTGTATTTAACAGATGTTGGGTATGACGAGAGGTGGGGATTGCCAAAAAGCACTCAGCCGGGCTTGAAAATATTAGTTTAGCGTTACAATGGCACCGTCTCTATTAGCAGTGGTTAATGTTCAGTGACTTTTGTTACGCGTGTTAAAGGATATGGATTTGAGAGTCAGAGTTAAGATCTGTGGAATTACGAGGGTAGAAGATGCCTTGGTAGCTGTCGAAAACGGTGCCGATGCGATAGGTTTGGTTTTTTATGAGCCAAGCCCTCGAGCAGTGTCTGTCGAGCAGGCTATTAAAATTGTTAGTCAAATCCCGGCGTTTATCAGTATCGTTGGCTTGTTTGTAAATGCGGAAGAGCGTTTCGTTCGTGATGTAATTTCGAATGTTGCGTTAGACTTACTTCAGTTTCATGGAGATGAAGCACCTGAAGAATGCTCAAGCTATGGCTTACCTTTTATGAAGGCAATTCGCGTTAAGTCAGACACAAATTTGGTACAATGTGCGAAAGATTATTCTGCATCCAGAGCATTGTTGTTAGATACCTATACCGAAGGTGTTGCTGGAGGAACAGGGCATACATTTGATTGGGGTTTAATCCCTTCGGATTTGAATAAGCCTGTCGTTTTAGCTGGCGGGTTAACAGCGGAGAATGTTGGTTCAGCCATTCAACAAGTCAAGCCTTATGCTGTTGATGTAAGTGGTGGTGTGGAATTGTCAAAAGGAATTAAAGATGCGGCAAAAATTGCTGCATTTATGCAACAAGTCTATTTGTAATTGAAACCTATTTGTAATTTAAACAGAGTGCGGTGAGTTTAAGTGGAGATTAAATATGCAGCTTTATGATATGCCAGATGCACGTGGGCATTTTGGACAGTTCGGTGGAACGTTTGTCGCGGAAACATTGGTTGAGGCACTTGATGAACTGCGTGTGATGTACGAAAAGTACCGTCATGATCCTGAGTTCTTAGCTGAATACGCGTATGATTTAAAGCACTTTGTTGGCCGTCCAAGCCCGATTTACCATGCAAAACGATTATCTGATCAAATTGGTGGTGCTCAAATCTTCTTGAAGCGTGAGGATTTAAACCACACTGGTGCGCACAAAATCAATAATACAATTGGTCAGGCTTTACTAGCTAAGCGCATGGGCAAACCTAGAGTAATTGCTGAGACTGGCGCAGGGCAACATGGCGTTGCTACAGCTACTATTGCCGCTCGTTTGGGATTAGAGTGTGTGGTATATATGGGTAGTGAAGACGTTAAGCGTCAGGCACCTAATGTATTCAGGATGAAACTCTTAGGTGCTACAGTTGTGCCTGTTGAAAGTGGATCTAAAACACTTAAAGATGCACTCAATGAAGCGATGCGTGATTGGGTGACTAACGTTCATAATACTTTTTATATCATTGGCACCGTTGCAGGCCCTCATCCATATCCAATGATGGTACGAGATTTTCAAGCAGTGATTGGCGTAGAAGCAAAAGAGCAAATGATGGAAATGGCTGGACGTCAGCCAGATGCTGTTGTTGCCTGTGTTGGTGGTGGCTCAAATGCGATGGGTATATTTTATCCTTATATTGACGTGCCTAATGTTAGATTAATTGGTGTAGAAGCTGCTGGACATGGGATTGAGACAGGAATGCATGCCGCGCCGCTTACTGCGAATAGTCCGGTTGGTGTTTTACATGGTAACCGTACATACTTGATGCAAGATGCAGATGGGCAGATTATTGAGACGCACTCCGTTTCAGCCGGTTTAGATTACCCCGGAGTAGGACCAGAACATGCTTGGCTGAAAGACATTAAGCGTGCAGAATATGTAGCGATCACTGATGACGAGGCAATGTCTGCATTCCATAATTTATGTCGAACAGAAGGTATTATCCCAGCATTGGAATCTAGTCATGCGCTTGCGCATGCACAGAAAATGGCTAAAACCATGAGTAAAGACCAAATTGTGTTGGTCAACTTATCTGGCCGTGGGGATAAAGATATCAACACTGTTGCTAAGCTTGCAAATATTACTTTATAAACCTTAACGTTAAGGTGATAGCTTTTTCAGTCAGATACCTTCACATCCATCATGATTAAGTTCTATTTAAACAATACAGCTTAATCATGATTTTTGTGCAGCATGCGTGAATTGATTAAAACTTCGCTTTAGATAAATTAACTAGTACAACAATAAGCTACCTATGTCACGAATTCAAACAACTTTTGCTACTTTAAAACAGCAAGGTAAAACAGCCTTGATCCCTTATATTACGGCAGGTGATCCGCATCCCAAGCATACTGTTAATCTAATGCACACTTTAGTTAAAAATGGCGCAGACATGATTGAGCTTGGCGTGCCATTTTCAGATCCGATGGCCGATGGCCCAGTCATTCAGCGTGCTAGTGAGCGCGCTTTGGTACATAAGGTTGGGTTAACGGCAGTGTTGGATATGGTAAAAGAGTTTCGTCAAACCAATCAAACAACGCCGATTGTATTAATGGGATATGCTAATCCGATTGAAGCGATTGGGCCGACAGTGTTTGCTGACAGAGCAAAAGCTGCAGATGTTGATGGTGTCATTACTGTGGATTATCCGCCAGAAGAGTGCGGTGAGTTTGTTAAAGAGTTACGCGCACGTGATATCGATCCTGTGTTCTTGTTGTCACCAACCACCGAACCAAAGCGTGTTGAGTTAATTGTTAATCAGGCAAGTGGCTTTGTATACTATGTGTCACTTAAAGGAGTTACTGGTGCTGCGAATTTAGATATTGTAGAAGTTTCTGCACGCGTAGCTTCTATCCGTCAGCAAACAAATCTACCTGTTGGTGTAGGTTTTGGTATACGGGATGCAGCTACAGCAAAGGCAACAGCAGCGATTGCTGATGCGGTTGTTGTAGGTAGCCGTATGGTGCAGGAGATTGAAGCTTCTAATGATGATAATTTATTAGAGAATGTCGCTGCATTGATGAAAGAATTAAAAACCGCAGTTGACGCTGCGTAATTTGTTAAAAAGGATATGCAATGGGTTGGTTAAATAAATTACCGCAAAAAATTCAACGTGTTGTTGGTGCTGATAAGAAAACAGTGCCAGAAGGACTATGGAGTAAGTGTTCATCTTGCCAGTCTGTGCTCTATCGTAAAGATTTAGAAGATAATGCAGAAGTCTGTCCAAAATGTGGCTACCATAATCGTATAGGTGCACGTGCACGTTTGGCACAGTTGCTAGATGTGGAAGGACAATTTGAGATTGGTGCAAATGTTCAACCAATTGACCCATTAAAGTTTAAAGATAGCAAAAGCTATGCTGAGCGTATTAAAGAGTCACAAAAAGCCGTTAATGAAAAAGACGCCTTGATTGTGATGCAAGGCAGTATCAAGTCAGTGCCTGCAGTGGTTGCGGTATTTGAGTTCAAATTCATGGGTGGTTCAATGGGCTCTGTTGTGGGTGAGCGTTTTGCGCGTGGCGTACAAACTGCGATTGACAACAAAATGGCATTTATCTGTATTTCTGCCAGTGGTGGTGCACGTATGCAAGAGGGTTTGTTATCGCTCATGCAAATGGCAAAAACCAGTGCTGCGTTAACACAATTAAGCAAAGCTGGTTTGCCATACATTTCTGTGTTGACGGACCCAACGATGGGCGGGGTGTCTGCTAGCTTTGCAATGTTAGGTGATGTGATTGTGGCAGAGCCTCAAGCATTGATTGGCTTCGCAGGACCTCGTGTGATTGAGCAAACCGTACGTGAGACTTTGCCGGATGGATTCCAGCGCGCAGAGTTTTTATTAGAACATGGAGCAATTGATTTGATTATTGATCGCCGTGAAATGCGTAACCGATTGGCCTCATTATTAGCTAATTTAATGCGTTTGCCAGCAGTGGCTTAATATTTGAGATTAGTTAAATTTTAAACTTAGTGATTAATTCTTGGGGTGGACTATTAATGCATAAAGGTTTTTTGCATGTCTAACAGCTTGAAGCATGAAGCGCCACCTAGAGACTTGTTAACTTGGTTAAAATATATTGAGCAATTACATCCAAATGCCATTGAAATGGGATTGGGTCGAGTTAAAGTAGTGATTGACCGGTTAGGGTTAAGGCCAGCGTTTAAGATTATTACGGTAGCAGGTACTAACGGTAAGGGCTCAACCTGCACGATGTTGTCACAAATTTACAAGCATGCTGGTTATCGCGTAGGCTGCTATACATCGCCACATATTTTACGTTATAACGAGCGAGTTAACATCAATGGACAAGACGCCAGTGATGAGTCCTTATGCGCTGCATTTGCTGCAGTTGAAGAGGCACGACAAGGTGGTTCACATAACGCTGATGCAATATCACTCACGTATTTTGAAATAGGCACATTGGCAGCTGTTTGGCATTTTGTTCAAACTGGGGTTGATGTCGCGATTTTGGAAATAGGGCTTGGTGGCAGATTGGATGCTGTGAATGCCTTTGAACCTGACTGTACGATTGTCACCAACATAGATTTAGATCATCAAGATATTTTGGGGCACACAAGAGAGTTAATTGCTTATGAAAAAGCTGGTGTTTATAGACCTGCAATTCCAGCAATATGCGGTGATAATGATCCTCCTGAATCCTTAAATGCATATGCTAAAAAAGTGAATGCTGATTTCAAATGCATACAGCATGAATTTGGATACGAGCTAACTAAAACTGGTTGGTATTACCTAAGCAACCAGCAACGAATACACCATTTGCCTATTCCTGCTTTAAAGGGGCGTTATCAGTTAAATAATGCAGCGTGTGCAGTTACTGCGGTAATAGCGTTGCAGTCAGCGTTGCCTGTGTCAGAGGTGGCGATTGCAAAAGCAATGCAAGAAATTAAGCTGGTTGGAAGATTCTATACCGACTCCCGCTTTCCTTGGTTGATTTTAGATGTTGCACACAACCCACATGCAGCAATAGCTTTAGCAGAAAATCTGAAAGTGCTAAAGGAAAACAGCGTAACAGCTATTAGCCATTCCAATCAGAATCCTCGTGTTTTTTCAGTTTTTTCTATGCTGGCAGATAAAGATATTAAGGGTGTGGTTGATGCATTGAAGGGGGAGGTTAACGCATGGTACGTTGCTCCTATTGAGCATAGTAGAGGTGCGAGCGTTGCTGTATTGTTAGAGGCCATTAACAAAGCAGCTCCTAACGCGCCAGTAAAAGTTTTTAATAATTTGGGTGATGCATATTATCAAGCCTATCTCGATAGAGAAAGCTGTATAGAACCGAATGAAAATGATAAAATTGTAGCGTTCGGTTCGTTTTTTACTGTGTCTGGTGTGATGCAATATTTAAATGAACATGTCAACACATCCTTAAGGAAGCAGTAATGTCTGTAGATTTGCCAGTGGATCAAGCATTAATACTTAAAAAGAGGGCACGTAGGCGCTTAGTCGGTGCCATTGCGCTTGTGCTTTTAATGCTAATTATTTTGCCGCAGATACTTCAAGACCGTTCAGGGCAGACAAAGCCAGATTCTATTAAAATTACAATGCCTGAGGTGAAGCACGAGCAAGCTTATGTGCAAAATGATCAACAAATGCCAGTGCCTTCAGAGCATGAGCTGCCCGCGGCTCAGGCTGAATATGCAACTGAGGTTGAGTCCGTTGATACACCAAGTGCGGAAAGTATTGCAGCGCTAAAAGCAGCAGAAGCAAAGGAGGCTGAGCGCAGAAAGTCTTTAGCGAAAGTCACTGAAACCAAAGCCGAGCCAGTAGATATTCCAAAGCCAGTGGCTGTGCCAAAAGACGAGGTCAAGAAGGCGGAACCTGTCAAAACCATTAAACCTGTTGAAAAAATACCGACCGAAGTCACTGCTGTTGTTAAAGCTGTTGAAGCTAAAGTGCCAACAAAGTCTGAAGGTAGTTTTACAGTTCAGGTGGGGGTGTATTCTGATGCTGCGAATGTAAAACGCTTGCAAGATCAACTTAAGCAGGCAGGTTTTGCAACCACTACCGAAAAAGCGACGACCCCTAAGGGTGATGGACTTCGCCTCAAGGCTGGTAAGTTTACATCTCGCCAGGATGCGATGAATGCACTGGTGAAGATCAAAGAGATTGGGCTACCTGGTATCGTTATTAGTAATGATTAGTTCGATACTACTTCGCGCTAGCCTGAAACAACGATGCTTTTTGATGGAACTGATAAAGATTTAAAATGACGATTTTTGACTATATTGTATTAATCATAATAGGATTGTCTGTAATATTAAGCGTGATGCGTGGCATGATTAGAGAAGTGCTAGCGATTGTTGGTTTAGTCGCTGCGTTTTATGTTGGTGTTACTTATACGAACCAACTCCTTCCTATGATGCCGATAGATATCCCTAACGATGCACTTCGCGTCTTGGCAGCTTTTTTGGTACTTTTTTTAGCAACTTTATTGCTTGCTACGTTATTGGGCATTGCCCTATCTGCAATTTTTAAAAAAGCTGGATTGGGCTGGTTGAATCGTTTCTTAGGCGCTTTATTTGGGGTGGCCCGTGGTCTGCTGATTGTGTGTGTGATCGTTTTTCTCGCAGGTTTGACCGATATACCTAAAGATTCTAGATGGCGCAATGCTATGTTTAGCGCCCCAATTGAAGCGCTAGTGCTTAGTTTATTGCCTTGGGTACCAGAGGGCATCGCTAAGCACGTTAAATACGACTAGAATCATCATTTAAATAGAACTCATCAGTTAAGGCTCGATACATGTGTGGAATTATAGGCATTGTAGGTAAAAATCCAGTTAATCAGTTGTTGTATGATGGATTACTGGTACTTCAGCACAGGGGGCAGGATGCAGCCGGCATTGTGACCTGTGATGGCAACACATTCTTTATGCATAAAAATAACGGACTGGTAAAAGATGTGTTTCAAACACGTCATATGCGCAGCCTTGTTGGTAATGCCGGTATTGCTCACGTCCGTTATCCAACAGCCGGATCTTCCAATGCTGCTGAAGCTCAGCCGTTTTATGTAAACTCTCCGTTTGGCATAGTGTTAGGACATAACGGTAACTTGACCAATTCTGAGCAATTAAAATCAGAAATGTTCCGTCAGGACTTACGTCACATTAATACCAGTTCAGATTCTGAAGTGTTGCTAAATGTACTTGCACATGAGATTGAAAAAACATCGCGCAACGCCGTACTAAATACTGACATGGCTTTTGATGCAGTTGCTGGTGTTCATAAGCGTTGTAAAGGTGCATACGCCGTTGTTGCGATGATTGCTAACTTTGGTTTACTTGCATTCCGTGACCCGAATGGTATTCGTCCACTAGTGATTGGTAAGAGTGAAACTGATAAAGGCACAGAATACATTGTCGCTTCTGAGAGTGTGGCTTTGGATGTCTTGGGTTTTGAAGTTTTACGTGACGTTGAGCCTGGTGAGGCGGTATTTATTGATATGGAAGGTAATTTCTACTCACGTCAATGTTCTGATGAAGCGAAGCTCAATCCATGTATTTTTGAGTATGTATATTTAGCACGCCCAGACTCAGTGATTGATGGTGTCTCTGTATATCAAACGCGTTTGGATATGGGAAAGAGCTTAGCTGAGAAAATCAAGCGTGAATGGGCAGACAAAAAGATTGATGTCGTGATTCCTATTCCTGATACTAGTCGTCCAAGTGCGCTTCAAGTAGGGTTGGCGTTAGGTTTAGATTATCGAGAAGGTTTTATTAAAAACCGTTATATCGGCCGTACGTTTATTATGCCTGGTCAAGCATTACGTAAAAAATCAGTCCGTCAAAAACTAAATCCAATTGGGATTGAGTTTAAAGGCAAGAATGTTCTGCTGGTGGATGACTCTATCGTGCGTGGCACAACCTCACAGCAAATTGTGCAGATGGCACGTGATGCAGGCGCGACTAAAGTGTATTTTGCTTCAGCAGCGCCTCCAGTTCGTTTCCCAAATGTGTATGGTATTGATATGCCAAGTCGCGACGAGTTGTTAGCAACTGGACGTAGCGATGAGGAAATCTGTAAAGAGATCGGTGCTGACGCACTCATCTATCAAGATCTTGATGCTTTGGTCGATGATATCAAGCAAAGCAATCCTAAAATCAAAGATTTTGACTGTTCTTGCTTTGATGGTAAGTATGTGACTGGTGATATCAGTGAAGCATATTTGTCAAAAATTGAGTCTGCACGTGGTGATGGACAAAAGAACGCTAAACCAGCAAATTCAAGTACCCAGTTGGATTTGAATTTAATCAACGCCAATGGACTTGAGGTTGAAGAGGGCGCTTAAATTAGGTCATTTAAAATACGTAATTGCTCATGTTAAATACTTGACTGTGTTTACACTTAAGACTAACATGAAGTTGCGCTGATTTGAGTTTGCCAACATTAATCAAGGCCACACTCAGCTTGCGGGCGCATTATAAATACAGCTAAAGCGAGTAAAAAAGAACCCGTTTTAGCGCAATGCTTGAGCGGGTTTTTTTATGTCCCGAGAACTTAGAGGAAATGATGAATAATAATTTACAATTTCACCCGGAAACGCTGAGTGTACGTGCTGGTAGTGAGTCGACTGAATACGGAGAAAACTCTGAAGCTTTGTTTCTGAACTCAAGCTTTAGATTTAAAAGTGCAGCACAAGCTGCTGCTCGATTCGGTGGCACAGAGCCTGGCAATATTTATTCGCGCTTTACTAACCCAACGGTCACAATGTTCCAAAATAAGCTGGCTGCTTTGGAAGGTGCTGAGCAATGTGTAGCCACATCTAGCGGGATGTCTGCAATTTTAGCGTGTGTTATGGGCTTGTGTTCAGCTGGTGATCATGTTGTTGCCTCTCGCAGTATATTTGGTACTAGCGTGCAGTTGTTCGGCAATATACTTAAGCGCTGGGGCTTGGAGGTAACCTTTGTATCACTTACTGAGCCTGATGAGTGGGCTGTTGCTGCAACAGCAAAAACTAAACTGTTTTTTGTAGAAACGCCTTCTAACCCGCTAACTGAAGTATGTGATATTCGTTTGTTGGCTGATATTGCACATCAAGCTGGTGCACATTTGGTGGTAGATAATTGCTTTTGCACACCAGCAATACAGCGGCCACTAGCGTTGGGTGCGGATATTGTGATTCACTCCGCAACAAAATATATTGATGGGCAGGGCAGATGCTTGGGTGGTGCAGTGCTCGGCTCTAAGACCTTAATGGAGCCAGTTTATGCATTTTTACGCACAGCTGGTGTGACCATGAGTGCTTTTAATGCATGGGTGTTTTTAAAAGGGTTGGAAACGTTGCATGTACGTATGGAAGCGCATGCCAAAAATGCCTTGGCTTTGGCAATATGGCTAGAAGCACAGCCGCAAGTTAGTCGTGTACATTATCCTGGTTTGAAGTCTCATCCACAGCATGCGCTAGCCATGAGCCAGCAACTTAGCGGTGGCGGCATTGTAACTTTTGAAGTGAAACCAACATCAGGTAAAACTGCGCAAGAGTCAGCATGGGCACTCATTGACTCTACGCAACTGATATCCATTACTGCAAATTTAGGTGATGCAAAAAGCACGATTACACATCCAGCAACCACCACACACAGTCGAGTGACGCCTGAGGCGCGCCTGGCAGCAGGTATCAGTGATGGTTTGGTACGTATTGCAGTGGGCCTAGAGCACATTGAAGATTTGAAAGCTGATTTGGCGTTATTGGTAAGCTAGTACGTGCTTCTTTGATGTGCATCATGTCCTAGAGAGTTTGGTTGAGGTAAAAAGACAACCTTAGCGTTGTCTTCATCAACCAATCAGCATTCTGCTCATTGCAATATCATTTAGTAATGGGCAGTTTTGATTTCTCGTCAAAGGGTTAGCAAAACGTGGCATCGGAACTATTTAATAATGGGAAACACATTTGTGTAAAATTCAGTGATTTATCAGATACTGATTCATCAGATGAGGCTGTTCAATCAAACCAGTTTTTGATTGTGAACGATGGACATGGGGCGCTTATCGACCCGGGTGGTAATATGACCTATAGTGCATTGGTGATGGGGATGGGTAAGTACTTTCACTTTCGCAAGTTGGATTATATCTTCGCCTCACACCAAGATCCTGATATTGTCGCATCCATTAATAAGTGGCTAGTAGGTACTGAGTGCAAGGTGCTTGCACCGGCTATTTGGGAGCGATTCTTGCCGCACTTTTGCAGTGTGGGAAATACAAAAAACCGCATTATTGGCATTCCTGACTGTGGTATGAATATCACGTTAGGTGGTGCAATTATCAAAGCGATACCTGCACATTTTCTCCATTCTGAAGGTAATTTCCAGTTTTACGATGTGACAAGTAAGATTTTGTTCTCAGGAGATTTGGGGGCTTCTTTGGTACATCATGACCTTGCTATTGAGCCCGTCACTAATTTTGATGAGCATTTGCCTACGATGCTGCCCTTTCACCGTCGATATATGACCTCCAACAAGGCTTGCCGTTTATGGGCCGCAATGGTACGTAATCTTGAGATTGATTCAATTGTGCCGCAGCATGGACGTTCATTCGTGGGTAAGGACATGGTGAATCGATTTATCAATTGGGTCGAGAATCTGGAGTGTGGTGTAGATTTAATGACACAAGAGCATTACAAGGTGCCTTGATAAAATTGCTCTAATGAATACAAAGATGGGAAGTTAATTGTCAGCTAGTATTAGGCTACTGTATCCAATGAAATTAACTTAAGACTCATGATGTAGGTTTGATATTGGTCGCTAAATTTGTGGTGCTGTCAAACCTCGCATAAAACACCCCTGAAACTAGTCAGATTTAAGCAATTTCCAGCTTGTTTGCTTATTAAATTTGAACGAGATTTAGCCCCTATTTTTAACGTTGAAAAACTATGTTAAAAGTATGGTTGTAAGCGTTATTTTGCGCGCTAATCATGTTAAAATTTGTGTCATATAAAAACCATTATAAGACAGTCAAAATATGGATCAATTCGCTAAAGAAACCCTCCCAATTAGTTTAGAAGACGAGATGCGTCGATCTTACCTCGATTACGCAATGAGCGTAATTGTGGGGCGTGCTTTACCCGATGTTCGTGATGGTCTGAAGCCTGTGCATAGACGCGTTTTGTTCGCGATGCATGAGCTATCTAACGATTACAATAAACCATATAAAAAATCAGCGCGTATTGTAGGTGATGTGATCGGTAAGTACCATCCCCATGGTGATACAGCTGTTTATGACACCATCGTGCGTATGGCGCAGGATTTCTCATTACGCTATATGCTGGTCGACGGACAAGGTAACTTTGGTTCAGTGGATGGTGATAATGCGGCTGCAATGCGTTATACGGAAATCCGTATGGCGAAAATTGCACATGAGCTGTTAGCCGATATTGATAAAGAAACTGTAGACTTTGGTCCCAACTATGATGGTTCTGAGCATGAGCCACTCATCATGCCTGCACGTATTCCTAACCTGCTGATTAACGGTAGCTCAGGTATCGCGGTAGGTATGGCAACAAACATCCCACCACACAATATTAACGAAGTGCTCGATGCCTGTTTTGCCTTACTTAAAAATCCAGAGACCACGGTTGAAGATTTAATCGAACTAGTGCCTGCACCTGACTTCCCAACAGCAGGAATTATTTACGGTACTGTGGGAGTTAAAGAGGGCTATCGTACAGGTCGTGGTCGCGTTGTAATGCGTGGACGTACTCACTTTGAAGACATGGACAAGGGGGGGCGCCAATCAATCATTATTGATGAACTGCCTTACCAAGTAAACAAGAAAACGCTGATTGAGAAAATCGCTGAGCTTGTGAACGAGAAGAAAATCGAAGGGATTTCTGATTTACGTGACGAGTCTGATAAATCAGGCATGCGCGTAGTGATTGAACTGAAGCGTGGTGAGATTCCTGAAGTTGTTTTAAATAATTTATATAAACAAACACAGCTTCAAGATACTTTTGGTATGAACATGGTGGCCTTGTTAGATGGACAGCCACGTTTGCTAAACTTGAAGCAGATGCTAGAAGCGTTCTTACGTCACCGCCGTGAAGTAGTCACGCGCCGCACTGTGTTTGAATTGCGAAAAGCGCGCGAGCGTGGCCATGTGTTAGAAGGCTTGGCTGTGGCGCTAGCAAACGTAGATGAAATGATTGCTATCATTAAAGCGGCGCCAACACCGCCTGAAGCCAAAAAAGACTTGATGGCAAAATCTTGGCAGTCTCCAGTGGTTGAAGAGATGTTGAGACGCGCTGCGATGGAAGCTGCTCGTCCAGATGGACTCGCAGTGAATTTTGGTTTGACGCCAGATGGTTACAAATTGAGCGATGTGCAAGCGCAAGAAATCTTGCAAATGCGCCTGCAACGCTTAACTGGTCTTGAGCAAGATAAGATAGTCAACGAATACAAAGAAGTTATGGATGTGATTGCGGACTTGCTTGATATTCTTGCAACAGCTTCACGTGTGACGACTATTATTACTGACGAGTTGAATGAAATCAGAAGACAGTTTGGTGATAAGCGTCGCAGTGAGATTGTTGAAAACGCACAAGATTTGTCGCTAGAGGATTTGATTGCGCCGCAAGATGTAGTGGTGACTTTATCTCATACTGGCTATATTAAATCTCAGCCTCTAGACGAGTATCGTGCGCAAAAACGTGGTGGTCGTGGTAAACAAGCTGCAGCAACAAAAGAAGATGACTTTATCGATAAAATGTTCGTGGCGAATACTCATGATTACATTTTATGCTTCTCTAATCGTGGTCGTGTTTATTGGCTTAAAGTGTATGAGGTTCCGCAAGGTAGCCGAACAAGTCGCGGTAAACCTATTGTTAACCTATTCCCGTTAGAAGAAAACGAGAAAATCAACGCGATTCTTTCGGTGAAAAGCTTTGATGAAAATCACTTTATCTTCATGGCAACTTCACTTGGTACCGTCAAGAAAACCGCGTTAACAGAATTCGCTAATCCACGTAAATCAGGCATTATTGCGATTAATCTAGATGATGGTGATTACTTAATTGGTGCTGAAATCACCAACGGCAGTAACGATGTGGTGCTAGTGTCCAACGGTGGTAAAGCGGTATGGTTTGATGAAGATGAAGTGCGTCAAATGGGTCGCGCAACACGTGGCGTTCGAGGCATGAGGCTTGCCGAAGGTCAGCAAGTTCTATCATTATTGATTGCATCGGATGACCAACAAACTGTGATGGTGGCGACTGAGAACGGTTATGGCAAGCGTACTGTACTAGCAGACTTCCGCCGTTCAGGCCGTGGTACACAAGGCGTGAAAGCGATTGCAGTGAGCGAACGTAATGGTCTTGTCGTTGCAGCAAAACTAGTGAACGATGAAGATGAAATTATGCTGATTACCACAGGTGGCGTATTGATTCGCACACGTGTGAGTGAAATTCGTGAGTTAGGCCGTGCAACTCAAGGCGTCACTTTGATTAACCTTGGTGAAGGCGAAAAACTATCTGGAATTGAGAAAATCGTAGAAACCGATGAGGATGAAGATGGTGAGATCGATAGTGGCATTGAAATCAATGGTGAAATTGACGGTGATGTCGAAATCGATAAAGAAGTCGAATAACCTATAGAGAGGTTAGCAATACACGCGCTTGTTACGTGTATTGCTTGCAACTCAATCAATAAATTTCAGATGTAAATACTTAATTTTAAATAATATTTTTGATCTATCACTTAATTAATGACTAAAATTTATAACTTTTCAGCAGGCCCAGCAGTTTTACCTAAATCAGTACTTGAGCGTGCTCAAGCCGAGATGTTAGATTGGCATGGCTCTGGCATGAGTGTGATGGAAATGTCGCACAGAGGTAAAGAATTCACCAGTATTTTGGCTAAAACTGAAGCAGATTTACGTAAGCTTCTTAATGTTCCACAAAACTATAAAGTGTTGTTTCTACAAGGTGGAGCCATTGCCGAAAATGCAATTATCCCAATGAACCTGCTCAATGGTGGAGAGGCTGATTATGTAGTAACAGGTGCGTGGTCTAAACGCAGTGTAGATGATGCTAATGCGTATGGAAAAATCAATGTGGTTGCCAGTAGTGAAGCGGATGGCTTTAACAATGTACCGGCGTTCTCTACTTGGAAGCTTAATAAAAATGCGGCCTATCTGCACATCTGTACTAATGAAACAATCAATGGTGTAGAGTTTGATGGTTTGCCAGATGCCGGTGATGTGCCTATTGTCGCTGATATGTCTTCACATATTCTTTCTCGGCCGATTGATGTGACTAAGTATGGCGTGATTTACGGCGGTGCACAAAAAAATATTGGCCCGGCTGGACTATGTATCGTCATTGTGCGAGAAGACCTACTTGATCGCGCATCACCTTTAACGCCAGCAGTATTTAATTGGAAAACGCAGTCTGAAAATCAATCTATGATTAATACGCCACCCACTTATAGCATATATATTGCTGGCTTAGTCTTTGAGTGGCTTCTAGCGCAGGGCGGTGTGAGTGCGATAGAGCAAGTAAACATTAAAAAAGCTAATTTGCTTTACGATTACATTGATAGCACTGATTTTTATGTTAACAACATAGCTATCCCTAACCGCTCACGTATGAATGTTCCTTTCTTTTTGTCCGATGAGTCGTTGAATGATGCCTTTTTAAAGGGCGCAGAAGCTAATGGTCTTTTGCAGTTGAAAGGTCATCGCATGGTCGGTGGAATGCGTGCGTCAATTTATAATGCAATGCCGATTGAAGGTGTTCAGGCATTGGTGAGTTATATGCAGGAATTTGAAAAAGCGCACTAATATGTCCAAAGAACAACTATCTAACCTGTTAAAGCAGCATCGTGATCAAATTGATGCGATTGATGAACAAATCCTTAAACTTGCCAATGAGCGAGCGAGCCATGCACGCCATATCGGTGAGCTTAAAGATGATGGTGTGATTTATCGCCCTGAACGTGAGGCACAAGTCTTGAGGCGGCTAACAGCGTTAAATCCTGGGCCGTTGCCCGCTGAGGCTGTGACCAATATATTCCGCAGCATTATGTCTAATTGTCGTGCATTAGAAAAAGAAATGACAGTTGCCTTTTTGGGTCCACTTGGGACTTATAGTGAAGAGGCTGCGCTGAAGCAATTTGGCGAAGGTAAGCATGCAGTTGTCTGTGGCTCCATTGATGAGGTTTTTCGCACCGTTGAATCTGGGCAAGCTGATTACGGTGTCGTGCCAGTAGAAAACTCAAATGAGGGCGCTGTGGGTTTAACCTTAGACTTGCTATTAACTAGCCCGCTTAAAATATGTGGTGAAGTCACAATACCAATTCACCATTGTTTGCTGTCGAAACAGACTGATATACATCAAATATCGCACGTATTTTCACACTCACAGTCTTTAGCTCAGTGCCACGAGTGGCTGAATAAAATGTTGCCCAAGGCAGAGCGTGAACCAGTGACAAGTAACGCGCGTGCTGCACAAATGATTCATGACTTGATTGTTGCTGATGGTACTTTCGCTGCGGCAATTGCAAGTAAGCGTGCAGCTGAGCTATTTAACTTGAATATTCTTGCTGAAAATATCGAAGATGATCCTAAAAACACCACGCGCTTTCTAGTGTTATCTGCGCATGATGTTGCGCCATCTGGTGAGGATAAAACTTCTTTTGTGACTGCGACCAAGAATCAACCTGGTGCAATTCTAGGTTTGCTAGAGCCTTTAGCTAAGCATAATGTCAGTATGACTAAGCTGGAGTCAAGGCCGGCAAAAGGTGGTATGTGGGAATATGTGTTTTATGTCGATATAGAAGGGCATGTGCAAGATGCAAACGTTGGTTCTGCAATCAATGAAATTACATCTAGAGCGTCTTATCTTAAACTTTTAGGATCTTATCCTCTCGCTGTTATTTAGCGTTATCAGTAGTTTCATGCCATTTAAATTGATTTGTTTTTGTGTTCCATAAACGATAAAAATGGTGAGTAATTTAATAAATTAGCAATTACTAGCATGCTAGTTGTATGTGCCACCAATGCAACTTTTTTACGAATTTATCTTTCTTATCTTCTTAATTTTCTAAATAACATCATATTATGACCATCCAAGCACCTCAACATATTCAAAAAATTGCACCATATCAAGGTGGAAAACCGATTACAGAGCTCGCACGGGAAATGAATCTAAAAGTTGAAGAGATTGTTAAACTTGCTTCGAATGAGAATCCATTAGGTATTAGTCCTAAGGCGGATTACGCGATTCAAGAGGCAATTCTCGATATTGCAAGGTATCCAGATGGTAATAGTTTTGCTTTACGGGAAGCTGTGAGCAATAAGTTCGGCGTTGCACATGACCAGATTGTGTTTGGTAATGGATCAAACGATATTTTAGAGCTGGTTGCGCGTGCTTATTTAAGTAGCGATAGTGAGACTATTTACTCACAACATGCTTTTGCGGTTTACCCATTGGTGACACAAGCGATGGGTGCAAAGGGTGTTGTCGTACCAGCGAAAGATTTCGGTCATGATTTATCTGCAATGCTAGCAGCAGTGACTGATAAAACCCGCTTGATTTTCATTGCTAATCCGAATAACCCGACAGGTACATTATTAGGAAAGGCAGCTTTATATAGACTCTTAAAGCAAGTGCCACAACATGTGTTAGTCGTACTAGATGAAGCATATGACGAATATTTGTCAGCAGAATATAAATCTGAAGCAATCGGCTGGCTAAAAGAATTTGAAAATCTGGTGATTTCGCGTACTTTCTCAAAAGCATATGGTTTAGCTGGTTTACGCATTGGTTTTGGTTTATGTCATGCTCAAGTGGCAGATATGATGAATCGTGTGCGCCAGCCTTTTAATGTCAATAGTGTTGCGCAAGCGGCAGCCGTTGCTTCATTAGCGGATGATGACTTTGTGGCGCGTAGCTACGCCTTAAACCAAGCTGGTATGGCTCAGTTAAAACACGGGTTTGATCAATTGGGTTTGACTTACATCCCATCATTTGCAAACTTCATTAGCGTCAAAGTGGGGGATGCTGCAGGCATTAATCAGAAGTTGCTACAGCAGGGTGTCATCGTCAGACCAGTTGCTAACTATGAAATGCCTGAGTATCTTAGGGTGAGTATTGGTTTGTTTTCTGAAAATGCAAAATTTCTAGAAGTGTTAGCTGGAATAATCAAGGGATAATGCTTTCAAGCCCTCGCATCATGAATTTACTTAGTAGATATTGGGTAAGTTTGCAGTGTTACGCATCTGATTAAGGGCGCAGAATGCATCTCACGTTACAGCACAAAGCGAGTAGCGATATCAACTAAATTTAAAAAAGGAAATTGATCATGTGGACAACACCAGCAGCGACAGAAATGCGTTTTGGCTTTGAAGTAACAATGTACGTAATGAACAAATAATTAGTTGTTTACGTATTATTAAAAAAAGGCTGCCGAGAGACAGCCTTTTTTTGTAAAAGAATGATTGTTGAAAGCAATGTCATCATTTTTTTACAAAAAAATTGTGGTGTTTTTATAAAGCACATTTTTTAATGATTGAAATTTAATTTAAATAGAAATGTAGATATTCATGCATATACATGTATTAGGGGCTGGTGCTGGGGGTGGTTTTCCACAGTGGAATTGTAATTGCTTTAATTGTGACGGTTTACGTAAAGGCACAATTAAGGCGACTAAGCGCACACAGTCATCAATTTGCGTCAGTGGAGACGGGGTGAACTGGGTCCTGTTTAATGCCTCACCTGATGTGTTGCAACAAATCCAAGACTTTGCACCATTGCAACCAGGCCGTGCCGTGAGGGATTCTGGTATTCAAGCGATTGTGTTGATTGATGCACAAATTGATCACACTACAGGTCTGTTTATGTTGCGTGAGGGCTCTGTTAAGCGTGAGATTTACTGTACAGACATGGTGTATGGTGATTTAACTTCTGGTAATCAGATTTTAAATATTCTTGGCCATTACTGTGGCATTAATCATCACAATATCCCGATTGATGGTAAAACCAGTTTTACCATGCCGAATGTACCTAACTTAAAATTTACAGCAGTTGCGCTGAAGAGCGCCGCACCACCTTATTCACCTCACCGCAATGACCCGCATCCAGGGGACACGATTGGTGTTTTGATTGAAGAGATTAGTTCAGGTAAAAAATGTTGGTACTCACCTGGTTTGGCAGAAATTGAGCCACATTTACCAGCATTAATGAATCAAGCAGATTGCATTATGGTCGATGGTACGTTCTGGACTGATACGGAGATGTTGGATTTGGGTTTAATGACTAAAACTGCACGTAGCATTGGTCATAATCCACAATCTGGTCCTAATGGCATGATTGAAGAACTAGATAAATTTGGTGATGTAAGAAAAGTGTTGATTCATATCAACAACACTAACCCAATTTTGCGTGAAGATTCCGCCGAGCGCGCTGTATTGAATGAACACAAAATTGAAGTGGCTTATGATGGCATGGATATTATTTTGTAAGAATACAAAGTGCTTAGATGCTTTTATCTATTAAGTAAATGCTATTGACAGTAACCTTTGAAGATAGAAACTTAAAATAAAAGTATCTCTACTGGTTTAATCACTTTAAATATTTGGAGAAAAAAATGGCTGAAAAATTGGCACCCTGGTCTAAAGAAGAGTTTGAAGCTAAATTACGTGAAAAAGGTAAAGGCTATCATATCTATCATCCAATTCACGTGTTGATGTATGAGGGTAAACTTACGCAGCAACAAATGCAGGCATGGGTGGCTAATCGCTATTACTACCAAATTGCGATTCCAATGAAAGACGCAGCAATTTTATCAAACTGCCCAGATCGTGAATTGCGCCGTGGTTGGATTCAACGTATTTTCGATCATGATGGTAGCGGCCAAATTGCAGAGGGTGGTGAAGGCGGTATCGAGGCTTGGATTCACTTAGGTGCAGCAGTAGGATTAAGTCGCGAAGAGGTGACTTCATTGAAACTTGTTGCACCTGGTACTAAGTTCGCAGTAGATGCCTACATCAACTTTGCAAAACAACGCCCATGGCAAGAGTCTGTTTGCTCAAGTTTAACTGAGCTATTTGCACCGCATATTCACCAACAACGTATAGACTCATGGCCTGAGATGTACCCGTGGATTAATGCAGAAGGCATGCAATATTTTAAAAATAGATTGACTCAAGCACGTCGTGACGTAGAGCAGGGTTTAGAAGTCACATTAGACTATTTTAGCCAAACTCGTGAAATGCAGATGCGAGCACTGGATATATTACAATTTAAACTAGATGTCTTGTGGGTAATGGCGGATGCGATTATGTTGCAATCAGCAGACATTAAGGTTGAAGATCGCGATTATCTGCGTCAACCAGTGATGAATGTAAGTTAAGAAAGCAGATGATGGATAATCAGATACAAAATGAAGACATTTATACACTTGCACCTCACCACCGTTTTCAGTGGGAAGAGGCGCAGAGTAGCTATGTGATACTTTTTCCAGAAGGCATGGTCAAACTACATGGTGGTGCTGGAGAGGTGATTAAACGTTTAGATGGTAAAGCGACAGTAAGCGATGTGGTCGCAGATTTAAAAGTCACATTTCCAGATGCTGAAAACATCGAAAAAGATATTATTGGTATGTATGAGCTTGCACTAAGCAAAGCTTGGATACGTAAAGTTTAGTTTAATTTAGGAGTAGCAAAATGACACAAGCATCCTTAGGTGAGTCAGTGGTTCAAAAGACCATCCATGCCACTCAAGCACAAAATAATGGTGTTGCAGCCAATGTGACACAGACACAGCCTTTATGGTTGTTAGCAGAGGTAACATATCGCTGCCCATTGCATTGTGCATTTTGCTATAACCCTACAGACTATGACAAACATACGCAAAATGAATTAACAACTGAGCAGTGGATACAAGCGCTTCGTGATGCACGTAAATTAGGCGCTATTCAGTTGGGTATTTCTGGTGGTGAGCCACTGTTGCGTGATGATATTGAAGATATTGTTGTTGAAGCTAAAAAGCTAGGTTATTACAGTAATTTAATTACCTCGGGTGTTGGTTTAACAGAAAAACGCATTCAGGCGTTCAAAGATGGTGGTTTAGACCATATTCAGTTATCGATGCATGACATTACTGAGGAAATTAACAACTTCATTACCAATACCAAAACTTTTGAGCTCAAGAAAAAAGTTGCCGCCATGATTAAAGGTCATGGCTATCCAATGGTGCTCAATGTTGTGATTCATCGCTATAACATTGGCCATATGAAAGAAATTTTAGAGATGGCCGATGCACTTGGTGCAGAGTACATTGAGCTTGCTAACACGCAATACTACGGCTGGTCTTTAGTAAATCGCAGCCAATTAATGCCTACCAAAGAGCAGGTAGATGAAGCGGAGCGAATTACTAACGAATTCAGAGAAAAGTCTGGCAGTAAAATGAAGATTTTCTTTGTAGTGCCAGATTACTTCTCAGATCGTCCTAAAAAATGTATGAACGGTTGGGGTGAGGTGTTCATGATTGTGACAGCTAATGGTGATGTATTGCCTTGTCATTCAGCACGCGTATTACCTAATATGCAGTTCCCAAACGTGAAAGATACAGATTTAGGTTGGAGCTGGAAAGACTCTCCAGCATTTAACAAATATCGTGGTGATAGTTGGATGAAAGAGCCATGCCGCACATGTAGTGAAAAAGAAAATGATTTAGGTGGTTGCCGTTGCCAGACATTTTTGCTCACTGGCGATGCTGAAGCGGCTGACCCAGTTTGCAGTAAGTCACCGCATCATCATTTGATAGAGCAGGCGATATTAGATTCAAGAAACCCGACTATTGCTGCACAGCCTATCGTATTTAGAAATGATAAGAATTCTAAGAAAATTATCGCTGGTGAGCTTAAAGATCGTGTAGATGAATTTCATGCGCTGCCATAAATTCTATTCAGACAACTAGCTGGTCTTATATTTGATTGGCTTTGTATCTTTCAAAGATGCATTAATAGCGTTATTGTGATTTAATCTAGCGCGCTACTGTGATCATCAGTAGCGCGCTTTTTATTGCGGGTAGTACATTTATGAAAGTTTTCATTTGAAGCATCCATCATCTCCATTGGTATTGTCCATTGTACTTGCAGGTCTAGCAGCACTTGCACCATTTGCAATTGATACATACTTGCCAGCATTCCCGTCACTAGAGCGTGACCTACACGGCACTTCATTAGAGCTTCAACAAAGCCTTACATTTTATTTATTACCTTATGCCCTCATGACACTTTGGCATGGTGCGATATCTGACTCAATTGGACGTATCACCACCATTAAGTGGGGCTTAAGTGTTTTTGTATTGGCATCAATCGGCTGTGCATTCGCACCTAATGTAGAAACATTATGGTTCTTTCGTGTTTTACAGGGCCTATCCGGGGGCGCTGGAAACGTTGTAGCACGTGCAATGGTACGTGACCTGTTTGAAGGTCCGCAAGCGCAACGAGTGATGGCAACCGTGCAAATGTTGTTTGGCATTGCGCCAGCAGTTGCACCTATTATAGGCGGTTTACTCCTTGGTATTCATTGGCAAGCGATATTCATCTTTTTAGCCCTATACGCAGCATTAAGCTTATGGGCAGCAGTGAAGTACTTACCTGAAACTATGCCCAAAGAAAAGCGTTTACCGCTGTCAGCAAAGCAGGTCATCAAAGACTACCGCATGATTTTTAGTGATAAAGAGTTTAATTATGTGGTGTTTGCGTTAGGTGCAAACTTTGCGGGATTCTTTCTCTATGTGTTGGCAAGCCCTGTGTTTTTAGTTAAGCATTTAGGTCTAACAGAACATCAGTTTGCTTACATGTTTGTGCCTACGGTTTGCGGCATGGTGCTGGGCTCTTACTTAGCGAAACGTGCAGCTGGTCGATATACACAAAGAAAAGTAATCAAAGTTGCGTATGTATGGATGTCAGCAATGGTCGTGCTGAATATCGCCGTTTGCGTATATCTTCCTACAAGTATTATTTACAACATTGTGCCAATCGCGCTGTTTAATATTGGCATGGCTTTAGCAATGCCGATACTTTCATTAGCTGCTTTGGACCGCCACCCTAAAATTCGTGGCACGGCGGCTTCTGGACAGGCTTTTATCCAAATGTTGTTATCTACGGTATCAGCAGGTCTGGTGGTGCCACTTGTTTGGTATGCGCCATCAGGTTTGGCGATTGCTATGGCTGTATATTTAATAATTAGTTGGGTTATGATATTGAGAAGTAAGATTCTCAAATGAAATGTTATTTGTATTGGCTGTAAATAATAAAAAAATTAATAAGGGGTATTTATGGACGTTATTTATGTTTCTGTTTTAGTTGCTCTTGTTGCATTGTTCACTTTTTGGATTGTCTTACTACGTCGCGTGGTACCCACTAATGAAGTGCATATTGTGCAATCAGGTAAGCGCTCAATTTCTTATGGAGTTGGTATCGAATCAAGTAATATCAAAGAAAATGGCGACCAGATTAGTGCTAAAGGTTTAAATGGGAATACTTACTATGAATTTCCTTCATGGATCCCTGTGATTGGTGTGTTGGTATCAAAATACCCAGTGTCTGTATTTGCTGAAGAGCTTATTGATTACGAAGCTTATGACCAAGGACGGTTACCATTTGTTATTGATGTGAAAGCATTTTTTCGTATTAGTGATAGTGAGATAGCGGCTAGAAGAGTTTCATCATTTAGTGAGATGCGTAGCCAGTTGAATGCAATTCTTCAGGGGTGTATTCGTAGTATTTTGGCAACAAATAGCATTGAATCAATTATGCAAGACCGTGCTAAATTTGGTGAAGCATTTACAAAGGAAGTTGATGATAATTTAAGGTCTTGGGGTGTTAGTACAGTAAAGAGTGTTGAGCTGATGGATATTCGAGATGCTAGAGACTCGCATGTCATCAAAAATATTATGGACAAAAAGAAATCTCAAATTGAGATGGAAAGTCGTACTGAGGTCGCTCAGAACAACAAAAAGGCGCAGATTGCAGAGATCGAGGCGCAGCGTGAAACAGATGTGAAGAAACAAGAAGCCTTGCAGCAGGTTGGGCTAAGAACTGCCGAGAAAGAGCGTGAAGTTGGTATTGCCAATGAACAGGCGACACAAGTGATTGCTGAACAACAAAAAATCACAAAAGAAAAAGAAATGAGTATTCTTCAAGTAGCTCAAGTAAATCAGGCTGAAATTGATAAACAAGTCAAAATTGTTGAAGCAGAGAAAGAGAAAGCAACAACTGTAATTAATGCCGAAGCCAAAAAACAAACTACGGTGATTGATGCGGAGGCACAAAAGCAATCAGCCCTCATTAAAGCCGAAGGTGAGAAAGCTTCAACGGTGATGATCGCTGATGGTAATTTCCAATCTAAAACATTTGAAGCTAAAGGTATTGATGCAGAGGGAGCTGCAAAAGCAAATGCTGAAAAATTGATGCAACTAGCCTCAGTAGAAGCCGAAATTACGTTGGCCGAGAAAATTGGTAATAATGAATCTTACCAAAAATATTTAGTTTCACTTAAGCAAGTAGAGGTGATGGGTTCTGTTGGTGTGGAGCAAGCTAAAGCGTTAGAAAAAGCTAATGTCAAAGTAATTGCTAATGGCGCAAGTGTTAACGCTGGGCTTAATAATCTGACAGATTTATTTAGTGCTAATGGTGGTACGCAACTTGGTGCAATGTTAGAAGGTTTGGTTCAAACTGATACTGGTAAAGCAATTATAGATAAAGTTACTTCAACTACTAGCAGAGATAAGAAAGATAGCTAGTTAAAGGATGAAGCTAATGTTGAATCATTAATTTTAGAGCTTAAATCTTAGCTTCACTTTTCCAAGTTAAATAAACACGGCAATCGAATTCTAGCTGATGATAATGTGGTTCCATGTGTTGGCAGAGTTGATAGAAGGCTTTGTCATGATCGCGTTCTTTTAAATGAGCCAGCTCATGAACTACAATCATGCGTAAGAACTCAATAGGTGACTCTTTAAAGAATGAAGAAATTCGGATTTCTTTTTTTGCTTTAAGCTTTCCACCTTGAACACGTGAAATGGCAGTGTTCAGGCCGAGCGCATGATGCTCTATGCCTAATTTATTGTCATATTGCACTCTGTCTAGCACAGGAGCATTTCGTAAGAATGCTTGTTTAATCTCGTTACTGTATTGGTAAAGTGCTTTGTCTGTTTGAATACTGTGATACTGGGGATAGCGCTGTGTAATATAGTCGCCCAACAAGTCTTGTGCCTGTAATTGCCTGATTTTATCTTGCAGGGTAGGAGAGTAGTGTTGAAGAAATCTTAGCGGCTTAGTCATAACAACAAGTTGGTATGTTTGACAGACAAATAATTAAATGTCTTAGTGTATATACAATTAGTAAATATACAAAAGGAGGCACATGCCCCCTTTGTTATTGATTGATACCTATAATGATTATTAAGACTATTCAATCAATAAATCACGTTTGCCAGGTACGCCGTTCATAGCATCAGCATCTTCAAGTGCTTCTTTACGAGAAGTAATGACCGGCCACAATTGAGCAAGTCTAGCATTTAATGCAATATATTCTTGTTGGTCTGCAGGGACATCATCTTCGGCAAAAATTGCTTCAGCGGGGCACTCTGCAACGCATAATGTGCAATCAATACATTCATCTGGATTAATTGCAAGGAAGTTAGGACCTTCTACAAAACAATCAACAGGGCAAACATCTACGCAGTCAGTGTATTTACATTGAATACAATTTTCGGTAACGACATAAGTCATTTTTAAAGTCCTTTACAGCTTAAAAGCTAAAACGTTATTTTATTAGAAATTCTATTAGTTTGCGATGAATAATTCTATAAAGTTACCGTATATGTACATAGTAACTTTGTTGGAATTTACACAATCATCCCTGCACCAACCGTGTTATTTGTTGATTCATCAATAATGATGAAGGCACCAGTAGCTCGGTTATTTTTATAGCTGTCTATCATCAGCGGTTGCGCAAGCTTAAAGCTAATACGTGCAATGTCATTCATTTTCAAGTCGCTAGTCGCTTGTTGCTCTAATGTGTTGACATCTACTTTATAGCTGATCGTGCCTACTTTAGCTTTAGACTCGCGCGTGGTGTGACGAATGATGTAAGTTCTGGCTGTAGACAAAGGAGTTTCTGATAGCCAGCACACGAACGCTTCTACTTGTTTTACAGGTTCAATTGCTTCAGCACTTTTCACAATCATATCGCCACGAGATGTGTCGATTTCATCATCTAATAGCAAAGTAACGCTTTGTTCTGTTGATGCAGACTGCAATTGCTCAGCACCGAGTTGAATAGCTTTAACTTTTGATTGGTAACCATTTGGCAAAACAGTGACTGCGTCACCTACGGCAATTTCACCAGACTCGATACGCCCCATAAATCCGCGGAAATCATGTAACTCAGGGTCGTCAGACGCGTGTGGACGGCATACAAATTGAACAGGGAAGCGGAATGCCTCAGATTGTTCTGTATGCGCAGCTGGCGCTTTTTCTAACATTTCAAGCAATGTCTCGCCAGTGTACCAAGGCATGTTTTCCAGACGATCAACTAACATGTCGCCGTTCAATGCAGACATTGGAATAAAACGAATATCTCTCGCTGCAGCTAGGCCAATTTCTGCCGCGAAGGTTGCATAATCTGCACAAATCTTGTCATAAACAGCTTGGTCATAATTAACCAAGTCCATTTTGTTAACAGCTACCACAATGTGTGGAATTCCCACAAGGTGTGCTAAATAGCTATGGCGGCGTGTTTGCGTGAGTACGCCTCTACGTGCATCAATCAAAATAATCGCAAGGTTTGCTGTTGACGCTGCGGTTACCATATTGCGTGTGTATTGCTCATGACCTGGTGCATCGGCAATAATGTATTTACGTGTACCAGTGCTGAAATAGCGGTAAGCAACGTCAATAGTAATGCCTTGCTCACGCTCAGCTTGTAAACCGTCGGTCAGCAGTGATAAATCCACAGCTTCCATGCCACGTTTTTTAGAGGTATTTGAAATTTGCGTCAGCGTATCAGCCAGAATAGTTTTGGTATCGTAAAGTAAGCGGCCAATCAGGGTACTTTTGCCGTCATCTACGCTACCGCATGTCATAAAGCGTAATAGTGAGTCGTTTTGCGTTGTATTTGTCATAATTAAATTTTCAAAATATCAAAAATGCTAGATAAGATGTTTGATTAAGCGATTGGATGAAACGTCTAGCAACCGCTTTAATCTGCATATCTTGATAGTATTTTTTAGAAATATCCCTCTTTTTTGCGTTGTTCCATTGAAGCATCTGAGGTTTGGTCATCTAAGCGGGTAGCACCACGTTCTGTAATGGTGGTAGTCGCAGTTTCAATGACAATTTTGCTTACGTTATCTGCATCAGACAATACTGGTGCAGTGCAGGTGATGTCACCTACAGTTCTAAAACGAACTTGCATATTAATGACTTCTTCACCTGCTTTAGGTTGGTTAATCACTTCGCCGTTAGCCAGTGGAACATTTGCTGGCATCATGGCTCCACCGCGCATAATAATGTCGCGATTGTGAGAGAAATAGATGCTTGGTAAACCTAATTTTTCACGCTCGATATATTGCCATACGTCCATTTCTGTCCAGTTAGAAATAGGGAAGGCACGGATGTTTTCACCTTTATGTGAACGTGCGTTATACAAGTTCCATAATTCAGGGCGTTGGTTTTTCGGATCCCATTGACCAAACTCATCACGGAAACTCATAATGCGTTCTTTTGCACGTGCTTTTTCTTCATCACGGCGTGCGCCACCAATACAGCAGTCAAATCCAAACTCTTCAATGGCCTCTAGCAGTGTCACAGATTGATGCTTATTGCGCGGCTCATCAGGTGATTTCAATACCACTGTGCCACGTTTCATTGAATCTTCAACTGAACGTACGATTAAGCGCTCACCTAACTCTGCTGCACGTTGGTCACGGAAATCCAGTACTTCTTGATAGTTGTGGCCGGTATCAATATGCATGAGTGGAAATGGAAATTTACCTGGGCGAAAAGCTTTTTCAGCTAAACGCAAAATACATAGAGAATCTTTACCACCTGAGAATAATAGTACAGGATTGCTACATTGCCCCGCGACCTCGCGCAGAATGTAAATGGCCTCAGACTCTAGCCAGTCTAAATGAGATAAGGGTTGTTTAGTCGTTGTCATATTCTTAGGTTTCAAAAATCAAAATTACTACTTGATACGTAGCAGAATTCTATAAAATCATTTCTTTACATGTAATCCGCACTCTTTACTGTTGGGGTCTTCCCACCACCAGCGACCAGCTCGTACATCTTCGCCCATCGCAATCGCACGTGTGCATGGTGCGCAACCGATGCTTGGGTAGAACTGGTCATGAAGTTTGTTGTACGGCACATCAAACATGCGAATATATGCCCAAACTTCTTTTTCAGTCCAATTACTAAGCGGGTTGAATTTTTCTAACTGGTTGCCACTGTCAAACTCACGGAATGGCAAGTTAACGCGTGTGGTAGATTGCTCAGCACGCATACCTGTGACCCATGCTTTTTTACCTTTTAAAGCACGTTGTAAAGGCTCTACCTTGCGCATAAAGCAGCAGGCTTTACGCAAGTCAATAGATTCGTAGAATGCATTGATACCATTGGTTCTTACATAGCTTTCTACCGCATCTGATTGCGGGAAAAAGATTTTAAGTTTTGTATTGTAAGTTTGCTCTGTTTTAGCAATTAAGTCGTAAGTTTCAACAGGTAAACGGCCAGTGTCCAGTGAGAAAATCTCAATCGCAATTTTTTGACGCTGAATGATGTCTGTTAACACCATATCTTCAGCACCAAAACTATTAGCAAAAGTGACTTCATTTGCGCCAAACTCTTTCGCAGCATTGCTCAGCAATGTGAGTACTTCTGCAGCTTTCTGATTTACACTGGCAACCAGTTCGTCTGTCAGCGTAGGTTTAGTCGCCGGGTTATTGGCGCTAGGCTTTAGCATGACTACTTGGCCTAAATCTACATCCGTAGTCATTTATACGCCTCTGTTATAACGCTTAAATACAGGGCGTGGCTCATCAACCGCACCTTGGTATGGTTTAGTAAAGTCACCTAAGCTGGCAATTGCTTCTTGTGCTGAGCGGTCTGCACGCACTAAATAGCTAGTAAAGCCACTACGTTTCAAGAAATATAATTGATCCCGTAATACATCACCAAATGCACGTAATTCATTTTTAAAGCCAAAACGCGTACGTAGCAAGTTACCTAAAGAGAAAATACGGCCATCAGCAAAACGCTCAACAAAAATTGCGATAATAGGTAGGGCATTTAAGTCTGTTTGTTGCTGCGTCAGATTCTCTAAAAGCTCGTGTGTGGCTAACCAAACACCGATTTCACCTTGTGCAATGCGATCTTTAATTTCGCTGTTGCGTGCAATAAATACGCTTAAAGGCAGAATGATTTTGCCAGTTGCTGGAATCACTGTATCGGCAATTTGAGCCTCAGTTACAGTCGCTTCACCAGTCAGTTTAAATAAAACAACTTTACCAGCTTGTTTACGCTCTTCTACTTGTGTGGCTGGTAACTGAACGAGTGCCCAATCATCTTCTACTAAGCTAGCAACGCCATTGTTTAGTTTAATTAAATTACTCATGCTGCAACCTCATTCTTTGCATAGACATGTGCTTTGAATGGGGCAACGCCCAAGCGACGCACAGTATCAATAAATCTTTCTTCAGGCGTACGTTCTTGAATGTAAACCTCAATTAACTTTTGCACGACACCAGGCATTTCATCTGCAGAGAATGAAGGCCCAATCACAGTGCCAAGGCTTGCATCGTTACCTTGTTTGCCACCGATACTGACTTGATACCATTCAGAGCCATCTTTATCCACACCAAGAATACCAATGTGACCAACATGATGGTGGCCACAGGCGTTCATGCAACCTGAAATATTCAGTTCTATCTCACCAATGTCGTGCAGATAATCCAAGTTATCAAACTGCATTTGAATCGCTTTAGCGATAGGAATGCTCTTTGCATTTGCAAGTGAGCAGAAGTCGCCACCTGGGCAGCAAATGATATCTGTGAGCAAGCCAATGTTAGGGCTGGCTAAACCATTGGCGCGCGCTTTTTCCCATAACGCAAATAAATCGCTTAATTTAACATCAGCTAATATTAGGTTTTGCTCATGAGATGAGCGTAGTTCGCCAAAGCTATATTCATCGGCTAGGTCTGCTACTGTCCACATTTGCTCTGATGAAATGTCACCAGGTGCTTGACCATGTGGTTTAAGTGAAAGCGTAACTGCGCGGTAACCTGCTTGTTTGTGAGGGTGTACGCAACGCCTCACCCATGCAGCAAATGCTGGGTTGCTAGCAACTGCCGCATCAAAGCCTGCGTCATGAGCTGGTACGTTTTCATAAGGCATTGCGTCAAAATGTTGTGCAACGCGCGCTAGCTCAGCTTCGGTAATCGTGTTGTCTGTATCTTTAAGGTGCGCCCATTCAGCGTCCACTTGTTTGCGGAACTCATCTATACCTAAAGCTTTTACTAAAATCTTAATGCGTGCTTTGTAGATGTTGTCACGACGGCCATGTAAGTTATAGACACGTATAATCGCTTCGCAGTAAGTGAGGGCGTGTTGCCACTCTAAATGCTCGCGAATCACGGTACCCAAAATTGGTGTGCGGCCTAAGCCACCGCCAACCCATACTTTGATAGCAACTTGATTGTTGCTGTCGCGGTAAAACTCCATACCAATATCGTGCGCTTGCACTAATGCACGGTCATTTTTAGTACCAGACACTGCAATTTTAAATTTACGTGGTAATAAAGCGAACTCAGGGTGAAATGTGCTCCATTGACGCATGATTTCAGCGATAGCACGTGGGTCGATCACTTCATCAGGCGCAACGCCTACAAATTGGTCAGTCGTGATATTACGAATGCAGTTACCTGACGTTTGAATCGCATGCATTTCAACCGTGGCTAAATCCGCCAAAATTTCAGGCACATCTTCCAGTTTTGGCCAGTTTAATTGCAAGTTCTGACGTGTACTGAAGTGACCGTAGCCTTTGTCGTATTTTTTTGAAATATCACCAAGTTTGCGCAATTGTGCGCTAGATAACATGCCATAAGGCACCGCAATGCGAAGCATTGGTGCCTGACGTTGGATATACAAGCCATTTTGAAGACGTAGCGGACGGAATTCGTCTTCAGACAGTTCACCAGCCAAATAGCGGCGAGTCTGATCTCGATATTGGGCAACGCGTTCATCAACAATTTGTTGATCTATTTCATCATATTTATACATAATATATAGTGCTTTTTAAACTAACTTTTAAATTAAACTAAAACGAATTTCAAACCAATCACCAATAAGAGCGTGGCTAAAACTAGACGTAATATTTTTTCTGGAATTTTTACGCTTAAGTGGCTACCGACCCATATTCCAGGTAAGGATCCGATGAGCAGTGTGCCTAACAGTTCAAAGTTGACATGTCCAAGCGTCCAGTGACCAAACCCAGCAACCGCGGTTAGCGGGATTGCATGTGCTAAATCAGTACCAACTACTTTGAGCGTGCTCATCTTAGGGTAAAGGAAGAGTATCGCTAGTGTGCCAAGTGCACCTGCGCCTACTGAAGAGATTGTCACTAGCGCACCCAGTATTATGCCAGTAAATATGGTTGCTGGGATTTGAATTTTATTAAAACGACCACTACTAATCACACTATCTTCGATTTCGCGTATTTTTTTTCTGGTGATATAGCTACGAATAATCAATGCAATGGATGTTAGGATGAGTGCGACACCTAATGTGAAGGTGATAATGCCTGAAACATCTTTTTCGATTTGAATGAGATGTTTAATCACAAAGATAGTAATTACGGCAGATGGTAAGCTACCTAATGACATCCATGCTACAACACGCCAATCTACTGATTTGTGCGTATTGTGATGAACAAACACCCCGCCAGTCTTGGTAATCGCTGCATAAAGCAAGTCTGTTCCTACGGCTACGGATGCTTTAAATCCAAATAAAAACACAAGTAAAGGTGTCATGAGCGAGCCGCCGCCAACGCCAGTAACGCCAACAAGAAGGCCAACTGCAAAGCCCGAAATAATATAACCAAATTCCATGTGGAGTATCCGTTATTCACTAACTTAATTTAGTCGCGCACTATAGCAGTGAATAGTTAATTTTTTTAAGAATATGTTATTCTATGGATATATCATTTGGTTATATAAGCGCTAATGCCTTAGCATAAAAAATATTAGCATTAACTTGCAGTTTATTTAAGAAATCCTATTAAAGAAATTATTCCTAATGAAATTACATCAGTTACGTTATTTACACGAAGTAGTGAAGCAAGGGTTAAATATTACCAATGCAGCTGACGCTTTATACACTTCACAACCAGGTGTTAGTAAGCAGATTCAGCTGATAGAAGAAGAGCTTGGATTACAAATATTTAAACGTAACGGTAAGCGCTTGACAGGTTTGACTGAGCCAGGCCAGCAAATTATTACTTTGGCTGATAAAGTCATGCGTGATATTGAGAATATCAAGCGCGTAGGGGAGGAGTTTAGTGATGTAGAGGCTGGCACGTTAACGATTGCTACAACGCATACGCAAGCACGTTATAAGCTACCTGCTGCTGTTAAAGCCTTTATGACAGAATACCCGCGAGTTAAGCTTAATATCCATCAGGGTAATCCAAGCCAGGTAGCTGAGCAGGTTGAAAATGGAGAAGCTGATATTGGAATCGCCACTGAGTCTATCAGTGATAGGGAAAGCTTGTTATGCTTACCTTGTTATCATTGGAATCGCTGTGTTGTTGTGCCGCACGATCATCCCTTACTCAGCAATTTGCCTTTGACGCTAGAAAAGCTAGCTAATTACCCGCTCATTACCTATGACTTCGCATTTACTGGAGGCACGCTCGTCTCTAAGACCTTTTCCGATGCAGGCCTAACGCCTAATGTCGTGCTTACTGCGATTGATGCTGATGTGATTAAGACCTATGTGACATTGGGCTTGGGGGTAGGTTTGCTGGCAAATATGGCTTATGATCCTGAGCGTGACGCGCATTTGGCAAAAGTTGATGTCGATCATCTATTTGCGGATAGCACGACTTATTTAGGGGTGCGTAAAGATGCGTTTTTACGTGGCTATATGTATGGTTTTATTGAGCTTATCGCACCGCATTTTAATCGTGAGGCTGTGAATCAGGCACTTAAAATCACTGACTAGATTTAAATGGGGGAATGCTATGCGTGCGATGAAAATTAGATTTGACCTTGTTTTTTTATGCGCAATCGTATTTTCGATGGCAGCGTGCAGCGTGACTAAACCAATCTTAGCTTCAAAAGAGCACATGCTTGTTGGACAAATCAGGCCAGGCATGCCTGCAATTGATCCTAATACTGCGATTTATGAGTTACCAGTTAATTCTGGGGTAAGTTACCAAGATGTCGTGGAAAGTCTGAAAAGCATTTCAGAAGGATTAAACTTCGTGAATCCAGCGAACTTTCCTATTGGAGAGCACATGAAATTGCGCGGACTAGACCCACAAGGAGTGAAAGAGGTGCACTCGTTTTGTAATTTGAGCATGGGGACAGAAATCATTTTAGATCATCCTGAGTTTTTGGTATTTGCACCTTGTAGAATTGCGATTTACGAAAAGCAAGATGAACATAAGCAGCTCAAACTTTATATTGCAATGGACCGCCCAACGTTTGATTTGCAAAGCATTAAATCTCCAACGGTGCGTGCAAAAAAATCCGCACAGGAATTAGAAACTAAGCTTCTAGAAATCATGGACAGAGCAAGAAAAGGTGATTTCTAAGCGTTAAATGTATTTGTACTAGTATTTATTAATGTTTATGACTAATTGATAGGTAATCACTTCATGGCTAACCCCATTTTAATTGCAAAAAATAACGAAATATCTAGTGTGATTCTGCCTAGAATGGCGAACCGTCATGGCTTGATTGCTGGCGCAACGGGTACAGGTAAAACCGTTACGCTACAGACGCTGGCTGAGGGGTTCTCAAAAAATGGCGTGCCAGTATTTATGGCGGATGTTAAAGGCGATTTGTCTGGTATGTCACAGCAGGGCGGTGGTAATGCACGAGTGGAAGCTAGAGTTCAGCAGTTAGCGATTTCTGATTTTAGCTACGCTAAATGCCCCGTTACATTTTGGGATATGTTTGGCGAGAAGGGGCATCCCGTTCGTACAACAATCGCAGAAATGGGGCCATTGTTATTAGCACGTTTGTTGAATTTGAATGATGTGCAGGCTGGTGTGTTGAACGCAATCTTTAAAATTGCTGATGATAAGGGTTGGTTGCTGTTAGATTTGAAGGATTTGCGTGCAATGATGCAGCACGCTTCAGAGAACTCAACACAGTATCAAGCTGAGTATGGCAATATTTCTGCGGCAAGTGTGGGTGCAGTGCAACGTGCATTGTTACAGCTTGAAACGCAAGGCGCTGATATGTTGTTTGGTGAGCCCGCCCTTAATTTAGATGATTTAATGCAGACTGATGAGCAGGGGCGAGGTGTCGTTAATATTTTGATGAGTGACAAGCTGTTCAACTCACCGCGTATCTATGCCACCTTATTATTGTGGCTACTATCTGAGTTATTTGAAAAGCTTCCAGAAGCAGGGGATTTAGAGAAACCGAAATTAGTGTTCTTTTTTGACGAAGCCCATTTGCTATTTAATGATGCCCCAGCTGTGTTACTTGAAAAAATTGAGCAAGTCGTGCGCCTGATTCGCTCTAAAGGGGTTGGTGTGTATTTTGTGAGCCAAAATCCGCTTGATATTCCTGATGCGGTTTTGGGGCAATTAGGTAATCGAGTTCAACATGCTTTGCGTGCATTTACGCCACGGGACCAGAAAGCGGTTAAATCTGCCGCAACGACCTTTAGGGTAAATCCTAAATTAGATGTAGAAAGCGTGATTACAGAGCTAGGGGTAGGTGAGGCACTTGTTTCATTTTTGGATGAAAAAGGGATTCCAACACCTGTGGAACGCACGTTTGTTTGTCCACCAGGCAGTCGTATTGGTCCAGCTACTGATGCAGAACGGGCAGAGTCTATCAGGACTTCAATTCTAAATAACGTATATGAGAAACAGGTTGATCGTGAGTCAGCTTATGAGATTCTAAAGGCGCAAGTTGCAGCTACGGCAGCTGAAGATGCGGAGCTTGCTGAGTCTTCAGGTAAAAAAGAACCCGCTAGCCGCTCTGATGGCATATTGGAGGCCGCTGCGAAAAGTGCCGCACGTGCAATTGGTTCGCAATTGGGTAGGCAAATTATCCGTGGCATATTAGGTAGTATTTTAGGTGGGCGTAAGTAGTTGCAGATTATTGTACAAGCAGGGTTTGCTGAGCAAACCATCACAAAATCACGTTTTATTGCCATGGCTGTTTCATGTGCTTCTGAGCGAGAGGTAGGGCAGGCGTTGCGTGCTTTTGCTGCCAAGCACCAAAGTGCACATCATCTGGCTTATGCTTTTAGGCTAAAAACAGAAGAAGGGATTGTTCAGCGCTTTTCAGACGCTGGGGAGCCTTCTGGTACTGCCGGTATGCCAGTGTTAAAGCTGTTGGAGGGTCGCAACCTGATTAATGTCTGTGTTGGTGTGATTAGATATTACGGTGGTATTAACCTAGGCACAGGTGGTTTGGCGCGTGCTTATGGCGGTACAGCTAAACTTGCGTTGGACGAGACAAAAGTCGCAGATTATGTAGAGATGAAAACAATCAAGCTAACCATTGCTTACAATCAAATGGATTTTGTGACGAGAGCGCTAGCAAAGTGTAATGGTGCGATTGTTGATAAAGCGTTCAATGAGCATATAGATTTGATTGTTTCGTTACCAGCAAATGATGCCGGTGATTTCATCAATAGATTTTCACTCAAAAATTATTAATTACTTATCGTTGCTGATGTTCAGCTTCAAATTATCATGAATTATTAAGGTAAATATGGCCAAATTAGAGCAGGTGCAGGCGGTAAGTAGTTATGAAATATCTGCATGGGTGTTGACTGGGCTTGCCTTGTTTTGTGTGCTGAAGTTTAGCCTGTTGCCCGCATTAATGGCCGGATTACTGGTGTACCAGTTGGTACACATGATTACGCCGTATATTTCACGTAAATTTCCTAGTAAGCGCCCAAGCAACTATTCTAAACTTTGGGCAGTTGGTATTTTGGTGTTTATCATTGTGAGCTTACTTTCATTGGCCGGTGCAGGTTTAATGGCGTTCTTGAGATCCGATGCTGGTAGCTTAACCGTCTTGTTGGCGAAAATGGCACAAATATTAGAGGATTCAAGAAAGATATTGCCAAGCTCACTCTTAGAGCACCTACCTGCTGATGCACTAACATTTAAAGAAATGTTAACGACTTGGTTACGTTCACATGCCGATGAACTGCAGGTAGTGGGTAAGGAGGCAGGACGAGTGACTGCACATATTTTGATTGGCATGATTGTTGGTGGGATGCTGGCTTTGCGCGAGGCTGTGTCGGTAGAACATTTTAAACCGTTTGCCGGCGCACTTTATGGGCGCTGTGCTTTGTTAAGTGATGCTTTTAAGCGTGTGGTATTTGCTCAGATACGCATTTCAGCGATTAATACATTTTTTACGGCAATTTATTTGGCAGTAGTGCTGCCGCTGATGGGTGTGTATTTGCCTTTAGTTAAAACGATGATTGCTATTACCTTTGTGGTTGGTTTAATTCCAGTGATTGGTAATTTAATTTCAAACGCAGTGATTGTCGTGGTGAGTTTAAGTCAATCTCTTGGTGTTGCACTTGGCTCATTGCTCTATTTGGTGATTATTCATAAATTTGAGTACTTTTTGAATGCACGTATCGTTGGTAATCAGATACGTGCCAACGCATGGGAGTTATTGATTGCAATGCTCTGTATGGAGGCTGCTTTTGGTTTGATCGGGATTGTAGCAGCACCAATATATTATGCTTATATTAAGGCTGAATTGAGAGCGCGAGACCTGATTTAAACTAACGCAGGTAATACTTATCTGCACCGCCTGCACTGCTTCTATTGCGATGAGTTAATGCTTATAAATCTGAGTAGAGCTAAAGAATAATATGATTATGCTCGCCACGTTCATACACAATATGCGCGCGTCCTACTAACAGAGGATCTAAATGGCCAATCGCATCAATCTCTTTATTGTTATAAGGTAGCTTGTGTAAAACGTAACGCATCGCATTTAGACGCGCACGTTTCTTACAATCAGATTTAATCACGGTCCAAGGCGAGTCCGCGGTGTCTGTATGAAAAAACATCGCTTCTTTTGCTTTCGTGTAGTCATCCCATTTGTCGAGTGATGCTAGGTCAATAGGACTAAGCTTCCATTGTTTAAGTGGGTGCATTTCACGCTCTTTGAAACGCCTGCGTTGTTCAGAGCGACTGACTGAAAACCAGAACTTAATCACGTGTATCCCGCATCGTGTCAGGTTACGCTCAAAATCTGGCGCTTGGCGCATAAACTCAAGGTATTCATCATTGTTGCAAAATCCCATTACACGTTCTACACCTGCACGGTTGTACCAAGAGCGATCAAACAATACAATCTCACCCGCAGTTGGTAGCTGAGATACATAACGTTGAAAGTACCATTGACCACGCTCGACTTCACTAGGTTTTTCAAGTGCAACCACACGTGCGCCACGTGGATTGAGATGTTCCATAAAGCGCCTGATTGTGCCGCCTTTACCAGCTGCATCACGGCCTTCAAATAAAATCACAACACGTTGCCCGGTTTCTTTGACCCAAGCTTGTAATTTTAATAACTCTACTTGTAGATGGTATTTTTGTTTTTCGTAAGATTTTCGTGAAAGTAGGTTTTGGTAAGGGTAGCCACCCTCTCGCCAGTCTTTAGCTAATGCTTGATCATTGCGTAACCGCGATTTGATGGTTTTTGTATCTTTAATGACAGTGAGCGCTTTACTCAACGCAGCGGCATCATCGGGTGAGGCGCCTTTTAGAATCGTATGCAATACATCTGGAAGTGTTGATAGGTCATTATTAGAAATACGCTGGATAATATCTTGCACTGCCTCGAATTTAGATTCTTGGGCTGCTGCTATATTTTCATTCACTGCGAAGTTTTCAATACTGTTTAGGGTGCTATCTGGCGCAGTATCACCTAATGACACTTTACGCTTTTTTGATGGACTACTAGCAGGCTTGGTAATGGCTTCTTTTAATACTTGGCTAGGTTTATTCTCTTTTTGCTTCGTTGCCATAAAACAATCTCCGACAATGTATAAGGACATTTTTATCCCTATACATTGAGATGTCAAACAGCTGAATCAATTAAAAGCGCTTTGTTTGAGAATAATCAAACAAAGCGCTTTTGCATAGACTTAAATATGGCTTGTTTATTGATATTCTTAACTATAGAAACGATATCTGAACTTGTATTTCTATTTATTATTAATGCTCATTTAGTTAAATTTTTAATCAGTATTTCTAATCAAATAAGAAAGTTTTACGTCATTTTATGCATGCCTACATTAAGCTCAATTACTTGAGTAGATAGAATCGTTTTTCCAATGTTTTGCCATTAGTCATCTTATCGAGTTGACCACCTACAGATTCACTTAATGCTGAAAGTCTCTCATCTGGGTGGGGGTGAGTTTTAAATAGTAATGCAACGCTAGCATCACTGGTGTTTGATTGTCCCAATGTTTGCAATACATCAGTCAAGCCATATGGCTCGTAACCTGCACGAGTTGCATAACTTAATCCTAATCGGTCAGCTTCGTATTCCGCTGATTTATCTAAACTCCTGGCACTGATTTCCGCGCCACTGCCAATTGCTTTGCTAATCATGGCATTGTCTTTGGCATACTTGTCACTTAAGAGACCAGCACCAATATTTAACAATTGTTGTTTTTGTAATACTTTGAGTTGGTGTTTTTTAACTACATGGGCGATTTCATGTCCTAACACACCAGCGAGTTGAGCTTCATTTTGAAGTTTCCGGTATAAGCCTTTAGTCAGCATGATGTAGCCGCCTGGCGCTGCGAAAGCGTTTAAATCCTCACTCTCAATCACACCAAAGCGCCAAGGTAGCTCTGGGCGCTCAGACTGTGATGCAACCCAACGTCCCACAGAGTTAACATATTTTTGTAGTGCAGCGTCTTTTACCAGCGGTGCAGCTCCTAGCAAATTTCCAGCAATTTCACGTCCCAGTGTAATTTCTTCTGCGGTGCTCGGATTTTTCCAGTTGAACGTAGCTTCGGAGCTAGCTGTTGAATTGTTGGATTTAGCACTTTCAGTTGTACTTACAGCGTTAGTAGGGGCTGTTGAGCCTTCTGATTGTTGGCTGATTTCCTTTTCCACAGCATCTTTTAGCGCACCTTTAAAATCAAAAGCCACACTTTGTGAGCTGGTAAAACCTAGCATGCCCGCAACTACGATTGAAATTAGACGAAATTGCTGTGTAGACGACTTGCTTGGGGATGTTTGATTCGCGCTCATTGAGCACCACCTTTCACTTCTTTTAAGTTTTTAAAAGCAACGCTGTTTAAGTTTCCAGCTTTAGCGAAAGCACGGCCTTTTTCAGCACTTAAGGTGTAGCTTTCTAATGTTTTTACTTCTTCTTCATTAAATTTAGCGGCTTTTAACTCTTGTTCACTTAAGCCGCGGACACCTGTTGTCGATACGACTTGTCCAGTACCTGCGCGACCACTAGCCACGGCTAACACACCAGCTGCTTGATTACTGCTTGCTGTCACGCCACGTTTTACAGAAAGCAAACGTACCCAGCCTGAGCCTTTTTTTGCTTTTACTTGTAACCAAGCGCCTTGTTTTTTGATGATTTCCAAGCTCTCACCTCGTACAAAACTACCGCTAATTTTTGCATCGGCATATGGTTCTGTGCGTAGGCTGTCATTTTTGAGCGCACTAGCTTTTTCGGCTGCTGAGCTCATGCCTACGTAAAGTATAGGGATTAGACTGCCCGCGATTAGTAGTTGCTTTAGGTAATGTTTCATTGGATTTCACCTTCTAAAATATCTAATTTGATAATGGCTTGTGCAAATAGTCCTCGCCATTGGTTTGCCATCGGTTTTTCAGTGTTGAGTGCACCTGTATGCAGAATATAACGCGCAGTTGTATTAGCAGGAATACCTGTACTCTGAATTAATCTGCTAAGTTGTTCGCCTAGTTGCTTAGCGGCTTGTTCAGTTTTTGTCGCTGTTGCTTCATCATCATGTCGATATGCCCAGCTCACAATGATCATATCGCTAAACAAACCCCATATACCACTTTGTGTACCCTTTAAAATTTCTACTGTACCCTGTTGCTGAATTTCCTGTTCAATTTTATGTTGTAATTTTTTGAGTATGCTATCGCTCAGTGGTTCGCGCGTTTCAAACATAATTGGCATCAGTAGAATCGCTGCACCTTTTTTACCTGATTCTACGTCATTTGCTAAAAGCCGCTGCATTGCACGGTCATTAGCTAGTGCATATATTTTAGCCACACTAAAATACATAATTGCCCAAGCAATTGGGCCTGTCAGATCTAAGTAGGTGTTTGTAAAGTTAATGGCAAGATAAGACAAAGTAATCAGGATAATTTGGCTACTACTAAAAATTGTCGTTACTTTGTCTCGGTCCACATTGCGGAAAAATGCCATCGCCGTGAGCCAGATTAATGCCAAGCTTACTAAAATATAAGGCGTTTTTCCGCGCCACACTTTTAAATAATCATCATGTTTAACGTTATCAATCGCCGTGGCAAGAATTTCTACCCCTGGGTGGGCTTTTGCCATCGCAGTTGCTTTAAGGTCAAACAATGAAGGTGCAGTTGAGCCGATAATGACTATCTTGTCTTTAAACTCATTTGGAGGGCGTTTTTTTATCTTGTTTGCCATATCTGCGTAAACATCGCTAAATGATGCAAATTGGTAGGTGAAGGGTTTTCCTCGCCAATTGATCAACATATTTTGTGGAAGCGTATCTGAGCTTTTTCCTACAAACTTACCTACAGCTAAGGGTAGAGAAGGTAACACCCAACCATTTTCATCGTGCCAAAGTCTGTACTCACGCACAATGCCGTCTTTATCTGGATATATGTTATGAGTGCCTAGGTGTTGCGAGTTCAGGGCCGCTTCAAAATGTGGCAGAACGATTGCAATCGGTTTGGTTGTGGAATTTTCATCTGCAGCTAGCCCAGCACGCTTAATGCCGGGAATCATGTCTGGTGTGACTTGACTTAACTCATCACTCGCTTCAGAAAGCCGTAGCATTGGAAAGAACGTATTTTGAGTACTGGCAATCACCTCATTGAAATATGCATCACTATCTGGGTTGTAAACATCAGGGTCACTAAATAGTATGTCAAACACCACTGCTTTAGGCTGCTGTGCTTCAATGTTTTCTAAAAATTCACCCAATACTTGTCTAGGCCAAGGCCAGCGACCATACTCTGCAGACATTGCACTTAACGATGCTTCATTGATATCAATAATCACAATATCAGCATCTGCTTTTGGTACGACAATCCGATTTTTCACCATCATATCAAACGCGCGATCTCGCATGTTTTCACCAACATGAAACACGCTGGCATCTAATAAAACCAACACTGTGAGCAACGCGCTTAGATATAAATAAAAGCTGTTATGAAGCCTGCGTGTAACGTTGGCTAGCCACTGATTGATGAGTAGTTTGAGTTTAAGCACGATAAGCCTAACAAGATTAATAATAATTTTAAGTTTGGCACAGTCTGAAGTATTTTAAAAATGGTCTTTTTAAACTTTTGTGAATTACATCTTACTCAATAAACATCAAACGCTTGTCTGTTGCGGATGCAATCTATCTCATCCCATCTATTTAAACCATGAATTTATAGAGTTGCTAAACAAGCATCGGGTATAATTTAGCTTATGGTACAAATCATTATATTAATTATTTCATTTGTTATTCTTTTGTTACTTCTATTGCAGATGTGGCGTGAAAGCAAAGTAGATCGCAATATTCTTATACTCCAGCAGTTAGAAGAAAAGCATCGCGCTATGTTGTTAGACTTTAACGATGGGCTGAATAAGCTAGGTGATCGCTTGAGTAATGCCACTAATGAAACTAGTGAGCGTTTGCGTGCTAGCGTGGCTACAGAGTTGCAAGCAACGCGTGATGCGATGCAGACATTGCAACTTGCACAAAACAACAGCCTTTCTCAAACACGTGAAACCGTGTTGGAAAAACTACACACGACATTAGCCGAGCAGGGTAAAGCAGAGCAAGAGTTAATCCAGTCAACCATGCGTAATGCAACACTGCAGTTGACTGCAAGTATTGAGGCGCTGACTAAGTCAGTAGATGGTCGACTTGAGTTGATTGGCGGTAAAGTGTCCGAGCGTTTGGATGAGGGCTTTAAGAAAACCAACCAAACCTTTATAGATGTAATGGCGCGCCTCGCAACGATTGATGAAGCACAAAAGAAAATTGATGGCTTAACCACCAATGTGGTGAGTCTGCAAGAGTTGTTGGGTGATAAGCGCTCGCGTGGTGCCTTTGGAGAGGTGCAGTTAGAGGCGTTAGTACGCAATGTGTTACCAGTAAATTCTTTTGCGATGCAACACACGTTTGAAAACGGCACACGTGCTGACTGTGCATTGTTTTTACCTGAACCTACTGGCGTGGTTGCCGTGGATAGTAAATTTCCGCTTGAAAACTATCACCGCATGCTGGATAACAAGCTTAGTGATGCAGAAAAGCTACTTGCAGAAAAGCAATTTAAATTAGACGTTAAGAAGCATGTCGATGACATAGCCACTAAATACATTATTTCGAATGTCACTTCCGATGGTGCAGTGATGTTTATTCCTGCGGAGGCAGTGTTTGCAGAGTTGCATGCCTATCATGCAGATGTCATTGAATATGCGATGAACAAACGTGTTTGGGTGGTTTCGCCTACCACCTTGATGGCCGTTTTGAACACTGCCAGAGCAGTGCTGAAAGATGTAGAAACGCGTAAGCAAGTACACGTCATTAAAGAAGAGTTAGGCAAGCTTAGTAAAGATTTCGGACGTTTTGATTTACGTATGAAAAAACTTGCTGACAACATTAGGCAGGCGCATGAAAATGCACAGGACGTGCATATTTCTAGCCAGAAGATTTCACAAAGATTTGCGCAAATCGAACGTGTTGAGTTAACCAAAAACACACCCGATTTGTTAGACATTATTGATGATAAAACAGATTAACTTAGTTAAGTAACCCAATGAAAATTAAATTATTTTACTTTGCAAGACTCAAGGAAACATTAAAGTACTCTACAGAAGATTTAGAGTTACCAGATGAGTCTTTTACTATTCTTAAATTAAAAGCTTTTCTCGCCAAACGCGGTGATGTTTGGGGGCAGATGCTGATGGGAAAACTTAAGGTAAGAGCAGCAATTAATCACGAGCTTGTTGATGATAAAGCGGTAATCAACGATGGTGATGAGGTTGCGTTCTTCCCTCCTGTCACTGGTGGTTAAATGATAATGCTTTGTGGCGTATCGGTAAAAGTATGACAGTTAGAGTGCAAACAGAAGATTTTGATGTTGGTCTAGAAATTAATCAACTGCGCCAAGCACGTAAGGATATTGGTGCGGTTGTTAGCTTTGTAGGATTAGTGCGCGATTTGAATGAGGGTGATGACGTGACTCAACTTACCCTTGAGCATTATCCAGGCATGACGGAAAAGTCTTTAAGCTCGATTATTAATCAAGCAAAAACACGTTGGAATATCCTCGATGCTTTAATTGTGCATCGCGTTGGCACATTGCAACCTAGCGATCAAATTGTGCTGGTCGTAGTGAGTAGCGCACATCGTGGAGACGCATTCTCAGCTTGCGAGTTTATGATGGATTATCTTAAAACAGAGGCGCCGTTCTGGAAAAAAGAAGCGAATTCAAAAGGTGAGCATTGGATAGAGGCAAAATCAGCAGACGATATGGCGCGTGACCGTTGGAAGATAGAAAAATAATATGCAAAAAACATTAACACCTCAAGAGCTAACCCTGAATGTGTCATTGGGTCAATTCAGCTTTGTTGATACTTCAGCCCTGCTTGTTGAAACGCAGGATAATGCTCAATATCAAGCATGGGTTGCGCAAGCAGAGGCTAAAAAAGCGGCAGAGTTTGGATTAAGTATTCAGCAGTCTGGTTTTAATTTGCTTGCTTTAGGTGAGCCAGGGTCAGGTAGAACTACGCTGATGACCAGTGTGATGCACGATGCAGCTAAAAAGTGGCCAGCAGCAAGTGACTTGGTGGCGCTTTATCAGTTCGAAGGCAACGGAAAGCCTCTGTTCATGAAATTGCCGGCTGGTGCCGGTGTGCAATTAAAGCAAGCGTTAGATAGTTTTGTGCGCGTCTTCGCAAAAGACCTTGCAAGTTTATTAGAAGCCAAAGTGCAGCAAAACTCCATTTCACCATTGCAGATATTTGTTGATGGCCAGTTAAGTGTCATAAAAGCCAGTCTTACGCTCATAGAGCCAGACAAAATGCCGACGCATTACTTCAATACGCTGAAAAAAGATATTTTAGAGTCGTTAGAGAATTGGCAGCCAACAACCAGCCCAGATGGCGAAAGTAACCTTGAAGCACTCATCTCTGAGAGTTTTTTTGGACGCTATCGTGCCAACGTGTTAGTAGAGCATCATGCAACACAGCATGCGCCAGTGCTTTACGATAATGACCCTAGCTTACAATCCTTGTTTGGCGGTATAGAAGGTGCCGGCGAAGCGAGTAATATTCCAGACTTTTTGCGCTTACGTGCTGGCAACCTGATGCGTGCTGATGGCGGTACATTATTGCTACATTTACGCGACATTCTTGCTGATGAGCAAAATGGAACACATATTCTTGAGAAATTGCATCGTTTCTTACGTAATGGCACTTTGCAGATTGAAGACTTAAGTAGCAGTAGCAATCAAGGTAGCAGCTTGATTAGCGCACAAGCAGCAATACCGGTTTCAGTCAAAATTGTGTTGATTGCCACCCGTGAAGACTATTACGAGTTATTAAGTGTTAAACCAGATTTCTTTGATTACTTCCCTATCAAAATAGAATTTGCTGATCAAGTAAAAGCAACGCCAGAAAACTATGCGGCTTATGCCTCTTTTATTGCTCACAAGTGTCGTCAACATCATTGCCGACACTTTACTGCAGAAGCCGTTGCTATTTTGTTACAAGCAATGCATCGCTTAATTGAAGATCAAACAAGACTGAGCACTAAGTTTGCAGTACTGGAAAAATTACTTTTAGAAAGTGCCGCCGCCGCTAATTTGCGTGGTGCCCTATTAGTAGGTATTGAAGATGTAAAGTCAGCAATACAACGCAAATATGCACGCCACAGTTATATTGAGGCGCATATGCGAGATTCTATCGTAGATAAAGAGCTCATTATCAGCGTGCATGGAGAGTGTATCGGCCAGATTAATGGTCTCACGCATATTGATTTATCTGAAGCAAGTTTTGGGTCACCTGTTCGCATTTCTGCGAATTGCTACCCAGGTAGTCGCGGAGTGCTAACGATTGATCGTGAAGTGAGCATGAGCGGCCCAACCCACGATAAAGGCGTGATGATCTTACAAAGCTGGCTACATACTAACTTTGCGCTATTAAATCCACTTAACCTCACAGCCTCGCTTGTGTTTGAGCAAGAATACAGCGGTGTGGATGGTGACTCAGCTTCTTGCGCGGAGCTTTTCGCGTTACTCTCATCACTGGCACAAGTACCCATTAAACAAGGCATTGCCGTCACTGGCGCACTTAATCAGCATGGCGAAGTACTACCAGTCGGTGGCCTAAATGAGAAGATTGAAGGCTATTTTAGAGTGTGTAAAGAAATAGGCCTAGATGGTAAACAAGGTGTGCTCATGCCTGAGCGCAACATGCGTCATCTGATGCTAAGTGATGAAGTGATTAAAGCAGTCGAAAATGGTCAATTTCATATTGCAACGATGAATAATGTCGCTGATGGTATTTTGTATCTCACAAATCGTAGCCTGCCAGAAATCAATGACCTAGCTGAAGTAGCACTCAATGACTTTAAAAAGATATTAGAAACTAATCTACCTAAAAGGTCTGTTTCCAGTTTCTAACAAATACTTAATAATTAAAATGGCAAATGAAATTGATAGCAAATGCAGGCTGGATAAATGGTTATGGGCTGCACGTTTTTTTAAAACCCGTAGTCTAGCGACTACCGCAATAGATACTGGCAAAGTGCATGTAGATGGAGATCGTGTAAAACCCGCAAAAGAGGTGCACATTGGTCAGGTAATTCACATACGTAACCGAGACTTTGAAATTGAAGTCAATGTTCAAGCGCTATCTAATATACGTAAAGGCGCACCAGAGGCAGCTCTCCTGTATTCTGAAACCATAGAAAGCATTGCTAAACGTGAAAACGCAAAACTCACTGGTGAGCATGACTTTGCCCAGCGAGATCGTGGGGCAGGACGGCCGACAAAAAGGCAGTTAAGGCACATTAAAAGGTTTACCAACAAATAATATTATCTGTTTGTGAAAAGTACTTTAGATTGATTAAATTTTAAAAAGAGTTAAATTTGAAACCCATAGTTCATTTTTTAGGACTTGATAGAGCAATTGCATACACTTTGTTTGGTCGTGGATGGACAGCTTTGTCTGGTGTCGTGACACTTTTTTTTATTTCAAAGTGGTTAAATCCACATGAGCAAGGTTTTTACTATACCTTTACAAGTTTACTTGCATTGCAGGTAATTTTTGAGCTCGGTTTAAATTCGGTAGTAATTCAATTTACTAGTCACGAAATGGCTAAAATGTTTTTTACTCATCAAGGTACTTTAGATGGTGATTCAGTATCAAAGAGTAGACTTCGGTCTTTATTTATTTTAGTAATAAAATGGTATGGGGTCTCATCTTTACTTATCCTGATTTTGATTTTTCCTTTGGGTTGGAGTTTTTTTTCAGGGAATGAATATAAATCATTAGTTTCATGGCAAGTTCCATGGTTTTTTCTGATAATTGGAACTGCTTTAAATATTTTAATCGTTCCTTTGTTTTCAATTTTAGAGGGATGTGGAAAAATAGCTGAAGTTGCTAAGCTTAGATTAATTCAAGGAGTACTAGGGGCGCTTTTGCTATGGATTCTTTTGATGAATAAATTTTGTTTAATGGCAGCACCAATAGTGAATATATGTATTTTTTGTATTGCCGTTGTTTATATTTTCTCTAAGTATAGACTCTTTTTTGGCGACCTTATGGCTTTTAACCAAACAGATAAAGTAAGTTGGAAACATGAAATATTTCCCTTTCAATGGAAGGTTGCTGTAAGTTGGTTAAGTGGTTATTTAATGTTGCAATTGTTTGTACCAATAATATTTTTTATAAGTGGACCAAGTCAAGCTGGTCAGATGGGATTAAGTTTAAGTGTAGCGTCAGCTATATTAGGACTTTCGATATCATGGGTAAATACTAAGGCGCCATTATTTGGAATGTTAGTTGTTCAAAAAAAGTTCGATCTGCTTGATCAGGTTTTTTTAAAATCTTTAATTCAATCGTCATTTGTTATTATAGTAATTTCAATATTTGTTTACGCTACTAATATTTATTTAGTTCATAAAGATTATTCTTTAGTTCATCGTTCATTACCATTGTTACCGTTTTTCTTTCTCCTTCTGACAACTGTATTAAATAATCTTCTTTTTGCTCAATCCATTTATTTGAGGGCTTTTAAGAATGAAGGTTTTATGTGGCTTTATGTAATTATTGGAATTTTAGTTACTACCTCATCTTTTGTATTAGGTCCAATATATGGTGTATTAGGAATGATGATTTGTTATTTTGTAATTACTTTAGTTTTTGGATTTTGTTTTGGGTTATTTGTTTTTTCAAGTAAAAGGAAAGAGTTGTTAACTAAATAACACTATTTGTTTACTTGTGAAATTTATTTTTTTTGAGGTTGGAATGAGCTTTTTTAGGTATGTTAAAAACATTATTAATTCAATATTAGAACCGTTAGGTGTTGAAATAATAAGGGCGAAAAATAAGAGTTATGAGTTAGATATTTATGAAGATAATTCTAAACCTATAACTCCTAAGTACGTAAATATTGGTGCGGGTGATTTTTTTCATCCATATTGGCATAACCTTGATACTCCAAATGAGTATTATGCCGATCGCCAAAAAGGACGTTTACAGATACTTCACGATCTAACATCTAACTCGCCTTTGCCATTTGAAGACTCATCTCTATCTATTGTTTATACATCACATGTAATTGAACACATTAGCAATAAACATGTAACTTATCTTTTTGATGAGGTTTATAGATGCCTTAAGCCCGGTGGGGTTTTCAGAATTACTTGCCCTGATATTGATTTAGAGTTAGATGCTTTTTTACGAAGAGATGAGCTGTTTTGGAGAGCTCCTAACGCATATGGAGTTTTTAACAATAGCATAGAGCAGGCTTTCTTAGATCATTTTGCATCTTCTCTTACTGTAACTCATCCTTATTCAAAATTTAATTTATCGGATGATGATGTGAAGCGAATATTTTTAGAGATGGATAAGGAAAAGGCTTTAGACTTCATAATAGATAGTATTCCACTGGATATGATAAATAAGTATCCTGGTGACCATGTTAATTGGTTCAATTGTTCCAAACTATTTTTGATGCTAACCAAATCAAACTTTATAAATATTAATAAATCAGGATATGGTCAATCTAGAAGCGCAATCTTAAGAAATACTCGGCTATTTGATAGCACTTGCCCAAATCTTTCGTTATATGTTGAGTGTACAAAATAACTATATGTTTAATTATATTGAAAAATTTTTTAGAAGGCTCAGCTGGGAATATCGAACACTTTGTTCAAAAGTTCAGACCTTTGGATTTAAGCATGCTGGGTTTGGAATTCATTTTGGCTATGACTGTGTAATAGTTGGTGCGAAATACATTAGTATAGGTAATAATTTCGTTGCTCACGACAGAAATAGAATAGAAGCTATATCTCGAAATGGAGCCGTTGAATATAACCCAACGATAGATATAGGTAGTAATGTTATTATCAGCTATAACTGCCATATTGGTGCAATTGATTATGTGAAAATTGGTAATAACGTTTTATTAGCTAGTAATGTTTATATTTCTGACCATGATCATGGCAATACTACTTATGCGGATTTAGTTCTTCCCCCAGTTACCAGGAAAGTTATTTCGAAAGGACCTGTAATAATAGAAGATAATGTTTGGATTGGTGAGGGGGTAGTTATTCTCGCTGGTGTGACAGTTGGGCACAACTCTGTAGTTGCTGCTAATGCCGTAGTTACTAAAAGTGTACCACCTTTCAGTGTTGTAGCTGGAGTACCAGCAAAAGTTATTAAAAATTCCCATAAGAATATGAATTAATTGATTATATGACAGAGAAAGTAACAGTGAGCTATAAAGAAATAAAAGCATCATGTAATGCAAGGGTAATAGCATTTTATTTACCACAGTTTCATCCTACACCTGAAAACAATTTATGGTGGGGTAAGGGTTTTACCGAGTGGACTAATGTAGCTAGTGCAAAGCCGCTTTTTAAGGGACATGAGCAGCCTGTTGTGCCTGCTGATTTAGGTTTTTATGATCTAAGATTACCAGAGACTCGAGTGGCACAGGCTGATATGGCTTTCAGATATGGTGTGGAGGGTTTTTGTTACTGGCATTACTGGTTTGGTGGTCGTCGTATGTTAGAGCGACCGTTTAATGAGGTACTGGAGTCAGGTTCTCCAGATTTTCCTTTTTGTTTGGGTTGGGCAAATCATTCTTGGAGTGGGATTTGGAAGGATGAGCCACATCGATTATTAATTGATCAGACTTATCCAGGTGAAGCAGATGATAGGGCTCATTTCGACTATTTGTTAAGTGCATTTCAAGATGATCGATATATTAAAGTCGATGGAAAACCTGTATTTGTAATTTTTAAGCCAACTGATATACCAAATGCAAAGCAAAGGTTTGATTTTTGGCGCGAACTTGCATTACAAGCTGGGCTAAAAGGTTTACATATTGTAGGTATAAATATGCTGGATTTTAAAAATCCAGCATCGTTGGGGTTAGATGCAGTGATAGCATCTACTCTGGCGGTTAATAACACAGGCAACTCTTTGCTTAATGAGGTTACAAGGGTTTTTTGGGGGGTTAGGAAAAGGCTATCACTTGGTGGTCCCAGAGTTCTTGATTATGCCGAGGCAATTAAACATTTAATACCAGATCTTAATAGTTTCCAGTGTGAAGCTTACCCTTGCGTTTACCCTAATTGGGATAACACTCCTCGTAAAGGACGCAAAGGATTTGTACTTTCTAATTCTACGCCCAGTCTTTTTGAAGAGCATTTAAATGATGCATTAAGCGCTGTTGAAGGCAGAGATGAGCAACACAAACTTATATTCGTAAAGTCTTGGAACGAGTGGGCGGAGGGAAATTATCTAGAGCCTGACACGAAATGGGGATTGCAGTATTTAGAGGCGCTGCAGAGAGTAATTAAATGAACGACACTTCACATGCATCCAAAATAAAAACTATCGTTATTATTGGTGCATCAGGATTTATTGGGAAGCACCTCTTAAAAGCTCTTGAGCCCAAATTAGATGTGAATATTCGTGCTTTGGTGCGAGTAGTTAGAGTACTAAATAAACCTAATATTCATTTTATTGAAGGTGACTTGCTCAACCTCGACTCTTTAGATAAGCTCTTGGTACCGGATTGTGTCGTTTTTAATTTAGCATATCTATCCAAAAATAATATCCAAGCAACAAATAATCTTGCTATTGCATGTAAAAAACATAAAGTCCGGCGATTAATTCATTGTAGTACTGCTGTAGTATGTGGTGATGTTAAAGATGATGTTGTTAATGAAAATACTACATGCGTTCCTGTTTCTGAGTATCAAAAAACAAAGTTAGCGATAGAACAAATTTTGATTGATGCATCAGTAGGAAATTTTGAGTTAGCTATTCTTCGTCCAACTGCTGTATTTGGACCTGGTGGAGAAAACTTACTTAAATTAGCAAATGATTTAGCTAAGAGAAGCTGTTTTTTTAACTATATTAAATCGTGTCTTTTTAATAGAAGATCAATGAATTTAGTATCTGTTGAAAACGTGGTGGCTGCACTTCTTTTCCTGCTAGATATTAAGAACGTTGAGAGTGAAATATTTATCATTTCGGATGATGATAGTCCTATTAATAACTATATTGATATTGAGAGTAGGTTATTAGCTAGATTTAACAGATCATATACATTGCCAAGATTCTATTGCCCTAGGTTTATACTTTCGACACTATTGTTAGCGTCAAGAAAACCAATTACAAATCCCTCAATTAAATTTTCTGATAAAAAATTAGCTTTATTAGGCTTTAATAAGCAAAAAGATTTCTCATTGGCTGTTGATGCATTTGCAGATTATTATAAGTCCTCATTTATGAAAAGAAACGATGTTAGTTAACTTTAAAAATTTTTTTCAATACCCATCATCATTCTTGTTCGCACTTGCGGGCTTTGTTTTTTTTGTTATTGCTTGTTATCCTGGATTTATGTCTCCTGACTCGCTTGTACAGTACAAGCAAGCATATACCTTACAATATACTGATGGCCACCCACCATTAATGGCATGGCTATGGTCTAAATTAAATATTGTTTTTAACGGCCCACAGGGCATGTTATTTTTTCATTTATCTATGCTATGGGCTGGGCTATATATTTGGCGAATAAATGCTGGTCAAACAACTAATGCAAAGTGGTTTCTAGTTATTGGTTTTTTACCATGGGTAGTTACATTTGAAGGTGTTTTGTGGAAAGATGTCGGCATGGCATTTAGTCTTTTACTTGCAGTTGGTCTGTTGAGCTCAAGTAAATTAACTAAACTCAAAATTGTTGGAAGCCTTTGCTTGATAGTCTACGCATTTATGGTCAGAAGTAATGCACCTGCCGCAGTTTTACCAGTTATTTATTATGCTTTCATAAGAATATTACCCACAACTAAATTATGGGTAAATGTTATACTGACTATGCTTTCTGTCATGATCATTTTTTCTTTTGCTAGTATATTCAATTACTCTTTTTTGAATGCAAAAAAAGATAATCTAGCTAGCTTTATGATTGTTGATGATTTAGTTAACTTGTCTGTAATAGCTGAAAAAAGTTTATTACCTAAAGTAGATTTTAAAACTGTATTGGAATGTAGTAAGGAAGTCGTTGGGGATACAACTTACGTTGGGAGGTTGTTTTGTCTAGGAGCAAAAAAAACATATCAAAATGTTGCTCCAATTCCGTTTGATGAGCTAAAAAAAGCTTGGATATTAGCTTTAAAATTATATCCTACCGAAATGATACAGTTTCGTTTAAATGCTTATCAAAACCTATTAAGAAGTCCTTCTAAAAGTCCTTATATACACACATTTTCAGCAGTTTATCCAAATGAGTTTGGAATAGTTCAAAGTGATAATATAGTTACCGTGTTACTGAAGGGCTATGTTAAGGTCGCTGTAAAAATTGCACCATTCTTGTTTAAACCATATTGGTGGATTGCAGTTGCAACTTTATTTCTTTGTATGACATTTTTAGTAAGTGGTGAAAAAGAGTCTGTAACATTAATTCGCGTTCTTCTTCTTTCTGCTTTATTTTACATGTTTAGTTATTTGCCATTAGCACCAATGGCAGATTTTAGGTATGTTTATTGGAGTACATTAGCGATTACTTTGGCTACCGTTAAATTCTTTACATCTAACTTAAAAATTCAAATAAAAAAATAATATAGAAATTTAAATATTTTGAAAAACGAAAAAAATAATCATAATAAATATTTAATTACAGGTGGTGCTGGATTTATAGGGTCTCACCTGGTTGAAAATTTACTAAGTGCCGGATCCAAAGTAATTGTCTATGATAACTTTTCAACTGGCTTTGAAACTAATTTAATCCAAGCACAAGAATCTTTAAATAAAGGCTTAACAGTTATTAAGGCAGATATACGTGATGTAGAGAAATTGAATTTAGCTATGAGAGGTGTGGATGGGGTATTTCATTTGGCCGCATTGGTTTCTGTTCCTATTTCAATCGATAATCCTAGTTTAAGTTTTGATATAAACAGTCGAGGCACTCAAATAGTTTTAGAGCAAGCAAGAAAAAATAATGTATTTAGAGTCGTTTTAGCTAGTTCTGCAGCAGTGTATGGTGAGAATCTTTCTCTCCCTCTAAAAGAGAGCGAGTCAAATAAACCTATTTCACCTTATGGTCTTGATAAGTACTTTAGTGAACAAATTGGGAGCTTATATTCGGATTTATATAAGATGAATGTAACATGCTTACGTTTCTTTAATGTGTTTGGCCCTCGCCAACCACCAGACTCTTGTTATTCAGGAGTTGTTTCAATTTTTGCTAAAAAAATTACTTCAAAAGAAAAAGCAACAATTTATGGAGATGGTTCACAAACTCGTGATTTTGTTTACGTAAAGGATGTTGTTAACGCACTAACCTTATCAATGAACAGCTTAAAAAGTGGCTTTTATACTTATAATGTTGGTTCAGGCAGAGAGATTTCTGTAAATGAGCTTTGGGAGTTGTTTTGTCAGATTTCTGAGCTTAAACAAGAGCCAGACTATAAGTTGGCCAGAGAAGGCGATATTAAAAGGTCATTAGCAAGTATTGATAAAATTAAATTAGACTTGGGATACAATCCTGCAGTTTATGAAATTTTCAAGAAAAACATACGTGAAACACTAAATTGGCTTGCATCGATCGAGTCGTTAAAAAAGATTTAATCACTTTAATATAAGTTAATGTGATTTAGTGTAAGTATAAATTGTAATATCAGATACGTTTTTAATTAAAATCTAGGTTTAGGTTTAATTGTACTTCTGAAAGTTAATATGGATATAAATTTTTAAATGGTTGAACAAAATAAATTACTTTGCCCTTCTTGTAACGATGTTACAAATAGACGATACCTATATCATAAAGAGGGTATTCCAATTGTTCAGTGCTTAGTTTGTGGGATTGGAAAAGCTTGTCCTGATGAGTTCGATCCAGAGAAGTATTATGATGCTTCTTATTTTGATGGAAGTAGAGCAGATGGCTACTCTAATTATGTTGCTGCAAAAAACGTGTTACAAACACAGTTTCAGAAAGATATTAATTTATTGAAAAAACTGGGTGCAAATGGTGGTGTGTTAATAGAGATTGGTAGCGCTTATGGATATTTTTTGGAAGTCGCTAAAAAGCATTACAAAATCTATGGTTTGGAGCTCTGTGAAGAAGCGGTTGTCGACTGTCATAAGAGAGGTTTGACTAGTGTGAAACACGGTGCAATTTCTCGTGAAGCTGTTGAGGAAATGCCTATGGCGGAAGTGGTTGTTTTACTTGATGTAATTGAGCATCTACCAGATCCAAGGAATGCTATGCGAGAGCTAGTTTCTAAATTAAATCCGGGGGGGCTGATGCTTCTAACAACAGGAGACTTTTCATCATTAACAGCTAAACTAGCAGGCCGCCATTGGCGACTTATGACTCCACCCCAACATCTTTGGTTCTTTTCGTTGAAGTCAATGAAAAGAATGGCTGAAACCTTAGGTTTGGAAGTGGTACACATAGATCATCCATTTAAAACTGTTCCATTAGGATTAATTATTTATCAAATATGTCGGTACTTCTCATTTAATCTAACTTTACCTAACTGGATGCATAAATTTGGTGTTCCAATAAACTTGTTCGATGCAATGCGTATAGTATTTAGGAAAAATCCTCATGAAAATTTCTGAAATATCAATGGTAATAATATTTTCAGTTGGTATGGGACTTGGACAACTGCTATTAAAGTTTTCTGCTCAAAATCAAGTTATATATAAAAATAATAGCTGGGTATTTCGGTTAACATCATTGTTTAGTGATTGGTATTTTTTACTAGGTGTTTTAGTTTACGGGTTACTTTTGGTTTATTGGGTTTGGTTGCTTACATTCATTCCTCTTTCAAAAGCATATCCATTTACTTTGTTAAGTATTGTTATTGCAGCATTAGGTGGAGTTGTTTTTTTTAATGAATCATTATCAACAACTTTTTTAATTGGATTATCAATAATAGGTCTTGGTCTAGTTATTTTAGGTAGGGGTTAATGTGCCACAGTCAAATATTAGTAATCTATGGGTGGTAATAGCAGCTTATAACGAAGAAAAGTTAATTTCAGAAACAATAGAACGAGTTTTACTTAAAAATGTAAGCGTGGTAGTTGTAGATGATTGCTCAGTAGATGACACTTATTTAAAAGCTTATCAATCAGGTGCTCATGTTCTAAGACATCCAATAAATCTTGGTCAGGGAGCAGCATTGCAAACCGGAATTGAATATGCTCTTTTAAAAGGAGCTCAGCATATTGTAACTTTCGATGCTGACGGTCAGCATAACCCGGATGAAATAATACCAATGCTGGAAGCTTTGAAAATGAACAGTGCGGATATAGCTTTAGGTAGTCGTTTTCTTGGGAAAACTTTTAATATGTCTTGGCAAAGAAAGCTGATTTTAAAAATTGCGATAATTTTTACACGTGTTACTGGAGGAATTAAATTAACAGATGTTCATAATGGTTTTAGGGTTATGACTCGTACTTTCTGTAATAAATTTCACTTTAAGCAAAATCGCATGGCTCATGCCTCGGAAATATTAAATCATATTTCTAAGGAAAAAATTAGATACATTGAGTTTCCCGTTACGATTACTTATACAGAATACTCTGTGCAAAAAGGTCAACGAAGCTCAAATGCATTACGTGTTTTAATGGAACTAGTTTTGGGGCATATTTCTAAATGATATTAGCTACGTTTTTAACGTTGTTATTTTGTTTTATGGCAATTTACAGCGTTGTATTTATTAATAAAGTATTCGTGCGTTCTATTTTGTTAATTTCATATTTTGCGAGCGTCTACTTTATATGGAATCCTGATACAACTACAACGATTGCTCATTATTTTGGAATTGGTAGGGGGCTAGATTTTATTCTAGTACTTCTATCAGTAATTATTATTAACGCTTTAATTATAATTGCTAGGCATTTAAATTCTCAGTATCAGAGCATCACACTTTTAACTCGCCACATCGCTATCAGAGATGCTCGCGAATCTAACTCGTTAAAGAAAATTGATAACCTTAATGAAGATATTGAATGTAGCTAGTACCATTGATCCAATTAAGGGTGGGGGGGAGGCAGAGAGATCGTTTCAGATGAGTAAATTTCTGACAAGCCAAGGCGTTGATTGTTCTTTACTGACAATTGATGTAGGCCTTACAGCTGATAGAATGAATTTTCTTGGGGGTGGTAAGTTAATAGCACTTAAGTGTTTATGTAAGAGATTCTATATACCTAAGTTTTCGTTTAAGTTAATTAATCAGATAGTATCTAACGCTGATGTTGTACATTTAATTGGACATTGGACTTTTTTAAACGCATTAGTTTATATTGCGATAAGAAAACATAATAAACCTTATGTGGTTTGTCCCGCAGGATCGCTACCAATTTTTGGAAGATCCAAGTTCTTTAAAAGAATTTATAACTTCATTATTGGTAAAGAAATAATACGTAATGCCTCAGTTTGTATTGCCGTAACTCCGCTTGAAACAAGCTCTTTTATAGATTATGGTGTCAGTGCTGATAAAGTATGTGTAATTCCCAACGGAGTGTCTCCTGATGATTTTTCGATTAAAGATGATGAGCAGTTTAGAGCTAAACACTCTTTAAGTAATCGGGAGTTTGTGCTTTTTGTTGGAAGATTGAATCTAATAAAAGGGCCAGATCTGCTCCTAAAAGCTTTTATTAAAATTGCGAATGATTTTCCAAATATTGATTTAATTTTTGCTGGGCCTGATGGAGGAATGCTTGATCAACTTAATGAGGAGGTTGTACACTCAGGGCTTGAAAGTAGAGTTCACTTTATTGGCTATATTGGGGGAGCTGATAAGTCTCGTGCCTATCACGCAGCTAAGATTCTAGCCATTCCATCTAGGCATGAAGCAATGTCAATAGTTGTCCTTGAAGCAGGGATTGTTGGAACACCTGTAATACTTACTGACCAATGTGGATTCAATCAAATATCTACCGAAGCAGCAGGTTGGGTAGTTCCTGCTTCGGTAGATGGTCTAATTAGTGGGTTAAACAACGCATTAAGCGCACATTCAGATAATAAAAGTGTTTCCACAAATATAAAAAAATATGTAGCAAAAAATTTTTCTTGGGATGTTGTTGTTGAGGAGTATTTGAAGCTTTATTTCAAATTGACCAAAGCAGTAAATCATCATTATAGAAAATAGCTATACTAATTATACTAGTTAAGTGAGTTTCGTTCATAGCATAAGCGGTTCTACTAAAATTAAACTAACATCTCAAATATAAGTTAGTGATGTAATAGCTATTTTTAACTAAAGACTATTACTTTTTTAAATAGTTTATTAGGTAAAGTTTGATGGATATTAAAGTTTTAGAGATAGTTAATTTGTTAATTGTTTTAGTTTTGGCTTATGTATTAACTCACAAAAAAGATGTTGTTTTTTTATGTTTTGTTTTATTTCTTTATGGAACTTTACATTTTACATTTTCTGCAATTTCACTAGGCTTAGATGATCATTATGCTATTTTAGTTTTACAGCATATTGAGGGTGGGGGGCTCTTAGCTAATTTATCAGCATTGTTTATTATTTGTATTATTTATTATTTTCTTTCAAAGACAGCTTTCAATTTTTTATCAAATATACCTCCGTCAGACAAAGGTTTTTTCTACGTCTTATTAGTCCTGATGCTCTTGATGTTCGTGGGCTACTTATTTAATTATCGCAGTGGTGATTGGCTTCAGTTTAAAAATATTATTTCGTTTTCAGCAATGCTATTCATGATATCAGTAGGATATTTAGGACTCACTAAAGTTGAGTCTTTTAATGTAAAAGCAGCTTTTTTCCCACTATCTAGTTTGTTAATCATATTAATTGTCATGGATATAATTGCTGTATATGAGGTTTTTTACAGGAAGTCTTGGGCGGGAACGTTACAAAGCACTGGTGAAATGGTACATCGTGCAAGTGGCACCTTATTTAATCCAAATTTGCTGGCTTTTTGGGCATCCCTTATATACTTAGGGTGTTGTTATTTATTAACATCGACTAAAGACTACTGTAAGCAAATTATGGTTACAATGGTGCTAGCAAGCTTAGCAATTTATCTCTCTGGAGCCCGTTCCGTGGGTTACTTGTTATTAGGATTATCAGTTATTCCTGCTTTATTGATAAAAGGGCATTTTCGTTATCTTCCTTTAGTAGTACAACCATTTTCTATGTTATTTTTTTATGCAACAGTTAAATGGCTTCTAATTCCAATTTCGAAAAGTAGTGAAGGTTGGCAGCAGTTAGTTTTTTTAGGTCATAGATTTGTAGAAGCACCTATTTATTTAATTAAATATATAGGTTTTTTATTGGGCTACATTACTACGCTACCTCCAGAAGTAATAGTATCGATTAACGGCCGATTTATTGGAGATGGGCGAGATTCAGGATGGATGGTCTTTTATCAAGATGTTGGTTGGTTGGGTATAATCACACCTGTATTTATATGTCTAGTTTCTTTAGTGTTAGCTATTAAGTCATATATTAGAGATAAGAGCTCGCATAGTGTCTATGCAATTTGCATTTTGTTAAATTGTATTCTAGTTGGTGTTTTTATGCGGTTTCAAACTTTTCCACTATGGCTATTTATGGGGGTGGTATTAATACCATGTGTTGCTTTTTGGAGTCGTCAACCTGCAGTTTTAAGTAATTAACTCTATGCGTATATTAATAGTTAGTCAGTATTTCTGGCCAGAAAGTTTTCGCATTAATGAGGTCGTATTTGCATTAAAAGCACATGGACATGAAGTTGAGGTAGTGACAGGCAAACCTAATTATCCAGAGGGTATTTTTTTTGAGGGCTATCTCGGCTGGGGGGTAGTTAAAGAATACTGGAGAGGTATTCTGGTAAATCGTATTCCAATTTTTGCTAGAGGATATAAAGGTTCTATAAGACTTGCAGTTAATTACTTCTCTTTTGTTGTATCTGGCATTTTATTTGCGCCATGGATATTAAGAAAAAAACAGTATGATGTGATATTTGTTTATGCGCCATCGCCAATTTTTCAGGTAATTCCGGCTTCTTTTTTAGGCTGGATTAAACGTGTGCCTGTTGTACTATGGGTTCAAGATTTGTGGCCACAAAGCGCAGAAGCAACAGGTTATATTAAGTCTCACTTTTTATTGAAACTATTAGAAAAGTTTGTCCGTTTCACTTATGCACATACTGATTTATTGTTAGTCCAATCTAAGGCTTTTATTGAGCCTGTATCAAATCTAGCGCCTAACATACCGATTGTATATTATCCAAACTCTGTTGAAAGGGAGTTTTATTCGCCACAAGCTATTTCAGCTCCATACATTGAGTCACTTCAATCTGGATTTACAGTTTTATTTGCAGGTAATGTAGGTACAGCACAAGCCATGGAGACTATTGTCGCTGCAGCAGAAAAATTACAGTCACAAACCGAGATTAAAATAGTAATTTTAGGTGGAGGGAGCAAGTCAGGCTGGGTTGCAGAGCAAATCGTTGAAAAAAAGCTAACTAATTTGTATCTTGAAGGTAAGTTTCCAGTTGAAACCATGCCTATATTGATGAGACAGGCCTCCGTCTTACTGGTTACTTTAGCAGACAAGCCAATTTTTGAATTAACTGTACCTAATAAAATACAAGCTTATTTGGCTGTAGGTAAGCCAATTATTGCCTGTTTAAATGGTGAGGGTGCAAAGTTGGTAGGTGAAGCAAAGGCTGGCGTTGCCGTAGGAGCTGAGGATGCTGAAGGATTGGCTAATGCAATAGTAGCGCTTTATGAAATCCCAGAGGTTGAGCGTGAACAAATGGGTGTGAATGGCAGAGCTTATTTTAAGCAGCATTTTGATGAAGAGATGTTAACAACTGAACTGATTCAACATTTTGAAAAGTTAACTTTAAGGTAAGGGTGAAAATTGAAAGTTTTAGTATTGGGATCAAGTGGACTAATAGGCAGCACTACCTTACGTGTAATATCAGAGCGCTCTGATTGGCAAGTTTACGGTTCAATTCGTTCAGATAGCATTAGGCCTTTTTTACCTATGATTAGCGCAGACAAGCTGATCAGTAATTTAGATGTGGATAATTTTTCTTCAATTATTCAGACCATCGGTGAAATAAGACCTGATGTAGTGATTAATTGTATTGGGGCAACAAAGCATAAGAAAGAGGGGAACAGTCCAATAAATGCCATCGCATTGAATGCCTTATTGCCACATAGGTTAGCACAAGTATGTACTTTAGCTGGATCAAGATTTATTCACATTAGTACAGATTGTGTATTTTCTGGTAAAGATGGTTTTTATTCAGAGTCGGCTTTTGCTGATGCTGATGACGTATATGGCAGAAGTAAAGCGCTTGGTGAGGTGACGTATGGTGGTGCGTTGACATTAAGAACCTCAACAATTGGACATGAATTACAGTCAAATTATGGGTTGTTAAATTGGTTTTTAACTCAAAAGGCATCTTGCAAAGGTTTTAATAAGGCAATATTTTCGGGTTTGCCTACGGTGGTGTTTGCTCAAGTTGTTAGAGATATTGTGTTAAAAAACAATAAATTAACAGGTTTATATCATGTCGCCGCACAACCTATCAATAAATATGATTTGCTTAAAATGATTGCTAACGTATATAAAAAAGAAATTAATATTGAAGTTGATGACAGTTTAATTATTAATCGCTCTTTAGATGCAAGCCTGTTTAATCAGGCTACAGGGTATAATCCGCCAAATTGGCAAGACTTGATTGAAACGATGTATCAATACCAATAAATCTAAAATAGTTGGATTCAATATTATGTTTAACAATAAAGTATTAATGATTACTGGTGGGACAGGCTCATTTGGTAATACTGTGCTTAAGCGCTTTTTATCGACGGATGTACGTGAGATTCGTATTTTTAGTAGAGATGAGAAAAAGCAAGAAGAAATGCGGATTGCGTTAAATGACCCTAAGCTGAAGTTTTATATTGGTGATGTCCGTGATTACGACAGTGTTTATCATGCGATGAAGGGTGTTGATTATGTGTTTCATGCCGCAGCACTAAAGCAGGTTCCTTCGTGTGAGTTTTACCCATTGGAGGCTGTGCGCACTAATGTATTGGGTTCTGAGAATGTGATGGAAGCCGCAGTAGTAAGAGGTGTCTCAAGAGTCGTCATGTTGAGTACAGACAAAGCGGTATACCCAATTAATGCAATGGGAATATCCAAAGCAATGATGGAAAAGTTTATGGTTGCCAAAGCCCGTATACAGAACGAAGGGGAGACAGTGCTATGTGCAACTCGTTACGGGAATGTGATGGCATCAAGAGGTTCTGTTATTCCACTGTTTGTTTCACAACTCAAAGAGGGTAAGCCTCTGACTGTGACAGATCCGAATATGACTCGCTTTTTAATGTCGCTTGAAGATTCAGTAGATTTGGTTCTGTATGCATTTGAGCATGGCCAGCAAGGTGATATTTTTGTACAAAAAGCACCAGCATCTACAGTTGCTGATTTAGCTCAGGCATTAAAGGAGTTGCTAAATAAGGATAATCCAGTTCGAGAAATTGGTACGCGTCACGGTGAAAAGTTATATGAATCACTGATTTCACGTGAGGAGATGGCCAAGGCAGAAGATATGGGAGGTTATTACCGCATCCCGGCTGATAATCGTGATCTTAATTATGCTCAATTCTTTAGTGAGGGGGAAGAAAAAATCTCACATCAGGATGATTACACATCTCACAACACTGAGCGCTTGAATGTTGAGCAAGTAAAAACATTGTTATTAAAATTAGATTTTATCAAGGAAGAATTAAATGCTTAAAGTGATGACGATTGTAGGCACGCGCCCAGAGCTTATTAAAATGAGCCGCGTAATTGCTGAGTTTGATCTACATACTCAACATGTTTTGGTGCATACAGGGCAGAACTATGATTACGAATTAAATCAATTATTTTTTGATGATTTAGGTATACGTAAACCAGATTATTTCTTAGAGGCTGTTGGTGAAAATGCAGCTCAGACGATTGCAAGAGTCATTGAAAAATCCGATGAAGTGATGGAGAAAGAAAAACCTGACGCTGTGATGCTTTATGGAGATACCAATTCCTGTTTAGCAGTTATTGCAGCAAAAAGACGCAAAATCCCTGTATTTCATATGGAGGCTGGTAATCGTTGTTTTGATGAGAGGGTTCCAGAAGAGTTAAATCGTAAAGTGCTAGATCATTTAAGCGATATTAATTTAGTGCTTACCGAGCATGCAAGGCGCTATCTAATAGCTGAAGGTATTCGCCCAGAAACTATTATTAAAACAGGCTCTCACATGCGTGAGGTTTTGGATTATTACATGCCAAAAATTGAGAAATCAGACGTATTAAAACGCATGAATTTAGAATCAAATAAGTTTTTTATTGTTAGTGCCCATCGAGAGGAAAACATTGATAGCCCAGAGAATATGAAGCATATGGTGGAAACATTAAATGCTATAGCTGAGACATACAATTATCCTGTGATTGTTTCTACACATCCACGCACAAAAAAGCGATTGGACACAATGGAGTTAGGTAATCTAAATAGACATATTCAATTTCTTAAGCCTTTTGGTTTCTGTGATTATATAAAATTGCAGGTGGAAGCCTTGTGTGTTGTCTCTGATAGTGGGACTATTTCAGAGGAGGGGTCGTTGTTAAATCTACCAGCAATCACAATCCGCAATGCTCATGAGCGTCCAGAGGGAATGGACGTTGGAACACTCATCATGAGTGGACTGAAGAAAGACAGAGTACTGGATGCCATACGTGTGATTGTTGCTCAGCATGATAAAGCAAAGCGCGTAATGTTGCCTGTAGAAGACTATGAGGCAGGTCCTGTTTCTAAACAGTTACTTCGCGTGGTGATGAGTTATGTTGATTACGTCAACCGTACTGTGTGGTCTAAAGCTGTTTAAATGAGTTCGCATCTTCTTGTAACAGGTGCAAATGGTTTTGTCGGAAAAGTATTATGTAAAGAGCTATTAAAACATAATTACTCTGTACGAGCAGCAATACGTCAAGGGGTGATTTTTGATGATTGTAGTGATACCGTTACTATTCCAGTAATAGGCGCAGACACTGATTGGTGCGCTGCACTTGCTGGTGTGAATGTTGTATTCCATCTTGCTGCTCGTGTGCATATTATGAATGATAGTGCATCAAACCCACTTGCAGAGTTTCGTAAGACTAATGTAGATGCAACCCTAAACTTAGCTAAACAGGCTGTAACTGCTGGTGTTAAGCGATTTATATTTATAAGCTCTGTCAAAGTAAACGGTGAGTTTACAAATATAGGTGAGCCGTTTAAAGAAACTGACTTACCTATGCCCGATGATTTTTATGGACTATCGAAATACGAGGCTGAACAGGGATTGTTAGCGTTGGCGAAAGAAACCGGTTTAGAAGTGGTAATTATTCGACCGCCGTTAATTTACGGGCCTGGAGTAAAAGCTAACTTTGCTAGCATGTTGCGAGTTGTTAAAAAAGGTCTGCCTTTGCCGTTAGGTGCAATACATAACAAACGTAGTTTTGTGTATATTGGCAATTTAGTTAGTTTGTTGATTTTATGTATAAATCATCCTAGAGCTGTTAATCAGATATTTTTTGTTTCAGATGGACAAGACTTATCAACAACTGAGCTACTTAAAATTTGTGCTAATTCATTTAATATAAAAGCTTGGTTAATACCTGTACCATCAAGATTGATTGCTGTAGTTGCCTCAATTTTGGGTAAATCAGATATTGCACAGCGATTGTGTGGGACACTGCAAATTGATATTAGCAAGGCGAAGAACATGCTTGGTTGGCGGCCTGTAGTAACGGTTCTAGATGGATTGGAAGCTACAACGAAAGATATAAGGTACTGAGTTTATGCCAAAACGATTGTTTGATTTAATCTTAGCTTCATTGATAGCTGTTATTTTTGTGATACCTTTCTGTATAGTATCTTTGATGGTTCTTATTACTTCACCTGGTCCTGTTTTGTATTGGTCTGATCGTGTGGGTCGTAAAAACAAGATTTTCCGAATGCCAAAATTTCGCTCGATGCGAAATGAGACGCCCGCTGTAGCAACCCATCTTTTAAGCAATCCATCTGAGCACCTGACGCCGATAGGTTCTTTTTTGAGAAAGTCTAGCTTAGATGAGATGCCACAACTTTGGAGTATCATTAAAGGTGATATGAGCTTTGTTGGCCCTCGTCCTGCTTTATTTAATCAAAGCGACTTGATTACGTTACGAACTCAGAGAGGCGTTCATGAGCTTATACCAGGCTTAACTGGTTGGGCGCAAATTAATGGAAGAGACGAATTGCCTATACCTTTAAAAGTTGAGCTTGATGTTGAGTATTTGCGTCTCCAGTCTTTTTTCTTTGATTTAAAAATTATATTTTTAACATTTTTAAAAGTTCTAGGTCGTGATGGTGTTAGCCATTAATATAATAAATAATAACTATGTATAGCATATAACTTAATGAAAAAAACAATTACTAATCCACGGACTTTTTTAGCTTTATCGCATGACATCGTAGCATCAGCAACTGCATGGGTCGTTGCTTACTTATTACGTTTCAATTTTGCAGTTCCCGCAAATTATGAAGCAGAAATGCTTGCCACTTTAGCTTGGGTAGTTTTACTGCAAGTGGGTGTCTTTGTATTTTTTGGACTGTATCGAGGCGTTTGGCGTTTTGCCAGTGTTTCAGATCTTAAGCGTATCTTTTTAGCGGTTGGTTTTTCTGCGGTGTTGCTGACAGCATTGTTTTTCATGATAAAAACTGACGTGGTGATTCCGCGTTCTGTGCTTGTGCTTGATCCTCTTCTGTTAATACTTTTTATGGGAGGGAGCCGTTTTGCTTATCGCGCTTGGAAAGAGCATTTACTTTACGGAATGACTTTAAGGCAAGGTGAGCCAGTCATTGTGCTTGGGGCCGGTGATGCGGCAGTTACATTGGTTAAAGACCTTGCTCGTAGCACGCAATGGCGAGTTGTAGCATTGTTAGATGATGATGTCACAATGCTAGGGCGTGAAATATTTGGGGTCAAAGTTAAAGGCACAATAGAGCAGTTGGCATTAGTTAGTGAATATTTAAGTGTTAAGCATGTGATTGTTGCAATGCCGTCTGCACACCATCAAAAACGTAGGCAAGCAATAGAGGTTGCAAATTCACTTGCGCTGGAGGTGATGACTGTGCCGGCGATTGACGATTTGATGAGTGGTAAGGTGAGCGTTTCCCAAATTCGTAAGGTAGATGTGGAGGATTTGCTAGGGCGTGATGCCGTGAAGCTTGATAGCTCAGGTTTGCAAATGTTGATTGATCATCAGACCGTACTTGTGAGTGGTGCTGGTGGGTCTATTGGATCTGAGTTGTGTCGGCAGATTGTTAAATACCGCCCTGACACTTTGATTTGTTTGGATATTTCTGAGTTTTCTCTTTATCAATTAGAGCAAGAGTTAACTGCAATGAATTTAGAAACCAAACTAGTCTATTTTACTTGTGATGTAAAAAATAAAGTACGGATTAATCACATATTGGCGCAGTATCAGCCATCTGTGGTGTTTCATGCTGCAGCCTACAAACATGTGCCGATGATGGAAAACGGCAATGTGTGGGAAGCGCTCTCTAACAATGTGATTGGTACCCACACGCTAGCACAGGCTTGTAAGAGTAATGGCGTGAGCAAGTTTGTATTAATTTCTACAGATAAAGCGGTGAACCCAACTAATGTGATGGGTGCAAGTAAGCGTTTGGCAGAAATGGTGTGTCAAGGCTTGCAGAGCGATAATGGTACACGTTTCGTGATTGTACGTTTTGGTAATGTGCTGGGTAGCAGTGGTAGCGTGATTCCGAAATTCCGCGAACAAATTGCTAAAGGCGGCCCCATTACGATTACCCATCCTGAAATAACACGCTACTTTATGTCGATTCCAGAGGCCGCACAGTTGGTGATGCAAGCGGGATTGATGGGCAAGGGTGGCGAGATTTTTGTGCTTGATATGGGGGAGCCAGTTAAGATTGCTGATTTGGCAGCTGACATGGTTCGATTGTCTGGTTTTAGTACAGATGAAATTAAAATTGAGTACGTTGGATTGCGTCCTGGAGAAAAGCTTTATGAAGAGTTACTTGCAGATGATGAACATACCATGCCAACACCACATGAAAAGTTACGCATTGCGCAGGCCAGAACTGCAGATATTAGCTGGGTAAACAGTCTTTTATTATGGATAGAAGGTTTGCATGGAACTCACGAGACCCAAATGAAGTTAGAACTATCTAGCTGGGTGGAGGAGTATAGCCCACAAATCCTAAACGTAACTGATGGTCATGTTCAGAGCATTTCGCAGCAACATATAACATTACACTAACCGGTTTAGAGTATTGTAAGCTCAAGGCTTGTGTGGGTCGTTAGACGTAGCACTCTGATTGATATGAAGGCATGTTGCTATGTTGGTATATGAGCATAGTAAGGTATCAGTTTTTCTTTTTTTCATGATTTACTTAATGGATTGGTAATAATTGAACACTTCGTCCCCACAAAAGCTCCTTGAGCAATCCTATATCATTCACCAAGCAGAAGTGGTGGTTAGTGCAATTTCAAAGATGGCCACTGAAATTACTAACACATTAGAAACCACATCACCTGTTGTGATCTGTGTCATGGGTGGTGGTGTCGTTTTCTCCGGACAGTTGCTGACCCAGCTGCACTTCCCTCTAGAACTTGATTATGTGCATGCTAGTAGGTATCAGAATAAGACCATAGGAAAAACGCTAGAGTGGAAAGCATTGCCAAAATCAGATTTGACTGGCCGTACTGTGCTGTTGCTGGATGATATTCTTGATGAAGGTATTACGTTAAAAGAGATTCAAGAAAAGTGTCTGTCATTGGGTGCAGTCAAGGTACTGACGGCAGTACTGATAGAAAAGAAACTGAGTCACGATAAACCAATAAAAGCAGATTTCGTTGGTCTTGAAGTGCCGAATGAGTATGTTTTTGGCTATGGTATGGATGTTTATGGGTGGTGGCGAAATTTACCTGCAATTTATGCTTTACAAGCTTAGTGTCACATTTTAAACACATGTGTTCTAAAATGATGTAGTGGTTTACTATTCGGAATATGTCGTAATTCTGACACTACAGTTGGCGCTATAACAATTTCTCCTACATTTTGTTATATTTTCATTCTAACCTGTTGATTTATATATAACTTATATTTGGCATCTAATTTGCACGTATTAAGACATGAGCAAGAGTGTTCATGGATTAGGTGCATAGAGATGAAAAAAGAATCTACAAATCAATATTTGAATACAGCGAGCGCTATTATCGAGCGGTCGTACCAAATTAAAACGCATTTAGATTATTTTGTATGGTTACAAAATAGTGTTGCTGAGTTAATTCCGCACGATATGCTGCTAGCCGTCTGGGGTGATCTTAGGCAGCAGCAGGATGGTCAATTAAAATATGATGCCGCCTCAAATTTAAAAGGCCTTACAACCTCTTTAATCATTAGCACTTCAGATAAGACAAGCCACTTTTTAAACGACTTATATGAAATGTGGGTAGCCTGTCGCAACCCTTGTTTTGTGGTTGATGAATTACAACACCCTGAAATGTGCCAAAGAGTGAAGGCAATATTCCCTGAGCAACTAATTGAGATTAACTCATTGCTTGTTTATGGAATGACAGACGAACGAAGTGGCGATGAGTGTTTGTACATATTTTTCAGCAAAGAGCATGCCTTGGAAATGAAAAAGCAAATGATGGATTTCATCATGCCGCATATAGACCATGTGCTAAGAAAAATTAAACCATTACAGTCAGATGTGATTGACACTGTTGACAGTGCGCTAAGTTTGTCAGTATTAAGTGAACGCGAGATAGAAGTAATTAGCTGGATTAAAGCGGGCAAAACTAATCAAGAAATTGGTATGATATTAAGTATTAGCCAAAACACAGTCAAAAGTCACCTTAAGAGAATTTTTCAGAAACTTAATATTGGGCGCAGAGCTCAAGCAGTTGCTTTGTTAGCAAATGTACCATCAGTAAAACTGAAGCAACTACAATTACCACAGGCGGAGCATTCAGTTTTTAGTTAAAAGAGCACAATCCAAGCGAAATTGATTTAATCTTTTTGCGACTTTATAGATTATATTGATATTGTGTATTGAGATCACACACCTAATCGCCATTGTTAGCGTTACAATGTGGTTTGAATGCAATCATCTGATTGCATAATCGACATTTGCTTTGTAGCCGGATAAACATGATGGTGCCCGGAAGAGGACTCGAACCTCCACATCTTTCGATACTAGTACCTGAAACTAGCGCGTCTACCAATTCCGCCATCTGGGCATTTGCTACAATAAAGCTCAGCAAATCAAGGCGTTGAATTTTATATTAAAGGTAAGCTTTGTCAATGACAAACCATAAAAATACTCACAAAAGTAAAAGAAGTAATGACCCTCATGCAGCGCGTGAGGCAAGCCGATATGAAACCCCATTACCAAGCCGTGAACTAATTCTGACTACGATGAGTGATCAGGGTGTGCCATTAAGTATTGAGCAACTGTATTTGCTCCTAGATATTAGTGATAGTGAGCGAGAGGTTTTTAATAAGCGCCTTAACGCCATGGAGCGAGAAGGTCAGGTTATTAAAAACAGAAAAGGTGCGCTTTGTATTGCAGATAAGCTTGATTTAATCGCAGGTGTTATCCAAGGTCATCCTGACGGTTTCGGCTTTTTGATTCCAGATGATAAAACAAAGAGTGAGGACTTGTTTTTGAGTCCCAAAGAGATGTCGCAAGTGATGCACGGTGACCGTGCTATGGTGCGCATGAGTGGATTAGATAGAAGAGGCCGTCCTGAAGGTAAGATTGTAGAAGTGCTGGAGCGTAGAACACAGCGCTTGGTTGGTCGCGTTATTCGCACAGCTGGTGTGACCATTGTGGCTGCAGAAGATAAGCGCATTAATCTAGATATTTTGATTCCATATCATTTAGATATGCAAGCTAAGCCAGGCCAAGTAGTGATGGTGGAACTCACTGAGCAGCCTTCGTCTCATGCGCAGCCGATGGGTAAAGTGGTTGAGATTTTAGGTAACTACGCTGATAGTGGAATGGAAATTGAAATTGCTTTGCGTAAGCATAATCTACCACACCAGTTTACCGCTGAAGCAGTAAAGTTGGCTGAGTCTTATCCTAAGCTAGTGCAACCTGAGGATTACAAAGGTCGTGTTGACTGTCGTGAAATGCCATTAATTACCATTGATGGCGAAACAGCGCGTGACTTTGATGATGCGGTTTACGCTGAGCCACAAGGTAAAGGTTGGCGTTTAGTAGTGGCGATTGCCGATGTGAGCTTCTATGTGAAGCCACATGACGCATTAGATAAAGGTGCGCTAGAGCGTGGTAACTCTGTTTACTTCCCTCGTCGTGTGATTCCTATGTTACCAGAGGCGCTATCGAATGGATTATGTTCACTTAATCCTGATGTAGAGCGACTTTGTATGATCTGTGATATGCAGTTGGATGGGGCTGGTATTGTAAAACAGTATAAATTCTACCCGTCTGTCATGCGTTCAAAAGCACGCATGACTTACAACCAAGTATTTGAAATATTGCAAAACCCAGAAGGAGAGCTAGCCAAAGAATATGCTTGGTTAGTACCCCATTTGCAACATTTATACAGTGTGTATCAGCTATCACAAACGCAGCGTGAAAAGCGTGGTGCGATTGAGTTTGAGTCCTCTGAAACCATTATGATCTTTAATGATCAAGGTAAAATTGAGCGCATTGAGCCAAGTACGCGTAATGAAGCCCATAAGCTGATTGAAGAGTGCATGCTAGCAGCAAACGTGTGTGCTGCTGAGTTTCTTAAGAAACATGAGCATCCAGCGTTATATCGTATACACGAAGGTCCAACCCCTGAAAAATTAGAGCTTTTACGCACATTTATGGGCGAGTTTGGCTTTGGTGTGGGTGGTGGTGATTCACCACATGCTAAAGACTATGGTAAGTTGCTAGCGCGTATTAAAGACCGTCCAGATGCTCAACTTTTACAAACTGTGCTGTTACGCTCAATGCAGCAAGCTGTATATAGTCCAGATAATGTTGGTCACTTTGGTTTAGCTTATGAGGCTTATGCGCACTTTACTTCGCCGATCCGTCGTTATCCTGATTTGTTGATTCATCGTGCCATTAAAGCGGTACTCAATGGTGAGCGATACAAGGCAGGGGATTGGAATAGCTTAGGTGAGCAGTGCTCGATGACTGAGCGACGTGCAGACGATGCGACACGTGATGTGACCAATTGGCTGAAATGTTTTTATATGCAGGATAAAATTGGCGAAGTATTTGAAGGTACTGTCGCCGGCGTGACTAGTTTTGGTTTGTTTGTGGCATTAGATGGTGTGTATGTTGAAGGTTTATTACACGTGACTGAGTTAGGCAATGATTACTTCATTTATGACAAGGCGCGCCATGAAATGGCTGGTGAGCGCACCGGAGTACGTTACCGTCTTGGTGATCGATTAACCGTTAAATTAGTACGTGTTGATCTAGAAACAACCAAAATTGACTTTACTTTAGCAAATAAAAGCAATGAGTTAGGTGCAGAACCTAATGTAAGCTCAGTAAAGGCGTTTGGTGCTAATAAATCAAGTGCTAAAGATCAAACTGCTGTAAAATCCACCCCTAAATTCGAAGGGGTAGGTGCGCAAAGCACAAAAGCAGATAATGTGAAATTTGGTGAGCCGTTTGGTAAAAAGCCAAAACGTGGGTCTCATGCTAGCTTTGGTGATAAACCAGCGAATGGATCTAAAGCCGCACCTAAATCAAAAAATAAGACTAAAACCAGTAAATCCAAAAAAGTGGTCAGTAAAGCAACCACAGGTAAAGTAACCACAAAACGTAAGGTAAAAAAATGAGTGACGCCCGTATTTTATTTGGCTTTCATGCAGTATTAAGCCGTTTACGCCAGCACAGCGCTAGCGTGCAAGAGATTTTAATTGACCGTGACCGTGTTGATGCGCGTATGAAAGATTTGCTTAATATGGCAGAAGTATCCGGTGTGCGGACTATGCAGGTTGAGCGTAGCCGTTTAGATGGTATGGCTGGTATGAACGGTCGCCACCAAGGTGTGATTGCGCGCGTGGTGGATACACCTATTCCGTACAAAGATATTCATGATATTTTAGAGTCAGACTTAACTGAACCAGCATTCTTTTTAATTTTAGATGGCGTAGAAGATCCACATAATCTAGGTGCTTGTTTACGTGTCGCAGATGCAATGGGTGTGCATGCGGTGATTGCACCTAAAGATAGGGCAGCAGGACTTAATGCCACAGTGCGTAAAGTAGCTTGCGGTGCGGCAGAAACAGTACCGTTTATTGCTGTGACAAACTTAGCTAGAACGATTCGCGAACTAAAAGAGGCTGGTGTCTTTGTAGTCGGTACGACGATGGATGCGCCAAGTACATTGTTAAACACAAAGCTTAGTGGCCCAATTGCGATTGTTTTAGGTGCAGAGGGAGATGGAATGCGTCGTTTGACGGCTGAAACTTGTGATGCGCTGATGACGATTCCCATGTTTGGCTCTGTAGAGAGTTTGAACGTGAGTGTGGCGAGTGGTATTTGCTTATATGAAGTAAGGCGTCAAAGAAGTTTAACAGTATAGCCAGGTTGATTATTGACATCCTCCCCGCCCTAAAGAGCGGGGATTCCTACGGGCTCACGCGATGACTTGCGGATACCTTCGGCGGGTTCATGCTTCACTGTTCGGTCTTGTTGCACCGTCACTCCACACGCTAAGACGGCATGTCCTGCCGCTAATATATTGATTGCACCGACCAAATCGGCATTTTCTGCATAGCCGCATGCCACACATTCAAACTTGGCTTGTGTTT
>Ga0208519_100090_pt1 | contig 90421 bp, 82 predicted proteins | sample LakWasM130_HOW14_2_FD_183940 | JGI IMG/M metagenome (GOLD analysis project Ga0208519, IMG submission 183940) | Freshwater sediment methanotrophic microbial communities from Lake Washington under simulated oxygen tension - Sediment Metagenome... | ecosystem: Environmental > Aquatic > Freshwater >... | reverse complement strand
GTCGTCGTCCTTGGTGGCGGCGGCCTGCTTGCCGCGGCCACCTCGGCGCTGCGCGCGGTACTCGCTCAGCGCCTGGCTCTTGATGTAGCCGGTGTGCGAGAGCGTCACCACCATGTCGGTGGGCGTGATCAGGTCTTCGGTGCCCAGCTCCTGGGCGTTGTGCTCGATGACGCTGCGGCGCGCACCCACCTTGGTCTGGCCGAACTCCTGCTTCACCTGCACCAGCTCTTCGCTGATGATGGTGGTGACGCGCGCCGGCGTGGCCAGGATGTCGAGCAGATCGGCGATCTGCGCCATCACGTCCTTGTACTCGCCGACGATCTTGTCCTGCTCCAGGCCGGTCAGGCGCTGCAAGCGCATCTGCAGAATTTCGCTGGCCTGGTCGTCGGAGAGACGGTACAGGCCGTCTTCCTGCATGCCATACATGGCGGGCAGGCCCTCGGGGCGGAAGGCCGTGCGGCCGCCGGGCGTGGCCTCTTCGGCGCGCACCAGCATCTCGCGCACCAGCGAGGAATCCCAGCTCTTGGCCATCAGCGCGGCCTTGGCCACCGGCGGCGTGGGCGAGTTCTTGATGGTGGCGATGAACTCGTCGATATTGGCCAGCGCGACGGCCAGACCTTCCAGCACATGGCCGCGCTCGCGTGCCTTGCGCAGCTCGAAGATGGTGCGGCGGGTCACCACCTCGCGGCGGTGCTCCAGGAACACCGTGATCAGGTCCTTCAGATTGCACAGCTTGGGCTGACCGTCGATCAGCGCCACCATATTCATGCCGAAGGTGTCTTGCAGCTGGGTCTGCTTGTACAGATTGTTCAGCACCACCTCGGGCACTTCGCCGCGCTTGAGCTCGATCACCACGCGCATGCCGGACTTGTCGCTCTCGTCCTGGATATGGCTGATGCCTTCGATCTTCTTCTCGTGCACCAGTTCGGCAATGCGCTCCAGCAGCGTCTTCTTGTTGACCTGGTAGGGGATCTCGTCAACGATGATGGCCTGGCGCTGGCCGCGGTCGATGTCCTCGAAATGCACCTTGGCGCGCATCACCACCTTGCCGCGTCCGGTGCGATAGCCGTCGCGCACGCCCGAGAGGCCGTAGATGATGCCGGCGGTGGGGAAATCGGGCGCCGGAATGATCTCCATCAGCTCGTCGATCGAGGCCTCCGGATTGCGCAGCGCATGCAGGCAGGCGTCCACCACTTCGTTGAGGTTGTGCGGCGGGATATTGGTGGCCATGCCCACCGCGATACCCGAGGCGCCGTTCACCAGCAGATTGGGCAGGCGCGTCGGCAATACCAGCGGCTCCTTTTCGGAGCCGTCGTAGTTGGGCCCGAAATCAACCGTTTCCTTCTCGATATCGGCCAGCATTTCGTGGGCGATCTTGTCGAGACGGATTTCGGTGTAACGCATGGCGGCGGCGTTGTCGCCGTCCACCGAGCCGAAATTGCCCTGGCCGTCCACCAACATATGGCGCAGCGAGAAGTCCTGCGCCATGCGCACGATGGTGTCGTACACCGCGGTGTCGCCGTGCGGGTGGTACTTACCGATCACGTCGCCGACGATACGGGCCGACTTCTTGTAAGCGCGGTTCCAATCGTTGTTGAGCTCGTGCATCGCGAACAGCACCCGGCGGTGCACCGGCTTCAGGCCGTCGCGAGCATCGGGGAGGGCGCGGCCGACGATCACGCTCATCGCGTAATCGAGGTACGAACGCCGCATCTCCTCCTCAAGGCTGATGGGCAGTGTTTCCTTGGCGAACTGGGTCATGCGCGGGCGCGGCTGCGGCTCGGGAGAGCGTGCCGTCATCATTTAGGACAGGAAGCGGGATTCTAATTGCTCGGCCATGTAGTACTTGCGCAACATTGATTGAGAGTGGTGCGTCCAGCGCCGCCAGAATAGAGCTGTCCCATCACCCTATGGCACAATCATTTGGTCCCTAGGAGAAACCCGCGCATGCGGTTTTTTCCTTAGGTTTTAGTTCCAGTTCTGGACATTTCGCAGGGCAACTGCGGCTTTCCTTGGAAGGAGAATCATGAAGAAATTGAACCGAGTGGCGACGCTGGTGTCCGTGGCCGCAATCGCTGCTGTGGCCTCGTCGGGCGCTTTCGCCCAGACCGTGGACAACTGGCGTGCCACCGACGGCACCGTCTGGAAGAACGGCACCAACGAACTGTGCTGGCGCGATTCCAACTGGACGCCTGCGACGGCTGCCAAGGATTGCGACGGCGCGCTGAAGCCCGCCCCCAAGGTCGAGGCACCGAAGCCCGTGGCTCCGCCGCCCCCGGTGGCTCCCCCGCCCGCTCCCAAGCCCGCTCCCACGCCTCCCGCTCCCGTGAGCGAGAAGGTCACCTTCGCCGCTGACGCCTTCTTCGACTTCGACAAGGCTGTGCTGAAGCCCGAAGCCAAGGCCAAGCTGGACGACCTGGTCAGCAAGACCGGTGGTATCAATCTGGAAGTCATCATCGCCGTCGGCCACACCGACAGCGTGGGCTCCGATGAATACAACCAGAAGCTGTCGGTGCGCCGCTCCGAAGCCGTGAAGGCCTATCTGGTGTCCAAGAACGTGGAAAAGAACCGCGTCTACACCGAAGGCAAGGGCGAGAAGCAGCCCGTGGCCGACAACAAGACCACCGAAGGTCGCGCCAAGAACCGCCGCGTCGAGATCGAAGTGGTTGGTACGCGCAACAAGTAATCATCCCCGCTGCGCCTGGCGCGCAGCTGCGATGCAAAGCCCCGCCCAGCGGGGCTTTTTCATTTCCGCCTTGCGCTACCATCCCCACCCATGACGAATGCCGACCCCCAAGAGCTCGCCAAATTCAGCGAGCTGGCCCACCGCTGGTGGGATGCCGAGAGCGAATTCAAGCCCCTGCACCAGATCAACCCGCTGCGTCTGGACTGGATCAACGCGCTCAGCCCACTGGCTGGGCAGAAGGTGCTGGACGTGGGCTGCGGCGGTGGCATCCTCACCGACTCGATGGCGCGCAAGGGCGCGATCGCGCTGGGCATCGACCTCGCCACCAAGCCGCTGCGCGTGGCCCAGCTGCACGCCATGGAAGCCGGTACCGAGAACGTCAGCTACCAGGAGATTGCCGTCGAGGCCCTGGCCGAGCAGCGTCCGGGCGAGTTCGACACCGTCACCTGCATGGAGATGCTCGAGCATGTGCCCGATCCCGCCTCGGTGGTGCGCGCCCTCGGCACGCTCGTGAAGCCGGGGGGCTGGGTGTTCCTCTCCACCTTGAATCGCAATTTCAAGGCCTTCATGCTGGCCATCGTGGGCGCCGAATACCTGCTCAAGATGCTGCCGGCCGGCACGCATGAATACGCGCGCTTCATCAAGCCGGCCGAGCTGGCGCAGATGTGTCGCGATGCCGGTCTGGAGCTGCATAGCGCCAAGGGCCTGGGCTACAACCCCTTGACCCAGCGCTACAGCATCGGTGGCGACACCGATGTGAACTACATGATCGCCTGCCGCCGCCCTCTATGAGCCTGGAACTGATGGCCGAGCCGCTGCTCGCGCCCGCGCGCCTGCTGCGCGCCGTGCTGTTCGACCTCGACGGCACGCTGATCGACAGTGCCCCCGATTTGGCCGGTGCCGCCAACGAGATGCGCGCGGAGCGCGGCCTGGCGCCGCTGGCTTACGAACTGTTGCGACCCATGGTGGGCTCGGGCGCGCGCGGCATGTTGGGTGTCTCCCTGGCGGTGACGCCCGCGCATGAGGACTTTGAAAGCCTCAAGGCCGAGTTCCTGGGCCGTTACGAACGCCGCATGCTGCAGGAAACCGCGGTCTTTGCCGATGTGCCGCCGATGCTGGCCCAGTTGCGTGCCCTCAATCTGCCCTGGGGCATCGTCACCAACAAGGCCGAGCGCTTTGCGCTGCCCGTGACGCGCGCCCTCGGCCTGGCGGAGGCGGCCGGTGCCGTGGTGGGCGGCGACACCACCCCGCACGCCAAGCCGCACCCGGGTTCGCTGCTGGAGGCCGCGCGCCGCATCGGCGTGGCGCCCGAGCATTGCGCCTATGTGGGCGATGACGAGCGCGACATCCTGGCCGGCCGCGCCGCCGGCATGCTCACCGTGGCGGCCTCCTGGGGCTATCTGGGGCAAGGCGGCCGTGTGGACGCCTGGGGCGCGGATTTCATCATCGATGAACCGCTGGCCCTCTTGAAATTGCTGCAGCAGGCATAATGTAGAGCTTCTCTGGGGCCGACTTGGTTTCGACGTGGGTGCGGATCCGGAGTGGGGCATGCCGAGCACCAGTTCGCTCGTAAAACCACTGGAAACAAAGTAACTGCAAACGACTCTACGTTCGCACTCGCTGCTTAATTGCAGTTGAGCTTCTCAACGGCAGGCCAATGGGCCGGGCTCAAGTCGCAAGACGGAAAGCTGAGAAGTCATTCACATTGGCTGGTTCTGCGCCGGGTTACTCGGTTCAGGACGAGATTAAGTGACTGGCGGGAAGGGTAGCGTGCCACTGCGCGACTCTTGCCGTGAGATTCAAATCAGCCGGCTAAGCATGTAGATCTGCCCGGTGATGGCTGACGGACGGGGGTTCAATTCCCCCCGGCTCCACCATTACAGAGTTCAGTGAGGTTCGCTGAAGTGCAAAAGGCCCAAGTAAATCAACGACTTGGGCCTTTTTCTTTGTCCGCAGAGGTGCAAGAACTTCCGCCTGCATCCAGCGCTGACCTGCAAGAACTTCTGCAAGAACTCCATAATCGAGGTTCTTGCAGTGCAAAAGTTCTTGCAGCTCGGAGGTTCTTGCAATGGCCAAATACCTGATTCCCGCCGATACCACGCTGAAGGCGATCAAGCCAGGCGATACCCGGAAGCGGATCAATGACGGCGAGGGCCTATACCTGCAGCTCTTCGTCAAGGGCGGCTCGCATGGCTGGCGCTTCGCCTACAGCCTGGGCGGGCGCCGCAATATCCTGAGCCTTGGCACTTATCCGGACGTAAGCCTGGCACTGGCCCGCAAGAAGGCAGACGACGCCCGGCGCCTGGTGGCCGAGGGAACGGACCCGAGCGCGGCCCGCCAGGGGGCAAAGGCCGAGGCGCAACGCAAGCGCCAGGCCGAGCGCCTGGCAGACGCGGGCCTGCCGCCTGCTGGTTCCTTTGAGGCCGTGGCGCGGGAATGGCTCACCACGGTTCACTCGGTCAAGGTCAGCGCCGGCCATGCAGACCGCACCCGTATTCGCCTGGAGCAAGATGCCTTCCCTTGGATAGGCCGCCGCCCCATTGCCGAGATCGAGGCGCCCGAGCTGCTGCAGGCGTTGCGCCGGGTAGAGGCTCGCGGCGCTATCGAGACGGCCCACCGTATCAAGGATGCCTGCGGCCAGGTGTTCCGCTATGGCATCGCCAGCGGGGCATGCTCGCGCAATCCAGCGGCCGACCTGCGGGACGCCCTGCAGCCGGTGCAGACCAGCCATCACGCGGCCATCGTTGACCCGGTACAGGTTGGCAAGCTGCTGCGCGATATGCACGACTACCAGGGCAGCGCCGTAACCCGGGCGGCGCTGGACCTGTCCGCACTGTTGCTGCTGCGCCCTGGTGAGCTGCGGCACATGGAATGGGCCTGGGTCGATCTGGAGGGCGCCAGCCTGACGGTGCCGGCCGAGGTGATGAAGCGCAAGAAGGCCGACAAGGCAGACGGCCCGCCTCATCTGGTGCCCCTTGCGGCGCAGGCCGTGGCCATCCTGACCGAGCTGCAGCGGCTGACCGGGGCCGGCCGCTATGTGTTCCCGGCGCTGACCAGCGGCCAGCGTTGCATGAGCGAGAACACTGTGCGCAGCGCACTGCGGCGGCTGGGCTATGGCAATGACGACATGACGGCCCACGGCTTCAGGGCCACGGCCCGCACCATGATTGCCGAGCGTCTAGGCATCGCGCCCGAGGTGATCGAGGCCCAGCTAGCCCATGCGGTGGCCGACACGCTCGGGCGTGCCTACAACCGCACGCAGTTCCTCGACCAGCGGCGGGCCATGATGCAGGCCTGGGCCGACTACCTGGACAAGCTGCGCAAGGGGGCAGATGTGGTGCCCATCAAGGGCAAGGCCGCATAGGGCTGCACGCATTGCCGCATGAGCACGGGGGCCGCAAGGCCCCTTTCCTTTGGGTGGCCGCTGGTGGCGGCGGCGCCGGGCTTCTCTTCGCGCTGCAAAGCACTGCCGATGGATCGCCAGGGGAAACCATGGCCAGATCGATCCAGGCCAGAAAACCTCACGGCGAACCATCAGGGAGCAAAACGGGCGGGCGTGGCGTGCGCAAGGCACCGGGGACGCGGGGACAGGCGGGGATGAGCGGCGGCTGAAGTGGCGAGAGCCCAGCATTCATGCAGGTTTTCGGGCTGCCAGCCTGACTGTAGACGGACGGGGACAGCGGCGGGGACAAGACGGGGACAGCGGGGACAGATATAGAGAAGAGAGAGACTGACTCATTCACTGCTCCCTCTTCGTCGGCGCCAGTTCGTCGCCCCCTTTTTCCAGGCGCCGGCCGTTGGTTGCTCCCTGTGATCGCGGCCAGGCAGGGGGGTGTAAAAGTCTGAGACCTCGACCAGCAGGACCGAGCCTGTAGGCAAATTTTTGCGTGCGCAGGTTATGGGGAGGGGGGGTACTAAAAGTCTGGGGCGTCACCCCTGCAGACCGGTCGGTTCCCCTCGTTTGCAAAGCCTCGAAACTCAGAGGGGGGGCTTGCGCACCTTCCATGGTGCTTGAACGGCTGTGCACGTGGGCGGAATGGCGCCGCGATAGGTAACCCACGCCGGCCCGGCTCGCGGCGGCGTGGTTGTGTTGTGCGTGCTTGCACTACCATTCCGATGCACTGCGCCGGCTGGCGGTTGATCCCCGCCAGTTGCCCGGCCCCCGCTCGGTGGCGCGGTGCCTTCGATTGCGGGGTGTCAATGCGGGGGCATATGAGCGGGGCGAAGTCGCCGGGGCGCCATCTTGAAGCATCTGCCATGGCGCGACTCCTAGCGTCTGCTGGGTTGGGTGAGTGCTCGCAGCTTTGTGACGTGTGGCAGATGGAGCACGTGTGCGAGCTGCTCCCTGACGCCTTCTTTGCGGCACAGTTGGGGGAGAAGCAAGGGCTGACGCATGGGCTGAGAACTTTGCTCATCGAGCCGCTGTATCGTTTTCTTCCTACCTTGACGGTGCCCGCTCGGAAGGGTGGGATAGGCCGCGGACGACGGATGGAGTTGGCCCCGACGCTTGAGTTGATCGAGGCCGCAGAAGAGGTGATCAGGCGTATCGAATCCGGTCCCTGGGACGAGCAAAGTGCGGAAGCGGCCCGCCATCTATTGCGCTATGCCTGGGTCAGCTGGATAGCCTATGTCGCGTCCTATTGGATGTCGTCTGAAGTGCCGAAGCTCCTGGTCGCTAAGCAAGTGAGGAGAGAGCAAGGCCGCCTTGGTGGCAAGGCTTCGAAAGCCGGAACTCGCAGAGCTTCAGCCAATGCAGAAAAAATCGTCGAGCTTTACGAGAAGCTGTCCAAGAAGTTGGAGCCCGCCCAGGTCGCTGGCGCTGTGGCCATCCAGCTTTCGGTGACGAGCACTTGGGTGCGCAGGGTGTGGAGAAGGCACAGCGTTGCTGAAAATGTGAAACGGCAAGCGTCCCTTTAGTTTCGTTGGCGCGTTCATCCTTCCGTCATCGCTCGCAAGAGTATTGACGGATGCGAACAGACCGCCATGCACATCGCCAATGAAACCAGGCCTCAGGTTAGGCGTGATCGCCTGTTGAGATTGCCCGACGTAGAGGCCGCTACTGGTCTCAAAAAGTCCACCATCTACTTGCTGATGAAGCGTGGCGAGTTTCCGCGCTGTGTGCAGCTCACGGCCCGGTGCGTGGCCTGGCCGGAGTCCAGAGTGCTGCAGTTTGTGCAGGACCGGATTGCATCAGCTGGCGAGGGCTGACCATGGCCCGCCCGCTTCTTCGTGCCTTGCGCTCGATGGGCGCAACCGGGGTGCCTGCCGAGCTGCTGGCGCTTACATATCCTGATGAGCTGATCGAGCTGGCCGCGTCCGAGTTACGTAGGCAAGGTCATGTGCTGCAGAGAGTTGCGAGCGAGGCCAGCGGTTCGGCCTGGTGTCTACACCCCGCGCCTGGCCGTGAAGAAGCTGCAGACCGTGTGCTTCGATACCTGATTGGTGTCGGGCAATCAGGGGCGCTGCGGTCCGAGATCGCCGAACACTGTGCAGTGCCTGACGTCGTGGCAGTGGTCGCCGAACTGAACAAGCGCGGCATTGCCGCCGGATGGGGCATCAGCTCCAGCATCGCAAGCTGTCGGCGCGTGCCTGTCCAGGGGCGGGGCGAGGCCTGCCGGCGTGGGCACCGTGAATGTCGCTACCGCTACTGGCGTGAAGACACCTGCAGGCCGGCAGTCAGGGGGCTGACGTGAACACCCCACAGGCCAGTGGCCGCCCTGAGGCCGTGCCCTACAACCATGCCGGGCTGCAGAAAGAGCGCATCAAACCCTACTTGGTTGCACGTGGGGCGCTGGGTGCGCTCGGCAGCGAGATCGGCACGGCCTGCAATGTGCCTTGTGTGACCAAGCGCATTTCAGAGCTGCGCAGGTCGGGCGTTCGGATCACGACGCGCCAAGAGTTGCTGCCTGGGCCGCACGGCGTGAACTGGGTAACTCGCTACTTTCTTCTTGAGCCTGATGGGCGCCAATTGCAACTGGATCTGGCGCAAGGCTGAGCTTGCCCAGGTCCGTCAATCCATCAACACAGCGTGCCCATGCGGGGCACTGGAGCCGTTCCCATGATCCTCAATTTAGCCCTCGTGCTACATTCCTTGCCGGTGCTTGAAAACACCTTAGATTCCGCGGACAGCCGCCCCGATAGTGCGGCTTTGTCGTGCCCAGACTTTCTAGTTATGGGCGGGATGGGCCTATCCGCAAGGACGGCCGCACGGCGGAATCCGTGTTTTCAACATCCCGCCCACCCTATGCGCTTGAAAACGCAGATGGGTGGTTCTCAGACGCTCATTCCGGAGCCTGAAACCATGACTATCAAGACCAGCGGCCAGCGTGCCGCATCCATTCCAGCCGAGGGCGCCCCGGCCCACTACCTGCGCCGCGTTGCGCGTTCCATCGTCATCCGCGCTGCGTTGCGTGGTCGGCTGTCCTGGCATGCGGCGTTGCCTATGCTGAGCAAGATCGGGGGTGCAGCATGAGCTGCCGCACTGTCTCAGCAGGCGCCCATGACGCTGCCGCTGCCGATGCCTTGGCGCTGGCCCGCTTCCTTCGGCCTGGTGCGTCTATGCCTACCGTGGCGAACTGCCTGCGAGCGCTGATCGATGCTGAGACGGTGACTGTTGCCAACTGCAAATCGCTCGCTGCGCAGGTGGCCGGTTCCCTGGCTCTTCTCCCTGATGGCGACGGGCTGCGCATTCACCCTGCCTTTCTAACTGATGGTCTGCCCGAGACTGAGGCAAGACAGGTGCATGAGCTGGGCGCCGCGATTCGATCAGTGCGGGTACTCCTGGCGTCCATTCGCGCACTGGCTGAAGATACCGCCAATGCAGTGAGCGCCGAGGCGAAAGAAGCCGGCGTCATGCTGCATGGCGTCGATGCAAGCGAGTTGATGACCCTGCATCAACAGATGGGCGGTGCAGCATGAATGCGCGTATCAACCTGCCGCCCGAACTGCTGGAACCCGTGCCGGCGTTTGAGCCCTTCAGATGGACAACGCCGGAGGCGGATGCGGCATCAACGCAAAACCAACTGGCGGTCGTCAGCCGGGCACGCGACGTTGCTTATGGAGTTGCCAACATCATGGAGATGCTGGAGCAAGAAGAGTTGGGCGAGGGATGCGAGGGTGAGGACGGGCGCCCCATCCCCAAGCTGTTCAACCCTTGTATGCGCGGCAACCTGCAGCGCTTGGCGATCACCAGTCTGCAGATGCTGGGCGACAGCTTGGCGAAAGCGATTGAGCATGCCAACAGCAACGCACGAAAGCGAGCCGATACATGACGGTGGCCCGCCCCCGCAAGCCTGCCGGGGCGGTGCCGGTGCAGCGCATCATCACGCCTTCGCTGGTGCGCGATGCGCTGCACTGCATCCCGCCCGATGTTGATCGCGAAACCTGGGTGCGTCTGGCCATGGCCATCAAGGCCGAGCTTGGCGCCGATGGCTTCGAGCTGTGGGACGGCTGGAGCCAGCAGGCCAGCGGCTACAGCACCACGGATGCCAAAGACACCTGGCGCAGCATCAAGGCCGGTGGGCGCGTCACCGTGGGCACGCTGTTCGGCATAGCCAAGGATCACGGTTACCGCTTCCCCGATGCTGATGACGCAGGGGCGGCAACACCTGACCCTGCAGCCCAGGCCGAGCATGCCCGCCAGGCCGAGCGCAGACGGCTGCAGCGCGAGGCCGACGAGGCCGCGTATCGTGAGCGTGCAGACAAGGCCGCGCAGGAGGCGCTGGCGCAGTGGGCTGCAGCGGGCGATCAGGGCGCCAGCCCATACCTGCAGCGCAAGGGCGTGCAGGGCTATGGCGTGCGCTACCTGGCTGATGGCACGCTGCTGGTGCCCATGCGCAACGCGGCCGGTGAGCTGCACAACCTGCAGCGCATCGCGCCGGCCAGGCCCACGCCGGAGCAGGAGGCCCGAGGCTGGCGGGAAAAACGCTTCCTGCCTGGTGGCCGCAAGTCCGGCATGCTGCATTGGCTGGGCGAGCCCGAAGGCGGGGCCGTGCTGTGCCTGGCCGAGGGCTATGCCACGGCGGCCAGCATCCATGCGGCCACGGGCCGGCCGGTGGCGGTGTGCTTCGATGCTGGCAACCTGGTCAACGTGGCCAAGGCCTTGCGTCCGCTGTTCCCTGGTGCGGCTTTCCTGGTCTGTGGTGACGATGACCAGGCCACGGCCGAGCGCACCGGCAAGAACCCCGGCCGCGAGAAGGCTGCAGCAGCGGTCCGCGCCGCCCGCACGGCTGAAACGCCGGCAGGCATGGTGCTGCCCGAGGGCCTGCCGGCCGAGCTGAGCGACTTCAACGACCTGGCCGGCACGCTTGGTGCGGGCGAAGTGCGGCGCCAGGTGGAAGCGGCGATTGTGGCCATGCTCGAACAGCCGCAACAGCAGGCCAAATCGGGCCCACAGGCGGCCAATGCGGGCCGCAAGGGGCAGAGCAAGGGTGCGAGCGCCAAGGCTGCTACAGCCGCGCCAGGTCCAGGCTCGGACGATAACGGCGGCCAGGGCGCGGGCCAGGGCGGCGGTGGCGGCGGTGCGCCTGGCCGTGATCCCTTCCGCCTTGATGACGCTGGCGTTTGGTTTGTGGCCCGCGATGCAGAGGGCAATGAGAAGCCGCCGCAGTGGCTATGTGCGCCACTGCATGTGACGGCCCGTACCCGTGCCGACGATGCGAACGGCTGGGGCAATCTGCTGGAGTTCACCGACCCGGACGGCAACCCCAAAACCTGGGCCATGCCGGCTTCACTGCTGAGCGGCGAGGGCGCTGAATGGGCCGGCCGCCTGCGGGACATGGGCCTGCAGATGGCGCCAGGCACAGCGGCACGCAATCGCGTGGCGCAGTACATCGATACGCGCAACCCGGCCGAGCGTGTGACCTGCACGGATCGCGTCGGCTGGCATGGCTCGGTGTACGTGCTGCCCAGCAGCTCGATAGGCACGGCCGAGGGCCGGCGCTTCGTGTTCCAGAGCGAGAGCGGCATGGAAGACACCTTCCGCCGCTGCGGCGAACTGGCCGACTGGCGGCAGCAAGTGGCCGCGCCCTGCCTAGGCAATAGTCGCCTGATGTTCGCGCTGTCGTGTGCCTTTGCTGGGCCGATGCTGCGGCCGGCCGAGATCGAGAGCGGCGGCTTTCACTTCCGCAGCGGATCGAGCCAGGGTAAGACCTCGGCCCTGTTACTGGCCGCGAGCGTCTGGGGCCGGCCAAGCTATGTGCAGCGCTGGCGCACCACGGACAACGCGCTGGAGGCCACTGCGGTGCAGCACTCTGACGGTTTGCTGATCCTCGACGAGATCCAGCAGCTTGATGCGAACAAGGCGGGTGAGTGCGCCTACATGCTCGCCAATGAGCAGGAGAAGGGCCGCGCCACCCGTGGCGGGCTGAGCCGCAAGCGCCGCACCTGGCGCCTGCTGTTCCTCTCCTCAGGCGAGGTGAGCTTGGCAACGCATATGGCCGAGGCGGGCAAGCGCACGATGGCCGGGCAAGAGGTCCGCATGGTGGACATTCCGCTGGATGCTGGCCAGGGCATGGGCGCTATCGAGAAGCTGCACGGACATGACGGGCCGGGCCAGATGGTCGAGGCGATCACCGGGGCCGCGTCGCGCTGCTACGGCTCTGCGGGCCGCGCTTGGCTGGAGTGGGCATGTGCGCATCAAGCCGGCCTTGCCGAGCGCCTGGCCGCGCTGGTGGAGCGCTATCGCCTGGACATGGTGCCCGAGGCAGCATCGGAACAAGTGCGGCGCGTGGGCCGGCGCTTTGCTGTGGTGGCCGCTGCGGGCGAGCTGGCCGGCGAGGCGGGCATCACCGGCTGGCCTGAGGGCGAGGCAGCATGGGCGGCGCGGCAGTGCTTCAATGCCTGGCTCGCGGCGCGTGGCCACATGGATAACGGCGAGGACGCGGCGATGCTGCGCCAGGTACAGGCCTGGCTTGAAAAGAACGGCGATGCGCTGTTTACCTTCGTGCATCGGGCCATGGACGATCACCGGGGCAATACGCCCCTGCGTGCCGGTTTCAAGCGCCTGGTTGGGGAGGATGGCAAGCCGCTGAAGTTCGATGCGGCCAGCGACTACATGGAGAAGGTGAGCAAGCCTGAGTCCACCGAGCGGCATACAGCCCTGGTGGAGTTCATGGTGCTGCCTGAGGCTTTCCGCCGTGAGGTGTGCAAGGGCTTTGATGCTGGCGCCGTGGCCGCCTTGCTGCGGCGACGTGGCCACTTGATACATGAGGCAGACCGGCTCACCGTCAAGCAGCGCCTGCCCGGGATGGGCAAATCGGCCTGCTATCACATCAAGCCCAGCATCTTTGACGACGAACTGTGAGCGGCGGGCAGGCGGCCGGCCTCGCGGTGAGATGCGCCAAGCTGTGGTGCAGGCCTTCCAGAGCGCAACAGGGCTTGGCCAGGCATGGACCTCGGCCGAGGTGGCGCAGGCCCTGATCGCCGTTGGCTGGGTGCTGAGCCTTGGCCGCAGCGAGCGGGAAATGCTGCGCCACACCTTAGGCAATATGGTGGCGGCCGGTGAGCTGACCAGAGTCGGCACGAAGAGGGTGCCAGGCGTCAAGCGGCCAGTACCGCTGTATGCGATGACAGCGCCGTGTGACCAGGCTGAGCAAGCCCAAGCGCTCGCCCTGGTGCTCGGGGTCTGGACTAGATGAAAAATCTACATTTCGGGAAATCGCGGCCTGGAGGGTCCTTTCGTGGCAGCGGCTTGCCGGCGCTGCGCGGCGGCTGGTGTGCCCGTGTCGAGCTGGGCCGGCACTGAACCAGTGTAGATAAACGGTCCCATATTCACTTTCACCTGTCCCCGTCCCAGGTCAGCGACGGGGACACTTCTTCAGGTGGCGGGGACAGTGAAAAGTGAGGATTCATGCGGGCTAGCGGGAAGCTGTCCCCGTGCCCCCGCTGTCCCCGGTGTTTTTGCACCGTACCCAAAGTGCCGGCGCCGATAGCCCGTTTATGTTCGGCCTGTTGGTTGTGGATAACTTCAGTCGGCACTCTACATTTTGCGAAAATTTCGAAGGGTTGGAATTGCTGCAAGAAGCAGCATCACCCGCAATGCCAGTATCCATGCGGGTTTGCGGCCGGTGGGGCTGTGCACAACCTTCGCTGAGAACGACGTACAACGGGCGTTATGTTAACCGGAGTAGATAAAAAATCATTATTGATCTACTTTGTGTGATGCGGTACGCTGCGCAGCAGCGTACTGAGCACCGGCTGAGATAGGCCAGAAAGAGAGACCCGAGGATGACCCCTGATCAATTCGACCTGGCCCTGTCCGAGCTTGGATGGAAGGCCGTTGACTTCACCCGCAAGGCGGGGCTTGTGCCCAATACGGCCTGGCGGTGGCGCAAGGGCCAGACGCCTATCCCTGCTTGGGTTGCCGAGTATCTGGGCGCCATGCTTGAGATTCAGCGCCTTCACGCCCGGTTTGTGGCGATCCAGCGGCCTGGGCCTGGTGCTGATGACCTGCAGGACGAAGCCTCAGAGTCGCCTGCATGAAGCCTGTTCCGCCGACTTGCTCAATGCGGCTTAGGTAGTCCCAAGCCGCCCACGTGGCTGCAAGTTTGCTGGTGTAGCGCTCTGGGCTGGCCCAGCGGTAGTCTCGGCTCCGCTCATAGTTGGCACCGACCCATACTGTCGCCTGAAAAGACCCATCGCCCATTGGCAGGGCACCGAGTACCAGCGGGCCTGGCAGATTTGTGCTCGACATACGATTTACCTGTTTGATCGCCCGGCCATGTGGCCGTGGCTGTAGGCTAAGCGGCGGTGTCAAGTGCTTGTGTGGGCGGCTGCGGGGGCAGCATTTCAAGGTGGTAGCGCCGAGCTACTGCAAGAACTTTTGCAAGAACTTCAGCGAGCGAATTTCAAGAACCTAGCATTCATGCGGGTTTGCGGGCAGAGTTCAAGTGACCCCGGCCCACCATCCAGAGCGCTGCAGGCGCACTTGCCGCAAGGCAAGTGGGCGTGCAGACAAGCAAGAACGAAGAAGGCCCGAGCTCGTGTGAGTTCGGGCCTTTTCTTTTGGGCGGCTGGCCGGGGCGGATTGGCTGGCGAAATGGCGCAAGCTGCCTGTCCCTTGCGGCATGTTCACAAGTGGCGGCCGGGTTGAATGCTGTCCGCCCTGAGCCTAGGCTCAAGAGCGATCCAGCCGGCCGCTTCGGGCCACCCTGCATCGCCCCCACCCCCGCGTTCGAGGCCGCCACCCGGGCTTGTGGGCAGTACCGCGGCCTCGCATCAACGCATCGAGGAGACTCGCATGGCAAGTTATACGGTATTGGCCAACTTCACCGATCAGGGCGTGAAGGGCTTGAAGGAAACCACCCACCGCGCCGAGGCGGTGGAGGCGCTGGGTCGCAAGATGGGGGTGACGGTGAAGAGCATCCAATGGGCGTTTGGCAGCTACGACCTGGTGTGCCAGTTCGAGGCCGCCGATGATCAGACCATCGCCGCCTTTGGCGCCGCCATCGCGATGCAGGGCAATGTGCGCACCCAGACCATACGCACCTTTACACGCGATGAGATGAACGCCATCTTGTTGAAGTTGCCGGGCTGAAGCGGAACGCATCACCGGCGAGAGAAAGGGCCCAGGCTTTCGCGAGCCCGGGCCCTTTGCTTTGGGCGCCTTAACGTGGTTTGCCGTGGCTAGGCACGGCTTAGAAGCGGTACCTCGCCGTCGCATAGAGCTGGCGGCCCAGCGGGTCGGTGTAGCGGCCGTCATAGCCAGACTGGTTGCCGCCGCCGGCGTTGCGGATCGAGAAGGGTGGGTCGGTGTCGAGCAGGTTGCGCACGCCCAGCGTCAGCACCAGCGCCTTGCTGGGTGCGTAGCGGGTCTGCCAATCCAGCGTCTTGTAGGAGCTCACGCGGCGCTGGATGGGCACGAAGGCACCGGCGGAGCCGTCGGCATTGATCTCGATGACGGGCGAGCCATCGGCGCTGCTGTAGGTCTGGTCGGTGTAGCCCGAGCGGTAGTTGAGCGCCAGCGCATGGGTCCAGGCCTCGCTGAGCGTCAGCGCGGCGTTCAAGCGGCTGATGACGCGGAAGGTCGCGTTCGAGTAGGAGTTGAAGCGGCCGATGTTCTTCTCCGTCAGGCCACCGGGCACCGCCTGCTCGGACTTCAGCATATAGGTGCCGGTCCAGTTGAGGTTGAGCCGGCCCCAGGGCGTGGCGGTCTTGAAGCTGTGATCCCAGTCCAGGCCCTGGTAGCGCGAGCTGGCCAGGTTGAAGGGGGTGAGCGCGGCGGCCAGCACCTCCTGCTTCTGCGCCGGGCTGTAGTAGGCGCGGAACAGGCTGTCGTAGCGCGCCGGGTTGTCGAACACCATGTCCTCGGAGAGGGTCTGGATCTGGTTGCTCAGGCTCACGTTCCACCAGTCCAGGCCCAGCGAGAGGCCGGCGCCGGGCTCGAAGCGCACGCCCAATGTGGCCTGCCTGGATTCCTCCGGCTTCAGGCCGGCCTCGCCCTGGAAGGGGTTGCCGCCGGAAAGAATCGTGTACTCGGTCGAGCCGGGGTAGCACATCACATAGCGCGGGTCCGATTTGTTGGTGATCGGGCAGGCGTGGAACTTGGAGGCGCCGCCATCCTGCAGCGGATTCACGATGGTGGTCAGGTCCGCCACCTTGAAGCCGGTGCCATAGGAGGCGCGCAGCAGCAGGTTTTCCAGCGGGTGGTAGCGCAGCGCCAGCTTGTAGGTGGCCTTGCTGGCGGCGTTGCCCTGCTCGGCGGGGCCGGCCGGCTTGCCGCTGCTGTCGAAGGTCATGCCGTTGGAGACGGCGCTATAGCTGTCGTAGCGGGTCGATGCGGTAAGGTCCAGCTGGCGGGCCAGCGGCAGCAGCAGCTCGGCATAGCTGCCCCAGTTGCGTCGGCGCGCATCCACCGGGTGGCCGCCGGGGAAGAAGTCCAGATCCGGCTGGTAGATGTAGGACTGCCGCGTCGCGTCCGCGCCCAGGCCCAGCTGGGCGCTGCCGCCAGGCAGGCGGAACAGCTCGGTGGAGCCGCGCAGGCTGAGGGTGTCGAGCTTGGAGTCGGTGCGGCTCACCACCTTGTGCAGCACCAGCGGCGCCAGCGTGTCCTGTGCCGAGCCGGGCGGGGCGAAGGGGTCGAAGGCGCCGCTGTCGACGAGGCCCTGGAACTTGCTGAGGTCTACATAGCCGCCATCGGCCTTGTCGCTGGCCTTGTTGACCGAATGCGTCAGTGAGACACCGTAGTCCCAACCCTTGGCGCTGCCTTCCACGCCCAGCACCAGGTGCTGGGCGTCGGTGCGGAAGGCATCGGTGCGGCCGCCGGCATCGGCCAGGCGCAGATTCATGGTCGCGTTGATGACCGAGGCCGGCGCAATGCCCAGGCGTTGCAGATAGGGTGCGATCGACTTGGCATAGAGGGCGCTGTTCAGCTCGATGCCGAAGCCATTGGCCGGCGGTGCGTACTGCGCGCGGTTCACGAAGCGCGAGAACAGCGTGTCGGCAAACAGCGTGGTGTCGGCATTCAGCTTGACGTTGAGCGTGGCGGTGGCGCTGTCGCGCTTGAGCCCGGGCACGTCCTGCACCGCACCGGTGTAGTCGAAACGGCAGGTGCGTTCCACCAGATAGAGATTGGGCCCGTTGCACTTGCCGGTGGCCAGGTAGTCGGGGCTGAAGCGCGCGGCGTTGGCGACCCCGCTCGCGTCGGTGTACTTGACGGTGGCGATGCCGGGGATGGAGTTGCCGCTCAGCTGGTAGAAGCTGTAGGCCTTGCCCTCGTGGCTGAACGGGATCACGCCGCTCTTGCTGAAGCTGCGCTGGCTGGCCAGCAGGGCGCGCTGCTCGTCGTGCGCGGCCGAGACCATCAGATTGAAACCGTCGCCGTCCAGATTGCCCCAGCCCTTGGATATGCCGATATTCGTGCTCTGGCCGCCGCCTTTGGCCTGCGGGGTACTGCCCGTCACCGATATTTCCAGTTCGGTCTGGTTTTTCTTGAGTATGAAATTGATGACGCCGGCAATTGCATCGGAGCCGTATAGGGTATTGGCGCCGTCGGTCAATACCTCGACGCGTTCGACCGCCGCGAGCGGGATGCTGCCCAGGTTGACGGTGGAGCCAGAGGTGGCGGGGGCGAGGCGCCGCCCGTTCAGCAGCACCAGGGTATAGCCCTCGCCGATGGCGTGGATGGAGGCCGTCTGCAGCCCGCCGCCGCCGCCGTTCACCGAGGCCGAGGCCGTGGTGAAACCCTGCATGGAGGGCAGGGCGGCGATCAGGTCGGCCACGCTGTTGACGCCGCTCTGCTCGATCTGCGCGCGCGTCACCACCTGCACCGGCAGGGCGCCCTCGGCGGCGATGCGCTTGATGCTGGAACCGGTGACGATCACGCGCTGCAGCGACGCGTCCGCCGTCGTCTCCTGGGCCCAGGCCGCGCCCGCCAGCAGGCCGGCGCTCACGGCCAGGCCGCCGGAGCAGAGCTGGCGCAGGGCGCGCGCCAAATTGGTTTCAGTAAACATGGTTTGTCTCGCTTTTTGAATATATTGGCAATCACCAGGTATCGCGCTGAGATATTAAAAGTCGAGGGAATCCACGAAATATGGTTTAAATGCGATTTCCTATATGGAACGGACATATGGATGGCGCGCCTGCCGCGCGCCATCAGGCTGCTGACACGGGCTGACAGCAGGGCCACCTAGCATGCGGATGCGTCGCTGCAATCCCTGCGGCGACGCCGCCAACAAGCATTCAGGAGGACCCATGTCGCAAGCCAAGTCGCAACCCAATTTCCTCATCCTCTACGTCGAGAGCGCCATCGCCAGCGCATCCTTCTACACGCGCCTGCTGGGCCGCGAGCCCGTCGAGGCCTCGCCCGGCTTTGCCATGTTTGCGCTCGATGGCGGCGTGATGCTGGGCCTGTGGACGCGCTCCGGTGTGCAGCCCGCCGCCAGCGCCCCGGCCGGCGCGATGGAGCTGTGTTTTGCGCAGGACAACGCCGCCGCGGTGGACGCGCTGCTGGCCAAGTGGTTGAGCCTGGGGCTGCCCATCATCCAGACGCCCACGCAGATGGATTTCGGCTACACCTTCAGCGCCGCCGACCCCGACGGCCATCGTCTGCGCGTGTTCCACGCGGCACAGGGCTGAGCCCGTGAGCGGCCCGCGCAACTGGCTGGCGGTGGCCAGCGCCGAGCATGTGCGGCGCGGCCGGGCCGAGGGCTTTATGCAGGTCTGCCATGGCAAGGCGGCGCCGCTGCGCCGGCTCGCACCGGGCGATCGGGTGGTGTATTACTCGCCGACCGAGACCTTTGGCGGCAAGGATCGCCTGCAGGCCTTCACCGCCATCGGCACGCTGCGCCTGGGCAGCCCCTACCAGGTGGAGATGGGCGAGGGCTTCTGCCCCTTCCGCCGCGATGTCGACTGGCTGGCGGCCCGGCCGCAGCCGATCGCGCCTCTGCTGGAGCACCTGGAACTGACGCGCGGCCAGCGCAACTGGGGCTACCAGTTCCGCTTCGGCCTGCTGGCGCTCAGCGCGGCCGACATGGACCTGATTGCGCACGCCATGCAGGCAGCGCTGCCGGCACGCGCGCAGGGCGATCTGGCGTTCAGCTGAGCAGCCAGCTGCTGACGCGGAAGGTCACGAACGAGGCCGCATAGGCCAGCGCGAAAAGATAGGCCAGCATGATGAGGGGAATGCGCAGGCCGCCGGTCTCGCGCTTCACCGCCGCCAGGGTGGCGATGCACTGCGGTGCGAACACATACCAGGCCAGCAGCGAGAAGGCGGTGGGCAGGCTCCAGCTCTGCGCGATCAACGGGGTCAGGGCTTGCGCCGCGTCCTCGGCCGTGGCCGAGAGCGCGTAGACCGTGCCCAGCGCGCTGATGGCGATCTCGCGGGCGGCAAGACCTGGCACCAGGGCCAGGCTGATCTGCCAGTTGAAGCCGATCGGCTCGAACAGGGTGGCGAGGCCCCGACCCAGCATGCCGGCAAGGCTGTACTGGATGGCCGGCCCGGTGGCGCCATCCGGTGGTGCCGGGAAGCTGGCCAGCAGCCACAGTAGCACCGTCAGCGTGAGGATGATGCCGCCCACGCGTTTGAGGAAGATCTCGGCGCGCTGCCACAGGCCGATGGCGATATTGCGCGCATGCGGCCAGTGGTAGGCCGGCAGCTCCATCATCAGCGGCCGGGTGTGGTGGCCGCCGGTATAGCGCTTGAGCAGCCAGGCCACTGCCATGGCGCCCACGATGCCGGCCAGGTACAGCACGAACAGCGCCAGGCCTTGCAGCTCGATGCCGGCCCACAGCGCGCGCTGAGGCACGAAGGCGCCGATCAGCAGCGCATAGACGGGCAGGCGCGCCGAGCAGGTCATCAGCGGTGCGATCAGGATGGTGATGAGGCGGTCGCGCGGATTGGCGATCGAGCGTGTGGCCATGATGCCGGGGATGGCGCAGGCGAAGCTGGAGAGCAGGGGAATGAAGCTGCGCCCCGAGAGCCCGACGCTGCCCATGATGCGGTCCAGCAGGAAGGCAGCGCGCGGCAGATAGCCCGACTCCTCCAGCACCAGGATGAAGAAGAACAGGATCAGGATCTGCGGCAGAAAAGCCAGCACGCTGCCCACGCCGGCGATCAGCGCGTCCACCAGCAGGCTGCGCAGCCAGCCGGGCGGCAGGGCGCGGCCGACCTGCTCGCCCAGCCAGGCCACACCGGCCTCGATCAGGTCCTTGGGCGCTTCGGCCCAGGAAAACACCGCCTGGAACAGCAGGAACAGCAGCAGGGCCAGCAGCAGCGGGCCCAGCACCGGGTGCAGCACGAAGCGGTCGAGGCGGTCGCTGGGCAGTTCGGGCGTTTGGGCGTCCAGGCCCAGTTCGTGCAGGATGCGGTTGACCCGTGCCTGGTCCTCATGGCTGGGGTGGGCGCTGGTGGTCGCTTGCGGTGCGGACCAGGCGTCGCGCCGGTCCAGCAACTGGCGCAACTCGTCCAGGCCATGGCCCTGGGTGGCGACGGTGCGCACCACCGGCACACCCAGCGCCTCGGCGAGCGCCTGGGCATCGATGTGCAGGCCGCGCGCGGCGGCCAGGTCGGCCATGTTCAGCGCCACCACGCAGGGCAGGCCCTGGCGCTGCAGCGACAGCACCAGGCGCAGATTGCGGCGCAGATTGGTGGCGTCGAGCACGCAGATGATCAGGTCGGGCCGCTTCTCGCCCTTGGCGCGTCCGGCCAGTACATCGCAGGTGACGCGCTCGTCGGGCGAGCGTGGGTAGAGGCTGTAGGTGCCGGGCAGGTCCAGCAGGCGCAGGCTCTTGCCGGCCAGGGTCTTGAGCCGGCCCTCCTTGCGCTCCACGGTGACGCCGGCGTAGTTGGCCACCTTCTGGCGGCTGCCAGTGAGGCGGTTGAAGAGGGCGGTCTTGCCGCAGTTCGGATTGCCCACCAGGGCCAGCAAGGGGCCGGCCGGGTGGATGTGGATGACCGAGGATGCCGTCATGCGAAAGATGCCGCGGGCTCAGGCCGCCACCAGCTGCACGCAGGCGGCTTCGGCCTCGCGCAGCGCAAAGGTGGATTGGCCGATGCGCACCACCAGCGGGTCGCCACCGGGCAGGCCGCGCGCCAGCACGCTGACATGCTCACCGGCCACGAAGCCGATTTCCTCCAGCCATTGCGGCCATTCCGGCGCATGCGCCGGCGCCGCCAGCCCGGCCACACGGTGGGCTGCACCCAGGGAGGCACGCGCGAGCGTGAACATGGAAGCGGGCTGGGACATGGGCGGGCCTTGCGGAGCGGTTGAGGGCGACGGATCCATTCTAAATGCGAAGAAATCGCATTTAGATCCCCATGGCTTTGTTTGCCCAGATGCTTTGATTTGGCGCAATTTGCTGCGGCGCCGCGGATTTGCGCAAACGAGCAAAGACGGGCGCGCAAACGTTTAGCGTTTTCCTTAGAAGCCGATACACTCGCGTTTTTTAGAATGCCCCTATCCCCGCCGGCCGCCCGTTCCGATCCGCAAGAATCGCCGTTCGGGCCCGCCCCCGTGCATGCTGGCGTCTATCCCAACCTGTGCAAGCTTGTATAGGACCGCAATGAAGCTCACTCTGTCTACGCTGGCCGGCGCTGCCCTGGCCCTTGCCGCCTCGTCCGCCGCCATCGCGCAGGCCACGCCGGCGGTGATCTTCGACATGGGCGGCAAGTTCGACAAGTCCTTCAACGAGTCGGCCTACCGCGGCGTGGAGCGCTGGAAGGCCGAGACCGGCGGCAAATACCTCGAATTCGAGATCAGCAACGAGACCCAGCGCGTGCAGGCGATCCGCCGCATGGCCGAGCGTGGCGCCAGCCCCATCATCTCGATCGGCTTTGCCCAGGCCTCGGCGCTGGAGCAGGTGGCCAAGGAATTCCCCAAGACCAAGTTCGCCATCGTCGACATGGTGGTGAACCAGCCCAATGTGCAGTCGCTGGTGTTCAAGGAGCATGAGGGCAGCTTCCTGGTCGGCGCGATGGCCACGCTCAGCAGCAAGACCGGCAAAGTCGGTTTCGTGGGCGGCATGGACATCCCGCTGATCCGCAAGTTCCAGTGCGGCTACGAGCAGGGCGCCAAGGCGGCCAATGCCAAGACCGAGGTGTTCTCCAACATGACCGGCACCACCGCCACGGCCTGGAACGACCCCACGCGCGGCGGTGAGCTGGCCAAGGCCCAGTTCGCCAAGGGCGTGGACGTGGTGTTCGCGGCCGCCGGCGGCACCGGCACCGGTGTCTACCAGGCCGCCAAGGATGCCGGCAAGCTGGCCATCGGCGTGGACAGCAACCAGAACCATATCCAGCCCGGCACCATGCTGACCTCCATGGTCAAGCGCGTGGACGTGGCGGTCTACAACGTGCTGAAGGACTGGAAGGCCGGCGTCAGCGTGCTCGGGCTTAAGGAGGGCGGCGTCGACTACGCCGTCGATCAGCACAACGCCAAGCTCATCACGCCCGCGCTGAAGACCAAGGTCGAGGCCTACAAGGCCGACATCATTGCCGGCAAGATCAAGGTGGCCGACTACATGGCCGACAACGCCTGCAAGTACTGAAGAAGCGAAGCGCGGCCCATGTCTGAGTCCAAGCGCGCGCCGGCGGTCCGGCTGTGCGAGATTTCCAAGCGCTTCGGCGCGGTGCAGGCCAACCGCGGCGTGACGCTGGCGGTGGCGCCCGGCACGGTGCATGGCATCGTGGGCGAGAACGGCGCCGGCAAGTCCACGCTGATGGCCATCCTCTACGGCTACTACCAGGCCGATGAGGGTCATATCGAGGTGGGCGGCGAGCGCGTCAGCATCGGCAACTCGCACCAGGCGATCGCCCTGGGCGTGGGCATGGTGCACCAGCACTTCATGCTGGTGGATACGCTGTCCTGCCTGGACAACGTGATGTTGGGCGCCGAGCCCACCTTCTTCCTGGCGCGCGGCAAGCGTGCCGTGCGCGCCAAGCTCGAGGCCCTGATGCAGAGCACCGGCCTGCAGGTGCAGCTCGACGCGCTGGTGGGCGAACTGCCGGTCGGCGAGCTGCAGCGCCTGGAGATCCTCAAGGCCCTGTATCGCGGCGCCAAGATCCTGATCCTCGACGAACCCACGGCGGTGCTGACCCCGCAGGAGACCGAGCAGCTGTTCGAGACCCTGCGCAAGCTGCGCGCCCAGGGCACCACGATTCTGCTGATCACGCACAAGCTCAAGGAAGTGATGGCCCTGTGCGACGAGGTCACGGTGATGCGCGCCGGCCAGGTCATCAAGACCACCGCGATCGCCGCGACCAGCCCCGAAGACCTGGCCGAAGCCATGGTGGGCCGCAAGGTGAATCTCGGCCGCGCCGAGACACAGGTGGCGCGGGGTCAGGCCTTGCGCCTGCAGGCCTCGGGCCTGCGCCTGCGCGACGCCCATGGCGTGCCGGCGCTGGCGGGCGTGGACCTGCAGTTGCGCGCCGGCGAGATCGTCGGCGTGGCCGGCGTTTCGGGCAATGGCCAGAGCGAGCTGCTGGAGGTGCTGTCTGGCATGCGCGCGCCCGAGGCCGGCGAGCTGCAGCTGGGCGAGGCGCGCTTCACGGCCGGCGCCTGGCTGGCGCCCAAGCGCGCGCGCGAACTCAAGCTGGCCCATGTGCCCGAGGATCGCCACCTGCTGGGCATGGTAATGAGCTTCCCGGCCTGGGAAACCGCCGCCCTGGGCTACCACGAGCAGGCACAGTACCGTGCCGCGCCGTTGGGCCTGGCGATGAACCAGGACCATATGCGCGCGCAGACGGCGCAGATGATGGAGCGCTTCGACGTGCGCCCCCGCGATGCGCAGCTGGGCTCGTCCAAGTTCTCCGGCGGCAACCAGCAGAAGCTGATCCTGGCGCGCGAGATCGGCCAGCAGCCGCAGGTGCTGCTGGTGGGCCAGCCCACGCGTGGCGTGGACATCGGCGCGATCGAATTCATCCACGGCCAGCTGCGCCGCCTGCGCGACGAGGGCTGTGCGGTGCTGCTGGTGAGCAGCGAACTGGACGAGATCCTGGCCCTGGCCGATCGCGTGCTGGTGATGAACTGCGGCCGTATCACCGGCGAACTGGGTATTGCGGAATGCGACGAAAAGACATTGGGCCTCTTGATGGCCGCACAAGTTGAGGTGGCCGCCGCATGAGCAATGCGCAAGCTTTTCAGATGCCGCGCTGGATGGATCTGGTGCTGCTGCCGCTGTGGAATCTGCTCGTCGCCCTGCTGGTGGCGGGCGGCGTGGTGCTGCTGATCGGCGAGAGCCCGCTGCAGGCCCTGTCCATCCTGCTCAACGGTGCTTTAGGCAATGCGCGCGGGTTGGGCTACACGCTCTACTACGCCACCACCTTCATCTTCACCGGACTGGCGGTGGCGGTGGCCTTCCATGGCGGCCTCTTCAATATCGGTGGCGAGGGCCAAGCCACCTTCGGCGGCCTGGGCGTGGCCCTGCTGGCCCTGTGGCTGGGCCACCGCCTTCCCGCCTGGCTGGTGCTGCCCCTGGTGGTGCTGGCCGCGGCGCTGTTCGGCATGTTGTGGGCGGCGGTGCCGGCCTATCTGCAGGCCTGGCGCGGCAGCCACATCGTCATCACCACCATCATGTTCAATTTCCTGGCCGCCAGCCTGAACGTCTATCTGCTGGTGAACTGGCTGCGCCCGGCCGGCTCGATGTCGGTGGAGAGCAGTAACTTCGCCGACGGCGCGCGCATGCCGGCGCTGCACCAGCTGGCCGAGAAGCTCGGCCTCGAGCTGCCTTCGTCGCCCTTGAACCTGAGCCTCGTGCTGGCCCTGCTGGCCTGCTGGTTCGTGACCTGGTTCCTGTGGAAGAGCCGCGCCGGCTATGCGCTGCGCGCGGTGGGTTCGGCGCCGCAGGCCGCGCATTACGCCGGCATGAATCCGCGCCTGCAGGTGCTGATCGCGATGGGCATCTCCGGCGCCCTGGCCGGCCTGGTGGGCGTGAACGAGATCTCGGGCGTGCAGGGCAAGCTGACGCTGGACTTCGTGGCCGGCGCCGGCTTCACCGGCATCGCCGTCTCGCTGATGGGGCGCAACCACCCGCTGGGCATCATCCTGGCCTCGCTGCTGTTCGGCGTGCTCTACCAGGGCGGCGTCGAGGTGTCCTTCGAGCTGCCGCGCTTCAGCCGCGAGATGGTGGTGACGGTGCAGGGCCTGATCGTGCTGTTTGCCGGCGCCATGGCGATGGTGAGCGCGCCGATGTTTGCGCGCCTCTATGCCTCGTTCAAGCGCAGGGAGGCCGCCCGTGGATGAGGTCCTGATCGGTTCGGTGCTGGCGTCCACGCTGCGCGTCACCACGCCCTTGCTGCTGTGCGCCCTGGCGGGCCTGATTTCGGAGCGCTCCGGCGTGATCGACATCGGCCTGGAGGGCAAGATGCTGTTCGCCGCTTTTGCCGCGGCCGCTGCCGCCAGCGTGGGGCATTCGACCGCGCTGGGCCTGGGGGCGGCGATGCTGGTGGCCTGCCTGCTCTCGCTGCTGCACGGCTTTGCCTGCGTCACCCACCGCGGCGACCAGGTGGTGTCGGGCGTGGCCATCAATATGGTGGCGGCCGGCTTGACCGTGGTGCTGGGCATCGCCTGGTTTGCCCAGGGCGGCCAGACCCCGCCCATCGATGCCGCGGTGCGCCTCACCGGCCTCAGCGCCGCCTTTGACGAACCGGTGGAGGGCAGCTGGTGGGCCTCGGTGATCGGCCATGGTCTCCTGAGCCACAACATCCTGGTCTACCTGGCCTTTGCCCTGGTGGGTGGCGTGTGGTTCTTCCTCGAGCGCACCAAGCCCGGCCTGCGCCTGCGCGCGGTGGGCGAGAACCCGGCCATGGTGGATGCGGCCGGTGTCTCGGTGCCGCGCCTGCGCTATGCCGCCTTGCTGCTCAACGGTCTGCTGTGCGGTCTTGCGGGCAGCTATCTGACGCTGGCGCAGAACGCCAATTTCTCGCCGAACATGACGGCGGGGCGCGGCTTCATCGCGCTGGCGGCGATGATCTTCGGCAAATGGAAGCCCTTGCCCACGATGGCAGCCTGCCTGCTGTTCGGCTTCCTCGACGCCGCCGCCATCCGGCTGCAGGGGGTGGCCATCCCTGGCGTCGGCGAGGTGCCGGTGCAGGCGATCCAGGCCTTGCCCTATCTGCTGACCGTCGTGCTGCTGGCCGGTTTCATCGGCCAGGCGCTGGCGCCCAAGGCGCTGGGCCGGCCCTATATCAAGGAACGTTGATGTTGCAACTTCCACCCGATGTGCTGCAGCGCCTGCTCGCTGCCGCGCAGGCAGCGCGCGTGCGCTCCTATGCGCCTTACTCCAAGTACGCGGTGGGTGCCGCGGTGCTGGACGAGCAGGGCCATGTCCATGCCGGCTGCAATATCGAGAATGCGGCCTATCCTCAAGGCTGGTGCGCCGAGGCCACGGCCCTGGGTGCGATGGTGATGGCGGGCGGCCGCCAGGCGCAGGCGGTGCTTGTCACCGGCCCCGGCCCCGACATCATCACGCCCTGCGGTGGCTGCCGCCAGAAGCTGCGCGAGTTCAGCCTGCCGGCATCGCTGCTCATCATTGCCGCCGATCCCAGCGGCGTGAAAGCGCAGTGGACGCTGGAACAACTCTTGCCGGCCAGCTTTGGCCCGGACCATCTGAAGCACCTCTGAACGGTGCACCGGAGACACGCAACATGATCAACAACAACGAACTGAACCCCCTCATCGACGCCAGCGTCGCCCGCCTGCAGGCCGAATTTGGCGCCGCCCCCGAAGTCGCGGTGGTGCTGGGCTCGGGCTGGGCCGGCGCGGTGGACCAGGTGCAGGGCGCCAAGCACCTGGCCTATGGTGAGCTGCCGGCCTTCCCCCGGCCCAAGGTCGAGGGCCATGTCAGCGAGGTGGTGGTGGGCATGATGGGCGGGCAGCGCGTGGCCATGCTGCGCGGCCGCGCCCATACCTACGAAAGCGGTGATTGCACCGGCATGGCCGGCGCGCTGCGCAGCCTCAAGCGCTGGGGCGTCAAGGTGCTGATCCAGACCAATGCCTCGGGCTCGCTGCGCCCGCACATGCCGCCCGGCAGCCTGATGCTGATTGCCGATCACATCAACGCGCCGCAGCGTTCGCCCCTGGTGGGCGAGCCCGGCAGCGAGCGCTTTGTGGACATGAGCAGCGCCTATGACGCCGAGCTGCGCGCCCATGCCAAGAAGGTGGCACAGACGCACAACCTCAAGCTCGGCGAGGGCACCTATGTCTGGGCCCTGGGCCCGCAGTTCGAGACCCCGGCCGAGATCCGCATGTTTGCCGCCTGGGGCGCCGATGCCGTCGGCATGAGCACCGTGCCCGAGACCATCCTGGCGCGCCATGCCGGCCTGCGCGTGATGGGCCTGGCCCTGATGACGAACATGGCTGCCGGCCTGTCGGCCGAGGCCTTGACCCATGCCCTGACGCTGCAGCAGGCGGCCGTGTCGGGCGAGCGCGCCGCGGCCTTCCTGGCGCAGCTGGTGGCCGGCATGACCGAACTGGCTTCGCTGCGGGCCTGATATGAACACTACACAAGACCTGACCCCGCAGGAAAGCGCCCGCCTGGCCCTGCAATGCCTGGACCTCACCAGCCTGAATGACGCCGACACCGAGGCCGACATCGAGGCCTTGTGCCGCCGCGCCCAGAGCGCCCACGGCCCGGTGGCCGCGGTGTGCGTCTGGCCGCGCTTCGTGGCGCTGGCGCGGCGCCTGCTGCCGGCCGAGATCCAGGTGGCCGCGGTGGCCAATTTCCCGGATGGCTCGCTGGACCTGCCGCGCGCGCTGGCCGATGTGGCGGCGATCGCCCAGGCCGGCGGCAACGAGGTGGACGTGGTGCTGCCCTACAAGGCCTTGATGGCAGGGCAGGGCAGCGAGGTGGCCGAGTTCCTGGCCGAGGTGCGCCATGCCAGCCGGCCGCTCACGCTCAAGGTCATCATCGAAAGCGGCGAGCTGGCCACGCCCGAGCTGATCGCCGAGGCCACCCGCCTGGCCCTGATGGCCGGCGCCGATTTCGTCAAGACCAGCACCGGCAAGAGCCGTGTCTCGGCCACCCCCGAGGCGGCCGCGGTGATGCTGCAGGAGATCGCGGCCAGCGGCCTCTCGGCGGCCGGCTTCAAGGCCTCGGGGGGCATCCGCTCGGTGGCCGATGCGCGCGGCTATCTGCTGCAGACCCGTGCCAGGCTGGGCGAGGGGGCGTTGAACGCGCGCCGCCTGCGCTTCGGCGCCAGCGGGCTGCTCAATGACATCGAGGCGGTGCTCGCGGGCCAGGCCTCGGCAGCGCCTTCCAGAGCCTCCAGCGCCTACTGACGAACATGCTTGCTCAAGAAATCATCCGCGCCAAGCGCGACGGCCATACCCTGTCCGAGCCGCAGATCCAGCACTTTGTGCGCGGCCTGGTGGACGGCAGCTGGAGCGAGGGCCAGGTGGCCGCGCTGGGCATGGCGGTGTTCCTGCGCGGCATGGGCCGCGATGAAGCGGTGGCGCTGACCCGCGCCATGATGCATTCCGGCCGCGTGCTGGCCTGGCCCGACATGCCCGGCCCGGTGCTGGACAAGCATTCCAGCGGCGGCGTGGGCGACAAGGTCAGCCTGATGCTGGCGCCCATGGTGGCGGCCTGCGGCGGCTATGTGCCGATGATTGCCGGCCGCGGCCTGGGCCATACCGGCGGCACGGTGGACAAGCTCGAGGCCATCCCCGGCTACAACACCATGCCTGCGCCCGCGGACTTCGACCGCCTGGTGCGGCGCCTGGGTTGTGCCGTGATCGGCCAGACCGGCGACCTGGCGCCGGCCGACAAGCGCTTCTACGCCTGCCGCGACGTCACCGCCACGGTGGAGAGCGTGCCGCTGATCACCGCCAGCATCCTGTCCAAGAAGCTGGCCGCCGGCCTGCAGGTGCTGGCCATGGACATCAAGTGCGGCAATGGCGCGTTTGCCGACACGCCCGCCTTTGCGCAGGAGCTGGCCGAGAGCATCGTCAGCGTGGCCGGCGGTGCCGGCCTGAAGACCCGCGCGCTCATCACCGACATGAACCAGGTGCTGGGCTACGAGGTGGGCAATGCACTGGAGATCCACGAGACGCTGGACTACCTGACCGGCAAGCGGGTGGAGCCGCGCCTGCACGAGGTGACGCTGGCGCTGGCGGCCGAAATGCTGGTGCTGGGTGGCCTGGCCGCCGACAACGGCGCCGCGCGTGCCAAGCTGCAGGCCGGGCTGGACAGCGGTGCCGCGGCCGAGAAGTTTGCGCAGATGGTGGCGGCCCTGGGCGGCCCGGCCGATCTGCTGGAGCGCCCGCAGCAATACCTGACCCCAGCGCCCGTGGTGCTGCCGGTGCCGGCGCCGCGCGACGGCGTGCTGAGCGCCATGAAGACGCGCGAGATCGGCCTCATCATCGTGGAGATGGGCGGCGGCCGCCGCCAGGCCGGCGATGCGATCGACTTCCGCGTGGGCCTCTCCGAGGTGCGCCATCTGGGCAGCCGCTTCAAGGCCGGCGAGACCATGGCCCTGGTGCATGCGGCCGATGAGGCCAGCGCGGCGCGCGCCGTGGCGGCCTACCAGGCCGCCTGCACGCTGGGCGAGGCTTATGTGCCCACGCCCATCGTGATGGCGACGGTGGGCTAGACTCCTGCCCCCTGCAGTCCTTCGCTTTCCCTGCCATGACCGACCCCGCCGAGTCCCCCGCCGAGCCGACTGACGCACCCGAGCGCCGCCGCATCAAAAGCTTCGTGACGCGCCCCGGCCGCATGGGCACGGGCCAGGTCAAGGCCCTGGCCGAGCTGGGCCCGCGTTTCGTGCTGCCCTGCACGCCGGGTCAACGGCTGGATCCCGTGGCCCTGTTCGGCCGCGAGGCGCCGCTGGTGCTGGAGATCGGCTTCGGCATGGGCGCGGCCACGGCGCTGATCGCCAAAGAGCTGCCGGACCACGACTTCCTCGGCTGCGAGGTGCACGAGCCCGGCGTGGGCGCGCTGCTCAAGCTGATTGGCGAGCAGCAGATCGCCAATATCCGCATCTTCCAGCACGATGCCGTCGAGGTGCTGGAGCAGATGATCGCGCCGGCCTCGCTGGCGGGCGTGCACATCTTCTTCCCGGATCCCTGGCACAAGAAGCGCCACAACAAGCGCCGCCTGATCCAGCAGCCCTTTGTCGCCAAGCTGGTGCAGCACATCCGCCCCGGCGGCTACCTGCATTGCGCCACCGACTGGGAGCCTTATGCCCAGCAGATGCTGGAGGTGCTGGCGGCCGAGCCGCTGCTGGAGAACACCGCCAGCGCTGCCGATGGCTATGCCGAGAAGCCGGCCTACCGGCCGCTCACCAAGTTCGAGCACCGCGGCATCCAGCTCGGCCATGGCGTCTGGGACCTGGTGTTTCGCAAGCGCTGAGCAGGCACTGTTAGAGTGCCGCTTCATATGTCTGAAGCACAACAACTCCAGGGCAAGCACATCCTGCTGGGCCTCTCCGGCGGCATCGCCTGCTACAAGATCGCCGAGCTGACGCGTCTGCTCAGCAAGGCGGGGGCGACGGTGCAGGTCATCATGACGGCCGCCGCCGAGGCCTTCATCACCCCGGTGACCATGCAGGCGCTCTCCAACCGCAGCGTCTACACCAGCCAGTGGGATGCGCGCGAGGCCAACAACATGGCCCACATCAATCTGAGCCGCGAGGCCGATCTGATGCTGATCGCACCCGCCAGCGCCGATTTCATCGCCAAGCTGGCGCAGGGCAGGGCCGATGAACTGCTGAGCCTTGCCGCACTCGCGCGGCCGGCCGAGCGCTGCGCCCTGCTGGTGGCTCCGGCCATGAACCGCGAGATGTGGGCCCACCCCGCCACCCAGCGCAATGTGGCGCAGCTGCGCGCCGATGGCGCGCTGGTGCTGGGCCCGGCCAGCGGCGACCAGGCCTGTGGCGAGATCGGCGACGGCCGCATGCTGGAGGCCCAGGAACTGCTGGACGAGGTGATCGCCTTCTTTCAGCCCAAGCTGCTGGCCGGCAAGACGCTCTTGATCACCGCCGGCCCGACCTTCGAGCCCATCGACCCGGTGCGTGGCATCACCAATCTCTCCAGCGGCAAGATGGGTTTCGCGATCGCGCGTGCCGCCGCCGAGGCCGGCGCCCAGGTCACCCTGGTGGCAGGTCCGGTGCACCTGGCCACGCCGCGCGGCGTGCGCCGCATCGACGTGCAGACCGCCCAGCAGATGTTTGAGGCGGTGCTGCCGCGCGCCGCCCAGCACGATGTGTTCGTGGCCACCGCCGCGGTGGCCGACTGGCGCCCGGCGCAGATGAACGAGCACAAGATCAAGAAGAAGGACGGCACGAAGACAGCGCCGAGCTTCGAGCTGACCGAGAACGCCGACATCCTGGCGGCGGTGGCCGCCTTGCCCGATGGACCCTATTGCGTGGGCTTTGCCGCCGAGAGCCAGGAGCTCGTCAAGCATGCACGCGAAAAGCTGTTGCGCAAGAAGGTGCCGCTGATCGTCGGCAATCTGGGCCCGGCCACCTTCGGCCGCGACGACAACGCCCTGGTGCTGGTGGATGCCGCCGGCGAGCGCGAGCTGCCGCACAACGACAAACTCCATCTGGCCCGCCAACTCGTGGCCGAAATCGCGACCCGACTGCAACAAGCATGACCACCACTGTTGATCTGAAAGTGCTCGACGCCCGCATGGCCGAGCAGCTGCCCGCCTACGCCACGCCCGGCAGCGCCGGCCTGGACCTGCGCGCCTGCCTGGATGCGCCCGTGACCCTGGAGCCCGGGCAGACCAGCCTGGTGCCCACCGGCCTGGCCATCCACATCGGCGACCCTGGCCTGGCGGCCATCATCCTGCCGCGCTCGGGCCTGGGCCACAAGCATGGCATCGTGCTGGGCAATCTGGTCGGCCTGATCGACTCCGACTACCAGGGCCAGCTGATGGTGAGCTGCTGGAACCGCGGCAGTACCACCTTTGTCATCAACCCCATGGAGCGCATCGCGCAACTGGTGCTGGTGCCGGTGGTGCAGGCGGCGTTCCGCGTGGTCGAGGAATTCAACGCCTCCGATCGAGGCGAAGGCGGCTTCGGCTCAACCGGCAAGCACTGAAAAAAACCGTTCAGTGCAGCTGCGCGTCGGGAGGCGCGCCGGTGGCGACGCTGAACACCGCCTCGCCCAGGCTGCCCACCTCGATCTCGGCCTCGGTGGCCTCGCGCACATCGCGCACGCGCAGATGCATGCGCAGGCCGATGCCGGCGAGCGGGTGGTTGCCGTCCAACACCGCATGCTCGGGATAGAGCTCGGTGACGGTGTAGATGGCCTCGGCCGGCATGTCCTTGGTGGTGGCGCCTTCGGGCATGCCTTCGAACTGCATGCCCACGTCGACGTTCTCGGGCAGCACGCTGCGCGGCTCGAAGCAGACCAGGCCGGAGTCGTAGTCGCCAAAGGCATCGTCGGGCTGCAGGGCCAGGCTGGTTTCATAGCCGGTTTCCTGGCCGGCGATGGCCTCTTCCACCTTGGCGAACAGGTCGTCGCCGCCGTAGAAGAACTCGAGAGGGTTGACCAGTTCGTCGATCAACTGGCCTTGGGCGTCTTCCAGTCTCCAGCTCAGGGAGACGACGCAGGGGGCAGAAATTAGCATGGCTCAATTGTTTCACATCGGCGCAGGGCGACAATCGCCGCCATGAATATCAAGCTCTCCACACCTCTGCTGGGCGGTCTCAGCCCCGAACAATTCATGCGGCGCCATTGGCAGAAGAAGCCGCTGCTGGTGCGTCAGGCCTTGCCCGGGATCCGCCCGCCGGCCTCACGCAGCGAACTCGCCGCACTGGCCGCCAGCGAAGACGTCGAGTCGCGCCTGGTCTCGCAGTTCAGCGGCAAATGGGCCCTGAAGCAGGGCCCCGTCGCCAAGTTGCCGCCCTATAGCAAGCCGGGCTGGACCCTGCTGGTGCAGGGCCTGGACCTGCATCTGCAGAACGCCCATGAGCTGCTGTCGCAGTTCCGCTTCGTGCCCGAGGCGCGGTTGGACGATCTGATGATTTCCTATGCCAGCGATGGCGGCGGCGTGGGCCCGCATTTCGATTCCTACGATGTGTTCCTGATCCAGGTGCATGGCCAGCGCCGCTGGCGCATCGGCCGCCAGGGCGTGGCCACCACCGGCGCGCTGCGCGCGGGCGTGCCCGTGAAGCTGCTGGCGGACTTTGAGCCCGAGCAGGAGTTTGTGCTCGAGCCCGGCGACATGCTCTACCTGCCGCCCGGCTGGGCCCATGACGGCATTGCCATCGGCGAATGCATGACCTGCTCGGTGGGTTTCCGCACGCCCTGGCGTGCCGAGCTGGCGCGCGAGCTGCTGCAGCGCCTGATGGACGATGACTCCCAGGCCTATGCCAACAAGATGTATGCCGACCCCAAGCAGGCCGCCACCGAGGCGCCGGGCGAGATTCCGCAGCAATTGCTGGACTTCGCGCGCGACGCCACCGAGCGCGCGCTGAAGGAGCCGCTGGCGCTGGAGCGCGCGCTGGGCGAGGCGCTCACCGAGCCCAAGCCGCGCGTCTGGTTCGAGCAGGGCGGCGTGCTGCCCGCGGGCGCCGGCATCGCGCTGGATCGGCGCAGCCGCATGATGTACGACCGCGCCCATGTCTTCATCAATGGCGAGTCCTTCCGCGCCGCCGGCCGCGATGCACAGCTGATGCGCCGCCTGGCCGATGCGCGTGCCCTGAGCGCCAAGGACCTGGCCAAACTCTCCGATGGCGCGCGCGAGCTGCTGGAGATCTGGGTCGAGGACGGCTGGGTGCAGGCCCAGCAGTGAGGAAAGCATGGAACTGCAGACAGGCATCCTGAATTCGCGCGAGGAGGTGCTCGCGGCGCTCAAGACCGGCCTGCTGCAGGCCCTGGCCCAGGGCGGGCGCGAGCAATGCTGGCTGGACAAGGACTTCTGCGATTGGCCGCTCTCGGACCCCGAGGTGCTGGCCGCGCTGAAGGCCTGGGCCCTGCCGCATCGCCGCCTGCATCTGCTGGCGCATCACTATGAGGGCCTGCGCCGCGCCCATCCGCGCTTTGTGAGCTGGCGTCAGAACTATGGCCATGTGGTGGAGGCGGGCAGCTTCACGGACGAGGACATGGCGCTGGCGGGTGGCCGCAAGCTCGATGCCCTGCTGCTGGCGCCGGGCACGCTATGCCTGCGCGTGCTGGATAGCGAGCATTGGCGCGCGGTCTTGTCCGCAGAGCGCCCGGATGAACTGCTGGCACGTGAATGGTTTGATGCGATTCAGCAACGCTCAAGCCCTTCCTTTAGTGCCACGACATTGGGTTTGTAAGGAGACCGCAATCAACCCCCTATAATCGCGGGCTAGGCGAGGGAGCGCTCGAGGTTTCCCCCGTCTTGATCTGCTGGGGCTTGCCACTGCGTTTTGCTGTCAGAGGCGGTGCTCCATTAATTACCGGTAATTGATCTTCGTCTCACCGAATCTTTGAGGACAAGTATGAAAAAGTCGATCCTGTTGGCCTCCCTGCTGGCTGCTGTTGCCCTGACCGCCTGCGGCAAGAAGGAAGAAGCTGCTCCTGCACCGGCTCCTGCTGCTGCTCCCGCTCCTGCTGCTTCGGAAGCCGCTTCGGCTCCTGCAATGGAAGCTTCGGCACCCGCCGCCGCTGACGCTGCTTCGGCCGCTGCCAGCAAGTAATCGGTTTTCTTCCGATCACGCAAAAGCCGCCTGGGCGCAAGCCCAGGCGGCTTTGTCGTTTTAGCTCAGAACTTGCCAGTCAGCGCCAGTAGCCTGCTCGGCGATGCGTATCTCGCAGCCGTCCGCCGTGCCGCGTGCGGCCAGCAGTTCGGCCATGGCGAGCTCCGGCAGGTTGTTGCGCTCGCTCAGGTGCGCGGCCACCACCTGGCGCAGGCCGGGATGCAGGCAGGCCGCCAGCAGCTCGGCCGCCTGCTGGTTCGAGAGATGGCCGTGGCTGCCAAGGATGCGCCGCTTCAGGCTCGCCGGGTAGCTGGCGTTGCCTCTCAGCATCTCCACATCGTGATTGCATTCCAGCAGCAGGGCATGGCAGCCGGCGAGGGCATCGCGCATGCCGGGGCTGATGGAGCCGGCGTCGGTGAGCACGCCCAGATGGCGGGCGCCGTCATGGCAGCGCAGTTGCAGGGGCTCCATGGCGTCGTGCGGCACCGCAAATGGCTGCAGGCACAGGTCGCCCAGCGGGATGGCCTCGCCAGCGCGCGCCACATGGCGCAGCTTGGCGTCGACATCCTCGGCGCGTAGCGCCTGCCAGGTGCCGGCACTGGTCCAGATCGGGATGCCGTGGCGCTGCGCCAGATTCAGCGCGCAGCCGATGTGGTCGCCATGCTCATGGGTGATGAAGATGGCATCCAGATCATCGGGGCTCAGGCCGCGCAGGCCCAGCCGGCGCGTCAGTTCGCGCAGGCTGAAGCCGGCATCGATCAGCACTCTGGTGCTGGTGATGCCCTGACTGGCCTCCACCACGGTGGCGTTGCCGCCGCTGCCGCTGCCCAGGCTGCAAAAACGCATGGCCAGCGGCGCTGCCGCCTCAGCGCAGATCGTCCATCAGCAGGTTCAGGATGCGCTTGGCGATCTCACCGGTCTGCTGCTGGCCCTTGTCGTCCAGCACCATCACCGTGCTGCGCTCGCCCTCGGACTTGACCGAGACGCGATAGCGCGCCGCGGTCTGGCCCTTGTCGCCGCCGAACAGCTTGCTGAAGAAGTTGGGCTCGTCCTTGCCGGCCTCGTTGGGATCGGCATAACGCAGGAAGAACAGGCCCTGCTTGCGGTCGCGGTCTTCCACCGTGAAACCATGGCGATCCAGCGACTGGCCGACGCGGCGCCAGGCGCGCTCGAAGCCTTCGTTGACCTGCAGGCTGGTGGGCACGTCCGCCAGCGCACGCGTGCCGGCATGTACGGCGGCCGTGGCTGGTCCCTTGGCGGGCGCGGCCGGCGCGGCGGCCAGCACGGCCTTGGCCTGCTCGTCCTTGGCGCCCAGCTTGAGCATCAGGCGCGAGAGCATTTCGGCTTCCAGCTGCGGGTCGGCGGGGCGCGGTTGCCAGGCCGTGTTGTCGCGCTGGTTGTTGGTGTAGACCTCGACCATGCCGCGGTGGCTGACATAGATCTCGGTGCCGCCATTGACGCGCTCCAGGCGGGTGCGGAACTTGTCGCGCTCGCCGGTGGAGTAGAGGCCGTCGAGCACCTTGCCGATGGTGCTGCGGATCAGATCCTGCGGCAGCTTGGCGCGGTTCTCGGCCCAGTTGGTTTCCATCACGCCCACTTCGGTCTGTTCGCTGGCGAGCTCGAAACCGCGCTCGAGCCAGAAGCCGCGCACCTGCGGCCAGAGCTGTTCGGGCGTCAGCGAACTGCGCAGCCAGCGCTGCTCACCCGAGCGCTCGATGCGCAGATCGCCCACCTGGTCCAGCGCCACCTTGCTCATGCTGCCAGCGCTGGGCTTGGCGGTGGTGGAGGCCTGCTGCATGGCGGAGGCGCTCACCACGCCGCCCTGCACCTGGGCGCGGCCATCGCGCGCCAGCTGGGTCAGATCGGGCGGCACATCAAGGCCGGTGGTCTGGCGTGCACCGCTGCGGTAGTCGACCTTGTCGGAGGAGAACATGTTCTCGATCGAGCTGCAGGCCGTGAGCGAGGTGCCGACGAGCAGCAGGCAAGCCAAGCGGACCGCGGTCGGTGCGGCAGTTGCTTTGAAAGTTGGGGTCACGCTGGACATCTCCGAAGGTCAGGCATGCGCCCATGCGCATGCTGTCAGGGTCGCAATGATAGGGGCTGTGGCTTAGAGCAGGCCTGCGTCGCGCAGGGCCTGGCTCACCAGTTCCTGGCCGCCGGCGGTGAGCGGCGTGATCGGCAGGCGCATATGCGCCTGGATTCGGCCGAGCTTCTCCAGCGCCCATTTGGTCGGGGCCGGGCTGGGCTCGCAGAACAGCTGCTTGTGCAGGCTCAGGAGCTGGAAGTGGATGCGCTTGGCCTCGGCCACGTTGCCGGCCAGCGCGGCCTTGCAGAGTTCGTGCATGGCGCGCGGCGCCACATTGGCGGTGACGCTCACATTGCCATGGCCGCCCAGCAGCATCAGTGCGATGGCGGTGCCGTCGTCGCCCGAGTAGATCGAAAAGCCTTTGGGGGCATGCTTGATCAGGTAGGCGGCGCGCTCGATATTGCCGGTGGCCTCCTTGACGCCGAACACGCCCGGCAGGGCGGCGCAGCGCAGGGCGGTGTCGGGCAGCATATCGGCCACGGTGCGGCCGGGCACGTTGTAGAGCATCATCGGGATGTCCACGGCCTCGGCGATCGCCTTGTAGTGCTGGTAGATGCCTTCCTGCGAGGGCTTGTTGTAGTAGGGCACCACCGACAGCGTGCAGTCCGCACCCACCTGCTTGGCGTAGCGGCTCAGCTCGACGGCCTCCGCGGTGGAGTTGGCCCCGGTGCCGGCCATGATGGGCACCCGGCCGGCCGCATGTTCGACCGCCGCGCGAATGATCTCGCGGTTCTCTTCCATGCTCACGGTGGGCGATTCGCCGGTCGTGCCGACCACGCCGATGACGTCCGTGCCTTCGGCGATATGCCAATCAATCAAACGGCGCAGCGCGGCGTAATCGACGCTGCCATCTTCCTGCATCGGCGTCACCAGGGCGACGATGCTGCCTGCTATCGGTTTCATCAGGATTCCTCGTAATCGGCGGATTCTACTCAGCGCCGCAGCCGCTCAGCCAAAGGGAAGCTGATGACGGGGGTAGACCCCAGGCTGTGCCGCGGCGCGAACCGCAGCAACGCGCTGCACATAGCGCGGGTTGACGCCCGCGTCGTCGAGGAAGCCGTCCTCGTAGCCCAGCACGCGCAATCCGGCGCAGGCCTGCAGCAGCTCGCCGGGCTGGAGCAGGAAGTCGGCACGCGCCGGCCGGCCCACGCTCTGCTGGCCATCGGCGAAGGTCTCGTAGATCAGCCAGCCGCCGGGCGCCACCGCGCTAACGATCCGCGGCAGCAGCGGCCGCCACAGGTAGTTGCTCACCAGCACCAGCTCGAACTGGCGTTCGCCCAGCGGCCAGGGGCCGGCTTCGAGGTCGGCAACGATCAGTTCGCCAAGCCCCTGCAGGCCGGCCAGGGCCGCGGCGTCGCGGTCCACGCCGGTGACGCGCAGGCCCTGCTGGGCCAGATAGCGCAGATGGCGGCCGCTGCCGCAGGCCAGGTCCAGCGCGCTGGCACCGGCGCATAGCGCCTGCGGCCAGCGCGTCAGCCAGGAGGAGGGGCTTGCGCTCATAACCATCAGAAGCAGGCCCAGACCTGCTCGGCCAGCTGCTGCATCAGGCTGGGCTGCGCATAGGCGAGGAACACCAGGGCCAGCGCGGCCAGGGCCGCCAGCACGGAAGATATCCGCCAGAGCCAGCCGCGGAGTCTCATGCGCGCGCCAGCGTGGGTCGCACGATGGCGCCCTCGCGCACCGGCAGGTTCACCAGCGCGGCCAGCACGCCCAGGGCCACGGCCAGCCACCACACCACGTCGTAGCTGCCGTTCAGGTCATAGAGCTTGCCGCCCAGCCAGACCCCCAGGAAGCTGCCGATCTGGTGGCTGAAGAACACGAAGCCGCTCAGCATCGACATGTGCTGGATGCCGAAGATCTGCGCCAGCACCGCATTGGTGGGCGGCACGGTGGACAGCCACAGCACCCCCATCACCGCGCTGAACAGGTAGACGCCCATCGGCGTGATCGGTACCGACAGAAAGATCACGATCGCGATGGACCGCAGCGCGTAGATGGCCGAGAGTAGATAGCGCTTGGGAAAGCGCTGGCCCAGGCTGCCGGCGGCATAGGTGCCGAACACATTGAACAGGCCGATCAGGGCCAGCGCATAGGTGGCCACCTCGGGGCTGAGGCCCTGGTCCTTCAGATAGCTGGGCATGTGCACGCCGATGAACACGACCTGGAAGCCGCAGACGAAATAGCCCGCCATCAAGAGCTGGAAGCTGCGGTAGCCAAAGGCCTCGCGCAGCGCCTGCATGATGCTTTGCTGGTGGGCATGGGCCACCGGCGCCGTCTTGGGCTCGCGCAGGCCCAGCGCCAGCGGCGCGATCACACAGGCGGCCAGCGCCAGGATGTAGAGCGCGTTCTGCCAGCCGGTATGGCCGATCAGCCAGTTCTCCACCGGCACCATCAGGAACTGGCCGAAGGAGCCGGCCGCGGCCGCCACGCCCATCGCCCAGGAGCGCTTGTCGGCCGCGACATTGCGGCCGATCACGCCATAGATCACCGCATAGGTGGTGCCCGATTGCGCCAGGCCGATCAGCACGCCGGCGCTGCCGGTGAAGGCCAGGCCCGAGGTGGAGAGCGCCATCAGCACCAGGCCCAGGGCATAGAGCAGGCCGCCCGCCACCAGCACGCGGAAGGGGCCGAAGCGGTCGGCCAGCATGCCGGTGAAGGGGCCGGCGGCACCCCAGGCGATGTTCTGGATCGCCAGCGCGAAGGCGAAGGTCTCGCGCGTCCAGCCACGCTCCAGCGTGATGGGCTGCAGCCAGAGGCCGAAGCCATGGCGTATGCCCATCGAGATGGTGACGATCATGGCGCCGCACAGCAGCACCTGCTGCAGCGACAGGGTGGGGCGTTGGGAGAGGGCGGTATGGGCAGTCATCGGCGCAATGTAGCGAGTTCAGCGTTTGCGCGCTGACGCGGCCTTGACAGCCGGCCTGCCCGTGGGCTTGCTGGCGGGCTTGCCGCTGGCCTTGCCCTTCTTCCCACTCTTGACAGGGCTTTTCTTGCTCGCTGCGGTGTCGGCCGTGCCGCCTGCTGTGCTCGCCACATCGTCCATCAGGGTCAGGATGCGGCCCTGCTTGACGCGCAGCAGCGGCTGCTCCACGGCGGCCGGGTCCTGCAGCGGATGGCCCGCCAGCACCAGGAAACTGGCGTCGCAGCCGGGCTCGAAGCAGCCCAGGCGGCGCTTGGGAAAGATCGCCCTGGGCGTGTCCTGGGTGGCGATGCGCAGCAGTTCGGCGGGGCTCAGCACGCCCAGGGCGGCCAGGCTGCGGAACTCCGCCAGGGCCGTGCCGGTGAACACATCCGAGCCCAGCAACAGGGGTACGCCGGCGCCCCGGAGCATTTGCAGATTGCGTTTTTGCACTTCGCGAATGCGCGCCTGCAAATCGGCATCGGCCTTGAAGAGGCCGGTGGCGGCGGTGGTGGTGATCACCGCGATCTTGCGCTGCGCCGCCAGCTCGATGCTGGCCGGGCTCAGCAAATAGCTTTCGGGCGCATCGCCGTGATGCGGGAAATAGCCGGGCAGGTGGGCGATCTGGTCGACACCGGCGCGCACCGCGGCCTCGAAATCGGCGGCACTGTCGACATGGGCGGCCACGCGCTGGCCCGAAGCGTGCGCCATGCGCACGATCTCGGCCGCCACCTCGGCCCGCAGGCCCAGCTTGCCCATCAGCTCGGGGCGACCGCGCAGGTCTTCGCGCTCGTGGTAGCTGAGCACCAGCTTGATCAGCTCACTCTTGCGCGCCTGCACCAGCGGCCATTTCTCGCGCACCTGGGCCGGGCTGTCCATCACCAGCACCGCCTTGTCGGCCACATCGGCCAGGGTCACTGCGGGCTGGCCCTCGCTGGCGGGGCGCAGCAGCATCTCCAGCGGGTGGCCGTCGGAGGAGGTGATGCAGGCGGTGACGAAGGCCACGTCGGGCGCATCGGCGCCGCCGGCCAGCTTGCGCACCGGCGCCACGCCGGCCGGGTCGCCGCACAGCATGGCGGCGTAGAACACGCCGTCCTGCAGATAGCTGCGCGCAAACTGGCCGTAGCCCCATTCGTTCTGCAGATTGTGGTTGTGCGCCTCGCCCAGCGGGGAGATCAGATACTGGCCCTTGAGTTCCATGCGGCGGTTCACGCGCTTGGGCTTCGCGGCCACGAAGCGGCCGTCTTCCACATAGAGGCTGCCGCGGCGGAACTCGCTGCCGTCGAACCACTGGGCGTTGCGCAGCTCCATGCTCATGGCCGGGCTGGCCTTGAAGGGCGGCGGGCTGGTTTGCGCCAGGGCATTGCCGAGGCCCAGGGCGCACAGCGCGAGAAATAGAAGACGCATCGTGTTGGCGCAGCAGAAATCAGGCGCGCATGCTACGCCCCTTTCGGCCCGCCGGAAGCGTGCCGCGCCCTCCCTACAATCCGCGCCATGGCAACGAAACCTTCCGCATCACCCACGCCGTCCAGCTATGGCGAAGCCTCGATCCGCGTGCTCAAGGGCCTGGAGCCCGTCAAGCAGCGGCCGGGCATGTACACCCGCACCGACAATCCCCTGCACACCATCCAGGAGGTGATCGACAACGCCGCCGACGAGGCCCTGGCCGGCTTTGGCAAGCGCATCGACGTGGTCCAGCATCTCGACGGCTCGATCTCGGTGGCCGACGACGGCCGTGGCATTCCCTTCGGCCTGCACCCCGAGGAGGGCGTGCCGGTGGTGGAAATCGTCTTCACCCGCCTGCATGCCGGCGGCAAGTTCGACAAGGGTTCGGGTGGTGCCTACAGCTTCTCGGGTGGCCTGCATGGCGTGGGCGTGAGCGTCACCAACGCGCTGGCCAAGCGCCTGGAGGTGCAGGTCTGGCGCGACAAGCAGGTGGCCAGCCTGGCCTTCGAGGCCGGCGATGTGGTGGAGCCGGTGAGCACCCGCCCCTGCGCCAGCGGCGACCGCAAGCAGGGCACGACGGTGCGCGTCTGGCCCGATGCCAAGTATTTCGAGAGCGCCGAGCTGCCCCGTGGCGAGCTGGTGCATCTGCTGCGCTCCAAGGCGGTGCTGATGCCCGGCGTGATCGTGACGCTGAAAAACGAGAAGAGCGGCGAGTTGCAGACCTGGTCCTACAAGGGCGGGTTGCGCGACTACCTAATGCAGACGCTCAATGCCGACCCGCTGATCCCGCTGTTCGAGGGCGAGCAGTACGCCACCTCGGCCGAAAGCGAGAACTTCGCCGAGGGCGAGGGCGCCGGCTGGTGCGTGGCCTTCACCGAAGACGGCGCGCCGATGCGCGAGAGCTATGTGAACCTGATCCCCACGGTGGCGGGCGGCACGCACGAGTCGGGCCTGAAGGACGGTCTGTTCGGCGCCATCAAGGGCTTCATCGAGATGCACAGCCTGCTGCCCAAGGGCGTCAAGCTGATGCCCGACGATGTGTTCTCGCGCGCCTCCTTCGTGCTCTCGGCCAAGGTGCTGGACCCGCAGTTCCAGGGCCAGACCAAGGAGCGCCTGAACTCGCGCGACGCGCTGCGCCTGGTCTCCACCTATGTGAAGCCCGGCCTGGAGCTGTGGCTCAACCAGCATGTGGAGCATGGCAAGAAGCTGGCCGAGCTGGTGATCAAGCAGGCGCAGACGCGCCAACGCGCCAGCCAGAAGGTGGAAAAGCGCAAGGGCTCGGGCGTGGCCGTGCTGCCCGGCAAGCTCACCGACTGCGAGAGCCGCGATGTGCTGCACAACGAGGTCTTCCTGGTGGAGGGCGACTCGGCCGGCGGCTCGGCCAAGATGGGGCGCAACAAGGAGACCCAGGCGATCCTGCCGCTGCGTGGCAAGGTGCTGAATTCCTGGGAGGTGGAGCGCGACCGCCTGTTCGCCAACAACGAGATCCATGACATCTCGGTGGCGATCGGCGTGGACCCGCATGGCAAGAACGACAGCCCCGACCTCAGCGGCCTGCGCTACGGCAAGATCTGCATCCTGTCGGACGCGGACGTGGACGGCTCGCACATCCAGGTGCTGCTGCTGACCCTGTTCCTGCGCCATTTCCCCAAGCTGATCGAGTCGGGCAACGTCTATGTGGCGCGGCCGCCGCTGTTCCGCGTCGATGCACCGGCGCGCGGCAAGAAGCCGGCCGCCAAGATCTACGCCTTGGACGAGGGCGAACTCACCGCCACGCTGGACAAGCTGCGCAAGGAGGGCGCGCGCGAGAACAGCTGGACCATCAGCCGCTTCAAGGGCCTGGGCGAGATGAGCGCCGAGCAGCTCTGGGACACCACGCTGAACCCCGAGACGCGCCGCCTGATGCCCATCGCCTATGGCGATTTCGATCTGCTGCAGACCGAGGAATCCTTCAACAAGCTGATGGGCAAGGGCGAGGCCGCCTCGCGCCGTGAGCTGATGGAGTTGCACGGCGACAGCGTTGAAGTGGACGTCTGATGGACACCGTCTACAACCAGCACCACGGCCTGCACGCCGCCACGCACGAGTTCTTCCGCGGCCGCCTGGTGCCCGCCTTCGAGGTGCCGGCGCGTGCCGACTATGTGTTGGCCGCCGTGCAGGCCAGCGGCTTAGGCGCGGTGCGAGAGCCGGTGGACCATGGCCTGGGCCCGCTGGAGGCGGTGCACAGCCCGGCCTACCTGCGTTTTGTGCGCGGCGCCTGGGCCGAGTGGCAGCAACTGGGCGGGGAGGGCGATGCCTTCCCGGCCGTCTGGCCCGTCCGCAGCCTGCGCAGCGATGTGGTGCCCGCCAGCTTTGCCGCCCGCATGGGCCTGTATTCGATGGACAGCGGCACGCCGCTGACCGCGGGGGCCTGGGAGGCCGCCTACTGGGGCGCGCAGACCACGCTCACCGCGCTGGACCTGGTGCTGGCCGGGGCGCGCAGCGCCTACGCGCTGACGCGCCCGCCCGGCCACCATGCCGGCGCCGATTTCTTTGGCGGCTACTGCTTCGTCAACAACGCGGCGGTGGCGGCGCAGGCGGCGCGCGCTGCCGGCAAGCAGCGCGTCGCCATCCTGGACGTGGACTACCACCATGGCAATGGCACGCAGGCGATCTTCTATGCGCGCGGCGATGTCTACTACGCCAGCATCCATGGCGATCCGCAGACCGAATACCCCTTCTTTCTCGGCCATGCCGACGAGACCGGCGCTGGCGCGGGCCTGGGCTGCAATGCCAACTACCCGCTGCCGGCCGGTGCCAGCAACGAGCAATGGTTCGAAGCCTTCGAGCGCGCCCTGGTGGCGCTGAATGCCTATGCGCCCGAGCTGCTGATCGTCTCGCTGGGCGTGGACACCTATGCGGGTGACCCGATCTCGCATTTCAAGCTCGATCAGCCCGAGTTCCGCCGCATCGGCCAGGCCCTGCGCAGCCTGCAACTGCCCACCCTGTTCCTGCAGGAGGGCGGCTATGCCACCGCGGCGATCGGCCACAACGTGGTGGCGGTGCTGCGCGGCTTCGAGGAACAAGGGGCGTCGGCATGAGCGAAAAAGAAGAAGTCGCCAAGCCGCGCGTGCATCTGCGCCCCAGCATGCTGTCCGATCTGGACTTCGTGGTCTCGGTCGAGCAGGACGGCAGCAACCGCCCCTTCATCACGCCCTGGGAGCGCACCCAGCACGAGGGCGCGATCCGCTTTCCTGACTGCCGCCACTTCATCGTCGAGCTCGGCGATGCGGGCGAGCGCGTCGGCTTCGTGATCCTGCAGGGCTGCCGCAATCCGCACGGCTCGGTGGAACTCAAGCGCATCGTCTTGCAATCCAAGGGCCGCGGGCTGGGGCGCGCCTGCGTGCGCTTGCTCAAGAAGCTGGCCTTCACGCAGCTGCATGCGCACCGCTTCTGGCTGGATGTGAAGGCGCTCAATACGCGCGCCTTGCAGCTCTATGCCAGCGAGGGTTTCGTGGAGGAAGGGCGCTTGCGCGAAAGCGTGCGTGTCAGCATCGAGGGCGCGGACGGCTACGACAGCCTGATCGTGATGTCCATGCTGGACCGCGAATACCAGGCCCGCCTGGCGCTGGGCGAAGAGGGCTCGTGAGCCACCCGATGAAGATCCATGACGCCGCGGCCCTGTGCCGAGGCGTCGAGCAGTAGACGACAAGACAGATGAACCAGAACGCATTCGATTTTGAAGATCCCAAGCCCGCTGCACCCCGCGATGGCGGTGGCGCGGACGGTGGCGACGCGCTGAGCCTGGCCCATTACGCCGAGCGCGCCTATCTGGAGTACGCGCTCTCGGTGGTGAAGGGCCGTGCCCTGCCGGATGTCTGCGACGGGCAGAAGCCGGTGCAGCGCCGCATCCTCTACTCGATGGAGCGCATGGGCCTGGCCTTCACTACCGCGGCCGGCCCCAAGGCGGTGAAGAGCGCGCGCGTGGTGGGCGATGTGCTGGGCCGCTTCCACCCGCACGGCGACCAGGCCGCCTACGACGCCCTGGTGCGCATGGCGCAGGACTTTAGCCAGCGCTATCCGCTCATCGACGGCCAGGGCAATTTCGGCAGCCGCGATGGCGACGGTGCCGCGGCGATGCGTTACACGGAAGCGCGGCTAGCCCCCATCACCCGCTTGCTGCTGGACGAGATCGACGAGGGCACGGTGGACTTCGTGCCCAATTACGACGGCTCGACGCAGGAGCCCAAGCAGTTGCCGGCGCGCCTGCCCTTCGTGCTGCTGAACGGCGCCAGCGGCATCGCCGTGGGCCTGGCCACCGAGGTGCCCAGCCACAATCTGCGCGAGGTGGCCGGCGCCGCGGTGGCGCTCTTGAAGAACGAGAAGCTCAGCGACGCGGAGCTGTTCACCCACATCCCCGGCCCCGACTATCCCGGCGGCGGCCAGCTCATCAGCCCGGCCGAGGACATCCAGGCCGCCTACCGCAGTGGCCGTGGCAGCCTGAAGCTGCGCGCGCGCTGGAAGATCGAGGACCTGGCGCGCGGCCAGTGGCAGCTGGTGGTGACCGAGCTGCCGCATGGCACCAGCGCGCAGAAGGTGCTGGAAGAGATCGAGGAGCTCTCCAACCCCAAGGTCAAGGCCGGCAAGAAGGCGCTCTCGCAGGAACAGCTGCAGCTCAAGGCCTCGCTCCTGGCGGTGCTGGACGGCGTGCGCGATGAATCGAGCAAGGACGCCGCGGTGCGCCTGGTGTTCGAGCCCAAGAGCCGCACGGTGGAGCAGCAGGAACTCATCACCACACTGCTGGCCCACACCAGCCTGGAGACCAGCGCGCCGATCAACCTGACCATGATCGGCGCCGACGGCCGGCCCACGCAGAAGAGCCTGCGCCAGATCCTGAGCGAATGGCTGGGCTACCGCATGGCCACGGTGCTGCGCCGCACCGAGCATCGCCTGGCCAAGGTGCTGGACCGCATCCATGTGCTGGAGGGCCGGCAGCTGGTGCTGCTGAACATCGACGAGGTGATACGCATCATCCGCAACGCGGACGAGCCCAAGGCGGCGCTGATAGAACGCTTCAATCTGAGCGACCGCCAGGCCGAGGACATCCTGGAAATCCGCCTGCGCCAGTTGGCGCGGCTGGAGGCCATCAAGATCGAGCAGGAGCTGAAGAGCCTGCGCGACGAGCAGGCCAAGCTGGAGGACATCCAGGGCAACCCCAGCGTGCTCAAGCGCACCGTGGTGAAGGAGATCGAGGGCGACGCCAAGACCTATGGCGACGAGCGCCGCACCCTGATCCAGGAAGAGAAGAAGGCGGTGGCCGAGGTCAAGATCGTCGACGAGCCCGTCACCGTGGTGGTGAGCATGAAGGGCTGGGTGCGCGCGCTCAAGGGCCATGAGGTGGATGCCGCCACGCTCAGCTTCAAGTCGGGCGACCAGCTCTACGGCGTGTTCCCCTGCCGCAGCGTCGATCCGCTGATCGTGTTCGGCAGCAGTGGCCGGGTCTACTCGGTGCCGGTGGCCCTGCTGCCCGGCGGGCGTGGCGATGGCCAGCCCATCACCACCCTGATCGAGCTGGAGTCGGGCACGCAGATCGCGCATTACTACGCCGCGGCGAGCAGCCAGCGCCTGGTGCTGGCCGGCACCGGCGGCTTCGGCCTGATCGCCCAGCTGGGCGATCTGGTGGGCCGCCAGAAGGCCGGCAAGACCTTCCTCAGCCTGGAGGGCGAGGAGAAGCCCTTGCCGCCCAGCCCCGTTCCGGCCGGTGAGGTCTTGGGCGTGCCCCCTGTTGTCAATTTGGCCTGCCTGTCCCTGCAGGGCCGGCTGCTGACCTACGCGCTGGACGAGCTCAAGCACCAGCCCAAGGGCGGGCGCGGCCTGACCCTGATGGACCTGGACCCCAAGGACGCGCTCATCAGCACCGCAGCCTTCACCAATAGCCTGCAGGTGCTGGGCTCGGGCCGCGGCGGCAAGCCCAAGGAAGAGCTGCTCAAGGGGGCAGGTCTTGCCAGCTACGCCGGCAAGCGCGCCCGCAAGGGCAAGCCCGTGGAGGGCTTGCAGAAGGTGCTGCGCGTGCTGGCCGCCTGATCAGGGCGCGGCAGCGCCGATATGGCGCTGCAGGAAGCGCTCCACCCGGCCCCAGAAATCCTTCTGGGTCTCGATGGCGCGCCAGCCATGGCCTTCCTGCGGGTAGAGCACCCACTCCACCTGCTGGTTGCCGGCGGCGGCCAGGGCGTCGCGCATCTTCACGCCATGCTCCATGGGCACGCGGCGGTCGGCCGCACCATAGGCCATCAGCAGCGGTTGCTTGAGCCTGGCGGCCTGCTTCAGCGGTGAGGTGGCGTCGAGGCGCTCGCCGTCCTTGAGCGGGTCGCCGATCGTCAGCGGCAGGTCGTAGCTGAGCCCCAGCGCGCCCTGGTCGCTGTTGAGCGAGCTGAACACCAGCTTCAGGTCCGACACGCCCACCCAGTTGATGCCGCAGCGGAACAGTTCCGGGTTCTTGATCAGGCCCATCATCGCGGCATAACCGCCATAGCTGGCACCGGCGATGCAGATGCGCTTGGGATCGGCCAGGCCCTTGGCGATGGCCCATTGCGTGGCGTCGGCCACGTCGTCCTGCATGGCCAGGCCCCATTGCTTCCAGCCGGCGCGCAGATGCCTGCTGCCATAGCCGGCGCTGCCGCGGAAATCGGGCTCGATCACCAGATAGCCACGCGAGGCCAGGAACTGCGCGGTGTCGCTCCACTCCCAATGGTTGCCGCGCACAAAGGGGCCGCCATGCACCAGCACCACGGTGGGCAGGGCCTGCTTGGCGGTGGACTTGGGCCGCGTCACCGTGATGGGCAGGCTGAGCCCGTCGCGCGCCGCGATGCGCAGCGGCTCGCGCGCCGCCATGGCTTCGGTCTTGATCCAGGGCCGCGCCAGCATCAGCGGCTTGAGCTGTTTGCTGTCGCGCTGGTAGAGGCTGAAGATGGTGGGCTGGCGGTCGGAGTTGGATTGCACCAGCACGATATTGCTGTGCAGGCAATCTCGGCAGTAGATGCGGTTGACGGTGGCACCGAGGGCCTTGTCGACCTCGGCCTGCAAGGCCTTCATGCCGGCGTCGAACCAGACGCTGTCGAGCGACTCGCCCTCGTAATGCACACCCAGCAGCGCGCCCGTCTGCGGATCGAAGACCAGCTCGCCGCTGAAGTCATAGCCCTTGATGTTCAGCAGCACCTGGGGTGGCGTGGCGGCCTGCTTGGGATCGAAACGCAACAGCACCTTGTTGTCGCCCCGACCGTCGGGGGCCGGCCCGATCAGGAACAGATCGCCCTTGGGCCCGACGTCGAACCAGAAGGCGTCCTTGGCGTCGAAGCGGTTGCCGCTGCGCCACGGGGTCCAGGTCTTGCCATCGGCGCCGGCCAGATGCATGGTGTATTGGTCTTTCGCGATCGCGGTGGCCGCCACGGCGCGGCCCTGGCCATCCAGCAGCCAGTCGTAGACGTTGTCGGGGGCCTGGTCCAGGATCTGGCGCTTGCGGCCGTTGCGCGTGTCCAGCCTGGCCACGCTGGCGGAGCGGAATTCGCCCAGGCCGTCGAAGCTGTGGTGCTCGATGATGACGTCGTCGCTGCCGTCATCCAGCACGCGCAGCAGCTGCCAGTTCCAGGGCAGCAATTCCTCGCGGCGCTCCTTGATGAGCGAGTTCTTCAGCTCGGCGATGCCCTCCATATTCACCTTGGGTACGGAGGAACTGGCGTTGATCAGCTGCTTGAACTGCCCGCCATCGACGTCGACGGCCCACAAGCCATGGGCGATCGGCTTGTCAGTGGCCTCCTGCAGCTGCGCCACGTCGAACACCAGGCGCTGCTTGTTGACCCATTGCACGCGATGGATGTCGCTGTCGTCCATGCCCACCAGCACGCGCGAGTTGCCCAGGTTCTGCAGGTCGATCACGGTGAGCTGGGTGCGCCGGCCGGCGGGCGAGGCCACCACGGCCAGATAGCGGCCATCGGGCGAAAGCTGCGCCCGGCCGTACTGCGGCAGGCGAAAGAAATCCTCGGCGGGAATGCTCGCGCCGGGTGGGCGAGCGTCCTGTGCCTGAGCCGCCGGGCTCAGCAGCGCCGTGAGGGCGCACAGGGTTGCGAGACAGCGTGCGCGCAGGGCATGGCCTGGCAGTTTCATGAGACATCCTCCCTTTATGTTTGGGCGGGATTCTCGCGGCTTCGGCCCGCCCTCCTATTGGGGCTTGCCCTTCGGCGGCCTGGGAGGCCTTGGCAAGGGGTGGGCACGCGATTGGTGCATGCCCTTACAGGTGTTGACAATAAAGCTAGGGGATCCCCCCAAGGGTAGGGAGACGAACGTGATCAATTTGGCGTTGATGCAACGCACAATCCGTTCGCAGTATCTGGTTGTCTGTCTACCACCCCCGGGAGTCATAGATGAAATTGAAACCCCTCGTTGCCGCGGCGGCGCTGGCCCTGAGTTCCGTCAGCTCCTTTGCTGTCGGTTCGCTGGACCCGATATCGCCCAGCGCGTCCTTTTCCAACACGGTGACCGGCTCGTTCAGCGACACCTGGACCTTCAATCTGGGCACCGCCTCCATCGTCGCTGCCTCGATCACCAACGTTGCCATCACCTTTGCCGGCTCGACCTTTGGCGAGATCACCAATTTCTCGGCGTTGCTGAATGGCGTGCCCCTGCTGCTGGGCGGCAGCTCGCAGTCGAACAACGGCGTCACCGTGGCCACGCAGATCCTGGCGGGTAGCACCACGCTGCCGGCCGGCTTCTATCAGCTGAAGGTGTCCGGTACCGCGGTGGGTGCAACGGCCTCCTATGGTGGCAATATCGTCGCCACCCCGGTGCCCGAGCCCGAAACCTATGCCATGCTGCTGGCCGGACTGGGCGTGGTGGGCTTTTTGGCTCGCCGCCGCCAAAACGTCTGAAAAGCGCCTGATCCAGTCTTTGCGCTGAACCAGCAAGCGAGCCTCGGCTCGCTTTTCTTTTGCCCTACCAGCGGCTGAAGGGGTGGGCGGCCAGGGCCGAGTTGAAGTAGCGCGGATCGTCGGTGACCTCGGCACCCACCCAGGGAGGGCATTCGAAGCCCTGGTCGGCATGCAGCAGCTCGAGCTCGGCAACGACGAGGCCGGCGTTCTCGCCCAGGAACTCGTCCACCTCCCATTGCATGCCGGCATAGGGAATCACGCGGCGCAGCTTCTCGACGCGCGGGCCCTCGCAAAGGCTTAGCAGCGCCACTGCATCGTCCACCGGGATCGGGTACTCGAACTCGGCGCGGCTGGCGCCCACGCTCTGGCCCTTGATGGTCAGGAAGGCTGCATCGCCGGCGATGCGCACGCGTACCGTGCGCGCCGGGTCGCGGCTCAGATAGCCCTGGCTCAGCAGCTGCGCCGGCCAGGCCTTCCAGTCCTCGCCGCGCACCAGGAATTTGCGCTCGATCTCGATGCCCATGACGTTCAGGGCCGGGCCATGGCCTTGGCGCATTCATGCACCAGGGCCGAGCCCTTGTAGATCAGGCCGGTATAGAGCTGCACCAGGTTGGCGCCGGCCTGCAGCTTGGCGCGCGCATCCGCGCCGCTCAGCACCCCGCCCACGCCGATGATGGGGTAGTGGCTGCCCAGCGCGGCGCGCAGCAGCCTGATCACCTTGTTGCTGGCCTCGAACACCGGCTTGCCCGAGAGACCGCCGGTTTCTTCCGCATGCGGCAGGCCCTGCACGGCCTCGCGGGAGATGGTGGTGTTGGTGGCGATCACGCCGTCGATGCCGTTGTTCTGCAGGGTCTGGGCGATCACCGCCACCTGGGCCTCGTCCAGATCGGGCGCAATCTTCACGAACATCGGCACCACGCGGCCCGAGCTCGCCTGCAATTGCAGCTTGCGCGCCTGCAGGGCGCCCAGCAAGGCGTCCAGCGCCGCGTCGCCCTGCAGCGCACGCAGATTCTTGGTGTTGGGGCTGGAGATGTTGATGGTGATGTAGTCGGCATGCGGGAACACCCCGTCCAGGCCGATCAGGTAATCGTCCACCGCCTGCTCGATCGGCGTGGCGGCGTTCTTGCCGATGTTCAGGCCCACCAGGCCGCCGGCGGCGCGGAAGCTGTGGGCGCGCTGCACATTCGCCAGAAAACTGGCCAGGCCCTCGTTGTTGAAACCCAGGCGGTTGATCAGGGCCTGGGCCTCGGGCAGGCGGAAGATGCGCGGCTTGTCGTTGCCGGGCTGGCCCTTGGGCGTGACGGTGCCCACCTCGATGAAACCGAAGCCCATCGCCCCCAGACCGTCGATGCAGCGACCGTTCTTGTCCAGGCCGGCGGCCAGGCCGATGCGGTTGGGGAACTTGAGCCCCGCCAGCTCGACCGGGTCGGCCACGCGCGGCTGGGACCACAGCGTGGCGGCCGCGGTGTTCTGCAGCCTGGCGATGCTGTCGAGGGTCAGTTCATGCGCCCGCTCGGGGTCCAGCTTGAACAGGAAGGGGCGGGCAAGGGCGTAAGGCAGCAGCGACATAGGGCAGGGATTGTCGCATCGCTGGCGATAATGCCGGATCTGCAGTTTACGGACGCGCCCGCCATGAAGCCCCTGGATGATCCCCGACATGACCGCGAAGTTGGTAGCCGTGACGCCACGCGCGACACCACCCGCACCGACGATACCCGCATCGGCGCGGTGCGGCCGCTGATCTCGCCGGCCCTGCTGCTCGACGAACTGCCGCTGCCCGACGCCTCGCTCAGCCTGGTGGAGCGTGCGCGCGTCGAGATCAGCGATGTACTGCACGGCCGCGACGACCGCCTGCTGGTGGTGGTCGGACCCTGTTCCATCCACGATCACGACCAGGCGATGGACTACGCGCGCCTGCTGAAGAATCTGCGCGACGAACTGAGCCAGGACCTGCTCGTCGTGATGCGCGTCTACTTCGAGAAGCCGCGCACCACGGTGGGCTGGAAGGGCTATATCAACGACCCGCGCCTGGACGGCAGCTTCCACATGAACGAGGGCCTGCGCTTGGCGCGCCAGCTGCTGCTGGACGTGACCGCCCTGGGCCTGCCGGCCGGCACCGAGTTCCTCGACCTGCTCTCGCCGCAATACATCTCCGACCTGATCGCCTGGGGCGCGATCGGCGCGCGCACCACCGAAAGCCAGAGCCATCGCCAGTTGGCCAGCGGCCTGTCCTGCCCGGTGGGCTTCAAGAACGGCACCGATGGCGGCATCAAGGTGGCTTCCGACGCGGTGCTGGCCGCCAGCGCCAGCCATGCTTTCATGGGCATGACCAAGATGGGCGCGGCCGCCATCTTCGAGACGCGCGGCAACGACGACTGCCACATCATCCTGCGCGGCGGCAAGGCACCCAACTACGACGCCGCCTCGGTGCAGCAGGCCTGCGACGCACTCAAGGCCGCGGGCCTGCGCGAGCAGGTGATGATCGACTTCTCGCATGCCAACTCCAGCAAGAAGTTCGAGCGCCAGATCGAGGTCGGCCACGACGTGGCCGGCCAGATCGGCGGCGGCGATGCACGCATCACCGGCGTGATGATCGAGTCGCACCTGCAGGCCGGCCGCCAGGATCTGGCCGAGGGCCAGACCAAGGCCGACCTCAAGCCGGGCGTGTCCATCACCGACGCCTGCCTGGGCTGGACCCAGACCGAACCCCTGCTGCGCGAACTCGCGGCCGCCGTGCGCCAGCGCCGCAACACCTGACCCCCTGACGAGCAAGAACCCATGTCACTGACCCAAGACGAACTCAAGACCCTGGTCGGCCAGGCCGCCCTTCAATACGTCACGCCCGGCACCATCGTCGGCGTGGGCACCGGCTCGACGGTGGACAAGTTCATCGATGCGCTGGCCGCCAGCGGCTTGGCAGTTGCCGGCGCCGTCTCCAGCTCGGTGCGTTCCACCGAGCGTATGAAGGCCCTGGGCATCCGCGTGCTGGAGGCCGGCGAGGTGACGAGCCTGCCGGTCTATATCGATGGTGCCGACGAGATCGATCACGCCGGCCATATGGTCAAGGGCGGCGGCGCGGCGCTGACGCGCGAGAAGATCGTGGCCGATCTGGCCGAGCGCTTTGTCTGCATCGCCGACGAATCCAAGCTGGTGCCGGTGCTGGGCGCCTTCCCGCTGCCGGTGGAGGTGATCCCGATGGCCGCCGCCCAGATCGCACGCCGCTTCGCCGCCCTGGGCGCCCAGGCCACGCTGCGCGCCGGCGTGGTGACCGACAACGGCTGCCAGATCCTCGATGTGCGCGGCCTGCAGATCACCGACCCCCAGGCCTTCGAAGCCGATGTGAACCAATGGCCCGGCGTGGTGACGGTGGGTGTGTTCGCGCGCAACCGCGCCAGCGTCTGCCTGCTGGGCACGGCCGCGGGCGTGAAGACGCTGGTCTTCTGAGCCTCGCAGCGTTGCGGCCATTAGAAAAGCGCCCCGCGGGGCGCTTTTTGTCGAGTGGGCCAGGCTTAGTTGACGCCCACCGCCGACCAGGCCGCCGCCACCGCGTTGGCGGTGGCGCTGCCGGCGCCGTAGAGGTCGTTGGCCGCCGCGATGGTGGCCGCACGCGCACCGGCGTAGTTGGTGTTGGAGGTCATCTTGGTGCTCAGCGCGCGGTACCAGATCTTGGCCGCGGCGTCGCGGCCGATGCCGCTCAGCACCGCATTGCCGGTGGCCACGCGGGTGTCGCCGGCCTGGCAGGTGGGGCTGGCGCCGTAGCTGCTGTTGGTGCCTTCGGCCAGGATGAAGTACAGGTGGTTGGCCACGCCCGAGCTGTAATGCACGTCCAGGCTGCCCACGCCGGAGTACCAGCAGTCGGCCGAGGCGCCATCGGCGCTGGGCTTGATCATGCTGCGCATCCAGGGCGACTTGATCATGATCTTCTCGCCGATCAGGTAGTCGCCCGCGTCATTGCTGTTGTTGGCGTAGAACTCGACCATGGTGCCGAAGATGTCGGAGGTGGCTTCGTTGAGGCCACCGGACTCGCCGGAGTAGGTCAGGTTGGCGGTACGGGCGGTGACGCCATGGGTCATTTCATGGCCGGCCACGTCCAGCGACACCAGCGGGCGCAGGCTCGTGCCATCGCCGTCGCCATAGGTCATGCAGAAGCAGGAGTCCGACCAGTAGGCGTTGTTGTAGCTGCGGCCGTAGTGCACCTGGTTGTAGGCGCCCTTGCCGTCGTTGCCGATGCCGTTGCGGCCATGCACGTTCAGGTAATAGTCCCAGGTCACGGCCGTGCCGTACTGGGCATCCACACCGGCCGATGCGGTGTCGCTGGTGGCGTTGTTGCCCCAGACGTTGTCGCTGTCGGTCATGATCGAGCCGCCGCGGGTCTTGCCGGCGAGGTTCTTCGTGTAGGTGCCGCCGCGGCTTGGGTCGCGCAATTCGTAGCCACCTGTAACGCTGTTGGTGGTGAGCGTCACATTGCCGCTGTACAGGCTCTTGCCGGTGCCGTTGGCGGCGGCGGTGTGCACGTCGTCCCAGGCGTCCAGCAGGGTGCCCAGCTGGGCGTCGACGATCACATGCTTCTCGCTGGGCGTGCCATCGGCGCCTTCGCTGAAGACGCGCACATCCCAGGCCAGGCGGGGCAGGTCACCGCGCGCGTAGACCAGCAGTTCGGGCGCCTGGCCCTGGTCGTCACCCTGGTAGCGCTGTGCCACCAGGCGCTTGGCCTGGCCCTGCGACACGCCGGGCTTGTCGTCCACCTTGGGCTCGCGTGCCAGCGTCAGCGAGATGTCTTCCAGCACGCCCTGACCGTTCGAGCGCACCACCAGGTCGCCGCCGACCACGCGCAGGCCCTTGAAGCGGCGGTTGAAGCGCACATGCTCGGTGCCGTTGGCATCGACGATCAGGTCCTGCAGCTCGTAGCTCTGGTCGGCGCCGTGGAAGCTGCGGCCGGCGAAGTCGGCGATATGGCCGCGGGCGCGGGCCTCGGCCTTGCCGGGGGCGGCAATGGCCAGCGAGGAAGCGAGGGCAAGACCGAGCGCCAGGGCGGCGGCAGCGGCGGGACGGACAGCAAACTTGGACCTGGATGTCATCAGAAGGGGCTCCGAACTTGTGGTTGTTGACGGCTGCCAAGCAGAACCTGATGGGTCCGGCGGCGAGCACGGCGGCACTGTGCGTTATGCGCGCCGGCCGCGCATCCCTGCTATCCCTCTTGGGAGCAGCACCGCTTGCCAAGCGGGGATGAATAAAGTAATGCGGGCATAACCAAAACTTATGTATCAGTTTGTGTCTTCCGGACCCGGGCAAACCGCGCCGGGTCGAGCGCATCCACCAGATCGGCTTCCAGCGGCAGCGGGGCCCCGGTCAGCTGGGCCGCGACGATGCGAGCGCACAGCTGGGCCCAGGCAATGCCGCGCGAGCCCAGCCCGGTGCAGAGCACCAGCCCGGGCAGGCGCGGCAGCAGGCGCAGCTGATCGCGGCGCCCCTGGTAGGCCGGGTCGGCCAGGCCGCCGACCAGGGGCAGGCGGTCGGGCGTGGTGAGGCGCCAGCCCACGCGGCCCTGCAGCGGCGCTTGCCAGGCCGCGGCCGGTAGAGGCAGGCCGCTGAGCTGCTCGTACTGCTGCAGATTGTGGGCGTGGTCGGCGGGGCGCAACTGGTCATCCTCGTCGCCGTCCTGGGCGGTGGCGCCGCACCACAGGCCGCCCAGGCCGTCGCCGATGGCATAGCCGCTGCCGGCCACCGGCAGCAGCGGCACGCGCAGGCCCGGCACGGCCGGCAGCATGCTGAGCTGGCCGCGCTGGGGCATCAGCGGCCAGGGTTGCTGCGCCGCCAGGCCGCGCAGCAGCGGCAGGCTGGCGTGGCCCAGCGCCAGCACCACCGCCTCGGCCTCGGCCAGGCACTGCCCCTGCGCGTCCATCGCCTGCCAGCCGGCCGCCGTGCGGTGCAGCGCCGCCACCTGCACGCCATAACGCACCGGCGTATCGGCCAGCCAGGCCCGCACCAGGGCAGCGGGCGGCGCGGCGCCGCCGCCCGGATAGAACCAGGCGGGCTGCGTCAGGGCCAGGCCGCTGCGCGCGGCGGCGTCGCTGGCGGACAGCGCCTGCACATAGTCGGCGGGCAGGGCCAGGCGCTCGATCTGGGCCTGCATCTCGGCCAGGCTGCGGCGCGTTTCCAGCCTCAGCAGGCCGCGATGCAGCCAGGGCAGTTGGCCGGCCAGCGCCGCGATGCCGCGCTCGGCCTGCAGGGCTGCGGCGCGGTTGAATCGGGCATGGGTGCCATCGTCGGGGTTGAGGGTGCCGTGGAACAGCCCGCCCGGATTGCCCGAGGCGCCCTGGGCGGGCCCGCCGCGCGCCTCCAGCACCGTCACCTGCAGGCCCTGCTCGCGCAGCACCGCGCTGCAGGCCGCTCCGGCCAGGCCCGCACCCAGCACCAGCACCTGCCGGGCCTGGCGCGCCAGCGGCAGGCGCGCGGCCGGGCGCTGCAGGGCATGGCGCGGCTGGTAGCGCGCCACCGTCATATGCCATTTGCTGCCCAGGCCGGGGCGCCTGCGCACCTCGAAACCGGCGGCGGCCAGGCCGTCGCGCACCGGCCGCGCCGCGCTCCAGGTCGCGGCGGTGGCCTCCGGGGCCGCCAGGCGACCCAGGCGCTTGAGCAGATAGGGATCCCATATCTCGGGGTTGAGCGCGGGCGCGAAGCCGTCCAGGTAGAAGGCGTCGACCTCGGCCACCAGTTCGGCCAGCCAGTCGCGCGCATCGCCCAGGGCTAGCAGCAGTTCGACGCGGCCGTTCTCAAAGCCCAGGCGATGCAGGTTGTGCGTCAGCGCCGGCCAGGCCTGCAGCAGTTGCGCCGCCAGCTCGGGCGCGGGCGAGCCGGCATGCGCGCGTGCCATGTCGGCGCGCGTGAGCGGGTGCTTTTCGATGCTGATGAACACCAGGCGCTCGGCGCGCTGCGGATCGGCCTGCCAGGCCGCCCAGCTGGCCAGGAAGTTGTTGCCCAGGCCGAAGCCGGTCTCCAGGATCACGAAGCGGCGCCGCCCGCGCCAGCGCTCGGGCAGGCCGTTGCCGCGCAGGAAGACGTGATCGGCCTGCGCAAAGGCGCCGCTGCGGGCATGGTAGACATCGCCATACGTGGCCGAGCTGGGCGCTTGCGGGTCCGAGAAATCGAGCTGGGCGGGATGGATGGGGTGGGACTTCATGCGTTCAGGGCAGGGCCAGCATGGCCAGAAAGGCCAGACTCAGGGACAGCAACAGCGCCGTCAGCACGCGGCGTGCAAACAGGGCGCCGCCGCTCAGCAGCGCGGTGAGGCTGCGCGTGATGCTGTTGCAGGCCAGTGCCAGCAGCACGCCGTGCATCAGCGCGTCCAGGCCGATCTTCGCGGAGGCCTGCAGAGCGGCCAGCGATGCCACCGGGGCATGGGCATCGGCCAGCGCGGCCAGGCCCACGGCGGTGTACAGGCCGCCGCTGCCGAAGCGTTGCAGCGCCCAGTTGACGGCCAGGCTGACGCCGCTGAGCAGGGCCGCGATCAGCAGCGCCTCGCGCACACGCAGCGGGCCGCGCGGCGCCTGTGCCAGCGGCGCCGGCACGCCATCGCGCGCTGCCGTGCCGTCAGCGGTCTGGGCCTGGCGCAGCAGCCGCCAGGCAATCAGGCCCGCGCTGGCGGCGCCCGTCAGGGCCAGCGGCCAGAAGCGCGCCGCCGCGGCCGGCGCCAGCGCCGCCAGCATCAGCAGGGACAGCAACCAGGTGGCGGCGGTGGACATGATGGCGCCCGCCGCGCAGGCCGCCTGCAGCGCCGGCTGGTCCGGGTGCTGGCGTGCGCGCGCGCCCAGGCTGGCGATGGTGGCGGTGCTGGAGACCAGCCCGCCCAGCAGGCCCGAGAGCGTCAGCCCGGCGCCGGGGCCGGCCAGGCGCAGCGCCACATGGCCCAGGGCCTGCAGCAGCAAGAGCAGGAGCATCAGCCCCATCAGCGCCGAGGCCTTCATGCCGCCCAGCCAGGGCAGGGGCTCCTTGGGCATCAGCGGCAGCACCACCAGGGCCAGCGCACCCAGCAGCAGGCCATCGTGCAGCTCGTCCTCGTGCAGCAGCTGGGTGGCAAAGCGGTGCAGGCGGCTGCGCGCGGCCAGCAGCGCGGTGGTGGTGATGGCGGCGGGCGCGCCCAGCAGCGGCGCCTCCACGCACAGCGCACCGATCAGGTAGGTGAGAAAGAGCGCCATCGCGGTGGTGAGCCCGGGATCGCTGCCGCGCCGGCGCGAGTAGGCCAGCGCGCCCAGCAGGGTCACCGCCAGCGCGCCCACCGCCACCAGGCCGGGTTGCTCCAGCCCGCGCGTGAGCGCGCCGCACAGCGCGGCCAGCGTGAAGGTGCGCAGGCCAGCGGGTTCGCGCGACGGCCCCTGGCCCTTGCTGCGCTCGCGCTCCAGGCCGATCAGGGTGCCGCTGCCCAGGGCCGCCAGCCAGCCCATTACCAGGCCGGCCTGTGCGCCAAGCAATTGCTGCAGCCAGTTCACAGCGGCACGGTCTCTCCATGCTGGGGCACGCGTACGCGCCAGCCCAGCTCGTCCTGGATGCGGCTGCGCAGCGCATCGCTGGCGGCCGGCTCGCCATGCACCACGAAGGTCTGCGCGGGTGGCTGCTCGAAGCTGCGCAACCAGGCCATCAGGCCGTCGGCATCGGCATGGCCGGAGAAACCCTCCAGATGGCTGACCTCGGCATTCACCGGCACGTACTCGCCATGCAGCTTGATCTCGCGCGCGCCCTCCACCATCTTGGCGCCGCGGCTGCCGCCGACCTGGAAGCCGGGGAACACGATGTGGTGGCGCGCCTGCGGCGCCATCGTCTTGAGGTAGTTGAGCACACGCCCGCCGGTGGCCATGCCGCTGGCCGAGATGATGACGGCGGGCTTGCGGCTGGCGGCCTGCTTGAGCGAGTCCGCCGGTTTGGTGACGAGCGTGACGCCATCGCGCAGCCCGGCCAGCTCGCGCGCGCTGACGCGCAGCAGGCGCTGGTGCTTGAGCATGATCTCGGTGGCCTCGATGGCCATCGGGCTGTCGAGGATGATGGGCACCTCGTAGTCCAGTTCGCCCGCCTGGCGCATGCGCTGCAGCACCAGCAGCAGCGCTTGGGCCCGCCCCACCGCGAAGCTGGGCAGCAGCACGCTGCCGCCGCGCTTGAGGGTGTTGCGCACGATCTGGGTGAGGCGCTGCTGCACGTCCTCGGCCGGATGCAGGCGGTTGCCGTAGGTGGACTCGATCAGCAGCACGTCGGCGCGCTGCAGATGCTGGGGCGCGGGCATCAGCAGATCGTTGTCGCGCCCGACGTCGCCCGAATAGACCAGGGTCTTGCCGCCCGAGGTCACGCTGATGGCGGAGGCGCCGAGCAGATGGCCCACCGGCGTGAAGCGGATCTCGGCCTTGCCGAGGCGCAGCCTGCCGTCGCGCGGCAGGCCGACGAAATGCGCCAGCGCCTTCTTGGTGTCGGCCAGGCTGTAGAGCGGCAGGGCCTTCTCGTGCCTGGAGGTGCCGTAGCGGTTCGCCCGCTTGGCGTCTTCCTCCTGCAGATGTGCGCTGTCCTTCAGCAGTACATCGCAGAGTTCGCGCGTGGCGCCGGTGGAGAAGATCTGGCCCTTGAAGCCCTGGCGCACCAGGGCCGGGATATAGCCGCTGTGGTCCAGATGCGCATGCGAGAGCAGCACCGCGTCGATGCTGTAGGGCGAGACGCCGAACGGCGCCCAGTTGCGCTCGCGCAGCACCTTGTAGCCCTGGAACAGGCCGCAGTCCAGCAGCAGGCGCTGGCCGTTCACGTCCAACAGATGGCGGGATCCGGTGACGGCGTCCGCGGCGCCGAGAAAGCTGATTTTCATGAGGCCCCCAGGGTTTGCAGTTCGGCCGATTCCAACACCTGGACGGCCGGCCCGCGCTGCGATAGCGCAAGCATCATCGCGCGTGCCACGCGCTGCGCCCGGACGGGGCGCCAGCGCGCCGGGATCAGACCGCTCAGCGGGCGCAGCAGGGCCAGAGTGCAGCGCTCGGCCAGGCGGCTGGGCTGGCCCAGCGCCGCGCGCTCGCCGTCCAGCAGCGAGGGCCGCGCAATCACCAGGCGCTCGAAGCCCAGGCCCCGCAGGCTCTCCTCCATCTCGCCCTTGACACGGTTGTAGAACACGGCCGAATGGCGGTCGGCGCCCAGCGCCGAGACCACCGCGCAACGCCTGACCCCGAGCACGCGCGCGGCGCGCGCGACGTTCAGCACGGCGTCGTGGTCGACGGCATGGAAGGCCTCGCGCGAACCCGCCTGGGCGATCGTGCTGCCCAGGCAGATGTAGAGCGCATGCGCCGGCGGCAGCGGCCCGCCGAGATCGGCGCGGCGCAGGTCCACGCGGTGCTGGCGCAGCCGCGGGCTGCTTTCCAGCTCGGCGATGGGCTTGCGCACCAGTGCATGCACCTGCAGCGGCGTGCGCAGCAACTCCTGCAGCAGCGCGCGCCCCACCAGGCCGCTGGCCCCCGCCACCCAGACCGATTGTGTGATGTGACTCATGCGCGCATCGTAGGTGCAAACAAAAAGGCCCGGCGCTTGCGCGTCGGGCCTGATGCCTGGCGGTGTTGCCGCTTCAGCGCTTGGGTTGCGTCAGGCGCGGGCCATTGTTGTGGCGCGGCGCGGCGCCATTGGGCTTGGGCGCGGCCGGGCGGGCCGGCTGCGCATGGCGGGGCTGGCCCTGCTGGGGCTTGGCGCCGCCGTGGCCGGCATGCGCCGCACCGGGGCCGGCCGGGCGCTTGGCGGCCGGCGCGCCATGGCGGGCACCGTCGCGTCCGCCGTCACGGCCAGCGCCATCGCGCGGGGCGCCACGGCCACCGCCACCACCACCGCGCGAGGGCGCACCGCGGCCACCGCCGCTGCGGCTGCCATTGCCGTTCAGCACCATGCGGCCCAGCACGATGGGCTCGGGGCGCTCGCTCGGATCGGGCGCGAAGCCGGGCACGATTTCCTTGGGGACCTCGCGCTTGATGAGCTTCTCGATCTCGCGCAGGAAGCCGTTCTCGTCCACGCACACCAGCGAGACCGCTTCTCCCACAGCGCCGGCGCGGCCGGTGCGGCCGATGCGGTGCACATAGTCCTCGGGGACGTTGGGCAGCTCGTAGTTCACCACGTGGGGCAGCTGGTCGATATCGATGCCGCGGGCCGCGATGTCGGTGGCCACCAGGCAGGTCAGATCGCCGCTCTTGAAGTCGGCCAGCGCCTTGGTGCGCGCACCCTGGCTCTTGTTGCCGTGGATGGCCATGGCGCTGATGCCCTGGTCATTCAGGTAGTCGGTGAGGCGGTTGGCACCATGCTTCATGCGCGTGAACACCAGCACCTGGTGCCAGTCGCCGCTCTTGATCAGGTGAACCAGCAGCTCCTTCTTGCGCTCGCGGCCCACCGGGTGGACCTTTTGCGCGATCGACTCGTTGGTCTGGTTGCGGCGCGCCACTTCGATCAGCGCGGGCTGGTTCAGCAGACGGTCGGCCAGGGCCTTGATCTCGTCGCTGAAGGTGGCCGAGAACAACAGGCTCTGCTTCTTGGCGGGCAGGAGCGCGAGCACCTTCTTGATGTCGTGCACGAAGCCCATGTCCAGCATGCGGTCGGCTTCGTCCAGCACCAGGATCTGCACCTGGCTCAGGTCCAGCGTGCCCTGCTGCGCGTGGTCCAGCAGGCGGCCGGGGGTGGCCACCAGGATGTCCACGCCATCGCGCAGGCGGTTGATCTGCGGCTGCATGCCCACGCCGCCGAACATCACCATGCTCTTGAGCGGCAGGTACTTGCCATAGGTCTTGACGCTTTCCTCCACCTGGGCCGCGAGTTCGCGGGTGGGGGTCAGCACGAGGGCACGGATGGCGGGCTTGCCGCGCTTGTTCAGCACCGGGCCGCCCGCCGCGAGGCGGTGCAGCATGGGCAGCGTGAAGCCGGCCGTCTTGCCCGTGCCGGTCTGTGCGCCAGCCAACAGGTCACCGCCTTGGAGAACGGCGGGGATCGCTTGGCTCTGGATGGGGGTGGGGGTGGTGTAGCCGGCGTCGGCGATGGCCTTGAGAAGGGGGGCGGCCAGGCCCAGAGAATCAAAACTCATTGAGTGCGATTTGCGCACGGTGCCCATGGTGCGCAGCCGCGCCACTGAGAATGGCGCCAGTCTTCGGGCTGCGCAAGGAGCGTGCTTGAGCTAAAAAAAGAAACGCCGCGCAAGACTGAGAAGCGCGGCGTTGGCTTGCATTATAGGGCCAGCGCCGTCTGCCCGCCCGGTGATAGTGCACCGTATCGCGGAGCGGCCGAGCGCGCCGCTTTCGTCAAGCCTCGTGGAGCTCCAACCACCCGATTCGAGGGGTGTGCATGCTGCGATCCGCGACAAACTCGCAGCCCCGATGCGACAAGCGGTGCAGGGCAGGGCCTTGCGAGCGGTGCGGCTGGCAGAATCGCCCGCAGCAGTCCCGTGTTGTTCGCATTCATGTCGCCCGGCCATCCGCGTTCTTGGTTCCCCGCTGTCAGTCGCTTCCGCGGCCTGCTGGTGCTGCGGCTGTGGCTGGCCCTCAGCCTGAGCCTGGGCATGGGCGCGACCCTGGCCCAGTCCGTGGCCATTGCCGAGACGCCCCTGAGCCCCGCTGCCATCGTGATGGGGATGCTGGGCTACACGAGCTGGCCCGGGCCGGCCCGAACCCTGAAGCTTTGCGTCAGCCGGGGCGCCCCCGATGCCGCGGCGCTGGCAGGCGCCATCGAACAGGCACGCGCGACACGGGCGCTGGAGCTGGCGATCATCGAGGTGGACCAGGTGCCGGCCAGCGCCTGTGACTTGGTCTACTTTGACGGCTGGGACGCCGAGCTGCAGCGCAAGGCCTTGCGTGCGCTGGCCGCGCGGCCGGTGCTGAGCATTGGCTGGGGCGCCGAGTTCTGCTCGGACGGCGGCTTGTTCTGCCTGGAGCGTGGCGAGGCGCAGACGCGCTTCGAGGTCAATTTGGATGCGGTGGCGCGCAGCGGCTTGCGCGTCAATGCGCTGGTGCTGCGCCTGGCCAAGCCGCGCAAGGTGGCGGGCTCATGATGACGCCGGTCAGCCTGTCCAGCCTGTTGCAGCGGGCGCAGCTGCGTGTCGCGCTGGTGGCTTTGCTGGCGGTGGGCGCGGTGCTGACGCTGGCCTCGGTGGCCTATCTGCGCAGCACCACGCTGCGCAATCTGGAACTGGTCGGCCGCTCTATTGCCTATTCCGCCGAGGCCGCCGTCGTGTTCCGGGATGCCGATGCCAGCCTTGAGTTGCTGCACCAGATCGTCGAGCGCGAGGGGCTGTCGGCCGCGCGCATCGTGCTGGGCGGGGGGCAGACACTGGCCACCTACCGGCGCGCGCGGCCGCCCGGCTGGCAGCTGCAGCTGTCGGAACGGCTGTTCGCCATCGGTGCGCGCAGCGTGATCGAGGTTGAGGGCAGGAGCCTGGCTCAGGTCGAGGTGGAGGGTGACGGCACGGTGTTCCTGAGTCTGCTGGGCTGGTGCATGGCGGGCGTGGCGCTGGGCATGTTGCTGACCGCACTGGGCATCAGGCTGGTGTCGCGGCGCCTCGAGCGCAGCATCGTGGCGCCACTGCGCGCGCTGTCGGCGCACACCCGCGCGGTGCGCGAACAGCGCGCCTATGCGCGCCGCCTGCCGCCCGCGGCGGTGAGCGAAATCGACGCCCTGAGTGCCGATTTCAATGCGCTGCTGGCCGAGGTGCAGGCGCATGAGGCCGAGTTGCTGCGGCATCAGGAGGCGCTGCGCACCGACAACGACAGCCTGTCCTTCCAGGCGCAACATGACGCGCTCACCGGCGCATGCAGCCGTGCCTATTTCGAGGAGTGCCTGACCGACGCGGTGACGCGGGCGGGGCAACGCGGCGGCCGCGTGGGCCTGCTGTTCATCGACGCGGACAAGTTCAAGCGCGTCAACGATGAGCATGGGCACGAAATTGGCGACCGCCTGCTGTGCGTGCTGGCCGAACGCCTGCGTGCGGGCGTGCGTGAAAGCGACCTGGTGGGGCGTCTGGGGGGCGATGAGTTCGTCGTGCTCATCGACCCGCTGCGTCATGCCGAGGATGCCCAGCGGGTCGCCGAGCAGGTGCAGCAATCGGTGCGGCAGGGACGCGTGCAACTGGCCAGCGGTGAGGAGCTGCGACCTGGCATCAGCGTGGGCGTGGCCATCTATCCCGATGACGGCGCCGACGCTGATGCACTGCTGCGCTGTGCCGATGTCGAGATGTATCGCCACAAGCTGCGCCAGCGTGGCAATGACCCGGCGCGGGTGTGATGCCGCCGGTAGACAGGAGTAGCAGTCGATGCGTTTTGCCTCTCAATCCCTCGCGGCCTTGGTGTTGACCAGCGCCGCCTTGCTGGGTGGATGCCAGCATGGCGCGAACCCTGGTGGATCGAATGCCTTTGTGGTGACGCCCTCGCAGCGTCAGGTTCTCAGCGCGCTGGGCTTCGTGGAAGCGGCCGAGGGCTGGGAACTCAATCTGGGCACGGGCCTGCTGTTCGACTTTGACTCGGACCAGCTCAGCGGGGCGCAGTTGCAGCGCTTGCGCCAGATCGCTCAGGGCCTCGCTGGCGTTGGCATCGACGGCCTGCGCGTCGAGGGCCACAGCGACAACGTCGGCAACGAGGAGTACAACCTGCGTCTGTCGGAGCGGCGTGCCGAGGCTGTCGGGCGCGCGCTGGCCGCGGCGGGCATGGCGCCGGCGCGCTTGCGAGTACGCGGCTTCGGCGCCCTGAAGCCGATTGCCGACAATGCCAGCGAGGCCGGCCGGACGCAGAACCGGCGCGTCACGCTGATCGCGCCGTCTGCCTGAACGCGCTGGCTATTTGCCCACATTCACCCAGGCCACCTCCAGCCAGTTGTCGCTGCGGTGTACCGCCGTGACGTTCTGGCGCACCGCCCAAGGGATCATCTGGCGGTGCAGGGGGATCACGTGGATGCCGTCCTTGAACTCCTTCAGCGCCGACTTCACCATGGCCTCGCGCTTGGCCGGGTCGGGCTCGATGCTGGAGGCGGCGGCGAGCTGGTCGAACTTGTCGTTCTTCCAGCCGCCGAAGTTGTTGTAGCCGACGCCGTTGTCGCCGCGGTTGCGCCACACCGGGTTCATGATGATCTCGGCGTCGGTGATGGAGCCGCCCCAGCCGTAGAGGTAGAGGCTGGTGTCCTGCTTCTCCAGCTTGGGGAAGGTGATGACGCGCGGCTGTGCGTTCACCTTGACCTTGACCTTGAGCTGCGCCCACATCGAGGCCAGCGCCAGGCAGATCTCCTCGTCGTTGACATAGCGGTTGTTGGGGCAGTCCATCGTGACCTCGAAGCCCTCGGGATAGCCGGCCTCGGCCATGAGCTTCTTGGCAGCGGCCATGTCGTGCGGCAGGCGCGCCTCGATGGCCGGATCCTCGTAGGAGCCCTTGGCCGAGGGAGTGAGGCCGCCGGTGGGGGCCGAGAGGCCGTTCATCAGCTTGGTCTTGATGGCCTCGATGTCGATGGCCTGGTAGAGCGCGCGGCGCACGCGCAGGTCCTTGAAGGGATTTTTGTCACCGGGCACATTGCCATAGAGCAGCTTGTCGCGCTGCTGGTCCATGCCGACGAAGATGAGGCGGTTCTCCAGCCCCTCCAGTACCTTCACGCCGGCGGTATTGCGCAGGCGCGGCACGTCGCGCGGGGCCGGGTCCAGCACCAGGTCGATCTCGCCCGACACCAGCGCCGCCAGGCGCGTGGCGTCGTTGCCGATGGGCGAATAGACGATCTCCTGCACATTGCCGTCGAACTTGCCCCACCAGGCCGGGTTGCGTTTGTAGGTGGTCTTGATGCCGGGGGCGCGGCTCGCCAGCACATAGGGGCCGGTGCCGTTGGCATTCAGCGAGGCATAGGTCTCTTCCTTGTCCTTGAAGTTCAGCGGCTTGACGACCTTGTGCGCCTCGCACCAGCTCTTGCTCATGATGAAGAGCGTGTTGATGTGCTGCAGAAAGATCGGGTTGACCTTGTCGAGCTGGAACTCCACCGTCAGCGGGTCGATCTTCTTGGGCGTGCCCACCGCATTGGCGTAGACGCGGATCTGCGAATTGATGTCCTTGGCGCGGTTGATGGAGAACACCACATCGTCGGCCGTGAAGGCCGAGCCGTCATGGAACTTCACGCCCGGACGCAGCTTGAAGCGCCAGACCAGCGGCCCGACCTGCTTCCATTCCAGCGCCAGACCCGGCCCCGGCTTGAGGCCGGCGTCGAGCTTGGTGAGGGTCTCGTAGACCTGGCCGTTCATCATGTTCGTCATGGACTCGTTCTGCGAATGCGGGTCCATGGTCTGCGGATCGCCCTGGCTGGCCCAGCGCAGGGTCTGGGCTTGCAGGCCCAGGGCCAGCGCGAGGCCGGCGGCGAGCAGGGTGAGCTTGAGGGTCTTGTGCATGGGCAGTGCTCCTGGCTGGGACAGTGCGCTTTGTACCTCAATCGAGGAGCGCCATGCGAAGCTGCGACAATAGCCGGTTTGGCGCTGGCGCAATCTGCCGCGGGCGCCGGCACCGCACCACCAGCACCTCCACACAGGACCCTTCATGGCCCAGTACGTCTTCTCAATGAACCGCGTCAACAAGACGGTTCCACCCAAACGGCACATCCTCAAGGACATCTCGCTGTCGTTCTTCCCCGGCGCCAAGATCGGCGTGCTGGGTCTGAACGGTTCGGGCAAGTCCACCATCCTGAAGATCATGGCCGGCGTGGACAAGGAGTTCGAGGGCGAGGCCGTGCCCATGCCGGGCATCAAGATCGGTTATCTGGAGCAGGAGCCCAAGCTCAATCCGGATCAGACCGTGCGCCAGGCGGTGGAAGAGGGCATTGGCGGCGTGCTGGCCGCCAAGAAGCGCCTCGACGAGGTCTATGCCGCCTATGCCGAGCCGGACGCCGATTTCGACGCCCTGGCCGCCGAGCAGGGTGAGCTGGAGGCCATCATCGCCGCCGCCGGCAGCGAGAACACCGATCTGCAGCTGGAGCTGGCCGCCGACGCCCTGAACCTGCCGCCCTGGGACGCGCAGATCGGCGTGCTCTCGGGTGGCGAGAAGCGCCGCGTGGCGCTGTGCCGCCTGCTGCTCTCCAAGCCCGACATGCTCTTGCTGGACGAACCCACCAACCACTTGGACGCCGAGTCCGTGGAGTGGCTGGAGCAGTTCCTGCAGCGCTTCCCCGGCACCGTGGTGGCCATCACCCACGATCGCTACTTCCTCGACAACGCTGCCGAGTGGATCCTGGAGCTGGACCGCGGCCGCGGCATCCCCTGGAAGGGCAACTACTCCGACTGGCTGGACCAGAAGGAAAGCCGCCTGGAGCAGGAGCAGAAGACCGAAGACGCGCGCATGAAGGCGATGAAGGAGGAGCTCAAGTGGGTGCGCTCCAACGCCAAGGGCCGCCAGGCCAAGAGCAAGGCGCGTCTGGCCCGCTTCGAGGAACTCAGCGACGTCGACTACCAGAAGCGCAACGAGACCAACGAAATCTTCATCCCCGTGGCCGAGCGCCTGGGCAATGAGGTGATCGAGTTCGAGAACGTCTCCAAGAGCTTCGGCGACCGCGTGCTGATCGACAACCTCAGCTTCAAGGTGCCGGCCGGCGCCATCGTCGGCATCATCGGCCCCAACGGCGCCGGCAAGTCGACGCTGTTCCGCATGATCCAGGGCGTGGAGCAGCCGGATTCGGGCACGGTGAAGATCGGCAAGACCGCCAAGCTGGCCTTTGTGGACCAGAGCCGCCAGAGCCTGGACGCCGACAAGACGGTGTGGGAAGACGTCTCGGGCGGCCTCGACAACATCGTGGTCGGCAAGTTCGTGATGCCCAGCCGCGCCTATATCGGCCGCTTCAACTTCAAGGGCAACGACCAGCAGAAGATGGTGGGTCAGCTCTCCGGCGGTGAGCGCGGCCGCCTGCACCTGGCCAAGACCCTGGCCCAGGGCGGCAATGTGCTGATGCTGGACGAACCCTCGAACGACCTTGACGTCGAAACCCTGCGCGCGCTGGAAGAGGCGCTGCTGGAGTTCGCCGGCTCGGCCATGGTGATCTCGCACGATCGCTGGTTCCTGGACCGCATCTGCACCCACATCCTGGCCTGCGAAGGCGACTCGCAGTGGTTCTTCTTCGACGGCAACTTCCACGAGTACGAGGCCGACAAGAAGAAGCGCCTCGGCGAAGAAGGCGCGCGCCCCAAGCGCATGCGCTTCAAGCCGATCAAGTGAGCTTGATCAGCAAGTCCGACCAAAGGAGCCCGCGGGCTCCTTTTTCTTTCTTCATTCTTCACAGATCTTTACGGCACCCGCACAAGCGCCTCACTTGACGGCGCGAACATTCTTCCATCGCAACCCGGATGGAGAATGACATGAGCAAGCTCAAGTTCGCAGCCCTGGCCCTGGTGATGGCCGGCAGCCTCTCGATGGCCCAGGCCCAAGGCCATGGCCCGCGCGGCGGCATGATGATGGGTGGCCCCGGCATGATGGGCGGCCACGCCGAACACATGCTGGACGCGGTGGACGCCAGCGATGCCCAGCGCGCTCAGATCAAGCAGATCATGGATGCCGCGCGCGCCGACCTGAAGACCACGCATGACAGCGCCCGTGCCCTGCATGCGCAAAGCCTGGCTCTGTTCGCCGCCGCCAATATCGACGCCGTCTCCATCGAGGCGCTGCGCCAGCAGCAGCAGGCCCTGCATGAGACCATCAGCAAGCGCATGAGCCAGGCCTTCATCGATGCGGCACGCGTGCTCACGCCGGAGCAGCGCGCCAAGCTGGCCGAGCGCATGAAGAAGCAGCAGGCCCGCATGGCCGAGCGCATGAAGGCGCGCGGCAACTGAGGGCACTATGCTTCAGGCTTACGCCCACTCAGACGGCGCCGCCCGCCAGCAACGCGAGTTGGCCAGGGCGCGCGGCGCCACCCATGCGAGAACCATGAGTTCCAGACTGCTGTTGATCGACGATGACGCCCGCCTCACCGGCATGCTGGGGGACTATCTCCGCCATGCCGGTTTCGAGGTGGAGGCGGCCGGCTCGCTGGCCGAGGGGCGAGCCGCGCTGGACGCGGCCCTGCCCGATCTGTTGGTGCTGGACCTGATGCTGCCCGATGGCGACGGCCTGGACTTCTGCCGCGGGCTGCGCGGCGACAAGCGCTTCAAGCGCCTGCCGGTGCTGATGCTGTCGGCGCGCGGCGAGCCCATGGACCGCATCCTGGGCCTGGAGCTGGGCGCCGACGATTACCTCGCCAAGCCCTTCGAGCCGCGCGAGTTGCAGGCCCGCATCAAGGCCATGTTGCGCCGCCTGGAGCCCGACCTGCCCACCGACGAGGTGCTGTGCTTCGGCCGCCTCGAGATCGATCTGGCGGCGCGCCTGGCGCGCCTGGACGGCAAGGTCTGCGACCTCACCAGCCACCAGTTCGACCTGCTGGTGGTGCTGGCGCAGAGCCCCGGCCGGGTGCTCTCGCGCGACCAGATCATGGATTCGCTCAAGGGCCATCCGCTGGAGGCCTTCGATCGCTCCATCGACGTGCATATCTCGCGCATCCGCTCCGTCATCGAGGACGACCCCAAGGCCCCGCGCCGGGTGCTGACGGTGCGTGGCGCCGGCTATGTGTTCGCGCGCAAGCAGGACGCGGAAGGCAGCGGCGAGTGAGGTCGCTGTACTGGCGCATCTACCTGACCCTGGTGGTGGTGCTGGCGGCGTTCGCGCTCGGCTCCGGCTGGCTGTTCCATCACCAGATCGAGCAGGAGCGCGGCAACTTCGAGGTGGCGGCCAAGGACAGGTTGACCGCGATGGCGCAGCTGATCCAGCGCGTGCTGCCGGCGGCCGAAGCGCCGCGCGAGCAGCAGGCCGCGGTGCTGGAGGAATGGGGCGAGCGCCTGCGCCTGGCGATCGCGCTGGACGATGTCCGGGGCGAGCGCATCGCCGCCACCGAGCTGTTCGAGCGCCGCGAGGAGGGCGCCGGCGGCCGCGCGCTGCAGATCAGGCTGGACGATGGCCGCAGCATCAGCTTCATGCGCGGCTGGCGGCCTCCGCCGGGCGGCCCGATGGCGCGCGATGGAGGCGGTGGTGGTGGCGAGCGGCCGCCGCGGCCGATGATGCGGCGCGACGAACCCGGCTGGGCGGCGCTGCCGCTGCTGGGCCCGCGCGCCAATGGCGAGATGCTGGCGGCCCTGCTGGTGCTGCTGTTCGTGGGTGTGGCGGCGGGGGCCTTTCCGGTCGTCAAGCGGCTCACGCGCCGCCTGGAGGCGCTCAAGCGCGGCGTTGAACAGTTCGGCGAGGGCCAGCTGAGCCATCGCGTCGACGACCAGGGCAATGACGAGGTCAGCGCCCTGGCGTTGAGCTTCAACCGCGCGGCCGAGCGCATCGAATCGCTGCTGCGCTCGCACCAGAGCCTGCTGGCCAATGCCAGCCACGAGCTGCGCTCGCCGCTGGCGCGGCTGAAGATGGCCTTCGCGATGCTGGACGAGGCCGGCCCGGCGCAACGCGCCAAGCTGCAGGCCGAGATCCACACGAATATCGGCGAGCTCGATGCGCTGGTGGAGGAGGTGCTGCTGGCGAGCCGGTTGGAGGCCGGCCAGCAGGAACCGCTTCCGGAGGCCGTGGATCTGCTGGCCCTGGCCGCCGAGGAAGCGGCGCGCAGCGGCGCCCAGTTCGAACCCGAGGACGGCGCGGCCGAGCTGGCCCTGCGCGGCGAGGAACGCCTGCTGCGCCGCGCCTTGCGCAACCTGCTCGAGAACGCGCGCCGCTACGGCGGGCCCGAGGTGCTGCTGAAGCTGGGCCGGCGCGGCGCCATGCTGGAGTTGCGCGTCTGCGACCGCGGACCCGGCGTGCCCGAGGCCATGCGCGAACGCATCTTCGAGCCCTTTTTCCGCCTGCCCGGCCATGCCGAGCAAGCCGGCGGCGTGGGCCTGGGCCTGAGCCTGGTGAAGCAGATCGCCCAGCGCCATCGCGGCCAGGTGCGTTGCGAGCCGCGCGCAGGCGGCGGCAGCGAGTTTGTGCTCAGTCTGCCGCTGGCCTGAGCTGCTCTCTGGCTTCCACGCGGTGCACATAGGCCAGCAGCGCGCCGAGCGCAGCGGCCGCGGTGACCAGGCCGGCGGTGGCCGCCACCCAGAAGCCGGGCGCGCCGCGCCAGGCCTGGGGCGCGCCAGGTACATGACCGAAGGCCAGCGCATAGCCGCCGCCCAGGCCCAGGCCGGCCACCGCCACCGCGTAGATCACCATTGGCGCGTTGGCCACATGGTGGGCGCGCAGCACAAAGGCGGCCACGGTCTGGCCGGCATCGCCCATATGGAACAGCCACACCCACAGCAGCAGGGGCAGGGCGGCGGCGATGATGGCGGGATCCTGGGTGTAGAGGTTTAACACCTGCTCGCGCGCGAAGAACACCAGGCCGCCCAGCAGGCAGGACAGCGCCAGCGCGATCTCCAGGCTGTGCCAGCCCAGGCGGCGCGCATCCGCCGCGTCATGCGCACCGACGCGCTGCGCCACCAGGGTGCCGGCGGCATTGCCCAGCGCCATCGGCATCATGAACATCAGCGCGATCATGTTCACCGCCAGCTGGTGGCCGGCCACCGGCGTGGCGCCCAGGCGGGCGATGAAGATGGCCATGAAGGTGAAGCCGGTGACCTCGATCAGGATGGCGCCGCCCATCGGCAGGCCCAGCTTGAGCAGCTGGCGCATCGCCTGCAGGCGGGGCCGGTGCAGGCCGCCGTCGTGCAGGCCGAAGCGGGCGTAGAAGCCGTCGCGGCGCAGGATCGCCAGCGAGATCAAGACCTGACCCCACATCACGATGGCGGTGGCGATGCCGCAACCCACCGCGCCCAGGGCGGGCACCTGCCAGCCCGCCACGCCGAAACCGTGCACCAGCAGCGCGCTGAGCGGCAGCTTGAGCGCCAGGCCGCCCACCTGCAGCACCATCACCGCCTTGGGCCGCGACACCGCGGTATTGAAGCCGCGGTAGGCGGTGAAGATCAGATTGGCCGGCAGCGAGACGCTCAGGGCCAGCAGATAGCCGCGCACCTTGGCCTCGACCTCGGGCGTGACCTGGGCGATCGCCAGCAAGGGGCCGGGGAACAGCAGCACCAGCTCGCCTACCAACGTGAGCAGCAGGGCCAGCCAGATGGCCTGGTGCAGTTCGTCGCCGGCCTCGCGCAGCCGGCCGGCACCGAACAGCTGGCCCACCACCGGCGAGACCGCCAGCACCACCCCCATCAGGCCGATGAAGATGGTCATGAAGACGGCCGAGCCCACCGAAAGCGCGGCCAGGTCGATGGCCGAGTGGCGCGCCACCAGGATGGTGTCGACGGTGGAGTAGCCCAGCACCGCCAGCTGGCCCACGAACACCGGCCAGGCCAGCGGCAGCAGGCGCCGCAGGCTGTCCAGATGCCCTGCGCTCAAGCGCCGGCTCCCGGTTGGCGCTGCGGATGGTCGATGCCGACGAACTCGCGCGCGCGCTCGGCATAGCGGTTGAAGCGCCAGGCCGTGGCCTCGATGGAGATGCGGCGCCAGGTGACGCGCTTCTCGGCCGGCGTCATCACCGGCCAGTTCTGCACCTCGTCAAAGCTGCGGCCGCAGCCCTTGCAGATGGCGTCGCCCTGGCTGGTGGAGCAGATCGCGATGCAGGGCGCGTCGGGGGTGCTGTCGTACCAGGCCAGCCAGGCCTGTTTGGCGGCGGCGGGCATGCTGTCTTCGTCGCACTCGCTCTCGCGGTAGTAGACCAGCAGGCCATAGACCTCGGCCAGCGCGCGCACGGCGGCGCAGGCGCGCAGGCCGTCGGAGGGCTCGCGCTCGCGCCACCAGTTGATGGCGGCTTCGATGTCGGTGATGTGGATGGCGGCCATGGCAGGCGTCTGCATTCAGTAGGCCAGGCCCATCGCCGCGCGTACCTCGCGCAGGGTCTTGCGCGCCACCGCGCGGGCGCGCTCGGTGCCCACCTCGACGATCCAGTGCACCTGCTTGGGATTGGCGAGGAACTCGTCGGCGCGTGCGCGCCAGGGCGCCTGTTCGCGCGCGATGGCATCGATCACCGGCTGCTTGCAGTCCAGGCAGCCGATGCCGGCGCTCTTGCAGCCGGCCTCGGCCCAGGCCTGTGTGCCCGCATCGGAGTAGAGCTGGTGAAACTCCCACACCGGGCAGCGCGCCGGGTCGCCGGGGTCGCCGCGGCGCACGCGCTGCGGGTCGGTGGGCATGGTGCGGATCTTTTCTTCCACCAGCGCCGGCGCGTCGCGCATCGCGATGGTGTTGCCATAGCTCTTGCTCATCTTGCGGCCGTCCAGGCCGCCCAGGCGCGAGGTCTCGGTCAGCAGCGCCTGGGGCTCGGGCAGGATGGGGGCCTCGGCGCAGTAGATGTTGTTGAAGCGGCGCGCCACCTCGCGCGTCACCTCCACATGGGCGGCCTGGTCCTCGCCCACCGGCACCAGGGCGGCCTTGTAGATCAGGATGTCGGCGGCCTGCAGCAGCGGGTAGCCGAGGAAGCCGTAGGTGGCGAGTTCGCGATTCTTTTCCACCTGGTCCTTGTAGCTGGGCATGCGCTCCAGCCAGCTGGAGGGGGTGCTCATGGCCAGCAGGGTGAAGAGCTCGGCATGCTCGGGCATGCGGCTCTGGATGAAGAGGGTGGCCTGCTCGGGGTCCAGGCCGGCGGCCAGCCAGTCCACCACCATGTCGTAGACATTCCTCTCCACCACTTCCTTGCTCTGGTAGTGGGTGGTGAGCGCATGCCAGTCGGCCACGAAGAAGAAGCAGTCGTAGTCGGACTGCAGGCGCACCCAGTTCTTCAGCGCGCCGTGGTAGTGACCCAGGTGCAGGGCACCGGTGGGGCGCATGCCGGAAAGCACGCGCTGGCGCGGCGCGGCGGGGATGTGGGTGGCTTGTTCGCTCATAGGAGCGTGGATTGTAGGGAGCTACACTGCCGCCCCATGAAAAGCATCGTGATCCTGATCTCCGGCCGTGGTTCGAATATGGAGGCCATCGTCAAGGCCTGCGCGGCCGAGGGCTGGCCGGCGCGCATCGCCGCGGTGATCAGCAACCGCCCGGATGCGGCCGGGCTGGCCTTTGCCGCCAGCCATGGGATTGCCGCCGCGGTGGTGGATCACAAGGCCTTCCCCGACCGCGCCAGCTTCGACGCCGAACTGGCGCGCGTGATCGATGGCTACACGCCCGATCTGCTGGTGCTGGCCGGTTTCATGCGCATCCTCACGCCCGAGTTCACGCGGCATTACGAGGGCCGCATGCTCAATATCCATCCCTCGCTGCTGCCGGCCTTCACCGGCCTGCACACCCACCAGCGCGCGCTGGAAGCGGGTTGCCGCTTTGCCGGCGCGACGGTGCACTTCGTCACCGCCGAGCTGGACCATGGCCCCATCGTGGCGCAGGCGGTGGCGCCCATCCTGGCGGGCGACGACGAGGCGGCGCTGTCGGCGCGCGTGCTCGGGCTGGAGCACCGGATGTACCCGCGCGCGGTGCGCTGGTTCGTGCAGGATCAGTTGCGCATCGAGGGTGCGCGCGTGCAGCAGCTGGCCGGCGAGTCCCAGAGCTTCAGCTGATCAGCCCGGCCAGGATGTTGATGGTCAGGGCCAGCACGCCGGTGTTGAAGACAAAGGACAGCACCGCCTGCACCAGCACCAGGCGGCGCATCGGGCGCGTGCTCACCGCCACGTCCGAGGTCTGCGAGGTGGCCGCCAGCGTCACCGCGAAGTAGAAGAAATCCAGGTAGTCCGGATGGCCCTTGAGGCCGGGGAATTCCAGCCCGTTGGCGCCGCCGGCCTCGCGGTGATAGAGGCTGGCGTAGGCGAGCGAGAACTCCACCGGCAGCAGCAGCCAGGAGCCCGCCACCGTGGCGATGGCCAGCAGCAGATAGGGCCAGCCCTGCACCGCGTTCACGCCATGCCGGACCTGGGCCATTTCCAGCGTGATGGCCGCCAGGCTGGCGAAGGCGCCCACCATCGCCAGCAGCAGCACCACCGCCATGCTGTCGCCCAGCAGGCGGGCGCGCTGCTGCAGATGCGCGGCATCGGAGCGGCTCATCATCCACAGCACCAGGGTCAGATAGGTCCAGACGCCGGTATTCCAGCCCAGCAGCAGGCGCGTCAGCCAGGGCAGGGCGATGGGCCACAGCAGGGCCAGCAGCAGGCCGATGGCGCAGCCCACCAGCAGGCGCGGGCGCGCGCGCAGCAGGCTCATGCCGCCTCGCAGGGGCTGAAGCGCGGCACCTCGCGTCCCTCATGCTGCAGGCTGCCAAAGAACATCGCATGCGGGCGCAGCCACAGGCCGACATCGCCGTAGAGCGGACGGTAAATGACCATGGGCTCCAGCGTCTCGCTGTGCCGGCCGACCCCGATCACCTCGTATTCGCCGCCCTTGTAGTGACGATAGCGGCCGGTGGGTGTGGCGGGCAGGGGGGCGAGTTCGGTGCTACTCATTTGATGGCGCGGCAAGGGATGCAAGGGGCGGCAATGGATAATTGGCGCATGCATCCTAATGCCCTTCTAGATATGAGCTGCGAGCTGCTGCGCGCCGTGCTCAAGTTCGACTCGCCCGCCGATGGCGTGGTTTCCGCCTATTTCCGCAAAAACAAGGGCCTGGGCCAGCGCGAGCGCGGCACCCTGGCCGAGACCGTCTACACGGTGCTGCGCAAGCGCCTGCTGCTGCAGCATCTGGCGCAATCGGGCGCCGGCCCGATGGAACGCCGTCTGGTGATACTGGGCTGGGCCGGCAGCGAGGCCTTTCTGCACAGCGCGCTGAGCCCGCAAGAGCGCCAATGGCTGGACCAGCTCAAGACCATTGACCATGCCAATCTGGCGCCCAAGCTGCGCCACAACCTGCCCGACTGGCTGGCCGAGCCGCTGCTGGCGCGCCTGGCCAAGGACGGCGACGAAACGGAATTCTGGGCCCTGGCCGCGGCCATGAACGAGGCCGCACCGCTGGACCTGCGCGTCAACCTGCTCAAGGCCAAGCGCGAAGAGGCGCAGGCGGCGCTCAAGGCCGCCGGGATTGAGGCCGAGGCCACGCCTTTCTCGCCCTGGGGTCTGCGCGTGCAGGGCAAGCCGGCGCTCAACAAGCTGGAGGTCTTCACCAACGGCACGGTGGAGGTGCAGGACGAGGGCAGTCAGCTGCTGGCGCTGCTGCTGGACCCCAAGCGCAGCGAGATGGTGGTGGACTTCTGCGCCGGCGCCGGCGGCAAGACGCTGGCCCTGGGCGCGGCGATGCGCAACACCGGCCGGCTCTATGCCTTCGATGTGTCCGGCCATCGGCTGGATGCGCTCAAGCCGCGGCTGGCGCGCAGCGGCCTGTCCAACGTCTACCCGGCCCAGATCGCGCATGAGCGCGACGACCGCGTCAAGCGCCTCACGGGCAAGATCGACCGCGTGCTGGTCGATGCGCCCTGCTCGGGCCTGGGCACACTGCGCCGCAACCCCGACTTGAAATGGCGCCAGTCGCCGCAAGCTGTGAAGGAGTTGCAGGTCAAGCAGGCCGCGATCCTGGAAAGCGCGGCGCGCCTGCTGAAGTCGGGCGGCCGCTTGGTGTACGCGACCTGCAGCCTGCTGAGCGCCGAGAACGAGGAGATCGCGCAGGCCTTCAGCGCCGCGCATCCGGAGTTCGAGCCGCTGGCCGCGCAGGACTGCCTGGAGCGCGCCCATGTGGCCAATGCCGCCAGCCTGTGCGAGCAGGGCTTTGTGCGGCTGTGGCCGCACCGCCATGGCAGCGATGGCTTCTTCGCGGCCGTCTGGCAGAAGAAGTAAGCAGAAGAAGTAAGCACGCTTTGCGCCGCTGGCGCGAGCGGCCGTTTAGAGCCGCTCGCCTACAATCAGGGCTTGGCAGAGATAACAACCATGACGCTCGTTGGTGGGCAAGGCAAGGTCTGAATGATTGAATTGATGAGCGTGCGCGACGCGCTGGTGCAGTGGCTGTCCGACGGCCTGACCGGCGCCAGCTTCTGGCAGATCGTCGCGTACACCCTGGTGGTGACGCATTTCACCATCCTGGGCGTGACGATCTTCCTGCACCGGGCGCAAGCGCACCGTGCCCTGGATCTGGGCCCCATCCCGGCGCATTTCTTCCGCTTCTGGTTGTGGCTCACCACCGGCATGGTGACCAAGGAATTCGTGGCCGTGCACCGCAAGCACCACGCCAAGTGCGAGACCGAGGAAGACCCGCACAGCCCGCAGACACGCGGCCTCAAGGCCCTGCTGCTGACCGGCGTGGAGCTCTATCGCGCCGAAGCCCAGAACAAGGAAACCATTGCCAAGTTTGGCCTCGGTACGCCGGACGACTGGATCGAACGCAATCTCTACACGCGTTATTCCTGGCAGGGCGTGGGCCTCATGCTGGTCATCAACCTGGCCCTGTTCGGTGCCATCGGCGCCACCATCTGGGCGATCCAGATGGCCTGGATCCCGGTGTGGGCCACCGGCGTCATCAACGGCATCGGCCACTACTGGGGCTATCGCAACTTCGAGGCGCAGGATGCGTCGACCAATGTGTCGCCCTGGGGCATCCTGATCGGCGGCGAGGAGTTGCACAACAACCACCACACCTACCCGACCTCGGCCAAGTTCTCGGTCAAGCCCTTCGAGTTCGACATCGGCTGGGGCTATATCCGCGCCTTCGAGATGCTGGGCTGGGCCAAGGTGCGCAAGACCGCCCCGCAGATGCGCATGGGCGAGGTCAAGCCGGTGGCCGACAAGGACACGCTGGAAGCCATCATTGCGAATCGCTACGAGGTGATGGCCAAGTACGGGCGCGAGCTCAAGGCGGCCTGCGCCGTGGAGCTGGCGCGCCTGAAGGCACAGGGTGAGCAGCACAGCGCCCGCTGGGCCGAGCTGAAGCTCGCCAAGCGCTGGCTGCATCGCGATGCCGACCGCATCCCGAGCGCCTATCTGGCCCAGATTGCCGGCGCCCGCGCCGCCAGCCCGGCGCTGGACAAGCTGATGCTGATGCGCGAGGAGCTGCGCCAGCTGTGGACGCGCACCAATGTGTCGGCCGAGCAGCTGGTGAGTGACTTGCAGGCCTGGTGCCGTAAGGCTGAGGAAAGCGGTATCGCCGAGTTGCGGGCGTTTGCCATCGGGCTGCGCGCGGTGCGCGTCTAGGCGCTGCGAGTGTTGCTTGACGTAAAGGGCGCCCAGGTGGCGCCCTTTTTGCGTATTCTGGGTATACGTCTTGATGATGCATGGAGGGCCTGTCATGAAGTCCCATACATTGCGAAATCTCTGCTGGCTGCTCGCGCTGGGATTCGCCGGTTCTACGGCGCTGGCGGCGGCCGAGGTTAAATTCATTCATCCGGAAAACTTCGCGGATGCCGGCGAGTCCGGGCGTGACCGCGAACAGCATCTGCAGCAGATCACCGAGCATCTGCAGCGTCAGGCGGAGAAATTCGCACCCGGCAAGCAGCTGACGTTTGAGGTGACGGATGTGGACCTGGCGGGCGAGATCGAGCCCGTGGGGCGGCGCATGGAGCGCTTGCGCGTGATGCGTAGCGTGACCTCACCGCGCATTGAGTTCCGCTACCTGATCCGCGAGGCGAATCAACCCGATCGCCAGGGCGAGGCGCAGTTGCGCGACCTGGGCTACCAGATGCGCGGTTCGCGTTACTGGGATTCCGACCCGATGCGTTACGAGAAACGCCTGCTCGACGACTGGTTCCAGGCCGAGTTCGTGCCGCCCAAGAAGCCTTGAGTTGAGAGTATTCCTGGCATGAAAAAACCCGCCGGCTTGCGCGGGCGGGTTTTTCTTAAGGCTGCTGCATGCTCAGCGGCTGAATTACTTCAGCTTGATTTCCTTGTACAGGACATGCTTGCGTGCCTTGGGGTCGAACTTCATGAATTCGAGCTTTTCGGGCGTCGTCTTCTTGTTCTTGTTCGTGGTGTAGAAGTGACCGGTACCCGCGGTGGATTCCAGCTTGATCTTCTCGCGTCCGCCTTTGCTTGCCATGATGAGACTCCTTGATGTTCAGCGGTTGATCAGAGCTCGCCCTTGGCGCGCAGATCGGCAACGACTTGCTCGATGCCGACCTTGTCGATCAGGCGCAGAGCAGCATTGGACACGCGCAGACGCACCCAGCGGTTTTCGGTTTCGAGCCAGAAACGGCGGTACTGCAGATTCGGCAGGAACCGACGCTTGGTTTTGTTGTTGGCGTGAGAAACATTGTTTCCCACCATCGGGCGCTTACCCGTAACTTGACAGACGCGTGCCATGACGCTACTCCGGTTTGAACTGTTGACCAGCCGCCCGGGATTGCCTTGCAAACCCGGCGCGACCACATGACCGCTTTATGCAAGCTAAACCCTGTTGCCTTGGAAGTCGTCCAAGGCCGTCGAGCGCGGTCCATCCAGCAAGCAAGCCGGCGAGTATAGCCTGATTTCGGCGCCTGCACCAGGCGCCACGCCTGCATCAGCCCTGCGCCTGCTCCAGGAAGCGCTGCGCGTCCAGCGCCGCCATGCAGCCGGTGCCGGCGCTGGTGATGGCCTGGCGGTAGACATGGTCCTGCACATCGCCGGCCGCGAACACGCCGGGCACGCTGGTCATGGTGGCAAAACCGTTCAAGCCGCCCTTGGTGATGATGTAGCCGTCCTTCATCTCCAGCTGGCCCTTGAAGATGTCGGTGTTGGGCTGGTGGCCGATGGCGATGAAGCAGCCTTGCAGCTTCAGCTCCTTGGTGCTGCCGTCATTGCCCTTCAGGCGCACACCGGTCACACCGCTCTGGTCGCCCAGCACCTCGTCGAGGTTCTGGAACACATGCAGCTCGATCTTGCCGGCGGCCACTTTTTCCATCAGCTTGTCCACCAGGATGGGTTCGGCGCGGAACTTGTCGCGGCGATGGATCAGGTGCACCTTGCTTGCGATGTTGGAGAGGTAGAGCGCTTCCTCGACGGCGGTATTGCCGCCGCCGACCACGCAGACCTCCTGCTCGCGATAGAAGAAGCCATCGCAGGTGGCGCAGCCGCTCACGCCGCGGCCCATGAAGGCCTCTTCCGAGGGCAGGCCCAGGTACTTGGCGGAGGCACCGGTGGCGATGATGAGCGCGTCGCAGCTGTAGCTGCCGCTGTCGCCCTTGAGCTTGAAGGGGCGCTGCGAGAGATCCACCTCGTTGATGTGGTCGAACAGCATCTGGGTCTGGAAGCGCTCGGCATGCTGCTGGAAGCGCTGCATCAGCTCGGGGCCCTGCACGCCCATCACGTCGGCGGGCCAGTTGTCCACCTCGGTGGTGGTCATCAGCTGGCCGCCCTGGGCCATGCCGGTCACCAGCGTGGGCTTGAGGTTGGCGCGCGCGGCATAGATGGCGGCGGTGTAGCCGGCCGGGCCGGAGCCCAGGATCAGCAGCTGTACATGTTGGTTGGTTTGGGTCATGGGCAGGAGTTGGGGTTGCACGGGCGGTACACAAGCCAGCAGCATCGGCTATCTACGGCCTACACCCTATAGAGAACCGTGAACAAGTTGGCACAATGCCGGCATTCTAGGCAAGAGGCCGCGGGCTTGCGCTTACGGCACATCAACAGACCACAGTCTCAGGAGGTAGTTCATGGCAATGCTGTCCAATCTGGACCTGATCCGCAGGGTCCCCTTGTTCTCCCTGCTGACGACCGATCAGGCGCAGTCCATTGCGGACAGTGTGGTGAAGCGTCGCTTCAAGCGCGGCGAGATGATCGTCGAGCAGGGCACCAAGTCGAACGCCCTGTTCATCCTGCTGAACGGGCGCGCCCGCGTGCTGACCGCCGACACGCGCGGCCGCGAGGTCATCCTCGCGGTGCTGCAGCCCGGCGACTATGTGGGCGAGATGAGCCTGATCGACGGCGAGCCGCATTCGGCCACCGTGCGCGCCGAGGTGCAGACCGACATGCTGGTGCTGGGCCGCATGGAGTTCTCGCGCTGCCTGCCCGATAGCAGCAGCCTCTCCTACGCCATCCTGCGCGGCCTGGTGGCGCGCCTGCGCAATGCCGACCGCCAGATCGAATCGCTGGCACTGCTGGATGTCTATGGCCGCGTGGCGCGCACCCTGCTGGACATGTCCGAGGAAGAGAAGGGCATCAAGATCATCCGCGGCAAGGTCTCGCGCCAGGACATGGCCAAGGTGGTGGGCGCCTCGCGCGAGATGGTCAGCCGCGTCATGAAGGACCTGGAGGACCGCGGTGTCATCGAGACGCTGGAGAACGGCTCGGTGGTCATCAAGGAGCGCCTGCACGACTGAGGCGCGCGGCCCCTCGGCTGAGGCCCCGGCAAGCTGAGCCACAATCGGGCCATGAGTTTTCCCCTGGATTCCATGCTGGGCGGCGAAGGCAGCCCGCCCAGCGAAAAAGTCTACAAGCGCCAGCCCAAGAAGGCGGCCAAGCCGGCGGCGCCCGTGGCCAGCCCCTTGCGCACGCCCCTGTGGCTGGTCGCGGGTGGCCTGCTTTGGTGCCTGGTCGTGCTCGCGCTGCTGACGCATGACCGCGCCGACTCGGCCTTCAGCATCGCCGGCAACCGCGCGCTCTATGCCAACCGCGTCGGCGCCCTGGGTGCCTGGGTGTCCGATCTGCTGCTGTTCGGTTTCGGCTATTCCTGCTGGTGGTTCGTGCTGGTGGCGCTGCGCGCCTGGCTCGGCAGCCTGGCGGGCTTGCTGCGGGTCGAGGCACCCCAGGTGCTGCCGCCCGAGCAACGCCTGCGTTCGCGCGGTCTCTGGTGGCTGGGCCTGCTGCTCCTGATCGCCGCCAGCTGCACGCTCGAATGGAGCCGTCTCTATGGCTGGGAGGCCCGGCTGCCGGGTCATGCCGGGGGCGTGCTGGGCTACACCCTGGGCCCACTGAGCATGAAGGCCCTGGGCTTCGCCGGTTCGGGCGTGCTGGCGATCGCCGCGCTGCTGACCGGTATCTCGCTGGCACTGGAGTTCTCCTGGCTGCGCCTGGCCGAGCTGATCGGCACCCGCATCGATGAGTTGCGCAACCGCCAGGTGGCCAAGCGCGAAATCAAGGAAGACCAGCGCGTCGGCAAGGCGGCCAAGCGCGAGCGCGAGCAGGTGGTGGAGGTGGAGCGCCAGGTGGTCGAGGAGCACCAGCCCATCGTCATCGAGGCGCCGGTGGTCGAGGTGCCCAAGTCCACGCGCGTGGCCAAGGAGCGCCAGCAGACCCTGTTCACCGACGTCACCGATACCAAGCTGCCGCAGGTGGACCTGCTGGATGCGCCGCCCACGCGGGTGGAGTCGGTCACGCCCGAATCGCTGGAAATGACCAGCCGCATGATCGAGAAGAAGCTGCGCGACTTCGGCGTCGAGGTGCGCGTGGTGGCGGCATCGCCCGGCCCGGTGATCACGCGCTACGAGATCGAGCCCGCCACCGGCGTGAAGGGCTCGCAGATCGTCAATCTTGCCAAGGACCTGGCGCGCTCGCTGAGCCTGGTGAGCATCCGCGTGGTCGAGACCATCCCGGGCAAGAACTTCATGGCGCTGGAGCTGCCCAATGCGCGCCGCCAGACCATCCGCTTGTCGGAGATCCTGGGTTCGCAGATCTATGCCGACGCGGCCTCGATGCTGACGATGGCGCTGGGCAAGGACATCATCGGTGCACCGGTGGTGGCGGATCTGGCCAAGATGCCGCATTGCCTGGTGGCCGGTACCACCGGTTCGGGCAAGTCGGTGGGCATCAACGCGATGATCCTCTCGCTGCTCTACAAGGCCGAGGCGCGCGATGTGCGCCTCATCATGATCGACCCCAAGATGCTGGAAATGAGCGTCTACGAGGGCATCCCGCATCTGCTGGCCCCGGTGGTTACCGACATGAAGCAGGCCGCCAACGCGCTCAACTGGTGCGTGGGTGAGATGGAGCGCCGCTACAAGCTGATGTCCAAGATGGGCGTGCGCAATCTGGCCGGCTACAACAAGAAGATCGACGAGGCCACCGAGCGCGGCGAGAAGATCGGCAACCCCTTCAGCCTCACGCCCGAGGAGCCCGAACCGTTGGAGCGCCTGCCCCACATCGTGGTGGTGATCGACGAGCTCGCCGACCTGATGATGGTGGTGGGCAAGAAGATCGAGGAGCTGATCGCGCGCCTGGCGCAGAAGGCGCGTGCCGCCGGCATCCACCTGATCCTGGCCACCCAGCGGCCCTCGGTGGACGTGATCACCGGCCTGATCAAGGCCAATATCCCGACCCGCCTGTCCTTCCAGGTCAGCTCGAAGATCGACAGCCGCACCATCCTCGACCAGATGGGCGCCGAAGCCTTGCTGGGCATGGGCGACATGCTCTACATGCCCTCGGGCACCGGCCTGCCGATCCGCGTGCACGGCGCCTTCGTCAGCGACGACGAGGTGCACCGCGTGGTGACCTATCTGAAGGAGCAGGGCGGCGAGCCCAACTACATCGAGGGCATTCTGGAAGGCGGCGTGCTGGAGGGCGAGGGCGGTGAGCCGCCCGCGCCCGGCGAGGCCAACGGCGAAGCCGACCCGATGTACGACCAGGCGGTGGCCGTGGTGCTGCAGCACCGCCGTGCCTCGATCTCGCTGGTGCAGCGTCATCTGCGCATCGGCTACAACCGCGCCGCGCGCCTGCTGGAGCAGATGGAGAAATCCGGCCTGGTCTCCAGCATGGCCACCAATGGCAACCGCGACCTGATCATCCCCAAGCGAGACGAATGAGATTCACCAAGATACTGCTGGGCGCGGCGCTGCTGCTGGCCAGCCTGGCCGCCCGTGCCGATGCCATCGCCGCGCTGAACGAATTCGCCAACGCGGCCAAGAGCGGCCGCGCCGTCTTCACCCAGACCGTGCTCTCGCCGGATGGCAAGCGCAAGAAGAGCTCCTCGGGGACCTTCGAGTTCCAGCGCCCCAACCAGTTCCGCTTCGCCTACCTGAAGCCCTTCGAGCAACTGATCGTGGGCGATGGGCAGAAGGTCTGGCTGTTCGACCCCGACCTCAACCAGGCCAGCTCGCGCCGCATGAGCCAGGCCCTGGGCGCCACGCCCGCCGCCCTGCTGGCGGGCGGACAGATCGGCCGCGATTTCGAATTCAAGCTGCTGCCCAACGAGCGCGGCCTGGAATGGGTGCAGGCCTTGCCGCGCCAGAGCGATGGCAGCATCCAGGAGCTCAAGCTGGGCTTCCGCGGCAAGGAGCTGGCAGCGCTGGAGCTGGTGGATGGCTTCGGCCAGCGCTCGCAGCTGGAGTTCAGCGAGTTGCAGCTGAACGTCAAGCTGGCGGCGGAGCGCTTTCGCTTCGTGCTGCCGGCCGGCGCCGATCTCGTGGAGCAATGACTAACAGTTCAGAGTTGTTCCCCGAGCTGGTGCCGGCATCGGCGCCCGCCGACGCGGCCCTGCCGTCACAGCCCCTGGCCGAGCGCCTGCGTCCGCGCAGCCTGAACGAGGTGATCGGCCAGCAGCATCTGCTGGGCCCCGGCATGCCGCTGCGCGTGGCCTTCGAGGCCGGCCGCCTGCATTCGATGATTCTGTGGGGCCCGCCAGGGGTGGGCAAGACCACCCTGGCGCGGCTGATGACGCAGGCCTTCGATGCTCAGTTCATCACCATCTCGGCGGTACTGGGCGGGGTCAAGGAGATCCGCGAGGCGGTGGAGCGCGCACAGGCGGTGGCGGCGCAGGGGCGGCGCACCGTGGTGTTCGTGGACGAGGTGCACCGCTTCAACAAATCGCAGCAGGATGCCTTCCTGCCGCATGTGGAGGCGGGCCTCTTCACCTTCATTGGCGCCACCACTGAGAACCCCAGCTTCGAGGTCAACTCGGCGCTGCTCTCGCGCGCCACCGTGCATGTGCTGAAGGCGCTGGACCAGGGCGAGCTGCTGGACCTGGTGCAGCGCGGCCAGCAGGCGCTGGCCTGCCCGCCCTTCAGCAAAGCCGCGGCCGAGCGCCTGGCGGCCTATGCCGATGGCGACGCGCGCCGCCTGCTGAACGCGGTGGAGGCGGCGGCCAGCCTGGCGCCCAAGGGCGCCAGCGAGATCGACGAGGCGGCGCTGGAGCGCGCCCTGGGCGAGCAATTGCGCCGCTACGACAAGGGCGGCGAACAGTTCTACGACGTCATCTCGGCGCTGCACAAATCGGTGCGCGGCTCCGATCCGGATGCGGCGCTCTACTGGCTGGTGCGCATGCTGGACGGCGGCGTGGATGCGCGCTACATCAGCCGGCGCCTGATACGCATGGCCAGCGAGGACATCGGCCTGGCCGATCCGCGCGCGCTGCGCCTGTGCCTGGACGCCGCCGAGACCTACGAGCGCCTGGGCTCGCCCGAGGGCGAGCTGACCCTGGCGCAGGCGGTGATCTATCTGGCCATGGCGCCCAAGTCGAACGCGGCCTACAGCGCCTACAACGCCGTGCGCGCGCTGGTGAAGGGCGATCAGAGCCGCCCCGTGCCCATGCATTTGCGCAATGCGCCCACCAAGCTGATGAAGGGTCTGGGCTATGGCCAGGCCTATCGCTACGCGCATGACCATCCGGGCGGCTTCGTGCCGGGCGAGCAATACCTGCCCGATGGGCTGGAGGGCGAGCGCTTCTACGAGCCGGTGCCGCGCGGCCTGGAAATCCGCATCGGCGAGCGCCTGAGCGAGCTGCGGAGGCTCAATGCCCAGGCTCGGGAACAGGAAAGCTAGCACGCCGGCCCCGCGCCATGTTGCGGGTAAGCACCGACGGGAGTGCGGAATCCCGCACTCCTAGAATCCCCTCAGCCTGCAGGACCAGATGGCACCCGGCCCGCCGACCCTTAGGCGGGCTTTTTTCTGTGCCGTCGAACTGCCAAATGAAAACGGCCTCGCCCTGACCGGCGAGCGAGCCGAACCGGAGAGTGTGTATGGAAACCTTGATCCAGCAGATCATCAACGGGCTGGTGCTCGGTAGCATGTATGCGCTGGTGGCCCTGGGCTACACGATGGTGTACGGCATCATCAACCTCATCAACTTCGCCCATGGCGAGATCCTGATGGTGGGGGCACTGGTGAGCTGGACCGTGGTCACCGCACTGGCGGACAGCGGCCTGCCCGGCTGGGCCTTGATGGCCATCGCGCTGGCCTGCGCCATCGTGGTCTGCACGCTCCTGAACTTCCTGGTCGAGAAGATCGCCTACCGGCCGCTGCGCAATGCGCCGCGCCTGGCGCCGCTGATCACCGCGATGGGCATGTCGCTGCTGCTGCAGACCCTGGCGATGATCGTCTGGAAGCCCAATCCCAAACCCTTCCCGCTGCTGCTGCCGACCACGCCCTTCGACCTCGGCGGGCCGGTGATCACCGTGACCCAGGTGCTGATCCTGGTGACCACGGTGGTGATCCTGGGCGGCCTGCTGTTCCTGGTGAACCACACCAAGCTGGGCCGCGCGATGCGCGCCACCGCCGAGAACCCGCGCGTGGCCGGCCTGATGGGCGTGAAGCCCGACTTCGTGATCTCGGCCACCTTCGTGATCGGTGCGGCGCTGGCCGCCGTGGCGGGCCTGATGTGGGCGGCCAACTACGGCACGGTGCAGCACTCGATGGGCTTCATGCCCGGCCTGAAGGCCTTCACCGCCGCGGTGCTGGGTGGCATCGGCAACCTCGCCGGTGCGATGCTGGGCGGGGTGGTGCTGGGCCTGATCGAGGCCATCGGTGCCGGCTACCTGGGTGACCTCACCGGCGGCATCCTGGGCAGCCATTACGCCGACATCTTCGCCTTCGTGGCGCTGATCCTGGTGCTGACCCTGCGCCCCTCGGGCTTGCTGGGCGAGCGCGTGGCCGATCGTGCCTGAGCCAAGGAATATGGAGACCGCGATGCAAAAGAACAAGCTCTTCGTTTTCCTGATCTCGGCGGTGGCGCTGCTGATCGTGCCCCTGCTGGCCCAGCAGCTGGGCAACGGCCCGGTGCGCATCATCGACCTGGCCCTGCTCTACGTGATGCTGGCCCTGGGCCTGAACATCGTGGTGGGCTACGCGGGCCTCTTGGACCTGGGCTATGTGGCCTTCTACGCGCTCGGCGCCTATATGTACGCGCTGTTCGCCAGCCCGCACCTGAGCGAGAACTTCGAGTCCTTCCGCGCCATGTTCCCCGACGGCCTGCATTCGCCGCTGTGGCTCATCATCCCGCTGGGGGCAGGTCTTGCCGCCTTCTTCGGTGTGCTGCTGGGCGCCCCCACGCTGAAGCTGCGCGGCGACTACCTGGCCATCGTGACCCTGGGCTTCGGCGAGATCGCGCGCGTCTTTCTCAACAATATGGAGTACCCGGCCAACATCACCAACGGCCCGCGCGGCATTGGCCAGATCGATGCCGTGCGCTTCTTCGGCATCGATCTGGGCAAGGGTCTGGAGGTGTTCGGCTATGCCCTGCCATCGGTGACGCTTTACTACTACCTGTTCCTGGCGCTGGTGATCGGCACCGTGATCATCTGCTACCGCCTCGAGAACTCGCGCATCGGCCGCGCCTGGATGGCGATCCGCGAGGACGAGATCGCCGCCAAGGCGATGGGCATCAACACCCGCAACCTGAAGCTGCTGGCCTTCGGCATGGGCGCCACCTTCGGCGGCGTGGCGGGTTCGATGTTCGCGTCCTTCCAGGGCTTCGTGTCGCCCGAGTCCTTCAGCCTGCAGGAGTCGGTGATGATCGTGGCCATGGTGGTGCTGGGCGGCATCGGCCATATCCCGGGCGTGATCCTGGGTGCGCTCTTGCTGTCGGCGCTGCCCGAGGTGCTGCGCTATGTGGCCGGCCCGCTGCAGGAGATGACCGGCGGCCGTCTGGACGCCGCCATCCTGCGCCAGCTGCTGGTGGCGCTGGCGATGATCGGCATCATGCTCTCGCGCCCGCGCGGCCTCTGGCCCGCGCGAGAACACGGCAAGGGTGCGCCCCAGCCGGTGAGCAAGTGAGCAGCAAGGAGAGCAAAGCATGAGCCAACAAGAAACCGTATTGAAAGTCGCCGGCGTCTCCAAGCGCTTTGGCGGCCTGCAAGCCCTCTCGGACGTGGGCATCCAGATCAACAAGGGCCAGGTCTATGGCCTGATCGGCCCCAACGGCGCCGGCAAGACCACCTTCTTCAACGTCATCACCGGGCTCTACACGCCCGACGCGGGCACCTTCGAGCTGGGCGGCGCGCCCTATGCGCCGACGGCGGTGCACCAGGTTGCCAAGACCGGCATTGCGCGCACCTTTCAGAACATCCGCCTGTTCGCCGAGATGACGGCGCTGGAGAACGTGATGGTGGGCCGCCATGTGCGCACCGGCTCGGGCCTCATTGGCGCGGTGTTCCGCACCCCCGGCTTCAAGGCCGAGGAGGCCGCGATCGCCAAGCGCGCCCAGGAGCTGCTCGACTACGTGGGCATCGGCAAGTACGCGGAGTTCAAGGCCCGTACCCTGAGCTATGGCGACCAGCGCCGCCTGGAGATCGCGCGCGCCCTCGCCACCGACCCCAAGCTGATCGCACTGGACGAACCGGCCGCCGGCATGAACGCCACCGAGAAGGTGGTGCTGCGCGAGCTGATCGACCGCATCCGCAACGACGGCCGCACCATCCTCTTGATCGAGCATGACGTCAAGCTGGTGATGGGGCTGTGCGACCGTGTCACCGTGCTGGACTATGGCAAGCAGATTGCCGAAGGTACGCCGGCCGATGTGCAGCGCAACGAGAAGGTGATCGAGGCCTATCTGGGCGCCGGTCACAAGGCCCATTAAGGCCCACTGAGTTCAGGAGAAACGCAAATGGCAGACAACAACATCCTGCTCAAGGTCGGTGGCCTCAAGGTCGCGTACGGCGGCATCCAGGCCGTCAAGGGCGTGAGCTTCGAGGTGCGCCAGGGCGAACTGGTGAGCCTGATCGGCGCCAATGGCGCCGGCAAGACCACCACGCTGAAGGCCGTGACCGGCCTGCAGCCGGTGGCCGACGGCGAGATCGAATACCTGGGCAAGTCCATCAAGGGCCAGGGCGCCTGGGACCTGGTCAAGCAGGGCCTGGTGATGGTGCCGGAAGGGCGCGGCACCTTCACCCGCATGACCATCACCGAGAACCTGCAGATGGGTGCCTACATCCGCAATGACAAGGCCGAGATCCTGGCCGATATCGACAAGGTGTTCGGCATCTTCCCGCGCCTGAAGGAGCGTCGCAACCAGCTGGCCGGCACCATGTCGGGCGGCGAACAGCAGATGCTGGCGATGGGCCGCGCGCTGATGGCCAAGCCCAAGGTGCTCTTGCTGGACGAACCCTCGATGGGCCTCTCGCCCATCATGGTGGACAAGATTTTCGAGGTGGTGAACGACATCCACGGCCAGGGCGTGACCATTCTGCTGGTGGAGCAGAACGCCAGCCGGGCGCTGGCGGCCGCCAACCGCGGCTATGTGATGGAAAGCGGCATCGTCACCATGACCGGCGAAGGCAAGCATCTGCTCAACGACCCCAAGGTGCGCGCCGCCTACCTGGGCGAATGAGCGCCTCGCAAACGCATGGCAAGCAGTTTCTAGCGGGCATATAGCCGACCAGGGGAGGGCGTGCGCCCGCGCGCCACGCAAGCCGCGAAATGACTCCCCCGGCCGGCACAACACATCGGAGATAGACAAACCCATGACCTCCCTCATGAAACCCACCCTGATTGCCGCTGCGGCCATGCTGCTCGGCGCGCCCGCGATGGCGCAAGACCTGGTCGTGAAGATCGGCCACGTCGGCCCCACCAGCGGCGCGATTGCCCACCTGGGCAAGGACAATGAGTTGGGCGCGCGCATGGCCATCGATGAGCTGAACGCCAAGGGCGTCACCATCGGCGGCAAGAAGGCCAAGTTCGAACTGCTGGCCGAAGACGACGCGGGCGACCCGAAGCAGGGCACGGCCGCGGCCCAGAAGCTGATGGACTCCAAGGTCAACGGCGTGATCGGCCACCTGAACTCGGGCACCTCGATCCCCGCGTCCAAGGTGTATAGCGACGCTGGCGTGCCGCAGATCAGCCCCTCGGCGACCAACCCCAAGTTCACCCGCAACGGCTACAAGACCGCTTTCCGCGTGGTGGCCGACGACGTGCACCTGGGCGGCACGCTGGGCAAGTACGCCGTGAAGGAACTCAAGGGCCAGTCGATCGCCGTGATCGATGACCGCACCGCGTACGGCCAGGGCGTGGCCGACGAGTTCGAGAAGGGCGTGAAGGCCTCCGGCGGCAAGGTCGTCGGTCGCGAATTCACCAACGACAAGGCCACGGACTTCACCGCCATCCTGACCTCCTTGAAGGCCAAGAAGCCCGATGTGGTCTTCTTCGGCGGTATGGATGCGGTGGCCGGCCCGATGCTGCGCCAGATGAAGCAGCTGGGCATCGAAGCCAAGTTCATGGGCGGCGACGGCATCTGCTCGGGCGAACTGCCCAAGCTGGCTGCGGGCACCATGGGTGACGGCCAGGTGGTGTGCGCCGAGGCCGGCGGCGTGGAAGGCGAATCCAAGAAGTCGATGGAAGGCTTCAAGGCCAAGTTCAAGGAAAAGTACAAGGTGGACGTGCAGA
>Ga0208519_100087_pt1 | contig 92779 bp, 88 predicted proteins | sample LakWasM130_HOW14_2_FD_183940 | JGI IMG/M metagenome (GOLD analysis project Ga0208519, IMG submission 183940) | Freshwater sediment methanotrophic microbial communities from Lake Washington under simulated oxygen tension - Sediment Metagenome... | ecosystem: Environmental > Aquatic > Freshwater >... | reverse complement strand
GCAGCTGGACGAGCAGGCCGCCTCGCTGGGCGGCGCCCAGTACATGGAGCAGCTGCTCGCCGCTGCGGTGGACCTGGAGGCACTGGCCAAGACCGTGGAAGAGGGCCAGGTCAAGCTCTATGGCCTGCAGGGCGAGATCGACCGCATCAACCGCGAGATCGCGGCCCTGGGCGCGGTGAACCTGGCTGCGCTGGACGAGCTGAGCGCGGCGCGCGAGCGCAAGACCTTCCTCGACTCGCAGTACACCGACCTCAGCACCGCGATGAAGACCCTGGAAGATGCGATCCACAAGATCGACCTCGAGACGCGCGATCTGCTCTCCGGCACCTTCAACCAGGTGAACGAGCATTTCGGCCGCATGTTCCCCACGCTCTTCGGCGGCGGCAATGCCAAGCTGGTGATCACCGGCGACGAGATCCTCGATTCCGGCGTGCAGGTGATGGCCCAGCCGCCCGGCAAGAAGAACAGCACCATCCACCTGCTCTCGGGCGGCGAAAAGGCGCTCACCGCGATCGCCCTGGTGTTCGCCATCTTCATGCTCAACCCCGCGCCCTTCTGCCTGCTGGACGAGGTGGATGCGCCGCTGGACGACGCCAACACCGAGCGTTACGCGAAACTGGTTTCTGAGATGAGCAGCAAGGGCACGCAGTTCCTCTTCATCTCGCACAACAAGATTGCAATGGAAATGGCAGAACAACTGATTGGCGTGACCATGCAGGAGCAGGGCGTGTCGCGCATCGTGGCCGTCGACATGGAAGCCGCGCTGGGCATGGCGGAGGCTGCATGACCTTGACTGCCATGCTCGCCATCCTCGGTGGCCTGATCCTCGCCGCCGTCATCGCCCATGGCGCCTGGACCGCCCGCAAGGCTGGCCCGCGCCGTGCCGACCCGCCCATCGAGCCGCAGCTGGGCGAGCGGCAAGACCCGACCCTGGGCGAGGCCAAGGACGCGGTGGGCGAGCCCTTCCAGCCCGCCATGCCGGGCGACGAGACCGTGCCCCTGGTAGCGCGCCAGCTGCCGCGCAAGCCCTCGGCCCGCATCGATGCGCTGATCGACGCCATCGCCACCGTCACGCTGGAAGCGCCGGTGACCGGCGACCTGGCGATCTCGCACCTGCCGGGCAGTCGCCGCGCCGGCACCAAGCCCTTCCACATCGAGGGGCTGAATGCCGAATCGGGCGAGTGGGAGCTGCCCCTGCCGGGCCAGCGCTACAGCGAGTTCCAGGCCGGCGTGCAGATGGCCAACCGCAGCGGCGCGATGAACGAGATCGAGTACTCGGAGTTCGTGCAGAAGGTGCAGGGCTTCGCCGATGGCCTGAGCGCCTTCGTGCAGTTCCCCGACATGCTGGACGTGGTGGCGCGTGCCCGCGAACTCGACCAGTTCGCCAGCGAGCATGACGCCCAGCTGGCCGTGGTGCTGCGCGCGCGCAGCGCCGCCTGGACCCTGGGCTACGTGCAGCAGATGGCGCTGCGCCACGGCTTCGTGCCCGGCGCCATCCCCGGCCGCCTGGTGCTGGCCGCCGAAGAGGAGGGCGCGCCGCCGATCCTGAGCCTGCAGTTCGATGCCCAGGCGGCCCTGGCCGAAGACCCGCAGGCCTCGGCGCTGCGCGAGCTGACGCTGGCACTGGACGTGCCGCAGACCCCCGAGGCGCTGGAGCCCTTTGCCGCCTGGCAGGAAGCCGCGCGGGCGCTCTCGCGCGACATCGAGGCCGATGTCTGCGACGACCGCGCCCAGGTCCTCAATCTGCATGCCTTCGCCGCCATCGGCCAGGAGCTGTCCACGCTCTACAAGGCCCTGGCCTCGCGCGATCTGGCGGCCGGCAGCCTGGCCGCGCGGCGCCTGTTCAGCTGACTACACTGGGGCTCTGAGCAGCCCCTGGAGTCCCCTTGAGCACCAGCCTCTTGCTGATTGCCCTCTTGATCGCCGCCAGTGCCTTCTTCTCGATGGCCGAGATGTCGGTGGCGGCCTCGCGCCGGCTCAAGCTGCGCCAGCTGGCCGACGAGGGCGATGGCCGCGCCGAGCGCGTGCTGGAGGTGCAGGAGCAGCCCGGCCATTACTTCACCGTGGTGCAGATCGGCGTCAACACCGTGGCCATCCTGGGCGGCATCGTCGGCGAGGGCGCGTTCACGCCGCATTTCTCCGCCGCCCTGGGCCTGCTGCTGGCGCCCGAGCAGGCGCAAAGCCTGAGCTTCGCGCTTTCCTTCGCGGCCATCACCGCGCTCTTCATCGTGCTGGCCGACCTGGTGCCCAAGCGCCTCTCGATGAACGAACCCGAGCGCGTGGCGCTGATCCTGATCGCGCCCATGCTGGCGCTGTGCACCCTGCTGCGGCCCTTGTCCTGGGCCTTCAGCCGGATCAGCGAGGCCTTGATACGGCTGATGGGACTGCCGGCCGCGCGCGACAACAGCATCACCCATGCCGACATCCTGGCCCTGGCCGAGGCCGGCAACCTGGCCGGCGTTGTGGCCGATGCCGAGCAGCAGATCATCGAGAACGTGTTCGAGCTCGACACGCGCACGGTGGAAAGCGTGATGACCACGCGCGAGCGCATCGTCTTCTTCGGCCTCGACGACGAAGACGCGCTGGTGCGCAACCGCATCGCCGAGGAACCGCATTCCACCTACCTGGTCTGCGAGGGCGAGATCGACCAGGTGGTGGGCTATGTGGACGCCACTGACCTGTTCCAGCGCGTGCTGCGCGAGGAGGCGTTGCGCCTGCGCGGCAGCGAGGGCCTGATCAAGAAGGTGCTGATCGTGCCGGACCGCATCACCCTCTCCGAGGTGCTGCTGCAGTTCCGCGAGAAGCATGAAGACTTCGCCGTGGTGGTGAACGAATACAGCCTGGTGGTGGGCGTGATCACCCTCAACGACGTGATGAGCACGGTGATGGGCAGCCTGGTGGCCAGCCACGACGAGGAGCAGATCGTGCGCCGCGAGGACGGCTCCTTCCTGGCCGACGGCATCACCCCCATCCCCGATGTGCAGCGCGCACTGGAGGTGGAGGCCTGGCCCCATGCCGGCCAGTACGACACCCTGGCGGGCTTCCTGATGGTGATGCTGCGCCGCATCCCGCGCCGCACCGATCAGGTCGTCTGGGAGGGCTGGCGTTTCGAGGTGGTGGACGTGGACAGCCACCGCGTCGACCAGGTGATGATCACGCGCCTGCCGGCGCCACCGTAAGCTCCTGGCGCCCAGGCATCAAGTCAAGGGACGTGGGCCAGCTGCGCGCTGGCCCGCACGCCCTGGCCACCGAGCACGGTGGACCAGTTGCCGGTGGCCTGGTTGTCGTAGCCGCCGACCACCGCCGAGTAATAGCCCCCCGAGACATTGCCGGTGCCGCCCAGCACCGAGGCGAAATGGTTGCTGCTGCTGTTGACCGCCCCCAGCAAGAGCGCCCCGGCGTGGCTGTAGTTCTGGTTGAAGCCCAGTATCAGATTGTGCGAGCCGCTGCGCGTATTGACCGCGCCGCTGCCGCCGCGCAACTCGTTGTAGCCGATGGTCAGATTGCCCAGGCCGTTGAGGGTTTGGTAGGTGAGGCCCGTGCCATTGCGAAGATTCAGGTTGGCGCCGGTGATGTAGATCTCGTTGCCATTGCGGCTGAAGTGCGCCAGCTTGTTGTTCAGCGGACTCACCAGGCCGTCGCCATAGCTCTTTGCGCTGGCCAGCGCGTTGGCGGCCGCGGCGTCGGCATAGGCCTTGCGATCGGCAACCTCCGTGCTCAACGCCGTCTGCAGCGCGGCGATCGTGCTCGCCTGTGCCGTGTTGGCGGCCTGCAAGCTGGCGACCGTCTGGCTCAGGGCGGCGACCGTCGTCTCCAAGTTGGCCAGGCGCTGGGCGGAACTGACGACCGGCTGCGCCTGCGCCGCGCCAGCCAGACACAAGGCGACCGTGAGGACGGCTGACAGGCCAAGGGTTCTGAAGAGCTGCATCTGAATCTCCTGTTGGCGAGCCGTTGATTGTGATGAGCGCGCCGGCCCTTGACCAGCGCCTGCAGCCGCCGGGCAGCGATCAGACGGGCCCACACCCCTATGTTGATGAGGCTCGACGCCGATGGGCCCGCATAGACTGAAACCTCACTCTGGCGAGGCTCGGATGAAACACTCTGCAAACCTGCTGGCTCCGCTCGTCGCCGGCCTGATGGCGCTGGCAGCCCCGGAGGTCGGTGCGGCCACGCCGGCCCTGACCCTGGACAGCGTCGGCGCCACCTTCCCGACCGACGGCAAGTTCACGCTGGGCTTCGAGTTCATGGTGTCCGAGGCGGTCGAGGTGGTCTCGCTGGGCGTCTTTGACGGCGGAGCGCCCGGGCTCGCTGCGCCGGCACAGGTCTCGCTGTGGCTGGACGACCAGGTTGGCACCCTGCTGGCCACGACCGAGGTGGCCGCCGGGACCGTTGCGACCCTGGTGGGCCAGTTCCGGCATGCGGCGATCAGCCCACTGACGCTGCTGCCGGGCCATATCTACGTCATCGGGGCCTATCTGCCGGTCGGCGAGGCCACCGCCTTCAATATGGGCGGCGACAGCAGCGTGGGCAGCTTCGACGGGCGCCTGACCCAGGTGGTGGACCGCTACTGGGACGACGGCCAGGACTTCCCGCTGGGCTCGTCCGGTGTGGCCGGCTCGGCCTGGCTCGGTGCGAACTTCCAGATCGCCGCGGTGCCCGAACCGGGCCAGGCCGGCTTGCTGACCCTGGGCCTGCTGGGCCTGGCGCTGCGGCGCCGGCAACTGATGAGCGCCGGCACATCGGCGGTTCAGAGCAGCTCGGGCAGCATCGTGCAGCGTTAGTTGGCTCCCGGTCGGGCCCTGGTGCCAGCGCGGCGCGCCGAGGCACGCGCGCAGCCGGGGCTAGGCCCGAGGTGTGGGCACAATCGGGGCCATGAGCCAGACCGATACCCTCGCCGCCGCGGATCGCGCCGCCGCCCTGCGTGCCCAACTTCATCACCACGCCCATCTCTACTACGTGCTCGATGCCCCGGTGCTGCCGGATGCCGAGTACGACAAGCTGTTCCAGGAGTTGCAGGCGCTGGAGGCCGCCCACCCCGAGCTGCTGAGCCCCGACTCGCCCACCCAGCGCGTGATCGGCCAGGTGCTGGACGGCTTTGCGCCGGTGCGCCATGCCGTGCCGATGCTGAGCATACGCACCGAGACCGACACCGAGGCCAGCGGCGCCCGCGCCTTTGACGAGCGCGTGCGCCGCCAGCTCGAGCTGGGCGAGGACGCGCCACCGGTGGAATATGCCGCCGAGCTCAAGTTCGATGGCCTGGCCATCAATCTGCGCTACGAGCAGGGCGTGCTGGTGCAGGCCGCCACCCGCGGCGATGGCGAGACCGGCGAGGACGTGACGCAGAACATCCGCACCGTGGGCCAGATCCCCTTGCGCCTCCAGGGCGTGGACGCGCCGGTGCTGGAGGTGCGCGGCGAGGTCTATATGCGGCGCGACGATTTCGAGGCCCTCAACGAGCGCCAGCGCGAGGCCGGTGAGAAAACCTTTGTGAACCCGCGCAACACCGCGGCCGGCGCGGTGCGCCAGCTCGACCCGGCGCTGGCCGCCAAGAAGCCGCTGAGCTTCTTCGCCTATGGCCTGGGCGAGGTACAGGGCTGGGTTGTGCCCGAGACGCACAGCGCCCTGCTGGACGCGCTGCAGGCGATGGGCATGCCGGTGTGCGAGCACCGCGTCGTCACCCAGGGGGCCGCGGGCCTGATCGCCTTTCACCAAGCCATGGGCGCGCAGCGCGATGGCCTGCCCTTCGACATCGACGGCATCGTCTACAAGGTCAACAGCCGTGCCCTGCAGCAGCGCCTGGGCTTTGTGACGCGCGAGCCGCGCTGGGCGGTGGCGCACAAATACCCGGCGCAGGAGCAGCTGACGCGCCTGCTGGCGATCGACATCCAGGTCGGCCGCACCGGCAAGCTCACGCCGGTGGCAAGGCTTGAGCCGGTGTTCGTGGGCGGCACCACGGTCAGCAATGCCACCCTGCACAACCTCTTCGAGCTGCGCCGCAAGGGCGTGCGCGTGGGCGACCAGGTGATCGTGCGGCGCGCCGGCGACGTGATCCCCGAAGTGGTGGGCGTGCTGAAGGCCGAACGCGCCGCCTACGTGCCCAATTTCCGCATGCCGCGCAGCTGCCCGGTGTGCGACAGCGCCACCGTGCGCGAGAAGGGCGGCATGGACTACCGCTGCTCGGGCGGCATCTTCTGCCCGGCCCAGCGCAAGCAGGCGCTGCTGCACTTTGCCGGCCGCCGCGCCATGGACATCGAGGGCCTGGGCGACAAGCTGGTCGAGCAGCTGGTGGACGCCGGCATCGTCGACAGCCTGCCCAGCCTCTACAAACTGGGCGTGGCCAAGCTGGCGGCGCTGGAGCGCATGGCCGAGAAGAGCGCGCAGAACATCGTCGATGCACTGGAGAAGAGCAAGACGACCACGCTGGCGCGCTTTCTGTTCGGGCTGGGGATTCGCCAGATCGGCGAGACCACCGCCAAGGATCTGGCGCGACATTTCGGCTCGCTCGACGCCTTGATGGACGCCAGCGTCGAGCAGCTGCTGCAGGTGCGCGATGTCGGCCCCATCGTGGCGCAGAGCATCCACATGTTCTTCGCCCAGCCGCACAACCGCGAGGTGGTGGCGCAGCTGCGCGCCGCCGGCGTGCATTGGCCCGAGGGCGAGGGCGCTGCCGCCGAGCAGGGCCCCAAGCCGCTGCTGGGCAAGACCCTGGTGCTCACCGGCACGCTTCCCACCCTCTCGCGCGACGCCGCCAAGGACTTGATCGAAGCGGCGGGCGGCAAGGTCAGCGGCTCGGTCTCCAAGAAGACTCACTATGTGGTGGCGGGCGAGGAGGCCGGCTCCAAGCTCGACAAGGCGCGCGAGCTGGGCGTCACGGTGCTGGACGAGGCTGGCCTGCAGGCCCTGCTGCTTAGCGCTTCGTCAACTCAAAGCGCTTGATCTCACCCACCACGAAGAGGTAGCAGCACACCGCCACCAGCGCATTCGCGGCCACGAAGACCAGGGCCGCGTTGAAGGAGCCCGTGCCCTTGATGAGGTAGCCGATCACGATCGGCGTGGTGACGCCGGCGGTGTTGCCGAAAGTGTTGAAGAGCGCGCCGCTCAGGCCCGAGATCTCCTTGGGCGAGGTGTCGGACACGACCGCCCACCCCAGCGCGCCCAGGCCCTTGCCGAAGAAGGCCAGCGCCATGATGGCCACCACCAGGGTCGAGCCCTCCACGTAGTTGCAGGCAATCATGCAGGTGGAGAGCAGCATGCCGATCACGATGGGCGTCTTGCGCGCCACGGTGAGCGAATGGCCGCGGCGCAGCAGGCCGTCGGAGATCAGGCCGCCCAGCACGCCGCCGGCAAAACCGCAGATCGCCGGCAGCGCCGCGACGAAGCCGGCGTTGAGGATGGACATGCCGCGTTCTTTCACCAGATAGACCGGGAACCAGGTGAGGAAGAAATAGGTCAGCGTGGTGATGCAGTACTGGCCGATGTAGACCCCCAGCAGCATGCGGTTGCCGAGCAGCTGCTTGATGTAAGCCCACTTGGGTGCGTCGGCCTGGCTGGCCCGGGCGGCCGGCTGATCCATATCCACCAGGGCGCCGCCCTGGGCGATGGTGTCCAGCTCGGCGCGGTTGATGCCCGGGTGGGTCTTGGGGCTGTGCACCGTCTTGAGCCAGATCGCGCTCACCACCATGCCGATCGCGCCCATCACATAGAACACCGCCGGCCAGCCATAGGCATGGGTGATCCAGCCCATCAGCGGCGCGAACAGCACGGTGGCAAAGTACTGGGCCGAGTTGAAGATGGCCGAGGCGGTGCCGCGTTCCTTGGCCGGGAACCAGGAGGCGACGATGCGGCCGTTGGCGGGGAAGGATGGCGCCTCGGCGGCGCCGACCAGGAAGCGCAGGGCGAACAGCACCACCACCGCCGTGCCCGCGGTGGCGCTGATGAAGCTGATGCCGCCCTGCAGCAGGGTGAACAACGACCAGATGAAGATGCTGGCGGCGTAGACCTTCTTGGAGCCGTAGCGGTCCAGCAGCCAGCCGCCGGGCAGCTGCGCCAGCACATAGGACCAGCCGAAGGCCGAGAAGATATAGCCCATAGTGACCGTGTCTATGCCCAGTTCCTTGGACAGGGCCGGCCCGGCGATGGAGAGCGTGGCACGGTCGGCATAGTTGATGGTGGTCACCAGGAACAGCATGGCCAGCACCAGGTAGCGCTTGCGCGTGGCCTGGGCGCTGCTGGGCTGGGCGGCGGGGGCGGCCAGTGGGTCCGCGGTGGTGGCAGTGTGCATGTCTCGCTCCGGTCGATGTGGGCATGGCGCTGCCCCGCCGTCCGTCTTGAGGCGGACTGCTGGCAGGTCAGCGCAGCTGTGGTTCAGGCCTGCATTTAGGCCTGCGTGTACGCCGTCTTCACGGTGGTGTAGAACTCGGCGGCATGGCGGCCCTGCTCGCGTGGCCCATAGCTGGAGCCCTTGCGGCCGCCGAAGGGCACGTGGTAGTCCACGCCCGCGGTGGGCAGGTTCACCATCACCATGCCGGCCTGGGCATGACGCTTGAAGTGCGTGGCATGCTTGAACGAGCTGGTGGCGATGCCGGCGGCCAGGCCGAAGGGCGTGTCGTTCGCCAGCGTCAGGGCCTCCTCGTAATCGCGCGCGCGCAGCACGCTCACCACCGGGCCGAACACTTCCTCGCGGTTGATGCGCATGGCCGCCGTGGTGTCGGTGATGAGGGCCGGGCGCAGATAGAAGCCGGGCTGGCCCTCGGGGTTGTGGGCCAGGGCCTCGCCGCCGCAGGCCAGGCGCGCGCCCTCGGCCTGGGCGATGGCGATGTATTCCAGGTCCTGGCCGAGCTGGCTCTGGTCCACCACCGGCCCGATGTCGGTGCCGGGCTTGCGTGCGTCGTCCACCTTCAGGCTCTGCATGCGCGCCACCATGGCGGCCACGAAACGCTCGTGGATGCCGGCGGTGACGATCAGGCGCGAGGAGGCGGTGCAGCGCTGGCCGGTGGAGAAGAAGCCGCTCTGCACGGCGCAGTTCACCGCCAGGTCCAGGTCGGCATCGTCCAGCACGACCATGGGGTTCTTGCCGCCCATCTCGAGCTGGAACTTGGCCATGCGTGTGACGCAGGCGGCCGCCACCTTCTGCCCCGTGCCCACCGAGCCGGTAAAGCTGATGGCGGCGACGCGGCGGTCATCCAGCAGGGTGGCGCCGACCTCCGAGCCGCGCCCCATCACCAGATTGAACACCCCCTGCGGCAGGCCGCTGCGCGAGAGGATCTCGGCCAGCGCCCAGGCCGAGCCGGGCACCAGATCGGCCGGCTTGAAGACCACGCAGTTGCCATAGGCCAGGGCCGGCGCGATCTTCCAGGCCGGGATGGCGATCGGGAAGTTCCAGGGCGTGATGATGCCCACCACGCCGATCGGCTCGCGCGTGATTTCCACGCCCACGCCGGGGCGCACCGAGGGCATCAACTCGCCGCCGGGGCGCAGCGCCTCGCCGGCAAAGAACTTGAAGATATTGCCGGCGCGCGCCACCTCGCCGACGGCCTCGGGCAGGGTCTTGCCCTCCTCGCGGGCAAGCAACTCGCCCAGCTCGGCGCGGCGCGCCAGGATTTCGCTGCCCACCGCGTCGAGGATGTCGAAGCGCTGCTGCGGCGTGGAAAGGCTCCAGGCCGGGAAGGCCGCCTCGGCGGCGGCGATCGCCAGGCGCGCCTGGGCGGCATCGGCCTGGGCGTACTCGCCGATCAGGTCGCGCGTGTCCGAGGGGTTGATATTGCGTGAGACGCGCTGGCCTTCCAGCCACTCGCCGGCGATCAGATTCTTGAACATCGTCATGTTTGCTTTCTAGCGGTCCAGCGCGGGGCGCTTGGGGTCGAAGCGCCAGCCGGGGATCAGGTCTTGCATGGCGATGGCGTCGTCGCGCGCGCCCAGCCCATGCTGCAGATAGAGCTGGTGGGCCTTCTCGACCTCGACCATGTCGAGCTCGACGCCCAGGCCCGGTTTTTTGGGCACCTGCACATGGCCGCCGACGATCTGCAGCGGCTCCTTGCTGAGGCGCTGGCCGTCCTGCCAGATCCAGTGCGTGTCGATGGCGGTGACCTTGCCGGGCGCGGCCGCGCCCACATGGGTGAACATGGCCAGCGAGACGTCGAAATGGTTGTTGGAATGCGAGCCCCAGGTGAGGCCCCAGTCGCGGCAGGTCTGGGCCACACGCACCGAGCCGGCCATGGTCCAGAAATGCGGGTCGGCCAGCGGGATGTCCACGCTCTGCAGGGCCAGGGCATGGCTGAGCTGGCGCCAGTCGGTGGCGATCATGTTCGTGGCCGTGGGCAGGCCGGTGGCGCGGCGGAACTCGGCCATCACCTCGCGGCCGGAGAAGCCGTCCTCGGCGCCGCAGGGGTCTTCGGCATAGGCGATCACGCCGCGCATATCGCGCATCAGGCGGATCGCGTCCTTGAGCAGCCAGCCGCCGTTGGGGTCCAGCGTCACGCGTGCGCTGGGGAAGCGCTCGTGCAGCGCGCGGATCGCCTCCACTTCCTCGTCGCCGCGCAGCACGCCGCCCTTGAGCTTGAAGTCGTTGAAGCCGTAGCGCTCGCGCGCGGCCTCGGCCAGGCGCACGATGGCCTCGGGGGTGAGCGCCTGTTCGTGACGCAGGCGGCACCAGTCGTTGTCGGCGCCGGGTTCGCTGGCGTAGGGCAGCGCGCTGCGCGTGCGGTCGCCCACATAGAAGAGATAGCCCAGCATCTCCACCGCGTCGCGCTGCTGGCCTTCGCCCAGCAGCGCCGCCACCGGCACGTTGAGGTGCTGGCCCAGCAGGTCCAGCAAGGCGGATTCAATCGCCGTCACCGCATGGATGGTGGTGCGCAGGTCGAAGGTCTGCTGGCCGCGGCCGCCGGCATCGCGGTCGGCGAACTGCGCCTGCACCGTCTGCAGCACGCGCTGCTGCGAGCCCAGGGGCTGGCCCAGCACGAGGGCGCGCGCATCCTCCAGGGTCTGGCGTATCTTCTCGCCGCCCGGCACCTCGCCCACACCGGTGCGGCCGGCGCTGTCGGTGAGTATCAGCAGATTGCGTGTGAAGAAGGGGGCGTGGGCGCCGCTGAGGTTGAGCAGCATGCTGTCGCGGCCGGCGACGGGGATCACGCGCAGCGCGCTGATCACGGGGGTGGCGGAGAGGCTCATGCGGGGTGGTCTCTTTGCATCAGTCGGCGGTGATCTTGCCCAGCTCGATCACCTTTTTCCAGCGTGCGAACTCGCTCGCCTGGTAGGCGCTGAACTGCTCGGGCGTGTTGGCCACGATCTCGAAGCCCAGCTCCAGCAGCTTGGCCTTGACCTGGGGCTCGTTGAGGGCGGCCACCAGTGCGCCATGCAGCTTGCCCTTGATGTCGGCCGGCAGACCCTTGGGCGCGGCCACGGCCTGCCAGGAATAGACCGTCACGCCCTTGATGCCCAGCTCTTCCAGCGTCGGCACCTCGGGCAGCTGCGGCGAGCGCTTGCTGCCGGTGACGGCCAGGGCCTTGAGCTTGCCGGCCTTGATATTGCTGAGGCCGGTGTTGATGTTCATGAAGGTGGCATCCACCTGGCCGCCCAACAGGTCTGACAGCGCCGGGGCGCCGCCCTTGTAGGGGATGTGCAGGCCCATGGTGCCGGTCTGCTGCCAGAACAGCTCGGCGGTGAGGTGGTCGCTGGAGCCATTGCCCGAGGAGGCGAAGCTCATCTTGTCGGGATTCGCCTTCATGAAGGCCACCACCTCGGCCAGGCTCTTGTGCGGCGAGCTCGCCGGCACGGCCAGCACATTGGGCGCCTGTACCGCGACGGTGATGTAGTCGAAATCCTTGAGCGGGTCGTAGCCCACGTTCTTCATCAGGTGCGGGCCGATCACGAAGGGCCCGAGCGAGGACACCAGCAGGGTGTAGCCATCGGGCGCGGCGCGCTTCACCAGGGCCGAGCCCACGGTGCCGCCGGCGCCGCCCTTGTTGTCGACGATGAAGCTGCCGCCCAGCTTCTCCTGCAGGCGCGGGCCCACGGCGCGGGCGATGGCGTCCGACGAGCCGCCGGCCGGGAAGGGCACCAGCAGGGTCACCGGCTTGCTGGGCCAGGGTTGGGCCTGCGCCAGCGTCGCCAGGCCGAGCAACAGGGTCGTTAGCAGTTTTTTATTCATCGTCATCATCATGGCTTGTCTCCGTTCTGACTTGTTGGTTTACTGCGGGCCGAGCTTGGAAATCAGGGCGCCCAGCTGGTCCACCTCGGCGGGCAGCAGGTCCGACAGCGGCGGCCGCACCGGGCCGGCGCTGTGGCCCACCAGGGTGGCGCCGGCCTTCACGATGGACACCGCATAACCCTCGCCCTTGTTGCGCAGCGCGATATAGGGCAGGAAGAAGTCGCGGATCAGGCGGTCGCAGGTGATGGTGTCACCAGCTGCGTGGGCGTTGTAGAACTCCATCGCCGTCTTCGGGATGAAGTTGAACACCGCCGAGGAATAGACCGGGCAGCCCATGGCCTTGTAGGCGCCGGCAAAGAGCTCGGCGGTGGGCAGGCCGCCCAGATAGGCGAAGCGCTCACCCAAGGTCTGGCGGATGGCGACGAACTTCTCGATATCGCCCAGGCCGTCCTTGAAACCGATCAGGTTGGGGCAGCGCTCGGCCAGCACCAGCAGGCTTTCCGGCGTGAGCTTGCAGGCGCCGCGGTTGTAGACGGTGACGCCGAACTTGACGCTCTTGCACACCGCCTCGACATGGGCGATCAGGCCGGCCTGGCTGGCCTCGGTGAGGTAGTGCGGCAGCAGCAGGATGCCTTGCGCGCCCAGGCGCTCGGCCTCCTGCGCGTACTTGATGGCCAGGCTGGTGCCGCCACCGGCGCCGGCGATGATGGGGGTACGGCCGCGGCAGGTGTCCAGCGCCACCTTGATGACCTCGCTGTACTCGCCCGGCTCCAGCGAGAAGAACTCGCCCGTGCCGCCGGCCGCGAACAGCGCCGAAGCGCCATAGGGTTGCAGCCACTCCAGCCGCTCGGCATAGGGCTTGGGCGCGAAGCGCAGCTGGCTGTCGAAATCGGTCAGCGGGAAGGACAGCAGGCCGGCTTGCAGCACGCTCTTGAGTTCTTGGGGCGACATGGATCAGGCTCCTGCGATGGTGTGGTGTGAAAGGCGGAGGCCAGCGTGCCGGCCTGTTGATGTTGTATGTCATCGTACAACTAAGTTCAAGCGAGGCGAAGTGAGGGGAATTACGCATCAGCCCAGATCGGCCTGGGCGCGGCGCCGGCGCTCGCGGCTGTTGGTGAGGTGGGTGCGCATGGCGGCGCGCGCGGCATCGGGGTCCTGGGCGGCGATGGCGTCGAAGATGTTCTCGTGCTCGCTGTTGACGCGCCGCAGATAGGCCTGGCGCTCGGCGCTGAGCTCGCCCGCCGGCTCGAGCCGGGCGCGCGGGATGATCTGGCTGCCCAGGGTGTTCATCAGCTCGGTGAAGTGGCTGTTCTGGGTGGCGCGGGCAATCTCCAGATGAAACTGGAAGTCCGCCGCCACCGCGTCCTGGCCGGCTTCCACCGCCGCCACCACCGCACCCAGCGCGGCGCGCATCTGCGTCAGATTGGCCTCGCTGCGACGCTGGGCGGCCAGGCCGGCGGCCTCGGTTTCCAGGCCGATGCGCAGCTCCAGCACCGCGATCACGTCCTGCAGGGTGCTGAACTGCTCGGGCGTGATCTTGAAGGCCGGCGCATCCCCGATGCCCAGCACAAAGGTGCCGATGCCGTGGCGGGTCTCCACCAGCCCGGCGGCTTGCAGCTTGGAAATGGCCTCGCGCACCACCGTGCGGCTGACCTCGAACTCGGCCATGATGGCGGCCTCGGTGGGCAGCTTGTCGCCCGCCTGCAGGCGGCCGTCGCGGATGCGCTGGCCCAGCGAATCGACCAGCTCCAAGGCCAGGGTGCGGGGGCGTCGGCGGGCGGGAGCGGCAGGGCTGTTCATGGCTTGTACGTACTATCCCGAGGGTCCGGTGCAGGGCTTTGGCCTACAGTTCATGCAAGTTGTACGACAACTAGACGACGTACAACAAGTGTTTTGTGCACTGTAGCAACATCTTCCGGGTTCCGACATGACCGAACAAACGCCTCCGCGGCCTCCGCGCCCGCCGCTGACGATACGCATGCACGCGGACGACAACGTCGCCATCGTCGCCAACGACGGCGGCTTGGCCGCAGGCACCTTGCTGCCCGACGGCGTGCCGGGGGCCGGATTGCAACTGCGAGACAAGCTGCCGCAGGGCCACAAGCTCGCCCTGCAGGACATCGCACAGGGTGAGCCGGTGCTGCGCTACGGCGTCCCGATAGGCTATGCATTGAAAGACATACCCGCCGGCAGCTGGGTGCATGAGCGCCTGCTGCAGATGCCCTCGGCGCGCGCGCTCGAAGGCCTGCCGATGGCCACGGTCCGGCCTGCCGAACTGCCGCCGTTGCAGGGCCATACCTTCGAGGGCTATCGCAACGCCGACGGATCGGTGGGCACGCGCAACATCCTGGCCATCACCACCACGGTGCAATGCGTGGCCGGCGTGGTGGCGCAGGCGGTGGCGCGCATCAAGGCCGAGTTGCTACCGCTGTACCCCCATGTGGACGACGTGATCGGCCTGGAGCATGGCTATGGCTGCGGCGTGGCCATCGACGCGCCCGGCGCCGAGATCCCGATCCGCACGCTGCGCCATATCTCGCTCAACCCCAACTTCGGCGGCGAGCTGATGGTGGTGAGCCTGGGCTGCGAGAAGCTGCAGCCCGAGCGCCTGTTGCCGCCGGGCTCCTTCGCCATCACGGACGAGCGTGCGGCCGACGCGGGCCCCGAGACCATCTGCCTGCAGGCCGAGCACCATGTGGGCTTCATGTCGATGCTGGACGACATCCTGCAGAGCGCGCGCCCGCACCTGGAACGCCTGAACGCGCGCCGGCGCGAGACCCTGCCGGCCAGCGCCCTGGTGGTGGGCCTGCAATGCGGCGGCAGCGATGCCTTCTCGGGCGTCACCGCCAACCCGGCGCTGGGTTTCTGCGCCGACCTGCTGGTGCGCGCCGGCGCCACGGTGATGTTCAGCGAGAACACCGAGGTGCGCGACGCGGTGGAGCAGCTCACCAGCCGCGCCGCCACGCCCGCGGTGGCCGAGGCGATCGTGCGCGAGCTGGGCTGGTACGACCGCTATCTGGAGCGCGGCCGGGTGGACCGCGCCGCCAACACCACGCCGGGCAACAAGGCCGGTGGCCTCGCCAATATCGCCGAGAAGGCGATGGGCTCCATCGTCAAGAGCGGTAGTGCGGCGATCTCGCATGTGCTGGCGCCGGGCGAGAAGCTCAGGCCCGATCAGCGTGGCCTGGTCTACGCCGCCACGCCGGCCAGCGACTTTATCTGCGGCACCCTGCAGCTGGCCGCCGGCATGAATCTGCATGTCTTCACGACCGGCCGCGGCACCCCGTACGGGCTGGCCGAATGCCCGGTCGTGAAGGTGGCCACGCGCAGCGATCTGGCGCGGCGCTGGCATGACCTGATGGACGTGAATGCCGGCCAGATTGCCGACGGCGAGGCCAGCATCGAGCAGGTCGGCTGGCAGCTGTTCGAGCTGTTGCTGGAGGTGGCCAGCGGCCGCAAGAAGACCTGGGCCGAGCATTGGAAGCTGCACAACGCGCTGGTGCTGTTCAACCCGGCGCCGGTGACTTGAGCTTGTGATGCCAACTCAGGCCGGCTTGGGTGCCGGCAGCGGCAGCCGCAGCAGGCCCACCGCCAGCGCCGTGCCCAGCAGCACGATGGCGCAGCCCGCGGCCATGTGCAGGGTGAAGGCCTCGGCCAGGAACAGATAGCCCCAGAGCACCGCGAACACCGGGATCAGAAAGGTCACTGCGATGGTGTTGGTGGGCCCCACCCGCTGCATCAGGCGGAAGTAGAGGATGTAGGCGATGCCCGAGCACAGCACCGCCAGCAGGGCCACGCTAGTCCAGGCCTGGGCGCTGGGCAGCTGGGCCGGCCATTGCCAGGCGGCCAGCGGCGCCAGCATGAAGGCGGCGCTGACCTGGCTGCCGGTGGCCACCGTGAGCGGGCCGACCTTGGCGAGATAACGCTTGGTGTAGTTGGCCGCGATGCCATAGCACAGGGTGGCCACCAGGCAGGCCAGGATGGCCCAGCCGCTGCCGCCGGGCTTGAAGCTGGCCTTGTCCCAGGCCAGGAAGACCACGCCGGCAAAGCCCAGCGCCAGGCCGCTCAGGCGGCTGGCGTTCAGGCCCTGCGAGAGCCAGATCCAGGCCACCAGGGCGCCCCACAGCGGCGTGGTGGCATTCAGGATGCTGGACAGGCCGGCGGTGATGGAGAGCGCCGCATAGGCATAGAGCGCGAAGGGGATGGCACTGTTGAGCAGGCCCACCACCAGCAGCGGCTTCCATTCCCGCAGCAGCTCGCCCAGGCCCTGGCGCGCCGCCAGTATCGGCAGCAGGAAGAGGCTGGCGCCGCCGACGCGCAGCGCCGCCATCGCCAGCGGGCCGAACTCATGCGCGCCCAGGCGCATGAAGAGAAACGAGGCGCCCCAGATGGCGGCCAGCAGGCTCAGTTCGCTCAGGTCTTTGGATTTCATCGGTGCTTTTCTTTCTTGGCCGCATCGGCCAGCGCGGCGCGGCGCCAGAGCTGCAGCACGGCATAGCTGCGATAGGGCGCAAAGGCCGCGGCCGCTTGCTGCACCTCACGCGGTTTCAGTGGCGCGTCCGGCGGGCTGAGCTGCTTGCGCAGCACCACGTCGGCCTCGGGAAACATATCGGGCCAGCTCCAGCCGCGCATCAGCATGTATTGCGCCGTCCAGGGGCCCAGGCCGGGCATGGCCTGCAGCTCGGCCAGGGCCTCGGCCGGCGTGCCCAGGCCGGCGGCAAAGCGCGAGCCGGGCCAGGCGCGCGCCAGCGCGATCAGGGCCTCGGCACGGCGCCGGATGATGCCCAGCGCGGCGATCTCGTCCACCGCCGCAACGGCGATGCGCGCCGGGCTCGGGAACAGCCGGTGCACGCTGGCGGTGGTCTGCCCCTCGGGCAGGGGCTCGCCGAAGCGCTCGACAAAGCGGCTGGCCAGGGTGCGCGCCGCCGCCACCGTGACCTGCTGGCCCAGCACCGCGCGCACCGCCAGCTCGTAGCGGTCGACGCAGCCGGGCAGACGCATGCCGGGTTCCGCCTGTGCCAGCGCGCCGAGGCAGCCATCGATGGTGGCGGGCTCGGCATCCAGGTCCAGCCAGCGGCGCAGGCTGGGCATCAGGCTGGCCACCGCCGGCCAGACGGCCGAGCAGGGCAGCAGCCAGACGCGCGGCAGCTGGGCATCGAATTGCAGCTCCACCCGCCCCGCCAGCCATTCGCCCTGGTGGCGCACGCGCAGGCTGCGGCTGATGCGGCGTTCGGCCAGATCCACCTCCTCGATGCCGGGAATGGCGCGCGCCGCCAGGAACTGCAGCAGCGCATCGACCGCGAAGGGTGGGCGGTAGTTCAGCGCCAGCCTGGGCTCACCGCAGGCGCTCAGGTTCAGGCTCTGGCCGCGTCGCAGCGCCGAGGGTTGCAGCCTGTATTGCTCGGCGAAGGCGGCGTTGAAACGCCGCAGGCTGCCAAAGCCGGCATGGTGAGCCACCTCGGCGATGGGCATGCGGGTGTCGCTGAGCAGCTGCTTGGCCAGCAGCAGGCGGCGCGTCTGCAGGTATTGCAGCGGCGTCACGCCATGCTCGGCCAGAAAGATGCGGCGCAGGTGGCGGCTCGTGATGCCCAGATGCGCGGCCAGCTGCTCCATCGAGCCGGCGCCATCTTCGGCCCACTCGGCCTGGTCCAGCCAGACGGCGGCCTGCCGGGCCAGGGTGCGCGAGGCATCCATCACCGACCAGGCCGGCCGGCCCGCACGCGGCGCCAGCTCGGGCCGGCATTTCAGGCAGGGGCGAAAGCGCGCCGCCTCGGCCAGCGCGGCACTGCCGAAAAAGCGGCAGTTCTCGGCCTTGGGCGTGCGCACCCGGCAGATCGGCCGGCAGTAGACGCCGGTGGAGGTGACGCCCACGAACCAGCGCCCGTCAAAGCGCGCATCGCGCGCCAGCAGGGCGGGGTAGCAGAGTTCGGCGCTGAGGTCCGGGCTGGTTGACATGGCCGCATGATAGGGGCGCGGCCGGCGCACTACTGGCCGGATCCGGACATGTGGCTGGCTTACTTGAAATAGCGCTGCTGCAGCCGCGCCACGCTGCCGTCCGCCACCAGCTGCTGATAGGCCTGCAGCCAGCGTTCGGCCTCGCCCTCGGCCAGGCGCAGCGAGGTGCCCATATAGAGATCGGCCTCGCCCAGGCTGGTGTGGGTCTTGAATTCGCCGCGCGGGTAGCCGTATTGCTCGATGGCGGCCTGCAGCATCGGCGCGCCGGCATAGATGGCCGTCAGCATGTCGCTGCGCAGCATGCGCAGGAGGTCCTTGTAGTCCTTGGCCTCGGTGACGCTGGTGAACTTCTCAGCCTGCAGGTTCTTGATGATGGGCGAGCCGCGCAGCACGCCGATGCGGGCGTGGCGCAGCTGTTCGAGGCTCAGGTTGGGCTCGCCGGCACGGCCGACGAAGCTGTAGCGCACATGCATCAGCAGGATCAGCCAGCGGAACTTGGCCTCACGGTCGGGCGTGCGCGCCAGCGGGAAGACGCCGAGGTTCTCGCCCTCCTCGGTCATGCGCACCGCGCGCGCCCAGGGGTAGAAGTCCACCGTGTCGCTGCGCCCCAGGCGCTGCGACATCAGCAGCGCCAATTCATAGGCATAGCCCTCGGGGCCCTGGCTGCCCTGCCAGACGAAGGGGGGCAGATCGCCCGCCACCCAGCGTAACTGACCGATTGGGCCGGGGGGGCCGGGCGGGCTGGCCACAGCAGCGGCGGCACACAGCAGGCCAAACAAAAGACCAGGCAGCTGACGACGCAAGCTCATGGACATCGATGTGGAAGGCCTGTGCCGGCCGCTGACTCCCCGGGCCGTATCGACTCTAGCACCGTGCCGCGGCCGATGGCTCCCCATGGGCATGGGGGCCGCGCTACATGGACTTGAACAGATGCACGTAGGCGCGGCTCACCGGCAGCTCGCGTGGCAGGGCGCGGAAGCGCACATAGAGCCGGCTCAGCTCGTCGCGCCGGGTGCCTGCCAGATGGGCCAGATTGATGATGGTGGAGCGGTGCACCTGCCAGAAGCTCTGCGGGTCCAGCTGCGCCACCAGCTCGGTGATGGGCGTGCGTATCAGGTACTCGGCCGTGGCCGTCTGCACGCAGGTGTATTTCTCGTCGGCGTGGAAGTAGACCACCTCGTCCACCGCGATCTGGTGCATGAGCTCGCCCTGGCTGGCGCGGATGTAGCGCAGCGTCTGCCCCGTTGCCTGCGCGCCCAGCAGCTGCTGCAGGGTGCGGGCCAGCCTGGCGTCGGGCTCGGCATCACCCTCGGCCGCGCCGGCGAGGCTGAGCCTCACGCGCGCCAGCGCCTTGGCCAGGCGCTCGGTCTTCACCGGCTTCAGCACATAGTCCAGCGCGGCATGCTCGAAGGCCTCGAGCGCGTACTCGTCGTAGGCGGTGACGAAGACCACGCGCGTCTCGCCCTCGATGCCCTGCGCCACTTCGAGGCCGCTGAGGCCGGGCATCTGGATGTCCAGAAAGGCCAGGTCGGGCCGCAAAGCGGCGATCTGGGCGGCCGCCTCAATGCCGTTCCTGGCCATCGCCACGATGGTGAGCTCGGGCCACAGCTGGGCCAGTTGCTCCTTCAGGTACTGGGCCAGGTGCGGCTCGTCGTCGGCGATCAGGGCGGTGACGGCAGATGGCATGGTGTGCTCGTTCAGTTGGTTTCGTAGGGAATTTCAAGCAGGGCCTGGGTGCCGGGCTCGGCGGCTTGCAGCTGCAGACTGGCGCGCTCGCCGTAGCGGCTTTGCAGGCGGGCGCGGATGTTGGCGAGCGCCATGCCGTGGCCGCGTCGGCCGCTGCGCCGCGGGGCGTCCAGCCCCAGGCCATCGTCCCGCACCGTCAGGCGCAGCTGGCCCTGCGCGACGCTGGCCTCGATCACGATGTGGCCGCCCTCCAGCTTGGGCTCCAGGCCATGGTGGATGGCGTTCTCGATCAGCGGCTGCAGCAGCAGCGGCGGCAGGCGCGCGCCGCGCGCCGCCTCGCTGGCCTCGATGCGGAAGGTGAGCCGATCGGCCATGCGGGCCTGCATCAGGCTCAGATAGCTCTGTGCCGTGTCCAGCTCCTGGGCCAGGCTGCAGCTGTCGCTGCGCAGCTGCTGCAGGCTGGCGCGCAGATAGTCGGTGAAGGCCTCCAGCATGCGCTTGGCGAGCGGCGCGTCCACGTCGATCAGGCTCTGCACATTCGCCAGCGTGTTGAAGAGGAAGTGCGGCTCGATCTGGGCCTGCAGCAGGCGCAGCTGCGCCTCGCTGGCCTTGAGCCGCTGTTGCTGCCGCTTCCAGCGCCACCGGCTGCTCAGGTGCACCAGCACCGAGATGACGATGGAGGTGACGACGAACTGCGGGATGGAGAAGTTCTGCAGCGTGAAGATGCGCCAGGCATCGATCTGCAGCGCCCAGCTCATCACCCACAGCGAGATCGCAAAGCCCAGGGCGACGCAGAACATGCTGTAGAGCATGTAGAACAGCGCCGCGCGCCAATCACGCGCGCCGCCCAGGCGCTGCAAGGTGGCGCGCGGCAGCGTCGCTTGCAGGCCGCGCCGCACCAGCTGAAAGGTGTAGCTGACGCACAGCATGGTGATCACATTGGCGGGCAGGGTGTAGCTCCACCAATGCGCCGCGCCGAGCTGCTCGCCCAGCCAGCCCGCCAGCACGCCGATCGCCGCGCCCAGCACCAGGCCCGCGCCGGTGCTGATGAGCAGCAGGAACCAGAGCGGCGTGCGGCTCTCGGCCTGCAGGCGCCAATGCTCGCTCCAGGCCTGCTTGAAGGGTGAGGGTGCATCCATGGGCGGCGAGTGTAGACAGGCCGGCCTCCGCCGGCGCCCTTGCGCGACGAAACGCCAGCGCGGCCGACGGCCGGCGAGTTACGGCGCTGCAACAAAGGCCATGCCTACAATCCGCCCAAATCCAATTCGCCAAGCAAGGCAAGACAGGACATTCATGCAAGTCAATGCATCCATCTTCAAGGCCTATGACATCCGCGGCGTGGTCGGCACGAGCCTGAACGAAGAACTGGCCGAGCACCTGGGCCGCGCCTTCGGCACCGAGGCCCGCAAGCTCGGCGAGAAGGCCGTGGCGGTCGGCCGCGACGGCCGCATCTCGGGCCCCGCCCTGGTCGCCGCGCTGATCCGCGGCCTGCGGGCTACCGGCCTCGACGTCGTCGACATCGGCGCCGTCACCACGCCGATGCTGTACTACGTGGCGGCCACGCGCATCCAGCATGGCTGCAACTCCGGCATCATGGTCACGGGCAGCCACAACCCCAAGGACTACAACGGCTTCAAGATGGTGCTCAAGGGCGCGGCCGTCTACGGCGAGCAGATCCAGGGCCTGCGCCAACGCATCGAGGCCGAGGACTATGCCAAGGGCAAGGGCCGCGTGGCGCAGATGGACGTGGGCGCCGAGTACGCGCACCGCATCGTCAGCGACTGCAAGCTGGCGCGCCCGATGAAGATCGTCGTCGACAGTGGCAACGGCATCCCCGGCGCCAGCGCCCCGGCGATCCTGCGCGCGCTCGGCTGCGAGGTGATCGACATCTATTCCAAGGTCGACGGCGATTTCCCCAACCACCATCCCGATCCCTCGCGCCCCGAGAACCTGGAAGACCTGAAGCGCATCGTGCATGCCTGCGACGCCGAGCTGGGCCTGGCCTTCGACGGCGACGGCGACCGCCTTGGCATCGTCACCAAGGACGGCACGATGATCATGCCGGACCGCCAGATCATGCTGCTGGCGGCCGACATCCTGCAGCGCCAGCCCGGCGCCGAGATCATCTTCGACGTCAAGTGCACCCAGCGCCTGGGCCCCTGGATCCGCGAGCATGGCGGCCGCCCGCTGATGTGGATGACCGGCCATTCGCTGGCCAAGGCCAAGCTGAAGGAAACCGGCGCGCCGCTGGCCGGCGAGCTCTCCGGCCACATCTTCTTCGCCGAGCGCTGGTATGGCTTCGACGATGCCATGTACACGGCCGGCCGCATGCTGGAGATCCTGTCGCGCGCGGCCAACCCGAGCGCGGTGCTGAACGCCCTGCCCAACAGCTTCAACACGCCCGAGATCAACGTGCCCTGCGCCGAGGGCGAGCACCACGAGGTGGTGGCCAAGCTGAAGGCCTTGACCACGCTGGCCGACTTCCCCGGCGCCAAGGAGCTGGTCACCATCGACGGCCTGCGCATCGAGTACGAAGACGGCTTCGGCCTGATCCGCCCGAGCAACACCACGCCGGTGCTGGTGCTGCGCTTCGAGGGCCACACCCAGGCGGCGCTCGAGCGCATCCAGCACGATGTGCTGGCCCAGCTCAAGCGCGTCAAGCCCGACGCCACCTTCGCGGCCGGCCATTGACGCAAGAGCGCCTCGCCGAGCGCCTGGCCCGCTGGGTCTACGGCACCCTGCTGCGCCTGCTCACGCCCTACTACCTGCTGCGCCTGTGGCGGCGCGGCGGGGCCGAGCCGCTTTACCGCGCGCATTGGGGTGAGCGCCTGGCGCTCGCCGGCCCCACGGCGGCGCCCGGTGCGATTTGGGTGCATGCGGTCTCGCTGGGTGAGACGCGTGCCGCGGCCGCCCTCGTCGACGCCCTGCGCGAACAGCGCCCCGGCATGCGGCTGCTGCTCACGCATGGCACGGCCACCGGTCGCGAGGCCGGCCAGGCCCTGCTGCGCGCCGGCGATACCCAGGTCTGGCTGCCCTACGACACGCCCGGCGCGGTGCGTCGCTTCATGCAGCGCCATAACCCGGCCATCGGCCTGCTGATGGAGACCGAGATCTGGCCGAATCTGCTGCATGCCGCGCGCCGGGCCGGCGTGCCCATGGTGTCGGCGAATGCGCGCCTGTCGGCCAAGAGCGCGCGCCAGGGCGAGCGGTTCCGGCTGCTGCTGGCGCCGGCGGTGCGCGGCCTGGCGCTGGCGCTGGCGCAGACCGAGGCCGATGCTGAGCGCCTGCGCGCGGGCGGCGTGCCGCAGGTGGCGGTGATGGGCAATCTGAAGTACGACCTGCAGCCAGATGCCGCGCTGCTGGCACGCGGCCGCGCCTGGCGCGCCGCCCTGGGCGCACGCCAAGTGCTGCTGTTCGCGGTCTCGCGCGAGGGAGAGGAGGCGATGCTGCTGCAGGCCTGGGCGCAGGTGCCGGCCGCCGGCCGCCCATTGCTCCTGATCGTGCCGCGCCATCCGCAGCGCTTTGACGAGGTGGCGGCGCTCATGGTCGCGCAAGGCCTGAGCCTGGCGCGCCGAAGCCAATGGCTGGAAAACGGGCAAGACCTGCCCCCCGACGCTGCACTGGCTGGCGACGCCTGGCTGGGCGACAGCATGCGCGAGATGGCGCTCTATTACGGCCTGGCTGACGTGGCCCTGCTCGGCGGCAGCTTTGCCCCGCTGGGTGGCCAGAACCTGATCGAGGCGGCCGCCTGCGCCTGCCCGGTGGTGATGGGGCCGCATACCTTCAACTTCGCCGAGGCGGCCGAGCTGGCGCTGGCCGCCGGCGCGGCGCAGCGCGTGGCCGACATGTCGCAAGGCCTCGCCGCCGCCCTGGCCCTGCTGGCCGAACCCGGCGCGCTGGCGCGCGCCGGCGAGCAGGCCGAGCGCTTTGCGGCCCAGCATCGCGGCGCGGCGCGCCGCATGGCCGAGGCGGTTGAGGCGTTGTTGCGCTGAGCGCTCGGCGGCATGGCCGGCGCCGGCACGGCTCGGCCGCCGCCAGCCGCCACTGCACCGGGCCAACGCCATTCGGTCGAGCGCCGCCCCCACTGCGGCACCGCATGCCACGGCTCGTCTCAGAGCGCTGGCCCGGCGCTGCCGGCGCGTCGACAGTGCGGCCATCGAAGCAATCGGACGCAGCAAATGGAATCACTTGTCCTGGCCTATCTGGGCGGCATCGTGGGCGCCGCGCTCATGGACATGACCGAAACCGTGGCGGCCGGCTTCGGCATCCGCAGCGGCGTGAACGCCGCGCTGCTGGGGCGCTGGGCCGGCGGTCTGCCACATGGGCGGCTGAGGCACGCCGACATCCTCAAAGTACCGGCCCGGCCGGGTGAGGCCAGGCTGGGCTGGGCCTTCCATTTCCTGCTGGGCGGCGGCGGCGTGGCACTTGCGTATCCCGCCTTCTTCCAGCTCACGGGGGCGTTGCTGCCGGCCAATCACCTGCTGGCGGGCGTGCTCTTCGGCTTGACGACGTCCGTGCTCCCATGGTTCGTACTGCTGCCCTGTTTCGGTTGGGGCCTGTTCGGACGGCGCGGGCCACGTGGCACGAACGCCTTGCTGGCCGCCACGCTGTCGCACATGCCCTATGGACTTGGCGTTGGCGCGGTGATCGCAGCGGGCGCGCTGCCGCTGGCGAGCTGAGCGCGCAGCGGCCGATTCAGCGCTCGCGCAGCTTGCGGTACAGCGTGCTGCGCCCGATGCCCAGCTGGCGCGCCGCCAGCGACAGATTGCCCGCCGCCGCCAGCACGGCGGCCTGGATGGCCTGCGCCTCGGCCTCGCGCAGGCTGTGCGACACCGCGCCGGGCGCTGCGGGGGGCTCGGTGGCCTCGGAACTCTGGTAGGGCGCCGAGGCCGGTGCCAGGTCTTGCCTGAAGGCGTCATGCGTGGTGGCGCGCTGTTGCGCCAGGCCGGCCTGCGGCAGGCAGAGCTTGAGCAGCATCTCGCCGCGCTGCGGCAGTTGCACGCGCAGGTATTCCTCGCCGGAGCGCCGGCCGGCCTCGGCCAGTGCACCCAGCCCGCAGCCCAGCAGCGAGCCGAGGCTCTCGCGCCGCAGCGCCGCGGGCGTGAAGGCCAGCAGCTCCATCGCCGGCCGGTTGGCGCCCAGGATGCGGCCGTCCTCGTCCAGCGCCAGCACCGCCTCGCGCAGCGTGCCCAGGGCTTGCGGCTGGGCATGGAAGTGCAGGCGGATGCTGTGGCGGAAGCGGTCGACAAACCACTGCGCCTCGATCATGCGCGCCGACATGCCGGCCAGGGCCAGCGTGTGCGGATGGTAGGAGCGGCGGTCGCCGGAGACGTCGATCACGCCCAGCAGGCCGCCGCGATGGTCGAAGATCGGTGCCGCCGAGCAGGTCAGGAACTGCATCGCCTTGAGGTAATGCTCCTGGCCATGCACCAGGGTCGGTGCTTCGGTCATCAGCGCCGTGCCCACCGCGTTGGTGCCCTTGTCGGCCTCGGCCCAGAGCGCGCCGGGCGCCAGCGCGACCTGCTGGGCGCGGCCCAGAAAGCCCGGGTCGCCCAGGGCATGCAGGATGGTGCCGCTGGCGTCGGTCAGCAGCACCATGCTCTGCGCATGCATGAGCTGCTCGTAAAGCATGTCCATCACCGGCAGGGCCTGGGCGCACAGGCGCGCATTGCGCGCCTGCAGCTCGCGCAGCGGCTCGGGCGCCAGGCGGCTGAGGTCGGGGCTGCCCGTGCTCACCAGGCCGAAGGCGCGGCAGCGCTCGTGCGAACTGGCGATCGTCTGGGCGTGCAGGCCCGGGCTCAGGCCGGCCAGGCCCGGCCCACCCAGCAGATGCGGGGCAAGCTGGCCGGGGCCGGAGGATGGGGCATAGGGTGCAACCAAGAGGCCTCCCGCAAGAGCTGGATCGTCAGTGCATGAGCCGTTGACTATCCATCAGCGCGGCGGGCCTGGCAAGGCGGGACTGCCCGCCGCTGTCACCGATTTACGGTTGCTTGCCGACCGCAGTGGGTGACGTGCTTGGCGTGCCGTTCACGGTGATGACGCGGCGGCGGCCGGCCTCCATCTCGTCCAGGCGCTGGTTGAGCGCCTGGTTGGCCTGCTCCCAGTCGTCCTGGCTGCGGATGATGGTGGGCTTGATCAGCACCACCAGCTCGCGCTTGCGGCCGACGCTGGCGCGATTGCCGAACAGGGCCGCGGTGAGGGCGTTCTCGCCGCTGCCGGGCAGGCCCGAGCCGCGCCGCGAGGACTCCATCTGCATCAGCCCGCCGATTGCGACGATGGCGCCATCGGGGATGCGCACCATGGTGTCGGTCTCGTTGACGCTGCTGGAGGCGAGCGGCAGGCGGTAGTTGCCCACCGCGCCCAGGTCCACCTGCTTGACCTTCTCGGTCACCGAGGTCACCGAGGGGTGGATGTGCAGGGTGATCATGTTGGCGTCGTCGATCTGCGGCGTCACGTCCAGCGCGATGCCCGAGAAGAACGGCGTCAGCGTCAGCGTCGGCATGCTGATGCCGGTGTTGTTGTTGCTGGTGTTGTTATTGTTGTTGCTGTTGCCGCCCGAGATGCCGGTGACGAAGTAGTCGTCGGCGCCGACCTTGAGCACCGCCTTCTGGTTGTTGAGCGTGGCCACGCGCGGGCTGGAGAGGATCTGCAGATCGCCGTAGTTCTCCAGAAAGCTCAGCAGGCCCTGGAAGCCGCCCTTGGCCAGCGCCAGGCCGAAGGCGCCGCCACCCGGCGAGGGCAGGGGGATCAGGTCGGGCCAGCCGGAGGCATTGGTGGTGGTGGAGAGCACCGGCAGGCCGCGGCTGTTGCTGACCAGTGGGTTGATGATGGTGTTGACGCCGCTGGGCAGCGAGGGGCTCACGCCGGTCTGGCCGATGGCGCCGTTCTTGCCGAGGTAGGACCAGTCGATGCCGCTCTGGAAGCCCTCGCGCAGTTCCACCTCCACCAGCTTGGCCTCCAGCATCACCTGGCGCTCCACCGCCAGCTTGGTGGCGCGCAGAAAGCTCTCCACATGGCGCAACTCATCCGGCATGGCGCGCACCGCGATCGTGCCGGCCTGCGGGCTGACGATGACGTTGCGGCCGGCATCAACGCCCACCAGGGCACGCAGGCCCGTGCCCAGCTCGGCCCAGAAATCGCTCTTGGTGCTGGTGGAGACCTGCGAGCTCTCGGGCGCGGCCACCGCCGTGCCGGGCGTGGCCGGGCTGCCGGAGCTGCCACCGGCGCCCGTGCCATTGCCGGGCGGGGTGGGCGCCGAGCCCGAGCTGACGCGCAGCTCGCTGCGGCCGACGCGTTGGCCGGGCAGATAGTTGACGCTGAACACGCGCGTCTGCATGGTGGGTGGGTAGACGGTGACGCGGCGGCCATCGATCTTGAAGTCGTAGCCGTAGACGTCGCGGATCGCCTCCAGCGCCTCGCGCAGGGTCACGCCCTTGAGCGTCACCGAGAGCTGACCGGCGACGCCCGGATGCACCATCATGCTGTAGCGGGTGTCGGCCACCAGCGAGAGAAACACGTCGCGCACCTGGGCGCCGTTGACCACCAGGTCGAAGCGCGGCTCGGCCGGCAGCTCGGCGCGCGGCGCCGCCTCGGGCAGGGCTGGTGGCGTGGCTGCCGACGCGGCCGACGCGGCTGCCACCGGCTTGCGCGCCGCCTGCTGTTGCAGTTCGGTCTGCAGATCGCTGCTGGGTTGGCTCAAACGCAGGGGCTTGTCGGCGCAGCCGCCCAGCAGCAGGCTCAGCGCCGCGACCGCAGCGGCTGTAGCGGCTGCGGGCGGGCGGGCCAGAGGATGGACCAGGTGGCCTGAACGACTCATGATTTCTCCGATGCGTTTCTTTGCTTGCGCGCCTGGCTGGCCGCGGGTGCGGCGGCGGCGGGCGGGCTGCTGTTCGTCTTCTCCACGCCCTGGTAGAGCGGCAGGCGGCGCTTCACGCCGCCCTCGCTGAGCGTCACCGACCGATCGTCGATGGCCAGGATGCGGGCCTCGCCCCAGCGGTCGCCCACGCCCAGCCGGCGGCCCTGCGTCATCAGATAGGGACGGCCGTCGACCACCATGATGTGCTGCGGCAGCAGCGCCTCCTCGGCCGCGGCGGCGGAGGCGGCGGGGCCGGCCGCGCGCAGGCTGGCGGGGGCCTGCAGCGGGTCGCGCAACTCGCCCTGGGCCAGGGCGGGCAGGGCACAGCCCAACAAGGCAAGGGTGGCGATGGCGCGGCGCATCATGGCTGCGGGCTCGCCAGCACGACTTGCAGCTGCAACACCGCCTTGGCCGCGCCTTCGCCCTGCGCCACCAGGCGCAGCTCGCCCCAGCGCAGGCCGGGCAGTTCGGCTTGCAGTTCGTTCAGGTACTTCATCAGATCCAGATAGTCGCCCTGCACGCGCAATTCCACGGCCTGCAGGCGCCAGGCGCCCGGCGGCGCAGGCAGGCCGGGCGGGCGCTCGTCCAGGGTCTGCAAGCGCAGCAGGCGCAGCTGGGGATGGGTTTGCAGCAAGGTGCCCAGCACGTCGGCCAGCGCCGTGCCCGCATGGCTCGTCTTGCCGGCGCCCGCGGCTTGCAGGGCCTGGCGCAGCGCGAGCTGGCGTGCGCGCTCGGACTCCAGCTCGGCCCGCAGCCGGGCCTGCGGGCCGTTGGGGCCCTGTTGCTGGCCGGCCAGCAGGAATTGCTGGCGCAGCGTCTGCAGCTCGGTCTCGACCTTGCGCAGCCCACCGAGCTGCAGCCTCTGCTCCTGGCTCAACGGCGCCACCAGCAGGCTGTCCAGCAGGCCCAGCAGCAGCACCGCAAGGGTCAGGAACATGAACAGGCGTTCGCGCACCGAGAGCGCGTCGATGCGTGCCGACTGCTGGGTCCAGGCGTTTTGTAAACGGGCGCGCAAGCTCATGGCTGCCTCCCGCTGGCGGCCGAGGCCGCCGGCATGGCGCTGACGACGCGGAAGGCCCACACCGCCTGGCCGGTGGCTTCGGCCGTGCCGACGGGGGCCGCCTCATCGCCGAAGCGCAGCGCACCGCTGCCGCCGCCGGCCTGGCGCTCGACGCGCACCGCCGCGAGCTGCTGGCCCTGCAGCAGCGGATGTGCGGCCAGGCGCGCCAGCCAGGGCTGCAGGCTGGCGGGTGCCAGCGTGCGGCCCTCGAGTTGCAGGCGCGCGCCGTTCCAGCGCAGCTCCTGCAGCCAGACCGTGGCCGGCGTGGTCTGGGCCAGCAGGCGCAGCAGGTCCGCATGGCTGCGGCCGGCCTGGGGCAGGCCACTCTGCCAATCGCTGAGGGCCTGTGCCTGCCTGGCGTTGTCTTCCTTCAACTGGGCGAGCTGCTGGCGCAGCGCGGTGCCGTCGCCGCCACCCGGCAGGGCGGCCATGGCCTGCTGCAACGCCTGGCGCTCGTTGCGCGCCTGCAGATGGGCCTCGGCCAGCGCGGCGCTGGTCTGCTTGGACTGCCAGATCAGGGCGACGCTGATGAGCAGGCCGCCGCCCAGCAGCAGCAGCAGGCCCTGCAGCATGGCCACGGCCGAGAACAGCCGCCGCGGCGCCAGCAGGATGGGGGTGAGGAGATTGATTTGCTGTGCCATCTTGTCGGCTACTTCTGGCCCTAGAGCGCGCGCTCGTCCTGGCGCAGCAGAGCGCCCAGCAGGGGCAGGCAGGCGGCATAGGCCGCGGGCCCATGGGCGGCGGGTTCGAAGCCGGGGAACAGCGCGGCCGGGTCGATCGCGCTGGTGCGCAGGCCCAGTTCGCGCTGCAGCAGGGCCGCCAGCTCCTGGCCATGCTCGGGCGCCGCGAGGTACAGCCTGGCCAGCGGCAGGTCGGGCCAGGAGCGCTCCCAGACATCGATGGAGCGCTGCAGCTCCAGCACCAGGGGCGAGGATTCGAGCTCGGCGTCCAGGCCGTTGAAGGCCAGGTCGTCACCGGGCATGTACTCATAGCCCAGCGGCGCGGGTGCGTCGGCCTTGGGCGCGCTGGTCTGGGTGGCGCGCTTGAGCAGGCGCGCATCCCAGTCGAGCCGGCGCGTGTAGAACAGCTCGCCATGCGCGCAGATGGTGAGCAGGCATTGCGTGCCCTGCAGCAGCAGCGCCGCGGTGGCGCGCTTGCTCAGCTCCTCGGCCGCGGCGGCGGCGCTCTGCAGATTGCGCAGCGCGGTCTCGGCGATGTCCACCACATCCAGCGGCAGGCCGGCGGCCGCGCCGAGCTTGCTGACGCGCTCGATCGCGCGGTTGCTGCCCGCCACCACGAAGAGCTGCTTGTGTGCGCGCGGCTGGTCGTCGCCGACATGCATCACGTCCAGGGTGAGCTCGTCCAGCGGCACCTCCAGCAGGTCCTTGATCTGCCAGCGCGCGGCCGCCTTGAGTTCGTCCTGCGGCACATTGGGGGTGTCGATCTTGAGGATCTGGTAGGCCTCGGCATCCAGCAGGGCCAGCACCTCGCCGCCGGCCAGGCCCAGCGCGGCGAGCTGGCGCTGCAGGGCCTCGTCGGCGGGCTCGCCCAGCTCGATCAGGCCCCAGCGCTCGGGCGCCAGCGGCGCGCTGCCGCCCTTGGGCGCCTGCAGATAGGCGAGCTGCTGACGGCCGAGCTGCAGCACCACGCGGCTGTTCGATCTGGCGCTCTGCCAGGGCCATCGCATCAGTAGTTCTCCCGCTGGTAGATCAGGTTGGGGCTGCTGCCATAGAGGCCGAAGCTGGCGCGCGCCGAGGGGTCCTTGTCGTAGCTGCCGCCGGCGGTACACCAGCCGCCCTGCAGGAAGGCGAGGTTGGCGCTGCTGCCGGCCGCCGGGTTGGGGCTCCAGGGCGCCAGGCAGGCGGCATCGCTGCTGCCGAGCTTGATGCTGAGGTCATAGCTGCCCGCGCGCCCGCCGCCGGGCGCGGCCAGGATCAGGCGGGCACGGCCGCTGGCGAGTTGCACGGGGCTGTTGGTCAGGATGGCGTCGGCGGGGATCAAGCTCTTGCGGTAGTTGCCAAAGTTCAGCTGGGCGGCGCTGATGCCGGTGCAGCTGTCTGCGCTGTTGGTGGTGAAGGCGCTGCCGTTCCAGTATTCCGCCTGCATGGGCATGAGCAGATTGCGAAGCTGCGAGCCTATGGCATTTTGCAGGCGCAGGCGACCGAAACGCAGCGGCACTGTGGCAATCAGGCTGCGATCGTTTACCCCATCGGCGGGGCTGTCGGTATCGAGATCGAGGCCTGCCATGCCCACGCCGTCCTGGTCGACCGGCGCGATGCCCAGGCGCAGCGCATCGGCACCCTCGAAGGGGCCGTCGGGCCCGCCGCTGGCGCGCAGCGCCGCCACGGTGAGCTTGAGATTGCTGCTGACGCCCTGGCTCCAGCTGCCGCTGCTGAGCAGCGAGAGCCGCAGCGGCGCGCCGCTGCTGCGGAAGCGGGTGCTGCCGGCCAGCCCCGTCAGCTGCCAGACCGCGCTGCTGCCGAGGTCCAGGCGCGCAAAGCTGCCCTCGTAGTTGAGCGTGGTGGTGCCCAGCGCATTGCGGGCCGTGAGGGTCAGGGCTTGCTCGAAGTTCTCGCCCAGGTAGTTGAAGGTGGAGGCCGGGGCGCAGGCGAGATTGCTGCGCAGCTTCAGCGCGCCGGCGCTGACCGCAAAGCCCGCGGGCGTGAAGCGCCCCACCACGGCGCTGGGCACGCCGCTGGCATTGAAGACCAGAGCGTCGAGGTTCACGCCGGGGCTGCCCAGGTAGTTGCTCACCAGCGCGGCGCTGGCGAGCTGGAAGCTGCCCACCTCGGTGTACTGCAGCGTGCCGATGGTCTTGCTGCCGCCGCTGAAACCGCTCACCGTGCCGTTGTTGAGGCTGCCCAGCACGCCGCTGGCCGGGGTCTGCGAGCCGGCCAGCGGGCTCAGGTTGACGGTGGTGTTGAAGGAGGGCGCCAGGCCGCCGGCGCTCACCTGCGCCAGGCTGGCACCGGCATCCGGCACGCCATCGCCATTGGCATCGGCGCCGGCGCTCCAGCGGTAGGCGCCCACCGTGGCGCTGAAATCGGCGCCGGCCTTGCCGAACACCGCGCCGCTGGCGCTGCTGTTGGCGGGGTTTGCGACCGCGCCCATGGCGATGCCCGAGACCACCAGGGCAAAGGGGCGCAGCGTCAGATCGCCGCTGCTGCCGCTGATGGTGCTGGCGGCGTAGCCGAGCGAGTCGTCGTCGAGGTTGAGCGCGAACTTGCCGATGTCGCTGCTGCTCAACACCAGGCTGGCGACGCCGGCGCTGAAGTTCAGGCCGATCAGGTTGTTGCTGGCCGGGCGGCTCGCCGGCACGGCGGCCAGGGCCGGCGCGACGATGCCCGGCGCCGTCCACGGGCCGCCGGTGTTGCCGGTATCGCTGCGCCAGAGCTTGAGGTTGCGCGTGCCGCTGTAGTCGCTTGCGATGCCGCAGCTGCCGGTGCCGGGGTCCTTCTTGATCAGGCTGACCTGCAGGTCGTGGTTGCGGCCGGCCACCGCCACATTGCTGCCGGCGATCTGGTTGCCGAGGTCCTCGGCCCAGACAAAGGCGTTGTCGCGGTACTGGATGGTGGCCGAGACGGTGCTGCTGGCCGGGACGGCGTTGTCGACCACGGTGACGCTGAGGTTCTGCGCCAGGCTGTGCGCCAGCCTGAGCCTGACCGCACCGCCATCCGCGGCCGCAAAGCTGTAGCTGGCCAGGCCGCTGTTGGCCGCGCCCGGGCTCAGCGTGCCGGCCGGGGCCGGGCCGCTGCCGGCGCTCCAGTTGCCGCGGCCGGTGGAGGTGCTGAGACTGACCGTGCCGGTATAGCCGCTCAACGTGTTGCCGTTGCCGTCCCGGGCGGTGATGGTGAGGGTCTGCGGCAGGCAGGTGGAGGCGCTGCCGGTGCCGCCGATGCCGAAGCCTGCCAGGGGCGGGGCGGCGTTGACGGTGATATTGACCGTCCGCGAGGTCTGGGTCTGATATTCTGTGAAGGTGATGGAGCGGCTGCCGGCGCTGGTGGCGATGTAGCGCAGGCTCAGCACGGCGACGCGGTTGCCGTTGTTGCCGGGAACATAGACCGAGTACCTGGCACCACCCGAGACATAGACGTTGTTGCAGTCCCAGTCGATGGAACTCGCGCAGCCCGCGTAGCTGAAGCCGGCCGGCGCGTTGTCGCCCACCTGCATCGCACCGCCCTGGCAATGGTCGTAGAAGATGGTCAGGTTCACCGTGACGGTGGCGCCTACGGTCACGTTGCTGGGGCTGGCCGTGACGGCGCCCAGGCTCATGCTGCAGGCGCTGGCGCCGGCGCTGCAAAGCCATTGCAGCGCCAGCAGCAGGCACAGGCGCAACAGGCGCAACGGGTGCAAAGGCCGGCGCATCATGGCCGCACCACCGTGCGGCTCAGCTGCCGCTCCGCATAGCTGGGCTGTGGCGTGCCACTGGCCGGGCAGGCGCCGGCCGCCGGGGCGTTGCAGGCGTTCGCCACCAGTTGGTAGAAGACCAGGCTGCTGGCGCCGTCGCTCGCGCTGCTGCGCTGGCAGCTCACCGTCACCACGAAGTCGCCCAGGCTGATATTGGTGTTGCCCGGGCAGGCGGGGGCCGGCGCCGGCGGTGCCGGCACGCGCAGCACCTGGAAGCTGGCCCATTCCAGGCCGGCAAAGGCGGCCTGGTAGGCGCGCGCGGCGTTCAGCTCGGCGGCCGAACCCAGATGCTGGCGCTGGCTGAAGCGCGCCATCGCCGCGCCCAGCGCGGCCAGCACCACCAGGATGAAGATCACCGACACCATGGTGAAGCCATGCTGCTGCTGCGCGCGCCGCGGCCGCCTTGCCTCAGGGCTGGTTGTCGACATGCAGGGCATGGTGCAGGGTAATGGTTTCGTCGCCGCTGGCGGCGGTGCTTTGCAGCGTGAGGCGCAGGGTCACCAGGGCGGCGCGCGTCGCCGCGGCGGCGGCGCTGTAGCTGAAGTTGCAGGCCTTCACGCCGCGCGCCAGCAGCGCGGCACTGCCGCCCGCGGGCGGATCGGGCTGCGCCGCCACAAAGCCATAGCCGCTGTAGCGCGTCAGCGTGGCGGCGGCCAGGTCGCAGCGGTAGCTGACGGGCTGCTCCACCGCAAACACGCGGTAGGGCGGGGCCGCGAGCGCGACCGGCAGCCCGGCCGCATTCGACATCGTGATGCTGCTGGCGAGGCCGGCGCCATTGCTGGCGCTGCGGCGGTTAGCGCCGACATAGGCGTCGGCATCCGGGTTGTCGGCGCCCAGGTTGTAGAACACCAGCTGCTGGCCGCTCGCGAGGGCAAGACCCGGCCCCACGAGATCGAAGGCGTTGTCGGCGACGCCGAAGTCCAGCCGACCGGCGCCCTCGGTGGCGTAGCGCGCCGCGCCGCTGCTGGGGATCAGCTCCAGGCTGGCGCCGCCGGCGCTGCTGAGCGTACGTACGCTGTTGGGCAGGGCCACGGCGATGTCGCGGCCGATGCGGCGCAGCGCCGTGTCGGCCTGGTCCACCAGCTGCGCGCGCGCGCTGCTGGCTAGGTAGCTGCGCACCGGCGCGACGATGAAGACCGACACGATGCCGGCCACGATGCCGGTGAGCGTGATCACCAGCACCGCCTCGACGAGGGTGAAGCCCTTTTGCAGCTCAGAGCGCGGCATTGGGCGCATGGCGGGTGCGGTAACCCTGCAGGCTGATGGTCTCGCCACCCGGGCCGCTGACGGTGACGGTGATCCGCAGCGCATCGCCGCTGCCGGCGTTGATGCTGCCCAGGTCGGTCGCCGCGACCGTGATGCTGGCGTTGTAGCGCTCCAGGCCGCTGACGGCGCTGTCGCTCAGGTCGCGGATGCCGCTCATGCTGAAGCCGTGATAGTCGTTCACATTGTCGAAGGGCGTGCTGCCGGCGTAGCGGGTCTCGCCGGCCTCGGGGCCGAGGTTCTCGGGCTGGCTGCAGGCGGCGCTGTCGGCGGCCTGGTCGGCGTTGGCGTCATCCGGGTCGCAGAAGGTGAAGGGCATCAGCTGCACCTCCTGCAGCAGCGACTCGGCAATCGCCAGCGCCTGGCGGCGGATCATCGGATCGGCGCTCCTGGCACCGGCCTGCACGAAGATCTGCAGCACGCCCGCCAGCGCCGCGCTCACCACCACCATGAAGACGATCAGCTCCACCAGGGTCAGGCCTTGCTGACCGGCGCGGCGCGAGGGGTGAAGGTGGCTGGGCATGCGTGGAAGGCTCCAGGCCGCATGCTAGCCGCTGCAGCCCCCAGGCAAGGGCTCAGGGAAGGCGGAAAACCAGCCCAGTTTCGTGTTCCATCTGATAGGCCTGGCTGTAAGCGCCATGGGCCACCGTGATGGTCAGACTGGTGTTGCTGCCGCTGAGGCTGCGGCCGCTGTTGCCGGCGTTGAAGGTGAAGCTGCGCGTGCCGCCCTCGGCGATGCAGGGGCTGGTGCCGGCGGGGCAGTCCAGCGTGCCCAGGCTGGCACCGCCCACATAGGCGAAGGCGATGCCGTCGCCGCTGATGGTGGCGACGATGGGGCGGCGCTGCGTCAGGGCCTGGCGCTGCATGGCGGGCAGTTCGGCCAGCAGCTGGTCACCGAAGGCGCGCAAGCGCCAGTCGGTGGTGTCGATCAGCCGCGGCAGGGCGACCACGGCGAGCGCGCCGATCAGCACCATCACGATGATCAGCTCGATCAAGGTAAAACCCGCCACGGGCCGTCGCGGGCCGGTGGCGGGTGGGTGGCAGGCGCGCGCGCCAGGGCTCACAGAATGCCGATGGCGCTGAAGGTGGCGCTGTGGCCGTTGCCGTCGGTGATGGTGCAGGTGACCGTGGCGCCGGGCGCGATGGCGGCCGCGGTGATGGTGTAGGTGGAACCATTGCCGGTGGGCAGCACGCCGCCCTGCAGGGCGCTCGCGACGCTGGTGCAATTGTTGATCGCGACGCCATTGGCGGCGTTGACGGTGCGGGCCGAGAAGTTGATCGACGAGGCCGAGCTGAGCGCGCCCGCCACGCCGTTCAGCGCGGCCGCCTGGGCGTCGCCGCGCAGGTCGACGAACCTGGGCAGGGCCACGGCGGCCAGCACGCCCAGGATGACGATGACCATCACCAATTCGATGAGGGTGAAACCAGCTTGCGTCGTTTGCTTCATGGAACGGAACCTCTGTTGATGCCTTGAATCGGCCCGGCCGGGCAGGGCCCATGGACCCAGCTTAGCCGGGCATACCCTCGGCTCATCGTCCAAATGCGGCCACACTTGAGCGCGATTTGGGCGCCGGCGTGAAATCAGCCACGCCCCATGGCCGCCTGGCCCAGATTCCACAGCGGCAGGAACACGCCCAGCGCCAGCATCAGCACCATGGCGCCGATCAGCAGCAGCAAAATCGGTTCGATCGCGGCCGACAGGCCCTTGATGGCGTAATCGGTTTCGCGCTCGTACATGCCGGCGATCTCGACCATCAGGTTGTCGAGCTCGCCGGTCTCCTCGCCCACCGCAATCATCTGCAGCACGATGGGGGTGAATACGCCCGCCGCGGTGGCGCAGCGCGAGATGCTTTCGCCGCGCTCCACGCCATCGCGCATCTGGTCAATGCGCGCGCCGATGAAGGCGTTGTCCACCGTCTGCGCCACCACCGTCATGGCCTGGCTGATCGGCACGCCGCTGCGCGAGGCGAGCGCGAAGCTGCGCGCGAAACGCGACAGCGTGGCCTTCAGGATGATGGGGCCGGCGATCGGGAGGCGCAGCTTGAGGCGGTCCCAGCGGTAGCGGCCGACCGCGGTGGCGAGCCAGCTGCGCGTGGCCAGCACCGCTGCCGCCGCGGCGGCCAGCAGGCCCGGCCACCATTTCAGCATCCAGGCCGAGAAGCCCAGCAGCAGCCGCGTCATCAGCGGCAGCTCGGTCTTGAAGCCCGCGAACACCGCTGCAAAGGTGGGCAGCACGAAGATGTTGATGACCACCAGGGCGATGGCCATCGCCACCACCACCATGGTGGGGTAGCGCAGCGCCTGCTTGATGCGGGCGCGCGTGTCGATCTCGAACTCGAGGTGCTGGCCCAGGCGCTCGAACACCTCGGTGAGGCGGCCGGTCATCTCACCCACGCGCACCATCGCCACGTAGAAGGGCGTGAACACCTGCGGGTGGCGGGCCATCGCGGTGGAGAGTTCGCGCCCCTGGTCGAGGCTGGAACGCAGATCCTGCAGCAGGCCGATCATGGCCGGCTGCGCGGTGGAGGCCTCCAGGCCGGCGAGCGCGCGCAGGATGGGCACGCCGGCCTTCTGCAGGGTGTAGAGCTGGCGCGTCATCACCAGCAGGTCCACCATGCCGACCGGGCGCGCGCGCATCGCCGCCCACCAGTCCTGCCGGGGCGCGGAGAGGCTGCTGCCGGCCGGCTTGATGTCGATCGGGATCACGCCGCCGGCGCTGAGCTGCGCGGCCACCGCGTCCATGCCCTCGGCATCGATGACGCCGCTGAGCTGCTCGCCGCGGTTGTTGCGGCCGCGCCAGGCGTAGGACCTCACCGGGCTCAGTCTCCGGCGTCGGTGGCGATGCGCATGGCCTCGGCCACCGTGGTCCTGCCCTGGCGCACCAGCGCCAGCGCGCCATCGGCGAGGGTCTTGCCGCGCAGGCGCTCGCGCGAGGCGCGCATGAAGGCCTGGCTGTCGCTGTGGGTTATGGCCAGGGCCATCTCGGTGTCGATCTCCAGCATCTCGTAGATGCCGCGCCGGCCGTGGTAGCCGGTGCCGTTGCAGACCGAGCAGCCGCGCCCGCGCTGGCTCTGCAGCGGCTTGCCGTCTTCCGCGTTGGCGGCCAGCCAGGCGGCCTCCTGCGGCGTGGGCTCGTGCGGCTCGGCGCAGTTCTCGCAGATCGCGCGCAGCAGGCGCTGGGCGATCACGGCCTGCAGGCTGGTGGCCACCATGAAGGGCGGCGCGCCCATGTCCAGGAGGCGGAAGGGGGTGCTGGCGGCGTCCTTGGTGTGCAGGGTGGAGAGCACCATATGGCCGGTGATGGCGGCGCGCAGGCCGATCTCGGCGGTCTCGGCATCGCGCATTTCGCCCACCAGGATCACGTCGGGGTCCTGGCGCAGGGTGGCGCGCAGCACGCGCGAGAAGCTGAGCTCGATCTTCTCGTTCACCTGCACCTGGGTCAGGCCCGGCAGGCGGTATTCGACCGGGTCTTCGACGGTGATGATCTTGTGCTGCTCGGCGTTGATCTCGGCCAGCGCGGCGTACAAGGTGGTGGTCTTGCCCGAACCGGTGGGGCCGGTCACCAGCACCATGCCCGAGATGCGGCCTAGCAGCTCGCGAAAGCGCGCCAGCATCTCATCGGGCATGTGGATCTGGTCCAGGCGCCGGATCGCCGTGCCCTGGCCCAGCAGGCGCATCACCACCGATTCGCCATACTGGCCGGGCAGGGTGGAGAGGCGCACGTCGATGGTGCGCTCGCGCAGGCGCAGCGAGAAGCGTCCGTCCTGCGGCAGGCGCTTCTCGGAGATGTCCAGGCCAGCCATCAGCTTGAGGCGCTGGGCAATCGCCGCGGCGATGCGCTTGTCGGCCTGGGTCTGGGTCTGCAGCACGCCGTCGATGCGGTTGCGTATCAGCAGCTCGGTTTCCTGCGGCTCCACATGCACGTCCGAAGCACCCGCGGCGGCGGCGTCCTCGAACACCGATTGCAAGAGGCGCACCACCGGCGCGCCCTCCTGGCCCACGCTGGCCTGCAGGGCGCCGAAGTCGACGGCGTCGCCGATGTCCTTCTCCAGCGCCTTGGCCAGGCCGGAGATTTCCTCGCTGCGCCGGTAATGGCGGTCAAAGGCGGCGGGCAACTGGCTCTCGGCCACCACCGCCATGCTGATGCGGCGCTTCAGCAGCCGGCTCAGCTCGTCGAAGGCGAACAGGTCCAGCGGGTCGGCCATCGCCACCAGCAGGTAGTCGCCCTTGTCCTCCAGCACCAGGGCCTTGAAGCGGCGCGCCGGCGTCTCCGGCAGCAGGCGCACCAGATCGCTGCGGGTCGGGAAGCTCTTGAGGTTGACGAAGGGCACGCGCAGCTGGCGCGCCAGCACATGGGCGAGCGCCTCTTCGGTGATGAGGCCGGCATCGATCAGCAGCCGCCCCAGCTTCTTGCCGGTGGCGCGCTGCAGTTCCAGGCTCTGCTGCAGCTGCGCTTCGCTGATCAGCTGCTGCTGCACCAGCACATCGCCCAGGCGCAGCTTCTGCGGCCGGCCGGTGGTGTCGGGGGCGGCGGGAATTGCTGGAGTTGCGGGATTGGCGGCGGTGTCCATGCCGGCTCAGTTGTTGCTGGTGGCCCGCACCTCGGCGAGCGTGGTGATGCCGGCAAGCACCTTGACGATGCCGTCCTGGCGCAGCGTGCGCATGCCCTCGGCCATGCCGGCCTGCTGGATCTCCTCGGCGCGCGCGCCGGTCTGGATCAGGCGGCGTATCGGCCGCGTCACGCTCAGCAGCTCATGCAGGCCGGCGCGGCCCTTGAAGCCGGTCTGGTCGCACTGCGTGCAGCCGGGGCTGTGGAAATGCATCAGCTGGCCGTTCACGCCATGCTCGGTCAGCCAGCCGGCCAGCAGCGCCTCGCGCGTCGGGCGCTGGTCGGCGGCGAAGGCATGCAGGTAGTCGTCCATCAGCTCGGTCAGCGCGGCCTCGCCGATGGGCTCGGAGCGGCGGCAGCTGGGGCACAGGCGGCGCACCAGGCGCTGCGCCAGCACGGCCAGCAGCGAGTCGGCGAAGTTGAACGGGTCCATGCCCATGTCCAGCAGGCGCGTGACGGTCTCGGGCGCGCTGTTGGTGTGCAGGGTGGAGAGCACCAGGTGGCCGGTCAGCGAGGCTTCCACGGCGATCTGCGCGGTCTCTTCGTCGCGGATCTCGCCCACCATGATCACATCGGGATCGGCGCGCAGGAAGGCGCGCAGGGCCTTGGCAAAGGTCCAGTCGATCTTGGGATTCACCTGCACCTGGCGCAGGCCGGGCTGGGTGATTTCGACCGGGTCTTCGGCGGTCCAGATCTTGCGCTCGGGCGTGTTGATCTGGCTCAGCACCGAGTGCAGCGTGGTGGTCTTGCCCGAGCCGGTGGGGCCCACGCACAGCACCATGCCATAGGGGCGCTGCACCGCGGCCTCGAGCTCGCGGCGGTTGTGCGGCGAGAGGCCCAGCTTGTCGATCGGGATGGGCCTGGCCGAGGCCAGGATGCGCATCACCACGTCTTCCAGGCCATTGCTGGTGGGAATGGTGGCGACGCGCAGCTCCAGCTTGTGCTGGGGCGAGAAGCGCGCGAAATTGATCTTGCCGTCCTGCGGCTTGCGGCGCTCGGAGATGTCGAGGTCGCACATGATCTTGATGCGCGCGATCATGGCGCTGCGATAGGTGTGCGGCAGCTCCAGATAGGGATGCAGCGCGCCATCCTTGCGGAAGCGGATCTTGAGCTTCTCGCGCCCCGGGTGGGTTTCGATATGGATGTCGGACACGCCCTGCGCATGCGCCTCGATGATCATGGTGTTGATCATGCGCACCAGCGAGTTGTCGCTCTGCTCGATCGGGCTCTCGTCCTCGCGCGAGCTGCTCGCCAGGCCTTCGCGTTCCAGCGTCTCGACCAGCTTGTCGGCGTTGTCGAGCTCGAAATCGGCCTGCAGCGTCGGCAGCCCGAAGTCGCGGCTGCCGATCGGCTCGGAGCCGAAGCGGCCATAGGCGGCCGGGATGGCGAAGGCCAGGCTGCCCAGCTTGGCCAGCGTGGGCACGAGCTTGAGCTGGGAGACGAACTCGGCCTCGTCGATGGCGTCGCGCCGCGTCGGGTCCTCCATCGCCACGATCAGCTTGCCCTCGCGCAGCACCAGCGGCAGGATCTCAAGGCGCTTGGCCACCGACAGCGGCAGCTTGCGGATGGCGTCGGGCTCGACCGGGAAATGCTCCACGTCGACGAGCGGGTAGCCCATCTTGCGCGCCAGCGCCGACTGCAGCTGCTGGCGGCTCACGATGCCCTTGCGCACCAGCAGCTCGCCCAGCGGCACCGAGCGGTCCATGCGTTGCTGGGCCAGCGCGTCGTCGAGTTGCTGCTGCGAAACCAGGTCCAGCGCCAGCAAGGCCTCGCCGATGCGCACCATGGGCATGCGGGCCTGCTGCTCGATCGCCTGCAGCAGCTGATCGGCGGTGACGATCTGCTGCGCCACCAGGATGTCGCCGACGCGGCGGCTGCGCAGCTGCAGCTGCTCGCGTGCGGCTTCCTCCACCTGCTCCTCGGTGGCCAGGGCGTCCTGCACCAGCACCTCGCCGATGCGCTCACCGAGCTCGAAGTTGCCCAGCACCTCGCGCGGTATGAAGATGCAGCGCACCGCATCGTTGCCCTCGCTCAGCGGCGGGAACAGGAACAGGCCGTTGTGGTCGTGGCAATGGCCGATGGTGCTGCCGCTGATCTCGCCGCCGCCGTTGAAATGCACCTTGAAGCTGCTGCGCGGACGCTGGTCCAGGCTCAGGCGCACATCGGGCTGGTCGGTCTCGCGCGGCGCGGCCGGGATCACCCGCATCAGCTTGAGCGCGCGGATCTGCCCGAACTTCACCATCATGGCGTTGCGCGCCGGCGGCACGTTCACCTGCAGGGTGCGTTCGGCCGCCGAGATCTGCAGCACCGAGCCGACCGTGCGGCTGTTGTTGATGCCGATGATCTCGCAGGCCTCCGGGCCCAGGTGCGGGCTGGGCTCGGGGTAGGCGGCAAAGGGCGGGGTGGGCCAGTGGAACTGCGCGTCGGGCGCCGCGTCGGAGCCGCTGTCTGGCTTGGGCGCATAGGGCCAGCTCAGTGGGGCGGACAGATCTGCGGACATCGCGTGGCTCCTGCGGGAAATCGTTGGGCTGGACGGGCAGGGCGATGCAAGCGCCACGGCACCTCGTGCCCGCATGCTAAGGCCTGGGCGGCCCTTTCATCGGCGGATTTGGCGCGCAGCGCCCACTCATTTCGGCGGTCACCCGGTAACAACCCGCATGGGCCGGTGGGCTGGTTTTGGCATGATGTTCACAAATTATCGATAAATTGCAATCTTTGCCCGCACCCCTCATGCCTGCCTCCAAACTCAAAGCCGCGGGCCGCCAGAGCGCCGGCGGCATCGTCTCCTCCTCGCATCTGGTGTCGCCGCGCAGCCTCGAGCTGAGCGAGTTCGAGTTCGGCCTCATCGTGGCCTGGAACGCCTTCTCGCGCTGGGCCATGCGCTGCATGGCGGCGGCCGGCCGCGGCGATCTGGCCATCACCGATGTGCTGGTGCTGCACCATGTGAACCACCGGGCGCGCAACAAGAAGCTGGCCGACATCTGCTTCGTGCTCAACTACGAGGACACCCATGTGGTGGCCTATGCGCTGAAGAAGCTGCTGGCGGCCGGCCTGGTGGCCGCCGAGAAGCAGGGCAAGGAGGTGTTCTACACCCCCACCGCCGAGGGCGAGGCCCTGGTGGAGCGCTACCGCGAGGTGCGCGAGACCTGCCTGATGGACAACTTCGAGCAGGAGCTGAACCACGACATCGGCGCCAACGCGCGCCTGCTGCGCAGCATGTCGGGCATGTATGACCAGGCGGCGCGTGCCGCCAGCTCGCTGTGAGCGCGCCGGCGCCGCTGGCCGCGCGCTGGCAGTTCTGGGTCGACCGCGGCGGCACCTTCACCGACCTGGTGGGGCGCGCGCCGGATGGCCGGCTGCACACCCTCAAGCTGCTGTCGGAAAACCCCGAGCAATACCGCGACGCCGCGGTGGAGGGCATACGCCGCCTGCTCGGCCTGCGGGCGCACGAGACCATCTCGCCCGCCCAGGTGGAATGCGTGAAGATGGGCACCACGGTGGCCACCAATGCGCTGCTGGAGCGCAAGGGCGAGCCCACCGTGCTGGTCATCACCCAGGGCTTTCGCGATGCGCTGCGCATCGCCTACCAGGCGCGGCCGCGCCTCTTCGATCGGCATATCCAGCTGCCCGAGCTGCTCTACGAGCGGGTCATCGAGGCGCGCGAGCGCGTCGGCGCCCATGGCGAGCTGGAACAGGCGCTCGACCTGGCGGACCTGCGCCTGCAGCTGCAGGCCGCCCGCCAGGCCGGGCTGCGCGCCTGTGCCATCGTCTTCATGCACGGCTATCGCTACCACGCCCATGAGCTGGCCGCGGCGGCGCTGGCGCGCGAGCTCGGCTTCGAGCAGGTCTCGGTCTCGCACCAGGTCAGCCCGTTGATGCGCCTGGTGGGGCGCGGCGACACCACCGTGGTGGACGCCTATCTCTCGCCCATCCTGCGTCGCTATGTGGAGCAGGTGGCGGCGCAGATGCCGGGCGTGCCGCTGCTGTTCATGCAGAGCAGCGGCGGCCTCACCGAGGCGGGGCAGTTCCAGGGCAAGGACGCGATCCTCTCCGGCCCGGCCGGCGGCATCGTTGGCATGGTGCGCACCGCCCTGCAGGCCGGCCATGCCAGGGTGATCGGCTTCGACATGGGCGGCACTTCCACCGATGTCTCGCATTACGCGGGCGAGTTCGAACGCGCGTTTGAAACGCAAGTGGCGGGCGTGCGCATGCGCGCGCCGATGATGAGCATCCACACGGTGGCCGCCGGTGGGGGCTCGGTGATCCGCTTCGACGGCGCGCGCCTGCGCGTCGGCCCTGAGAGCGCCGGCGCCCATCCCGGCCCGGCCAGCTACCGGCGCGGCGGCCCGCTCGCGGTGACCGATGCCAATGTGCTGCTGGGCAAGATCCAGCCCGCGCATTTCCCCCATGTGTTCGGACCCCGGGCCGACGCGGCGCTGGACCTGGCCGCGGCGCGGCGCGGCTTCGAGGCCCTGGCGGCGCAGATCGGCGCCGCCACCGGCCGCGGCAGCAGCGCCGAGGAGGTGGCGGCCGGCGCGCTGCAGATCGCGGTGGCCTCGATGGCCAATGCCATCAAGCGCATCTCGGTGGCCAGGGGCTATGACGTCACCGGCTACACCCTGCAGTGTTTTGGCGGCGCCGGCGGCCAGCATGCCTGCCTGGTGGCCGACGCGCTGGGCATGTCGCGCGTGTTCGTGCACCCGCTGGCGGGCGTGCTGAGCGCCTATGGCATGGGCCTGGCCGATCAGGTGGCGATGCGCGAGGCGGCGGTGGAGCTGCCGCTGGATGCCGCCGGCCTGCGGCAGGCGCTGGCCCAGCTGGCGCGGCTGGCCGAGGCGGCGCGCGCCGAGCTGCTGGCCCAGGGCCTGCCGGCCGCGCGCCTGCAGACGCGCGCCCATCTGCTGCTGCGCTACCAGGGCACGGACACCGCCCTGCAAGTGCCCGCCGCGCAAGACCTGGCCCTGCTGCAGCAGGCCTTCGAGGCCGCCTACCGCCTGCGCTTTGCCTTCCTGATGCCGGGGCGCGCCCTGGTGATCGAGGCGGCCGTGGTGGAGGCCCTGGCGCCCGGGGAAGTGGCCGGTGGTGGGGCCGCGCAAGGCGCCGATGAGCAAGGAGGCGAGCCGCACGCGGCCGCGCCGCTGGAGCAGCTGCGCATGTATTGCGGCGGCGACGGCCAGCCGGCGGGCTGGCGTGCGGCCGGCCTCTACCAGCGCGAGCAGCTGCGCCCCGGCGCGCTGGTGCAGGGGCCGGCGGTGATCGCCGAGCGCAATGCCACCACGGTGGTCGAGCCCGGCTGGCAGGCTCGCATGAGCGCGGGCGGCTGCCTGGAGCTGCAGCGCGTGCTGCCGCGCCCGCAGGCCCAGGCGCTGGGCACGCGCGCCGATCCGGTGATGCTGGAGGTCTTCAACAACCTCTTCATGAACATCGCCGAGCAGATGGGGCTGCGCCTGCAGAACACCGCGCATTCGGTCAACATCAAGGAGCGCCTGGACTTCTCCTGCGCACTGTTCGACGGCCAGGGCCAGCTGATTGCCAACGCGCCGCATATGCCGGTGCACCTGGGCTCGATGAGCGAATCGATCAAGACCGTGATTGCGCGCAACCCTGGCATGCGGCCGGGCGATGTCTATGCGCTGAACGATCCTTACCATGGCGGCACGCACCTTCCGGATGTCACCGTCGTCACCCCGGTCTACCTGGATGGCGGCGCGGCGCCGGTCTTCTACGTCGCCTCGCGCGGCCACCATGCCGATATCGGCGGCATCAGCCCGGGCTCGATGCCGCCGCTGTCCACGCGCATCGAGGAGGAGGGCGTGCTGCTGGACAACCTGCTGCTGCTGCGCGAGGGCCGGCTGCGCGAGGCCGAGTTGCGCGCCCTGCTGCTGGCGGGGCCCTGGCCCGCGCGCAACCCGGAGCAGACCCTGGCCGACCTGCGCGCCCAGGTGGCCGCCAACGAGAAGGGCGTGCAGGAGCTGCGCGCCATGGTGGCGCAGTACGGCCTGGAGACCGTGAACGCCTATATGGGCCATGTGCAGGACAACGCCGAGGAGGCGGTGCGCCGCGTCATCACGGCCCTGAAGGATGGCAGCTACAGCATGGAGCTGGACAACGGCGCCTGCATCCAGGTAGCGCTGCGCGTGGACCGGGCGCGGCGCAGCGCGCAGATCGACTTTGGCGGCAGCAGCGCCCAGCTGCCCAACAACTTCAATGCGCCCAAGTCGGTCACCATGGCGGCGGTGCTGTACGTCTTCCGCAGCCTGGTGGACGACGAGATCCCGCTCAATGCCGGCTGCCTCAAGCCGCTGGAGGTGATCGTGCCCGAGGGCAGCATGCTCAATCCGCGCCATCCGGCCGCCGTGGTGGCGGGCAATGTCGAGACCTCCAGCTGCGTCACCAATGCCATCTATGGCGCGCTGGGCGTGATGGCGGCGGCGCAATGCACCATGAACAACTTCACCTTCGGCAACGCGCGCTACCAGTACTACGAGACCATCTCGGGCGGCTCGGGCGCGGGGCCGGGTTTTGCCGGGACCAGCGTGGTGCAGACACACATGACCAATTCGCGCCTCACCGACCCCGAGGTGCTGGAGTTCCGTTACCCGGTGCGGCTGGAGAGCTATGCGATCCGCGCCGGCTCGGGCGGCGCCGGGCGCTGGCGCGGCGGCGATGGCGGGGTGCGGCGCCTGCTCTTCCTGGAGGCCATGAGCGCCGGCATCCTCAGCAATGGCCGCAAGCAGGGCGCCTTCGGCATGGCCGGTGGCCTGCCCGGGGCGGTGGGGGTGAACCGCGTCGAGCGCGGCGATGGCAGCATCGAGTGGCTGGACCATATCGCCACGGTGGAGATGGCGCCGGGCGATGTGTTCGTGATCGAGACACCCGGCGGCGGCGGCTATGGATCAGCGGAGGACCAGACGATATGAAGAGCGGCACCATCTTGCTGACGGGCTTCGAGCCCTTTGGCGGCGAGCACATCAACCCCTCCTGGGAGGTGGCCCGGGCGCTGGACGGCGAGCAGGTGGCCGGCGCCCGCGTGCTGGCCTGGCAGCTGCCCTGCGTGTTCGGCGCGGCGCTGCAGAGCCTGGCCAAGGCGCTGGCCCAGCATCAGCCCCAGCTGGTGCTGGCGCTGGGCCAGGCCGCCGGGCGCAGCGAACTCTCGGTGGAGCGCGTGGCCATCAATGTGGATGACGCCCGCATCGCCGACAACCAGGGCAGCCAGCCGATCGACGAGGCGGTGATCGCGGATGCGCCGGCGGCCTACTTCTCGACCCTGCCCATCAAGTCCATGGTGGCGGCGCTGCGCGTGGCGGGCTATCCGGCGGGCATCTCGCAAAGCGCCGGCACCTTCGTCTGCAACCATGTGTTCTACGGCATGCAGCACCAGCTCGCCGGCAGCGCCGTGCGCAGCGGCTTCATGCACATCCCCCTGCTGCCCCAGCAGGCGGCGCTGCACCCGGGCCAGCCCAGCATGGCACTCGAGACCATGATTGCCGGCGTGCGCTTGGCGCTGGGCGTGGCCTGGCGCGTCAGGAACGATGTGCGCCAGGGCGGCGGCACGATCGCCTGAGGGCGCGCCTACTCGTTTTCGCTGTAGCTGCGCCAGCGCTCGGTGGCCCGGCGCATCAGCGCCAGCTGGTCGACGATGCGCGGGCAGGCGTCGCAGGCCATCATGTGCAGCCGCAAGGCCAGGCGCTCGCGCCAGGGCAGTTGCAGCTCCTGCGCTTGCATGACCAGCAGGCTGACTTCCTTGCAGGTGCGCTTCAACAACGACATCAGGACTCCTTGGCGAGCTGCGCGCCCGAAAACCAGTTCAGCTGCAGGCATTCCCGCAAGCGCAGGCGGGCTCGGTGCAGCATCACCCAGAGATTGGTCGGGCTGATCGCGAGTTCCTTACAGATCTCGTCGGTCTCCAGCTCCAGCCATTCGCGCATCATGAAGAGCCGACCCTGTTGCCCCGGCAGCAGCTCCACACAGGCCTCCAGCACGCGCATGAAGTCCACTTGCCGCAGCGCGTGCTCGGGGTCGCCCCAGTCCTGCGGCTGATCGCGCCAGTGGCCGGTGCTGTCGAACAGCTCGTCCTCGATCGGCTCGTCGTCCTCGCGCGTGGTGGAGAGTTCCCGGCTGTTGCGGCGGATCTGGTCGATCAGCTTGTGCTTGAGGATGCCGATCAGCCAGGTCTTGAGCTGCGACTGGCCGGCAAAAGTCTGCGGCCGCTCGATCGCGGCCAGCAGGGTGTCCGACACCGCGTCCTCGGCCCAGGCGGCGTTGCGCAATTGCAGGCGCGCGTATTTCAGCAACTGCGGTCGCAGGCGTTCGAGTTCGGCGGAGAAATCAGCCATCGGCGATCCGGAAGAATGATTTTGTGGGCCCGAGTGTAAGGACTGGACGCTCGCTTGCGACACAAGGCTGGCGACGCGATGATGCGTCACTCCAGCAACCCTCTCTTTATTCAACACGGAGACTTTTCCATGTCCACCAACAAGCTGATCTCTTCCGCCCTGCTCGCCGCCATGACGCTCGGCGCCGTCGGCCAGGCCGTGGCCGCCGACGACAAGGCCGCCAAGGAAAAATGCTTCGGCATCGTCAAGGCCGGGCAGAACGACTGCGCCAACCTGAGCGGCAGCCACTCCTGCGCCGGGCAGGCCAAGACCGATGGCTCGCCGGACGAGTGGAAGTACGTGGCCAAGGGCAGCTGCAAGAAGGAAATGGGCCTGACGGCCGAGGAAGCCAAGGCCAAGCTGAAGAAGTAAGCCGGCAGACCAGCAGCCACCATGAAGCATCTGGGCATTGGCTGGCGACAGCCGCATTACGCGCAACTGCTGGACGAGCGGCCGGCGCTGGGGTTCATCGAGGTGCACTCGGAGAACTTCTTCGCCGCCGGCGGCGCCAGCCGCCAGTTGCTGCGCGATGCGCGCGCCAGCTATGCGCTGAGCCTGCATGGCGTGGGCCTGGCGCTGGGTTCGGCCTGCGGGCTGGATGCCTGGCATCTGGAGCGCCTGGCCGAGCTGGTGGCGGACGTGCAGCCCCTGCGGGTGTCCGACCACGCCAGCTTTGCCCGCGCGCAGCTGGGTGGCGAGGTGTCGCATGGCAACGACCTGCTGCCGATTGCCTTCAACGATGACAGCCTGGCGCTGATGCTGCGCCATGTGGACCAGGTGCAGCAGCGCCTGGGCCGCCAGCTGCTGGTGGAGAACCTCAGCGCCTACCTGGGCTGGCAGGGCGACACCCTGGCCGAACCCGAGTTCTTCAACGAGCTGACGCGGCGCAGCGGCTGCGGCCTGCTGCTGGACGTCAACAACCTGGTGGTGAATGCGCTCAACGAGGGCGACTCGGAGGCGCAAGCGGCCGCGCGCGCCTCGGCCTGGGTGGATGCGATCAGCCCCGGCACGGTGGGCGAGATCCACCTGGCCGGCTATGCGCGCACGCCGGACCTGGTGATCGACGACCATGGCAGCCGCGTGCATGCACCCGTCTGGCAGGTCTACCGCCATGCGCTGCGGCGCCTCGGGCCGCTGCCCAGCCTGATCGAGTGGGACACCGATGTGCCCGCGCTGGCCGTGCTGCTGGACGAGGCCGCCATGGCCCAGGCCTGCATGGCCGAGCTGACGCCGGTGGAGGCCTGATGAGCGCGGCCGAGATCGAGCGCCAGCGCCAGCTGGTCCAGGCCGTGCTTGGCGGCACTGCCGAGGGGCCCTGGCGCGCCCCGGCCGGCGTGCAGGGAGGGGCGGCACGCGGCCTGCTGGCCTACCGCCTGAATGCGGCGGCGCTCGCCGAGCGCGCCCTGGCCGCGGTGTTCGCCCAGTTACGCGAGGCCATGGGTGCGAGCGAGTTTGCTGCCATGGCCTGGGCCTTCTGGCGCTGGCGGCCGCCGCGGCTCGGCGACATGGGCGAATGGGGCGCCGATCTGCATGAATTCCTGGCCGGCCAGCCCGAGATGGAGTCCGCCTGGCTGGATCTGAGCCGGCTGGAATGGGCACTGCACGCGGCCGAGCGCGCGGCCGACGCCAGCCTGGACGCCGACAGCCTGCTGCGGCTCGGCGAACCCTCGCCCGGCCTGTTGCGGCTGCGCATGCGGCCGGGCCTGCGGCTGCTGCCGGCCGACAGCCAGGGTCAGGTCTTGCTGGTGTGGCGCCAGGGCTGGCGCGCCCGGGCCGAGCCGCTGCCCGCGGCCCAGGCCCTGTTGATGGCGCAGCTGCTGGCCGGCGTCGATCTGCAATCCGCGCTGGATGCCTGCCTGGCGGCGCATCCGGACTTTGACTTCACGGCCTGGCTGCATGAGGCCTTGCTGCAGCAACAGCTGTGGCGCGTGGAACCCATAGGTGAACCGACATGAAACTCAATGCCTTGATGAAGAACGCGGCCTGGCTGGGCCTGACCGACGCCGGCGTGGACGACGCCGCGCGCCTGCCCGCCTGGTTGCGGGCCCTGTTGAAACAGGCCCAGGCGCTGGTGCTGCTGGGCGCCAGGCTGTATGTGGCCCAGGTGTTCTGGCTCTCGGGCCTGACCAAGATCCGCGACTGGGGCACCACGCTGGCGCTGTTCCAGGACGAATACCATGTGCCGCTGCTGCCGCCCGAGCTGGCCGCCTACCTGGGCACCGGCGGTGAGCTGTGCCTGCCGGTGCTGCTGGTGCTGGGCCTGGGCGGCCGCTTCGCGGCCCTGGGCCTGAGCGTGATGAATGTGATGGCGGTGCTGAGCCTGGAGGAGATCGCACCGGCCGCCCTGGCCGGCCACCAGCTCTGGGGCGCGCTGCTGATCGGGCTGGCGCTGTGGGGGCCGGGGCGCTGGTCGCTGGACGCCTGGATGGCGCGGCGGCGCTGAGCCTTATTCCCTGGGCTGAAAGGTGATGACCAGCAGCGAGGGCACGCGGCCATCCACATCGCGCGGCAGGGTCTCGGTCTTGTCGATCGCGCGCAGCACGGCCTTGTCCCATTCGGCATCGCCGCTGGGCTTGATGATTTTCTTGCCGATGATGGTGCCGTCGGGGGCCACGCGCACTTCGACCTCGGTGACCGGGTTGCCGCTGGGCGTGTCCGCGTAAATGATGTTGGGCCGGATGCGCGCCTTGATGCGGCCGCCGTAGCTGGCCGAGGGCCCCGAGCTCTGCAGCGCGCTGCCGGTGGCACCCGGCCCGCCCGAGGCACCGGCCATGCCCTGGATGCGGCGTAGATTCTCCTGGCGCAGCGCTTCGCGCTTGGCCTCGGCCTGCTTGGACTCCTTCGCTTCCTTGGCCTCTTTGGCGGCGGCGGCCTCGGCCTGGCGCTGCTTCAAGGCCAGTTCTTCCTTCCTGGCCTGCTCTTTCTTGGCCAGCTCCTTGGCCTTGCGCTCGGCTTCCAGCTCGGCCAGGCGCTTCTGCTCGAGGTCCTTCTTCTTTTTCTCGGCCTTGGCGATGGCGATCTCGGCATCGCGCTGCGCCTGCAGCTCGCGCGGGTCGGGCTCGGCGGGTTTGGGCTCTGGCTTAGGCTGAGGCTTGGGCGCTGGCGGCTCCTCGGGCGGCAACTGCTCGCGCGGGGCGGCGGCCTGGGGCACGGCGGCCCAGAGCTCGGCCTCGTAGGTGGGCAGGGTCTGGGTACGCCAGTGCACGCCGGCGCTCAGGGCCAGCACCAGCAGCAGGTGGGCCGCCACCGCAAAGGCAAAGCCGCGGCCCAGGCCCGGTGCCTGCGGCGGACGCAGCGGGTCGCGGTCGAGGTGAAAGCGTGAGGCCAGGGCGCTCATGGCGGCTGCGTGGTCGCGGGTTCAGTTCTTGTTGGCGTCGGCGGGCGGGCCGTTGCGCACCGCCAGGCCCACGCGCGCGATGCCCGCGCTCTGCAGCACGTCCATGGCCTTCACCACCGCCTCGTACTTGACGCTGCGGTCGGCCGAGATCACCACCGGGGTGTTGCTGTCGCTGCCCTGGGCGGTCTTGACGCGCTCGGCGAGGCGGTTGAGCTGCACCGACTGCGGCTCTTCCTTGTCGAGCTTGAGCTTGAGCTTTTCATCGGCGCCCACGATCACATGGATCACATGCTCGGGCTGCTGGCGGCTCTTGCCCACCGAGGGCAGGTCCACCAGGCCGGTGGTGATCAGGGGCGCGCTCACCATGAAGATGATGAGCAGCACCAGCATCACGTCGATGAAGGGCACCATATTGATTTCATTGATGGTGCGGCGGCGTCCGCGGCCGCGCGAGGCGATGGCTGCCATGCTTTGTGCTCCGGCGCCTCAGCGCGTGTTGCCTTGTTGGCCGGCGGGGGCCGGCTGGCTGGCATTGCGCTGCAGGATGTTGGAGAACTCCTCGATGAAGGTCTCCAGCGTGATGGCGCTGCGGTCGATCTGGCGCGCAAAGCGGTTGTAGGCCAGCACCGCGGGAATGGCGGCGAACAGGCCGATCGCGGTGGCCACCAGTGCCTCGGCAATGCCGGGCGCCACGGTGGCGAGCGTGACCTGCTGCAGGTTCGACAGGCCCACGAAGGCGTGCATGATGCCCCAGATGGTGCCGAACAGGCCCACATAGGGCGAGACCGAACCCACCGAGGCGAGGAAGGAGAGGTTGCTCTCCATCGCGTCGAGTTCGCGCTGGAAGCTGGCACGCATGGCGCGGCGGGCGCCGTCGAGCAGGGCGGTGGGCTCGACCACGCGGCGCTCGCGCAGCTTGAGGAACTCGCGCATGCCGGAGGCGAAGATGCGCTCCAGCGGCGCGCCCACGGTCTTGCTGGCGACGCTGCTGTAGAGCTCGTTGAGGTTCTTGCCGGACCAGAACTCGGTCTCGAAGGCCTCGTTGCTGGCCTTCACCCGGCCCAGCGAGATGAGCTTGCTGAAGATCACGCTCCAGCTCGCCAGCGAGACCAGCAAGAGCGCGGCGATCACCAGTTGCACCACCAGGCTGGCGTGGGCAATGAGGCTGAAGATGGACAGGTCTTGGTTCATGTCTCTGGAGAGTGGGTCAGGGCGCAGGCACGGCGATGGCCTGCAGGATGGCAGCGGGAATGCGGGTGGGTTTGAAATCGGCCGCGCCCACGCAGCCGATGCGGATCTCGCTCTCGGCCAGCAGCGTCTGGCCGCGCCAGGCCTGCTGGGCCAGGTCCATGCTGACACGGCCGAGCTTGATCGGCTTCACGGTGACGCGCAATTGATCGTCCAGGCGTGCCGGGCTGAGGTAGCGCACCTTGGTGGCGCCCACCACGAACAGCGCGCCCAGCTCGGTGCGCAGGCGCTCCTGCTCGAAGCCCAGGGCGCGCAGCCATTCGGTGCGGGCGCGTTCGAAGAACTTCAGGTAGTTGGCATAGAACACCACGCCGCCGGCGACCATTGACGGGCGTGTTAGCAAGGCATGGACATATCTAGAGAGCGTTGAATAGAAAGGCTTTTGTCCGAATGAGTGAGTGTCCATGGCATGAACGACATTGTCGCCTAATTCGGGTCGTCGATGTCCATGCCTCGGGGCGTGGCTTTGGGCTTGGCTGAGGGCATCATGGGCATGATGCCGGCGCGTGGCTGAAGGTCATCCAGCCTGGCTTCCAGGTCTCTAACGCGGCGGGTCAGAGTGCCGATCACTTCGTCGGCCTCGGCCAGTCGTGAGACTGCATCATCGCGTTGTGCCTTGAGGCTTGTGATGATCTCGGATTTGCTGCGTGAGACTTGGCGGGCTTGGAGCAGGCGTTGCCGCTCAGAGCTGGGGCGCTCCTGGCCGTGGGTGGCAAGGTAGGCTTGGATATCCTCGACAAGGCCCGGGAATCGTGCCTTGCGCAGCGCGGAAGGGTCGCATCCGGCTTCCTTGGCGACGTTGTTTTGGCTGACCAACGTGCCGGCTGGTAAGACTTTGGGGACGCCAGCCTTCAGGCGCTCAAAGGCCTCGCGGAAGTTGGCCTCAGCGGTTTTGGGCTTGAACGTGGCCATGGTATTTTTCGATGGAACGTTTCTCGGCCTGGAGAGCGCGGAAGCGCGGTGAGTCAGGGTGCACCACTGCCAGTTGAGCATCGACGGCCTTCTCGTACCGATTGATGTTGCCAGCCTTGGTCACGTCCAGCAGCAGGTCGGGGCAGCCCTTGCCGTCATCACCGCCAAGGCAATGTGTGATGGATTCAATGCCTCCATAGGGGCAGGGGCGCGCATTGAAGCAAAACCCTGCTCTGATGCTGCGGGCGCTGACGTCGCCGCGCTGGATGGACTTGATGAGGGCGGTGGCGTCCTTCTCGCTGATCAAGTTCACGATGGCGGCCTTACGTGCTTCGCCTAAGGGGCTGACAAACTGAGGGCCTGAAACGGCGCTCAAAGCCCGTGCCTGCTCCTGGTACATGATCTTGAGATAGATGGTGCGCGCTTCTTCACTGAGCGCCAAGCGCAAATGATTGCGCCCGTAGTAGAGGCTCATCGCTCGGGTTTGATGTTTGAGCATCAATTGCAAGGTGGCGTCGTCCACCAAGCCTGACCCCTGCATGTTGACCGCCCCCGTGCGGCGCAACTGGTGCCAAGCGAAGGGCCAAACGGCTCCAACCTTGAAAACCTCCTGATCCAAGGTCGGCGTGATCATCCGTGCAGTGCGCAAATCATCTGCGGCGATGGTGATTTGCGCGCTGTCCAGCAGAAGGGGATACGAAGAAAGCACCTGCTGGTAGTTCCATGGTTCCGGCCTCGTGCGATAAGGCTTGTGCTTGCCTTTGCTCCAGGGTTCGTACTGGTATGAGATCAGGTAAGGGTTGTCCTCGTCCTCTTCGGTGATGCCCAAATCATCTCGCTCCCGGCCGCAGAGCATGCGCATGGCCGCGATGTGCTTCATGGCGTCGATGGCTAGCGGTGCGCTCTTGGACACTGGCCAGCGTGCATCGGAGTCGGGGTCGGTCTTGGTCGTTTCGCCCACGAGCATGGGAATGTCGCCAAACTTCTCATCATGCTCGATCAAGAGGCTGTCGGAGCGCAAGCTGTAGCTCTCTTGGATGCGCATGAGCGAGAAGTTGAGCAGGTAGGCGAGGCCCGCCTTGGAGACAAGATCTAGATACTGAGAGAGCTTGCTGAGCTGCTTCTCACCCCCCTGCTCTGTAAACGGCCCCGTCCATCGCTCCAGCAATTCGGTGATACCGAAGCGGTCGGCCGTTAACTTGAAGGGGCCGTGGTAAGTGACCGAAGGGGTGGATTTCTTGTTCTGAAAGGGGATCTCCCTGAATTCACTGCTTCGCGAAGTCAACGAGGCCTTGAGCGAGCCCGCGTTGTGGGCGTATGCGTCAAGGCAGAACCGAAAGCAGTCCTCAATGCGCTCTTGGTGCTCGGTGTAGTCCTGCAGGCACACGCGCAGGCGCTTGAGCTGATATGCCCAGATGCGCGGGGGGATGTAGGGGGTTTGTTCTTTCTCGTGCTCGGGTTGCAACTTGGCCAGCCGCGCCAGGCCGGATTGATCAGCCAAGCAAAAGCCAAGATATTCTCTGGCATCCAATAGGTCATGCAGAATCGCAACGGCCTTATCGAATGTCGATGGGGCCAACTCGGCCGCCACCTTGTCGATCACCGCCTCATGGCGCATCAGGTCGCTGGCCAAGATCCCCTCTTGGCTGCAAACGGCAAGCAGCGGTTTGATGATCGTGAGTTTGTCTAGGAGCGATGCAGCCGTGCGGCAACCCCGGGTGCCGTACATGAACCAGGCGACACAGTGGCGCAGAAGGTTGGCATTGGCGGGGTCAATGCGGGCGCCGCGTGTCTTGCCATCCCCGAAATTCAGCTTGAGCGGTTTGCCTGCCCACACATCCAGCGGCCAGATCGGATCGCGGTAGAGGCACGCCGGGTTGCCGTCAGCGTCGAGGATGGGGGCCCAATCTGGTGGCGGGGGCCAGCTTGGCGGCCGGAAATTGCCGGTCTGCGGGTGCACGTTGGGGCTGTCAATTTGCAAGCCCAATAGGTCAAGGTTCATGGCGTGGCTGCTCCCTTAATCCCAATGTCTTGGTCAATGGTGTCGTTTGATGGTCTCGTGCGAAGGTCTGGGTCAAAGGCTGTCGATGAGCCCTGCCCAAGCCGGGTGGTAGCGTCCTTCTTCCAGCCGAATCAGGGCTTCCTTCACCCACTGGGCGCGCTCCAAACTGCTGGCTTCGATGAAGCGCAGCTTGGCCGTGATTCTGTCGATGGCCAGATCTGCTGGGTGCAGGGGCGCCTCCTTTCTCTCGGCCCGGCCATGAGCGCGCGGCTCAAACGACTTGAGAAGTCTGAAACTCGCCAGAGACCACACATGGTCAAGGCTGTCGATGTCACGCTGGTGGACACAAAACAGGCAGCCAGCGGGGGTGATGCAGTCCGGCTGGGTGGCAGCTGGTGGTGTGTCTGTCTCCGGATGAGGGTTTTGGCCCGCGCAAGAACCGGGGCCGGGCGGAGCCATAGTGGGGTCATGCTTGGCCCAAAACACCTGTGTTTGCACCATGGCTCGCTGCAGGCTGGGCTTCTCGTACACGCCCAAGAGCGTCTGTTTGGCATGCTGCTTCTCATCCGCCGTGAGCTCGGGGTCGGCCGTGCGGCGCAGCATCCAGTTCACATTCGTGCTGCGCAGCGCTTGCGGGCCGATGAAAGCAACCCCAGCGCGCTTGCATGTCACCCGCAACAATTTGAACTCGGGGCGTCGATCCAACCGACGCTGTACCGGCTTGCCGCCTTTGCCCAGCAAGGGGAACAGCAGCCCATCCGGGTCGTCGGGGAAGATGGCTTTGCGCCACTGAAGGTAACGCTCAAAGACTGCGCGGTATTCGCTGTAGATCTCGAAGACGACGGGACCCCAGCGGCGGTGCTTGTAGGTGCGGACCTCGTAGCCCTGGCTTGAGGCTTTGTAGCGCCACTGATCCATGCGTAGTTGATGGGCTTGGGCGAGGTTCACCACAGGCTGTCCCATCAGCATGAACATCTCGGCCGTGATGCGCAAGTTGATGATGGGGTAGCGCGTTCGGTAGGACTTCTCAGCTTCCCAATCGGCGCGCTTTTTAGCCGCACGCCGTTTTGATTGGCGGGCTTGGGCTGGCCACTTGGAGTTCGGTGGCTTCAATGTGTCGGAACGCCTGAGTCTGGACCACTCTTCGAGCGTCTTGCCGTTGCGCAAGGGGATGAGCAGCGGCAGCGCCCCCCAAATGGAATCGACCGAGAGGCCATCGGCCAAATCCAGAAGGAAGTGGCCAAACGCGAAGGTCTCTTCCAGGTTCTGCTTGTCAGCCTTGGGGCTAACGGCCCGGTGGCTGCGCTTTGGTTTACTGAGTCGGGTGGATTTGATGAGGGGCTTGTCTCGCACCAACACCCTGTCCAGCACCCGGCCGACTATGGCGCCGTAGCCGTGGGCGGTTCTCTCCTTGAGATCATGCACCACTCGAACCCGGTGCAAGAGAGCGTCGCACCAATGCCGATAGCTTTGCTCCACGGTGGCGAGGCTCAGCTTCGTGCCCGTGGCCTTGTCCGCCCACTGAAAAAACTGCTTCAGACTGTCTAGACAGCTCTGGACCGTCTCCCTTCGCCCCCCACCCTCCAGGTAGTTCAGCAGGGATTCACGAATCAGCCGCACCAGCTCGACGCGCTCAATCAAAGGCCGGCCCAGCTTGCCGGTATCGATCATCGAGGCGACTACCCTCGCGGGCGCGTTCGCGCCGCCTTTGTAGAGCCAGGGGCGCAGGTCCCAAGGTGTCTCCTCGGGCCCGAAGCTCACCCCGGGAAAGCTCACGTCAAGCAGGTGCACGTCAAGCATGGCTGCCTCCCAGGCGAGTTCTCAACCCGAGGAAGGCGTTGCTGTATTCGTTGGCGACTGCCGCCTTCATGGGCGACTGCTGAACGAACTTGATGTACTTGAGGGTTGTGCTCACTTCCTTATGCAGCATGAGCGAGCTCACTAGAGCAAGCACATCCCTCTCTGTGCCGCCTTCCTTGGACAGCAGCAGCGAAGTCAACGAGGTTCCAAAAGTGGCCCGTGTCATGTGAAAGTGAAAGTGTTTGGCAAATCTCAGCCCGGCTTCTGTCGCCTTGCGCCGCAAGTCCACCATGGCCCGCCCAACTGCGGTGCCAGAGGCCGAGTCACGGTCTGCATAGCGACGGCCATAGCGGGTGAGGAACACCAACTCCTTGTTTTCGGGTGCGGCCAAGGCCTCGCGCTTGAGACGGCTGACATCGCTGACGTAGTCGCGCAATTCATCCAGCAAGGTAGCGGGCACAACGATCTGGCCGGATACGTTGAACTTGGTGGCGACGTGGGGGCGATGCCCTGGCCCCACGGACAGGTAGAACAGTCCGGGCTCCTTGGGGTCTGACACGGCGTTGTCCAGCGTACCTCGCTTGAGGTCGGTGATGGTCTCAAGCCGCGCCCCCGAGAAGAATCCCAGCTTGAGCATCAAATCGAGCTCCCGGCTGACGTTGCCAGGCCGCCCGGTAAAGACCAGCAACTCTTGCCTGTGCTCATCGGTAAGTGGCGTGAGCCCGTCCTCCAGCTTGAGCCCATGCCGGGCTCGGTTCGGGATCGCCAGGTTGGTGCTCTGCCTGAGCATGGTTCTCTCAAAGCCCACCGAGTCGAAAAAGCGATGGACGACCTGACGCTCCTGCCACATAGGTGTGTCACGGCCGATCAGCCCATAGATCTGGGCAAATCGGTAGAAGTGGATGGTGGCATTCATGCGGTGGCTGGCGGTAGAAGGGGCCAACAAGCCAAGCCTGTCACGCTGCTCGATCAAATGTTTGCGCCAGCGGATGAGCACGCGGTCACGCTCCAGCATGGGGAAGTGTTGCCACTCCAACTGCTCGTCTTCGAGCCACTGTGCGTACTTGTGTAGGTGGCTGAGGTTCGACCTGACGGTCTTTATGTCAGTTACCCCGTTGGTCGCCCGGTTGAGCGCCCAGAGGTTCGCAGCCCTCCAACTCGACCCATCTGCCCAGAAGACTTGAGGCAGACCCTTGATGATTCGAAGCGCGCGATCAGGCTCGCGACTCACCGTGCCATCGCCGGCCACCTTGATGCGATGGGGTATGTACAGGATCTGCTCAAGCGAGGCCATCAAAGGACCTCGGGGCCGACTCGTCTGTCCGCTATGACCTCGCTGCCATGCTTGGCAGGATCGAACTGCTTGAGATCCTCCGAGCGGACTAGCTTGTAGAGGGGCGACTTGCTGATCTTGAAGCGCTCGGCGACGGCGGCGGGGATGCTGCGGTCTGCCATCATGGATCGCACCTGAACCACTGCGGTGGGGGCCAACACCGGCTTGCCCCCTCGCTCGGTGCCTCTGCGCCGGGCTGCCTGCAAACCCTCCTTGGTTCGCTCGCTGATCAGCTTGCGCTCGAACTCCGCCAGTGCGGGAAAGACACAGTACCCGGCCGCACTCAGGACATCGAGCTGCATGGCCACGGTCTGGTCTGCCGTACTGACGCGGGCATAGCCAGTCCTCATTCCTGGCCGAGAGGTTACTGTGTCATTCATTGGCGAACATCCCTTTGCTGCACGTTGATTGCTGCACGGATTGAGAGATGGCCCCACTCGTTTGAGCACGGAATCTAGGTTCGACAAGTGGAATCCTGTCCTTCAAGCTGCCTGTTGAGTCGCCGGCCGCGTCGCGAAGTAGAACTCATCCGAGGTCTGGGCGCCAAGCGCCGAGTGCGGTCGGCGGACGTTGGCGAACTCGATGTAGCGCGCTAGCTGCTGCCGCGCATCGCTGACCAATGCAAAGGCACGCAGGCACGGCAGCGGCTTGCTTCCTCAGGTCGATGCAGCCGGCTGGACCGGAAACCCTAGAACCAGGGCGACGCCGTTACCTCGGTTCTCGGCGTGAAGCGTGAGGCGCATGGCCAGACCGTAGATGCGCGATGCGAACAGCCCCAGGCCGCTGTTGCCAGGCTGATCGCCGCCCGACACGCCGAGGTCAAAAATCCGATCGAGGTCGGCGTCAGGGATCGACGCCCCCTGATTGAACACGGTCAGCGTCAGCGCCTTGTCACTGGACACCAACTGCAGTTCGATGTCCGTGCCCGGCCTGCAGTGGCGTGCGGCGTTCTTGATCAGGTTGTCAAGGATCTGCTCAAGCTGGATGGTGTCGATGTCTGCCAGCACGCCGTGCGGTGGGCCCACGTAGATCACGGGCTGACCATCGTCCCGCAGGTTGGCCGCGAGCCGACCCGCGAATCCGGCGACATCATGTGTGCTGATGACGATCTCCCCGTTGCGCAGGCCGTCCTCGACGGACGTGGCTTCGTAGAGCGCGTCCACGGCCCTGCGCACCCGTGCCAGGTCCTTCTGGACCTCTGGGTTGTCCTTAGTGCGGGTAAGCAGTGACGCCAGCGGCGATCGGATCTCATGGCCAATGGCGTCGAGGATCGCCTGACGAGCCTGCACGTGGGCCTCAGCGAGTCGCAGCCCCTCTGTTCGAAGGCTGTCTTCCAGTCGATGCCGTCGAAGGACATGCGTGTTGCGCAGCCGGTTCTTTTCGAGCAGCGCGTGAAAGACGCGGCCCAGCGTGCCGATCTCATTTTTCTGGCTGGCAAACGGCTTGAGGGTGCCGCCACCACGCGGACGCACGGCCATCGAATAGGCGGCGCCCCGCAACCGCAGCAGCCGGATCATGTAGAAGGCCCAGTGGACTGCCAGCACGGTGATCAGCAGCAGGGCCAAAGACATCCACGCAAACGCTCGGGTGGCCAGGTCTGGAAGCGCGACCGGTGCCTTCCTCAGCGACGCGGTCGCGTCGACGAGGCCTGCAACGTACAACGGTTGCTTGGCACTCAACGGCGCGGTGTCAAAGCGTGGCCGCGAGAGCGCCTTCTCGGCCAGCCAGTCGGCGAAGCGCTGAAACCGGCCCTGAAGACGAGGGGACTCAGTGCTCTCGGCAGTGTCGGATCGCCACACGGTGCGTTTTATCCGATCCGCAGTCAGCGCCGTAACCTCGAGCAGCGCGCGGGAGGGCACCGCGGCCAGGTAGGACTGCGACAGGGAGACCAGTGGCGTGCCGGGGCGGCCCGGCACGACATCATAGGCGACGAGCGCCTGTTCGCCGGCCTCGTCCACGTCATAGACCTTAACGCCGACCTTTATGCCCTTGAGCTGCTGCGATGGCCAGGCCGCGGTATCCGCTGCGGTCGGCTGCAAGATGGCCGAGTCGATCCGGCCGACCAGGGTGACGAAGCCCTTGGCAACGCTGCCTTCGTCCTGCACCACGCTCTCGAACGCCTGCCCGCTGACTTGTCGGATAGGCCTGCCGCCGTCGTCGTTCTGGAATGCCGCCAACTCATGGACGCCGTCGAACCGGCTCAGCTGTGACGGGTATCGTGCCCGCGCCAGCGGCGGCGACTGAAACGTCAGGGTGAACCGCGTTTCCCGGGCGCCGGCAAAGGTGAGAATCACGCGATTGACGTCGCTCAGCGGCCTACCGAACCTGTGCCGGTGGATCTTGGCCGACGGGTACCTGAGCGAGAAGTAGACGAACCGACCCGAGGCGTCATTGGGCACCGCCGCAAAACAGGCCTGCAGGGCAGGTATCGGCACACCCGTCTGTCGCATCGCGGGGAACTCGACCTGGCAGGCCCTCGGGCCCTCCCAGTTCACCTCCGACGCCTTGAAGGTCTTTGCGTTGCCCGTGTGCAGGAGATAGCTGAAGAAACTTCGGCGCAGCGTGTTGACTTGCAGCGGCCGCTTCGCTTGGGAAAACTCCTCGGGGTTCTCCAGCAGGCTGGAGCCATCGGGCTCACGGACGCTGAGCAGAAACTGGGCCAGCTGGCCGCGCAGTTCCGACTCCTGCACGCGCTGGTCCTTCTCCCGGGCCGTGGTCACCAGGTCCACGACGGCCAGGCCGATCAGGATCACCAGCATGGCGATCATCGCCACGCTGCGAAGCGAGAAGTCCCATCGCCGCGCCCAGCGGCGCCACCGGCTAAAGCTCAATCTTCCAGACATAGCCCTTGCCAGGCTCGTTGTCGATGTGATCGAACTGCGGATCGACCTCGCGGAAGGCGCGCCGCGCCCCCGACACGTGGGTGGCCAGCGCCTTGACGTTGGCGGTCGAGCTCAGGTTGGGTAGCAGGCGCTTATAGCCCACCACGGTGCCCGGTTGCTCGATGAGGCACTGGATGATGCTGAGCTCAGTCATCGTCAATTGAACCGGCTTGCCCTTCCACAGTAACTTGTTCTTCTTGTCGGCATCGGGCTGTAGCCCCTTGGGCCAACCGTCGGCGCCGAACAGGTCTTTGCCAGGGTCGCCCCGATCCCAGTTCAGGGCGTGCTCGACCTTGTGGACGAAGTCCTGGTCGTCGACGGGCTTGGCCACGAATTCATAGGCGTGCAATGTCAAGGCCAATCCACGAAGATTGCCCTCGGGCATGCCTGAGACCACGATGGTCGGCCAAGGCTTGTCGCGCATGTCGCTGAGCAGACCCAGTCCGGCATAGCGATTTTTCGGACCGGTTCCGAGCTCGATGTCCATGACCACAAGATCCAGCGTCTCCCGGCCGAGCAGGTCCTCGGCCTCAGCCTTGGTGAAGGCCTGAAGCACCTCGGCGTCGAAGGACTCGCAGATCAGCGCCTTCAGCCTTTCGCTTTCGATGGCAACGTCTTCAATGATAGCGATGCGGTACATGGAGTGCCTTAGGGCGGGGCGGGTGACGTACGTGAGCATCGCATGTCTTCTGTTGGCCTTTGCAGGCCGGTGGTTCAGATTTCTGAACCACCCACGAACCTCGGTTCGGATATCTTGACCGTTAGTCAGGAAGTTGACACCTTGCCCTGAGCGGGTCAGCACACCTGCACCCACTATGTCCCAACCTGATCGCAAGAAATCGCAGACTGGTGGCATGAACTACTACCGCCTGCCGAACCTGGCCTGCCGACCAGCCCGATGAACGCTCCTGACCTCAACCGCGTCACCACCCCCCATGTGACCACCGACGCCTCGGCGCGTTTCACCTACCTCACGGAGGCGGTCGCCAAGGCTTTCGAGCCCACGGCCACGCAGTTGGCGGAGCTCGAGCGGGCGTACATGGCCACCGGCGAATATCTGACCGAGTGCCCTGAGTTCGCAGGGACGCTGACGCAGGTCCACGCCCATGGCTCCCGCCAGATGGGTACGATCGTTCGCCCGCTGGATGCCAGCCGCGAGGGCTTCGACATCGACCTGGTGGCGCGCCTTTCGCGCGATGCTCTGGCCCGCTACTGCGGCGACGCCGGTCCGGCCCTGCTGCTACAGCACCTCTTCGCTGCCCTGGGGCGCTACGCTGACCGCCACGGTCTGTCGATCAAAAAGTGGGAACGCTGCGTTACGCTGACCTACGCTGGCGGCATGTGTGCCGACTTCGCGCCCGTCATCGATGATCCGATGCATGCGCTTGCCTTCGGGGAGCACCATGGCCGAATCCCGGATCGCGAGCTGAAGCACTACCTGGCGACAAACCCTAAGGGGTACTGCCTGGGCTTCGACGAGATCGCCAGGGTGACGCCGACGTTCCGCGTCGTTGAGGCGCTGTCGTACGCGCTGGATTCGATCCGCAGGGCCGATGTCGAGCCGCTGCCGGACGCCCAGGACGTGCTGGGCCGGCTTCTGAGCCGCTTCGTGCAACTCGCCAAGGTTCACCGCAACCACGCCTTTGCCGACGTTCCCAACGCGAGTCGTTTGGCGCCGACTTCGGTGTTCGTCACCAGCCTGATCGCTAAGGCGTACGCCATCCTGGCGCCCAAGGTGCACGAGGGACCGCTGGACCTCTTCCTGGACATCGTCGAGCTCATCCCGTTCCTATTCGAGCGCCAGGTGTTGGCTGGAGGCGGCGAGTTCTGGTTCCTGGATAACCCTTGCGCACTGGCCGACAACCTGGCCGCGTCGATGAATACCATCCAGCGCCAATGGGCGTTCCGGCAGTGGCACGAGAAGCTCCGCAGCGATCTGGCCGATCTGCTGAAGACCATTGAGGCCGCACAGGGCGCGGACACCGTGGCGAAGGCCGTAGAGTCGGCGTTCGGGGCGCGTGCCGGCCAGGCCGTGCTGGCCCACACAGCCCAGCGGCGTGACGGTCTGCGCTTGGCGGGCAAGGCGGCCTTCATCGTCGGCGGCGTTTCGTGCGTCGTGACACCGGCCCGCGCGCACACGTATTTCGGCGGCGCCCACGCATGATCCCGTCCCGACCATTGCCGTCGCTGGCGCGACGGCACGCGGAATTGCAGGCGTTGGCGTGGCCAGGGTCCTCGCTGCGGCTGATCGGCGGGCGCGAGTTGCGCTTCGAATTCAACCTGGCGCCGACGCCCCTGTCTCGGATGTACCGCTGCCTGCTGAAGCTGACGGTCGCGCGCGCGCCAGAGCTGCTGGTGCTGGACCCGAGCCCGCGCATCCTGGCCGGAGCGAGGCCAGTGCCCCATGTCTACCCGCACAAAGGGCTCGGCACCAAGCTGTGTCTGTGGCTGCCGAGGGCCCACGAGTGGTCTGCGTGTATGAAGCTCAGCGAAACCTATCTGCCGTGGGCGGCAGAGTGGCTCGACTACTTCGAGGAATGGCTGGTGACGGATGTTTGGACCGGCGGTGGCGAGCACCCTCAACCCAGGTACAAACGATGGTCGCGGGCCAGTGAAGTCAGAATTTGAAGACAGGAGATGCCTTGAACACGATCATCGAGATCCAGAACCAACCGAAGATGCTGTCCTTACTGCGCGCCAGGAGCCGCATCTATTCGAGGGCCAAGCGCATCCAGGGCAGCATCGTGCTGGTCACACTGTCGCTGCCGGTGTTGAGCCTCGCTGCGGTCACCTGGTTTCCGGCCGCGAAGGCCTACATCACCCTAGTCTCGCTGTTCATCGGGCTGTGCGAGATCCTGATCCTCGACCGGTGGCACAAGGCGCGCATGAAGTGCGCGGCCAAACTTCAGGAGGAGTTCGACTGCGCTGTGCTGGACATGCCCCCGAACGATTTCCTGGTTGGCGGCAACGTCGACCACGAAGAGGTTTTTGAGCTGTCGGAACAGCCGTTTGACGAGGAAGGCGAGCGTCGGCTGCGGGACTGGTACCCGGTGGTCGTCGACCAGGTGCCGTTGCCGGTCGGCCGCATCCTCTGCCAGCGCGAGAACCTGCTGTACGACGGCAGTGTGCGAAAGACGTACGGCGCTGTGCTGTCGTGGGGGCTGGCTGTGGTGATCGTGCTACTGAGCCTATGGAGCCTGGCGATGGATCTCAAGCTAGAGGCGCTGATCTTGACCGTCTTGGTGCCGGCCATGCCCGTCATCACCTGGGCGCTGCGTGAGAAGCACCGGCAGGGCGACACCGTCGACACGCTGGTGCGCCTGAAGGCCGAATCCGAGAAGCTGTGGAAGAGCGCCGCAGCCGGCATGGACGAGGGCTCGGCCGCAGAACGTTCGCGCGAGCTGCAGGACGCCATCTTCAGCCACCGTGTGTCCAGCCCGCTGGTGTTCGATTTCCTCTACCGCTACCGCCGCAACGACCTGGAAGCCCAGATGAACGCCGGCGCTCAGCACCTGGTGGGCGACTACCTCAAGAAGCACACGGCCGTGGCCTGATGACGGACGCCGCATGCAAGCGCTTCGACACCCCCAGTTCAACATGCTCGCGCTGGCGAGCCGCATCCAGCCGCTGGACTCCGAACTCTCGGCCGCAAAGCTGCACCGCGCCTCGGTCCGAGCGCGCCTGGAGAAGGCCTTCGCCGTCTCGGCCGTCCAGAACATCGGCAGCCACTGCCGCGGCACCGCCATCAGGCGCTACAGCGATCTGGACTTCATGGTCGTGCTGCGCAAGGAGGAGGTGCTGTGGGGTGGCAAGCTTGTGTCGTCGGACACCGTCATCCAGAACTTGCTGGCCGAGCTGCGCGGCCGCTTCACCACCTCGGCGATCCGCAAGGATGGCCAGGCGGCGGCTCTGGCCTTCGGCAGCACCCGCCAGAGCTTGGACGTCGTGCCGGCGGTCTTCTCACGCTTTGACAAGGGCGGGCAGCGCCCCGTCTACCTCATCCCCGATGGAGCTGGCGGTTGGTTCGAAACGAGCCCGCAGGTCCATGACCGGTACTTCGCGGCTGCGCAGTTGGCCAGCGGCAACAAGCTGCGGAAGGTCTCGCAGCTGATCAAGGCGTGGAAGCATGCGCGCGCTGTGTCGCTGCCAATTCGTAGCTTCTACACCGACATGGTGCTGGCCACTTCAGGCGTCTGCGTGGGCGCGAAGACGTATGGCCAATGCTTGCATGACTTCTTCGCCGTTTTGTCGCGCGGCGCTTGTGGCTACCTGCTAGACCCATGTGGCATCGCTGGAAAAATCGCAGCCACCGACACCGAAGTTCAGCGGCAAGCGCTGGTTACGTCCGTCGAGTACGCCTGCAGCCACGCCGCGGCCGCGCTGACCGCGCAGGCTCGCAACGATATCCAAGAGTCCAACCGGCAGTGGAATCTGGTCTTTAACGGCACGTTCTAGGGGCAGGCCGCGGCCGAGCGGGCGCCGCACGTCGATCAGCGACTTCCCCTTGCAACGAGGCTGACGATTCAGAGCTTCTTTTCCAGGCTGAGCTGCACGAGGGTGAAGCTGCGGCCGCCGGACTGCGTTGTGACGACCCTTGGTGTCAGTAATCGACAGCCAGCCGGTCGAATGATCCAGCGTCAGCAGGTTGCGTTCGCGTCGGGATGCCAGGACGCTCTACCGGTAAGCTTTGACACACGCTGCGCCCTGCGGACAAGGGGAAAGATGAGCGTCAACGTTACGTCCTGAAGACGCGCGTCGGTCCGTCCAGCGCAGGCAGCATGATCTCAAAAGCGTCCTTCCGAGCGCTGGTTCCGTGCCTGGAGCGCCTATAGCCGGTCCAAGCACAGGAGGATGCTGAGGAAGGCAGTGTGTATCTCGGTCGTCGGTACGCGCCCGTCGCCTTCACTGTTTGTAATCTACCTATCGCTCGCCCGCTTGCTCTCTGTGCTTTCCAGCCAGCGACGTATCTGATCCCGAACGGCTTGTTCCGAGATCCCGCTCAAGGGGTCGCAAACAATGAGCGAATCTTCGAGATCAGAAGGAAATTCAGCTGGCATGTCGTCCAAGACGATGTAGCTCGTGACCCGAGCTTGCAAGCGCAGGAACTCTTGAATGGCAGGACCTCTCGGCCCAGGTGGAACGGCCCCAAGGAACCTACTTCCTAGCGGGCCCATGAACTCTCGAAGGTAGTCCGACGAGTGCACCTCTCTCCAGCTCGAGTGCACCACCAGCCTTACGTCCGGCCACTCCTCCAGCAGGGTAGCAAGAATGGGAAGCCATTCAAATGGCATGACACGGCCCGGATCCCCACCTGAAGGATGCAAGACGCAGTCGAAGTCCAAAAAGATCGCCCTCAATCGTCCCTCCTCAGGATTCTCTTCGCTCCGGGCAAGGCGGGTCCGCGCATAGCGACATACGAGCGAGCTCCGTTCAGCAGCCTCATCGCGCGACCCTGCGCCTTTGGCAACAGGTTGACCGTTCGTCCGCGACCATGCCGACGTCAAGATACAGAGACTGCCCGCCGTTCACAGCGAAAATTCCGCAGCGTCAATCGCTGGCTCGGCCAGCGCTCGGCGAAACATCTTGAGGCCGCGCTGACCAGCACCGGGATCGTCATCCCCGGTCCACATCAGCACAGCCGGGCGTGACGAATAGCCTTATAACGTCCCATCGGCTGAGTAGTAGACCTCATGAACCGCGCTCTTGGAGCCCGCTCCTTGGCCGAACACGATGACTCGCAGATTCCAGTATCCGCGCGTGCGCGCTTTCTTCATCGCGTCTCCATTGAATTGCTGTTGCGGTACCAAATCAGCGCTCGAAGCCCTCGGCAGACCCGCTCGTCGCGTTTACGCGCTCCACGAAGTGCTTCGCGCACCCCGACACTGCGGACCGCGGTCATGCGTCGACCTCGATCACGAGATGAGGATCGAACTGCCGGTTCTCGAGGCCTTGCCCGGGACGCCCGTACCCTGCAGGGTTCGCCTTCACTTTGCAGCCAGCGACCTCGTAGTCAAAGCTGTCGTGAACGTGACCATGGAGCCACAGATCTGCTTGCCGCAATAGCTCCGTCAGGTCACTGGCGAAGCCAGGGTTGATTCGGCTCTCCGCATAACGCGGATGAACGCTCAATGGATGCGGCGCGTGGTGCGTCACAACGACCGTGGCGCCTGGCCAGGGCTTGGCAAGCTCGGACGCCAGCCAAGCACGAGAGGCCAGGTGATCCACCAGCGTATCTGCAGGTCGAAGTGGCACTCCCTGATGGATGATCGCGAAATAGTCGTTCAGCCCTTGCGCGACTTCGGCCATGGCCGTCAACTGCGGAACACCGTTGAGCTTGAAGTCCGTCCACAGCGTGGTGCCGAGAAACCTCACGCCATCCAGCACGAAGGAGTCGTTGTCGAGGAACTGCACGCATGTACCAGCCGCAGCGCGCTGGAGTTCATCGCGCGTACGCCGCCAGTCGCGGCCGTAGAACTCGTGATTGCCCGCGACCAGCAGCACGGGTACAGGCCAATCGGCGAAGACATCGACAGCCCGGGCGCCCTTGTGGATATCGCCAGCGAGGACCAGTACGTCAGCATCGGGCGCGGGCTCGATGATGCGCGCAGGTGACCTCGGTCGCTCAAACTCAAGGTGCAAATCAGAGGCCAGCTGAATTTTCATTTCATCCTTTCTTCGACGCGGCCTGCGCGCGTTGGCATCGCAAGTCCTAGGAAGACTTCTTGCCAGCCCGAGGTCCAAATGCAGCAAGAGTGCGTACGGCGCGACGCACTCGCATCGACAGCAATCGACCGTTCCAAGTTCGTTTCGGAACGACAGTCATCAAGATGCCCTTCGTTGACTTGCAGAAGTACAGCCGTTGGCCAAGCTGGTAGGTCGCCATCGAAGGCGGCAAGGTCACCACCCGGCCGCGTTTCACAAGGCTGGTCTCTGATGGGCCTTGGCGCTTCTTTGGCTTTGCCATGCTTTGAATCCTTGAGATCGCTGCCGTACATCGCCTGTCCCGGCAAGAGCACGCGTACGGGAAAAGCACTCTCATGTGTTCAATCACAACCGAAGGCAGATAGGACGTCGTCCGGCAGCGGGTCGTCGAAGTCGTCTGGCACGTTCAAGGCGCCTGCAAGGATGCCAAGGATTCGTCTGGTTCTTTTGTCGATTCGGTACGACTGTTTCAAGAACAGCGCGTCCACCCATGCCTGTCGATGGGCAGTCGCGATTGAGTTGATAGGAAACCACTCACCGCACGGCAGATGCAGGCAAAGACGCTGCGCTGCGGTTTGTTGACGTAGGCCCGCCGGGAAGGTGCCTTCAACGATCGCCTCCAGGAGCTGGCAGGCGCGTTGCAGCGCTTGGAATCCTTCGTTGACATCGCGAATGGTCATGTCCTGCAGACGCCGGCCTAGTTGACGATTGCTTGGCATGGCGAGTAGCAATCGATGTGCCTCAGACCGCGCCATAACTGGGACGCTGCTGTCACGCTGCAGTCGCTGCAATGCGGAGCGCAGTCGACGCAAGGCATCGCGCCGCTGCCTGCGGCGACAACGACTGGCGACACTTGTAGGCTCGGGCCGCGCAAGTCGGAGCAGGCCCATGCGGCCTGGTGGGCGATCGAGATACATCGCCGCCCAAGCCCGCGCGTCGTTGGGACTTCTGATGGCGGAACTCATTTCCCGGCACTCCGGGAAATGCCTCGCGATGCGCTGCACCCGAACGGTCAACTCTGCAGCCCCCTGCGCAGACAGATCGTCCAGCAGCGCCCTGGTCCGTTCGATGCTTCGGACGGACAGCAAAAGCGCAAAGCCTTGGAGATCCTGAAGACGGTTTTCGATCTCAGTAGGTTGCGGGTATGAGTTCAGCCGCCACGCGGCGAGTTCACGGACGTCTTGTCGCATGGACTCGTCCGCGGCCAGGTCTCGCAACAGATCTCGGGCCCAAGAAAGGGCCCGAAGCCTTTCGTCAAAGGTCGTCACTTCTTGACTCCCGTGGGTTCACGAGGCCTCGGGGAGGTCCAAGCGGGCGAACGCGAAGAGGTCGCGTCCTGCCACATCTTCACAAGTGATTGCGTTCCACGCATCCCTGGCAATCAACACTTCTGTCGTCTCAGACCACCGTACGCCTGGCAGGACCACTTGCGGCTCAAGGCCGACCAGCTTGGCAAAGTGCTGCCTGGCCTCTACCTCGTTCTCGTAGCGTCCGATCAGGACAGCGCGCTGGAACATGCCATCGACGTGGATCTCTGACGTGACTGTCCAGGCTCCTTTGGTCACGTAGGCCTCCTGAGCGCTTCGAGGATGAGCAATGCCTGATTCATGGTCTGCCCCAATCCCGTTTCAGTGCGTTGACGGGGAAGGTGACGCGGAGTCGCTGGCGCCGTCCGGCGCCGCAGCGCGCCCCAACAGATCTTCGACCCGCAGCGCTCGCCGCCCGTCGAGAAGCGCATTCGCGATAGCAAGATGCAGCACACGGTGCATCGTTCTCGGCGTTCCCATGAGTGCAAGTTGCTGGACGACTTCGCCCCTTGGGGGCTCAAGGAGCCTGTCGCAGCCGAGGTCCCGATACAGCGCCTTGGCGATGCTCTTGGCAATCGACACCGCCTCGCGCGGCGTTGGCGGCGCGATGTGAACGATGTGAAAGCGCGAGAGCAGTGCAGCAGGCATGCCTTTGAGTGAGTTGCAGGTGCCCACGTAGATCACGTAACCGGCGTCGAACGTCACGTCGGTTGACTTATCCCGAACATGCCTGGCTGAGGCAGGCTCTAGAACGTTGAGCAAGGAATTGATCGGTTGGTAGGTCGCATTCGTTGGAGCCTTGTCGACTTCATCGAGCAGCATCACAGGATTGGCGAACTCGCCTTCAACGATTTCCTGATAAAGCACGCCCGGATGTGACGTGCTCCAGTGCTTTTCACCACCCTGCAGGAAGCTAGTGGACTCAGCGTTCTCCAGCGAGTAGACAGTGAGCGTAGTGCCAAACACCTCGACGAGCTTGCGCACAATGGCGGTTTTGCCGATGCCCGGCGCGCCTACCAGCAAGACCGGCTGAACTCTCACCGCCTTCTGTGTCGCCCGGGCGAGCGCACAGGCTGCCATGACATGCTGCACCAGCGCACGGCAATTTGGATAGTCCGCGGCAATCGAATCCAGGCGCGCACGCCAGTCTCGGCGCAAGCCGACCAGTCTAGCCGTGCCACGCTCCTGCAGGGTCTGTAGCGCAGCGATTGCAGCTTTCTGTTCACTGCTCGCGGATTTTGGGTGCAACGATGCCGCGCGGCACAGGTCGTCGAGTTCGACACGCCCAAGCACTTCTACCATCTTGCCTTGTGGTCTGGGCTTCGGCCGCTTGCGCGGAACCGACGGCTCCGGATCAAGCGCGACTGCCGGCTCGGCCTCATATCTCGTCTCAATGAGCTCACCGAGGTTTGGGGGAACCGGAACAGCGGCATTGATGAAGAGTCTTCGGGCCTCTTCAAGCGTTCTGGCATCGCCGCCCGTTCGGCGCAGCTTCAGGCGAGCCTGGTTGATCTCAGTCGCAAGCCGGGCTGGCAGCAGCACAAGCCTGATCCCAGCTTCGCGCCAAGACCCGTCGGTCACTCCATCGAGGTACTGATAGTCGGGATCGTCATCGGCTTTTGTCGCCATAAGTCAGGCTTGTCAGAAATCTACGCAGGTATGGACGTGTTGGCGATGCTGACCACCAAACGACGGGATAGCACGTCCTCTACGAAGCGAACACTTCGGTCGCAGCAGTGCTCGCTGCCGAACACGTCCTTGAATACGAACACCTCGCGGGCTTTGTACGCGCCTCTCCAGATGGATCCCACGCGCAGAGACTCCCACCGGGAGTTCACGCCGGACCGCGAAGGTATCCAGCAGGTAACCTGCTCCAAGCTTTCCCGCGGAAACGCCTCTATGCGGCGTATGAGATTGACATCGCTCGGCGTACAGACGGTTTCACAAAATCTTCCGGAAACGTCAGCCCCAAGAAACTTGGCCATGAACCACTGCTGTCGTGATGCGCGGCGCATTGCGAGCCAGAACGGAGCATCAGTGCCGTGCGCTTCCACTGAGCTTGGCGGCTGAAGCATTGCACGAGTTGAGAACATCATCGCTGGGCAAGCCAATCCTTTGATCTTGAAGAGGTTGATGTGAGCACTGGGAGGTCAGGCATCACCGAGTTGGTCCGTGCTTGACCCCGCCTGGGATGACCCCATGATCTCGGTGCAGGAATACGGTATATATGCCGTAATCTATTTTGATGGCCTAGAAGACGAAGCGCAAAGGGATCGAGTTGCGACGCCCAACTGGAAGGGCCATACATGCGCTTTTTGGATATTGCCAAAACCGGACTAGCGTTGCGCTGAAGGTCCGATATGCACAAGTCTCTCTACAGCCGACCCAATGAGGTCTTTCTAGCCCTGCTTCGCGGCACGCGTATGGCGCGTCAACTGAGGCAATCAGACTTGGCGATACGGCTGGGGCGGTCTCAAGCGATCGTAAGCCGCGTAGAGTCAGGTGCGCGCCGAATCGACGTCGTCGAGTTGTTGGTGTGGCTGAATGCACTGGACACAGACATCGTCAGCTTTGCCCAGGAGTTGCACCACCATCTGGAGGTCAGCACCATCCGAACGAACCTCAGCACAAACAAACGGCCACGGCTCGTATCACACGAGTGATAGTCAAGTCCGAGAACTTCGACGCCTAACAGGCGGCTCCGCCAACAATTGTTCGGCCTGCTCCAGCAATACCGCTCCTGGCATCCCGAGAGCGCGGGCAATGCGAAGCAATAGTCCCACCGTGGGTTGCCGCTCGCCTCGCTCCAACTTGCCATAGTAGGAACGGTCAACGCCCGACAACAATGCAAAGCCATCCTGGGAATGCTCCTGCGCTTCGCGGGCCATCCGAATGACTTGCCCCAGCGCCCTCGCAACTTCCGGCTCAAACGAGGTCGAACGTCGTGGTTTGTCGGAGGGTCTGTCTGCGTGCTTGCTCACGGCGCACAGATTCGCCGGCTGGCTTCTTTGTGGCCACGGCATATATGCCGTTTATTTCGAGCTCGAGATCGTGCCAGTATCTTGGCCACATCCCGACCAGCTTGGAGTTGGCCTGTGCGGTCAGGCGCCCGCTAACAACTGCTGGCGGACAAGACACATCAACGTGCCGGCATCGCCGATCACGCCCGCGATTTGGAACACGAGCATGATGCTCAGAGCCAAGCTGATGTTTTGCCAGAGGACTGCGCGCGTGCGCGGAGGCAGCAGGCTGGCCCAGTGCCCTATGGCCCGCAGTCATTGCCCGGAGCGCAGCCAGGCGGCTTCCTTCACCATGCGGTGGCTGAGAACTGCTTTCACAAGTGCGCCGGATGCGGCGTTGACGCAGGTCAAACAGCAATCTCGTATCCGGATCTACTCTGAGCCAAACAGAATCTGCTCTGTCTCGCCAGCACTTCATCATGTTCAGCGATCGCCGACGTCTCCGCCGATGGGCAGCCCAGGTGCTGCTCTTGTGGCTGTTCGGTCTTGCTACGGGCGTGGCCAACGCCTGCGCCCTGGGTGAGGCGGCGCATTACGTGGCAACGACGGCCGCCAACCTCGATAGCCAGGTGCACCACCACGGCGACGAGCACGATGATGCAGCCAAGGTCAACTGTTTGGACTTCTGCGAGAAGTCGTCGATTGGGGCCCCGCAGCTGAAGGTTGTCGTCGACGGCTTGGGCTTGCTCGGTTTCGCACTACCGGTTTCCGGCATCCTGTCGGTCTCAGACCCGGCCGAATCCATAGTCGGCCTGCTGGTGGTCGATTCCCCACACCTGCCCGGCGGGCCTCCGCCGCGCATCGCGTTCCAGCGCCTAGCGCTTTGACGCGTCCGGACGCGGCGCGGATCTGATCCGCGCCGCGTTCCGCCGTCTGTCCGCCCGGGAGCCCGCCGCGGCTCTGCTCGGCGACGGCAATCCTCCCTGGTCTCCATACCGTTTCCTTCCATTCATCAGGAGCCTTTCCATGCGCACCCCCCTCGTACTGCTGTCGGCTTTCGCCGCATTTGCATTTGCCTCCGCCTCCACGATGGCACAGGAGAGTTCCGCGGTGCCGCCGGCCGCCACCCCCGCTGTATCCACACCCATGGACTGTGGCGCCAGCACCATGAAACGTCATGATCATGGCGCCGAGCGCAATGTCCCGTCGTCGAAGTCCATGCCGTGCGCGGCACAGGCAGCTGCCTCCGGCGCGAAGACCGTGCCCAAGCCGACTCACGACCACGCGAAGTTCCACAAGAACCAATGACCGATGCGTCACGCCAACCTGGAGGCAAATATGAATCACTCGCATGAACAAGGTAACGACCGTCCGTCTGGCCCGAATTGGTCGCGCATCAACCAATGGGTGCTGTGGATCGGCTTGGCCGCGGCGGTCGTCTGGATGTTCTTCCGCCACAACGCGCACCTCGGGCAATTGCTGCCATTCCTGATCCTGCTTGCCTGTCCGCTGATGCACCTGTTCGGCCACGGCGGCCATGGCGGCCACGGCGGGCATGGCGGGCATGGCGGCGGGCCGGACACAAAACCCAAGGATGACGCTGGCCAACGCCCTCCCGGTGGACAAGGCGGCCACCAACACTGAAATCACAGGAGTATCGAAATGGAATCCACTGAACTCAAAGTCGACGGTATGACCTGCGGGTCCTGCGTCTCGGCAGTCACCAAGGCGCTCAAGCGTGTGCCCGGCGTGCAGGAGGTCGAGGTCGATCTCAAAAGTGGCATTGCGCGTGTCCGCGGCGAGCACGCCGCGCACCAGTTGGCGGAGCTGGTCGCTGCAGTCGGTGAGGCCGGCTACGGCGCTGGCGCCGCGCCGGGTGCACCAGCCGCGCGCCAACACGCGGCCGGCGGGTGCGGCGCCGAGGTGGCGTCCAAAGGCCGTGGCGGCTGCTGCTGCGGGTGAGACACCATGCCGACACCGAATGCTGCTGCCATGATTGAAGCTGCTGGCTTTGAGCCTGGCCACCTGCTCGCCCGCTACTGGTTGGACGTGCTGTGGCGCAGCGTCGCGATGGCCGAAACAATGCGTGAGCGCGCGGCCAACATGAGCGCGCACGAGGCGGCGGGTATGCCGCCACTGCTGCACTTCGAGTCCGAGCCGGTGACGGACGGACGGGATCTTGATCCACCGTCGAATTACCGGCTTCTGCGTATCACGCGCTGCGGCACCGATGCGCTCGAGGAATACGTGCGCAAGGGTGCCGCGCCGGTCGTCGTGGTCGACCCGCGTGCCGGCCACGGGCCGGGTATTGGCGGCTTCAAACGCGACTCGGAGGTCGGCATGGCGCTTCTTGAAGGCCATCCGGTTTACTTCGTTGCATTCGACCCGGATCCCGTGGAAGGACAGACGATGGCGGCGGTCGTGCAGACGCTCGCGGCTTTCATCGACATCGTCGCCAAGCGCCATCGTGGCAGGGCGCCGATCGTGTACGGCAACTGCCAGGGCGGCTGGGCGATCACGCTCGCGCTGTCGCATTGCCAGCACCGGGCGGCATTGGCGGTGCTGAACGGCTCGCCGCTGTCCTACTGGGCCGGTGAACGCGGCGTCAACCCGATGCGCCTGCTTGGCGGCTTCACCGGTGGCGTCTGGCCAGCGCACTGGATGTCGGACCTTGGCAATGGCCGATTCGACGGCGCATGGCTGGTGCAGAACTTTGAGGCTTTGCGGCCGGAGGGTGTGTTCAGGAAGTACGACACGCTATTTGCCAAGCCGGAAGCCGAGCATGATCGCTTCCTGGAGTTCGAGCGCTGGTGGAACGGCTACTACCAACTGGCGCGCGAAGAGATGCTGGCCATTGCCGGGGACCTGTTCGTTGGCAACCGGGTCGAGGACGGCGAGGTCGTGGTTGACGGGCATTGCCGTGCGGACCTCCGGCGCATCGGGGCGCCGCTGGTCATCTTCTGCTCCTATGGTGACAACATCACACCGCCGCACCAGGCGCTGGGCTGGCTCAAGGTGGTGTTCCCGACAACCGAGCATCTGGTTGCAGCCGGCCAGCGTGTCGTCTACCTGTTGCACAAGCAGGTGGGCCATCTCGGCATCTTCGTGTCAGCGGACGTGGCGCGCCGCGAGCACCGCGCCATCCTGCATCACGCGGGAGCGATCCAGAACCTCGCCCCAGGCCTTTACGAGATGATTCTCGATGCTGCCACTACCGGCGACACCGCCGCCGGGGCCCGCTTCGAGCCGCGCCGGTTGGAGGACTTGCCGTTCGACGCCAATCCGGCCGGATTCGACAAGGTGCAGGCGCAGTCCGAAGCCAGCGAGCGCGCCTATGCGCAATGGGTTTCGCCGTGGGTACGCATGGCAGTCACGCCGGAATCTGCGCACCTGCTGCGCCAATTGCACCCAATGCGAGTCAGCCGGCAGATCTGGTCCGAGAAGGTCACGCCAGGGCTGGCCTGTCTGCCATGGACGCAGCAGTGGCTCGATCAGTGGGGCGCGCACGATCCGGACCGCAGTGACAACCCCTGGTACCAGCTGGAGCGCGTCGGCGCGGACGCATGTGCTCAGGCCTGGGAGGCGTGGCGTACGAGCCGCGATTTGTGGGCCGAGGTAATGTTTCAGCAACTCTATGCCTGTTGATCGACCGACCGACACAAGGAGTCCAACATGAGGACCATCTCGCTTTCTGCAGCATGCTGGCGACTCGCCGCCGCCACGTGGCTGCTGTTGCTGCTGCTGGCCACGATGTTGAGCCCCGCGCAGGCCCAGGGCAGGCTGGAGCGCTCAGGCGTGACGCTCTACTGGGGGCTGGTGCCGGTGGCGGTGGTTACGGATAAGCACGCGTTGGCCGAACTCCACGGCGGCCCGCCGAAGGGCGGCGGCCAAGTGCACCACCTTGTCGTGGCACTCTACGACAGCGCGAGCGGCCGACGCATCGAGGATGCAGTGGTACGCGCGCAGCTCAGTGAAACCGGCATCGTTGATGAACCCGCCAAGTACCTGCTGCCGATGACGATCAATGACCAGGCCAGCTTCGGGCAGGTCTTTGGCGTTGCCAAGGACGCACCCTACCGATTCCGACTCTGGGTGCGGCTGCCGCAGAAGAGTGACGAGATCGAGTTCAGCTTCGACGCCTGGTCGCCACATCGATCCGAGCCTTGAGGGGAATGTCATGACCACACCGATGAAGCCCTCCGACACCGGACCGGCATTTGCCTGGCGCAAATGGATTTTCTGGCCACTTGCGACGATTGCTCTGGTGCTGCTGGTGCTGGAGCACCGCGCGCACGCGCTCGGCTGGAGCCTGCATGCGTTCCTGCTGGGCCTGTGCGTGGCGCTGCTATACCTCGTGATCCGCGTTGATGGCGGTAGCGGGGACGGCCCCAAGTGACCGCACCCCAGGAGGATGCCATGAAGCAGTAAGAGCCGCCGAACTGCCAACCGCCGCAGTGTCTGCCGTGGTTGCGAACGGCCACGCCAACACGCAGCACTGGCCACCCGAGCCCTATGTCAAAGAGGATTTTCTGATGGACAAGAAGCAGACCTTCTCGCTCTGGTACGTGCTGGCCGCCCTGGTGGGCATGATCCTGCTGCAGGAGTTCGTCACGCCCCAGCACACACAGACGCTGGCTTACAGCGAGTTCAAGCAGGCGCTGATGGCCGGCAAGCTCGATGAGGTGGTGATTGCCGATGGCCTCGCCACCGGCAAGCTGCGTGCCGAAGGGCTCGACCAAATTCTGTCGAAGGAGAAACTTGAGGCGCTCAAGAGCGCGGGCGGTGAGCACGGTTTTGCGACGGTGCTGGTCAATGATCCGAACCTGGTGGCGCAGCTCGACGCGGCAAAAGTGCGCTATGGCAGCGTGCGAGAGAGCAAGTGGCTCGGCGCGCTGATTTCCTGGGTTGCACCTGCACTGGCGTTCTTCGGCATCTGGTGGTTGCTGATGAAACGCATGGGCGGTGGCGGCATGGGGCACGGCATGCTGGAGATCGGCAAGAGCAAGGCCAAGGTCTACATGCAGACCGAGACCGGTGTGACCTTCAAGGACGTGGCCGGCATCGACGAGGCGCGCGAGGAACTGATGGAGGTTGTCGAGTTCCTCAAGAATCCGGATCGGTACAAGCGCTTGGGCGGCAAGATCCCCAAGGGTGTGCTGATCGTCGGCGCTCCAGGCACTGGCAAGACGCTGCTTGCCAAGGCGGTCGCCGGGGAGGCCGGCGTGCCCTTTCTGTCGCTGAGCGGATCGGAGTTCGTCGAGATGTTCGTCGGTGTCGGAGCGGCGCGCGTGCGCGATCTGTTCGAGCAGGCGGCGGCCAAGGCGCCATGCATTGTCTTCATCGACGAAATCGACGCGCTGGGCAAGGCACGCGGCGTGGGCCTGTCCGGCGGCCACGAGGAGCACGAGCAGACGCTGAACCAGCTGCTCGCCGAGATGGACGGCTTCGACACCAACCGCGGCGTGATTATCCTCGCCGCGACGAACCGGCCCGAGGTGCTCGATCCCGCGCTGCTGCGACCAGGGCGATTCGACAGGCACGTCGCGATCGACCGGCCCGACCTGATCGGACGGCGACAGATCTTGGAAGTGCATGTGAAGAACGTCAAACTGGCGCCGGCCGTTGATCTCGCCGTGCTGGCAGCGCGCACGCCTGGATTCGCGGGTGCCGACCTGGCCAATCTGGTCAATGAAGCGACGCTGCGTGCCGCCAAGCGTGACAAAGACGCGGTGGACATGCAGGACTTCGAGGAAGCACTTGACCGCATCGTTGCTGGCCTCGAAAAGAAGAACCGGGTAATGAACCCTACGGAGCGCAAGTTCGTCGCCTACCACGAGGCTGGCCACGCCCTGGTCGCCGAGATGCGCAAGAACGCCGACCGCGTGACCAAGGTATCGATCATCCCGCGCGGCATCGCGGCTCTCGGCTACACGCAGCAGTCGCCAACCGAGGACCGCTACTTGATGCGCCGCAGCGAGTTGCTCGATCGGCTCGACGTGCTGCTGGCCGGGCGCTTGGCCGAACAGCTGGTGTTTGAGGACGTCTCGACCGGCGCGGAGAATGATCTGCAGCGTGCCACCGACTTGGCGCGTCACATGGTGACCCACTACGGCATGAGCGAGGCGCTTGGCCTGGCGACCTACGACGCGCGGCCCGCACCGCTGTACCTGAACGGGACAACGTTGCCCGAGCCACGAACCTTTAGCGAGCGCACGGCCGAGGCGATCGACGGCGAAGTGCGTCGGCTGCTCGGCGAGGCGCGCGATCGAGTGACGCAGACGCTGCGGACGAACCGCGAGACCCTTGAAGCGCTGGCCGTGCTGCTACTGGAGAAGGAGGTCGTGGACAGGACGATGCTGGACGCACTGCTGGTATCGACGGCAGCACCGGCTCGGCTGCGTGTGGCCGCCGTGGCGCTGCCGCTGGTGGATGGTGCGTCATGAGCACGCGGCGTGGCTTCCTCTGGGTGGCCGCCGCTGCGGTCCCGCTTGGCGCGCCGAGGGCTCGTGCCCAGTCGTCGGAGGGCCGCGAGATCCTCGACAAGGTCGAGAAGTTGCTGTGGGGCAGCACCGTGCAGGGCGAGTACGAGATGACGATCGTCACGCCGCGCTGGCAGCGCACGCTCGGCCTGCGGCTGTGGATGGACCGGCCACGGCGCTCGTTCGTGCGCATCATCTCGCCGGCCAAGGAGGCTGGGATCGGCTCGCTGCGCATCGGCACCGAGATGTGGAACTACCTGCCCAACGTCGAGCGCATCGTCAAGATTCCGCCGTCCATGATGCTGCAGCCGTGGATGGGCTCGGATTTCACGAACGACGACCTCGTCAAGGAGAGCAGCATCCTCGAGGACTACACGCACAAGGTGATCGCCACGGTGCAGCTCGACGGCGCGGCGGTCGTGCAGGTCGAGGCCGTGCCGAAACCCGACGCGGCGGTGGTCTGGGGCCGCATCGTCTACTGGGTGCGGCGCGCCGACACGATGCCGTTGAAGCAGGAGTTCTTCAGCGAGCGCGGCGAGCGCGTGCGCGTGTTGGCGTTCTCCGACATCCGGCAGGTCGGTGGGCGGATTCTGCCGACGCGCTGGGAGATGCGGCCCGACGCCAAGCCCGGCAGCTCGACGACGGTGGTGCTCAAAGAGGCCACGTTTGATCGTCCTGTTGACGACGAACTCTTCAGTCAGCGCAACCTACAGAAGCGATGAAGACCCGACGCCGCCCGCACGCCATGTCCGACCTTAGCCCCACGGTTACGACCATGACCCTGCAGACCTCGACCCCGCGTCACGCCAAGTGGCTCTTGACCTTCCTTGGCATATGGCTCATTGCCCTGGGCGCGTACTTCGCCTTCGTACGGCCGGCGCTGCTGCCCGAGGATCCTCGTTTCATCGGTACGCCGCTGGCGCTGCTGCGCGAGGCGGCACCGGGGCTGGAGGCCTGGCTGCGTATCGTGTTCACGGTGATGGGCGGATTCATGGCGGGCGCGGGTGTGCTGACCCTGTTCCTGGCGCGGGCCGTCGTGCCCGCGCAGCTGCGCGGGACTGGCTGGGCCATCGCCTTGGCGGGGCTGCCGACGGTCGTCTTGATGAGCGCGATGAACTTCGCGCTGCATTCGGACTTCCGCTGGGTTCTGCTGCTGCCGCCGCTGCTCTGGGCGGCCGCGGTGATTGCGTACGTGCGCCATGCTTGAATCGAATCGTTCCGCAACCTCCAACCCCAACCTACTGGCACCATGAAGCGCAACCTATTCGGGATCGCCGAGCGCATGTGGCTGTTCTTCGATCACGATGCCGATTTCACGCGCCGGGTACGCGGTTGCACAGCCCTCGCGCAACGCCTGCCGATGCAACTGCGCTTTCAAGGCCTCGTCTATCCAATCGCCGTGACGACGGCCGCCTGACTGCCATGCCGCTGCCTTCCATCATTGTCCGTGTCGATAAGGCGACAAAGGTCTACCAGCGCGACAGCATCCCGGTGCCGGCGCTGCACGAGACGAACCTCGATATCCTGGCGGGCGACTTTGTGGCGCTGGTCGGCCCGTCCGGCTCCGGCAAGACGACGCTGCTGAATCTCATCGGGGGTCTCGACCGGCCGACGAGCGGCCGCATCTGGGTCGGCGATCAGGACATCACGAGCCTCGGCCGCAAGGCGCTGGCCGAGCTGCGGTTACGCCGCATCGGCTTCGTGTTTCAGGAGTACAACCTGGTGCCGGTTCTGTCCGCGCTCGAGAACGTCGAGTACGTGATGCTGCTGCAGGGCGTCGACGAGGCGCAGCGCCGCGCGGAGGCCATGCGACTGCTGGATACGCTCGGTCTGGCGGGTATGGAACACCGCCGCCCGAACGAGTTGTCGGGCGGTCAGCAGCAGCGCGTCGCCGTTGCGCGCGCGATCGCCGCGAAGCCGGTGATCGTGCTGCCCGACGAACCGACCGCCAACCTCGATTCGCAATCGGGAGCGACGCTGATGGACCTGATGCGTCGCCTCAACGAGGAGCAGGGCACGACCTTTGTGTTCTCGACGCACGACCCGATGGTGGTCGAGCGGGCGCGCCGTGTGATCCGGCTGCGCGATGGTCACATCGAAGCCGACGAGCGGAGGCCAAGGTGATGATCTGGACGCTGGCAGTTCGCAACGTGATGCGCAACCGCCGCCGCTCTGTCATCACGGTGCTGTCGATCGCGGTCGGCCTGGCAGCGCTGACCTTTCTATGGGGCTTCATCGACGGCATGAACCAGCAGATGGTCAACAACACCACGCGCTACTTCGCCGCCGACGCGCAGGTGCACCTGAAGGGCTACCACGACGACCCGAGTCTGGACCGTGCGATCGCGGCCGGCGCGCGCGTGCTCGACACTGTGCGTGCCGATCCGTTGGTAGCCGCAGCGACCGCCCGCCTCGAGACGACCGTACTCGCGAGTCGCGCCGATCGATCGCGTGGCATCCTGGCCTTTGGTGTCGACCCGACCCAGGAGGCGCGCGTGACGGACCTGTTCAAGGCCGTGGTCGATGGCCGCAGCTTCAGCGGCGCCGACGACACCGGGGTGCTGATCGGCGAGGGCATGGCCGAGGCCCTCGCGCTACGCGCCGGCGACGATCTGGTGCTGGTGGGTCAGGCCTATGACGGCTCGGTCGCCAGCGCGCGGCTGCCGGTGCGCGGCGTGTTCCGCACCAAGATCGACGACCTGGACGGCTATGTCGCGGTGATGCCGATGGCGGCGATGCGCGACTTCCTCGCCGCGCCCGAGGCCGTCACCGCGGTGGCGCTGCGGCTGCGCGATCGTGGCGCGCTTGGCAGCGCAGTCCAGGGTTTGTCCGCGCGCGTGGGCGCCGACCACGAGGTGGTCGGCTGGCCGGTGCTGCTGCCGATGGTGGCGATCAGCATCCGCTTCCACGAGGTGATGGGCTTCGTGGTGCTGACAATCTTCTTCGTGATGGTCGCCGCCGGCGTGGCCAATCCGGTGCTGATGGCGGTGCTCGAGCGCACCCGCGAGTTCGGCATCATGCTTGCGCTCGGCACCGGCCAGTCGTTGTTGTTCCGGCTCGTTGTCGCCGAGGCTGCGCTGCTCGGCGCGGCCGGGCTGCTGCTCGGCAATGCGGTTGGGCTCGGAGCGACCGCCGCCTTCGGCCGCTCAGGCATCGACCTCGGCGCCTTCGAGGCCGGGCTGCGGGCGATGCCGGGCCTGTCAGACGTGATCTACCCGGTCGTGCGTGCCGAGCGCAGCCTGGCCATCTCCGTGCTGGTGTTCCTGATCGCGCTTGCCATGGCCTTGTACCCGGCGTTCCGCGCGGCGACTCTGGAGCCGGTCGCCGCGATCCGTGGCATCAGCGGGAAATCCACCGGCGGCCAGCACGGAACGAGCGTTGAAGCGCACACGCGCTTGCCGGTCTTCGCCTTGATTGCGACACGCAATCTGCTGCGAAACCGCAAGCGCAGCGCGATCACGGTGTTCGGTGCTGCGTTCGCGATCGTTGCCTACGTGTTCCTCTACGGCTTCTTCGATGGCTTCGGCGAGCAACTCGTGGACAACTCGACGCGCTATGTCACCGGGCATCTGCAGATCGAGCGCGAGGGACTGCGGCGCGACCTAGCGCCGGAACTGGCCTTCGATGCCTCAGCCGCGCTCGCCGCGGTGCGAGCCCAGCCCGGCATCGCGGCGGCAGCGCCGCGGGTGCAGGCGCAGGCACTGGTCAGCAGTCCCACGAAGTCGGTGGGAGTCATGCTGTACGGCATCGACCCCGCACTCGAGCGTGGTCTCACCATTCTGCACCGGACCTTTGTCGAAGGATCGGCGCTGGAGGCTGGTGCGGACCGAGACATCGTGATTGGTCGGCGCCTGGCTGAGAAACTTGGCATTCGCCTGGGTGAGAAGCTGGTGCTGATGGCGCCCGGCGTGGCCGGCGAACTCGGCACCGCGGCGTTTCGGGTTCGGGGCATTTTCGCGACCGAGAGCAGTTCGTTCGATGGTGCAATGATCTTCGTCACACTGCCTGCTTCGCAGCGCATGCTGGGCCTAGGGCAGCGCGTCTCGTCGATCAACCTGCGGCTGACGGACCGCGCCGAGGTCGATGGCGTCGTCGCGAAGCTGACACCCCTGCTGGGGAAGGAGGACTTGGTTGCATCGCCATGGCCGCGGCTGCTGCCACGAGTGGCAGACATGCTTGGTCTGGTGCGTGCCATTCGGACGGTCATCGTCGCAGTCTTCTTTCTTGTCGTTGCGCTGGCAGTGATGAACACCGTGTTCATGGCGGTGGCCGAGCGCACGCGCGAGTTCGGCGTGATGATGGCGCTCGGTACGCCGCCCGGCGCCATCTTGCGATTGGTGGTCTACGAGACCGTGGCGCTGATGCTCGTCGCCTCCGTCGTCGGCTACGCGCTCGGCGCGGCGGTCGTCGCGCTGTTTGGCAACATCGGCCTGGACCTGTCGGGTTTCTATCGCGACTACAGCGCCATTCCCGGGCTGACCGGCATCGTCTATCCGAGGCTGGTCGCCGGCAACCTCGTCGGCCCCGGCGTCGGCCTGTTCCTTGCCAGTGTGGCTGTGTCGCTGTACCCCGCGGCGCGCGCCGCGAGATTGGACCCGACAGCAGCGATCCGGCACACATGATGACACGACGATTCAGGGGCTATGTTGGATGCGCGACCGTGCTGGCGGCGTGCCAGATATTTGCTGTCGCCCCGGCGATGGCGCAGACCCAACCGCTGGAGCTCGCTGGGAGCGTGAAGAGCGTCTACCTGCGCTCGCGGGCCGCGACGGATGAGGGCTACGCGCTGAACCTGAACCGGCTGCGTGTCGAGGCGAAGGGCGATCTGGCCGCTGGAATCGCGCTCGACCTTCAGTACGACAACGAGCTGTTGCTGGGCAGCTACCTTGAAACGGGCGAGTTCCAGGCGCTCAAGGATAGGTCGTCGCCACAGTATTGGCGGGCCGACGCCAACTACGTCGAGCGGGGCGGTGTCTACGGCCGCCATCGCCTGTACCGGGCGGCCGTGACCCTGACCCGAGGCAAGGTCGATTTGAAGCTCGGCCGTCAGCGCATCGCCTGGGGGACCGGCCGCTTCTGGAGCCCGCTTGACATCCTGAACCCTGTCAGCCCGCTGGCGCTCGAGCGCGAGGAGCGCGTCGGCGTCGATGCAGCCTTGCTCGAGGCCAAACTGGGGCCGCTGTCGCGCGTGTCGTTGGTCTATGCCCCGCCTTTCGACAACGGCTCAGCCAGCCGCGCGCTGCAATGGCATGGCAATGCCGTCGGCGTCGACGCCTCCCTGGTCCTTGGCCGCTTGCGGGGCTTTGACATCGTCGGCATGGATATCGCCAGCCAGATCGGCGACGTCGGTGTTCGCGCCGAGGTGGCTCGGCTGAATCCAGCGGACCGGCGCCCTGGCTTCAACCGGTGGATGGCGGGCGCGGACTACGCCTTCGCCAACGGGCTCACGCTGAGCGCCGAGCTGTACTACAACGGTGCCGGCTCGCGGAACCCGGCTGGCTACGACTTCGAGGGGCTGCGCTCGGGACGGGTGGCGAGCCTCGCGACGCGCTACGCGGGACTTTACGCGTCGTATGAGATCACGCCGCTGTTGAAATGGGTGAACTATGTGGTGCTCAACGCCGACGACCGCAGCCATGCCATCGACAGCCGTCTCGTATGGTCTGTCGACCCTGCGACGGACCTGACCTTCGGTGTGCAGCAATTCACCGGGGCCGTGGGCCGCGAGTTTGCTACCGCACGCAACGCATTCCAGGTGCAACTGCAGTGGTTCTTCAAGTGATAGACCGAAGAAGCGGGGCGTCGTGCGGACGGCGCCTGGTCGCAAATCGCCCCTGTCGCTGTGCCAGCCTATTGCTGTCGCTCCAACAGCGCACCGAGCAGGGCAAGCAGTCGCTCGGATATCGGGCGCGCACGCCAGGCGTGCAGATCGACCGGCGTGCAGAGCGCAGCATCGCGCTCGAAGTCCTCACGCAGGCGCTCCGCCAGAGCGCGATCGGGCAAGGCGAGATTGATCTCGTCGTTCAGGCCGAACGAGCGGTTGTCGAAGTTGCTTGACCCGACAACGACCCACAGCTCGTCGACAAGCAGCACCTTGCTGTGGTTCATGCCGGGTTCGTACTCCAGCATTACCACGCCGGCGCCTAGCAGGTTCCCGTACCGGCGCCGGCTCGCCCGCCGGGCGATGGGGTGGTTGTTGAGGGGGCCCGGCACGACGACCTGCACAAGCACGCCGCGGCGGACGGCCTTTTGCAGTTCCGCCAGCATGCTGCGGTCCGGTAGGAAATAGGGTGAGGTGATCCGGATCGACCGGCGGGCGCCAGCGATGAGCAACTGAAACAGCATGCGCGCCCGCGTGGCCCTGCCCGCCGACGGCGTGCCTGTCACGACGATGGCATCGGCGCCCGCGGCGAGCGGGCTGACGGCCCGGCAATGCGCAAACGATCCTGGACCGGTGAGCAGCTGGCCCGTGCTCTCGAGCCAGTTCTCGGCGAAGGCCGACTGCACCGAAGTGACGATGGTTCCTTCGAGCCGAACCATGGTGTCGCGCCACGGCGGCTGCCCGGGCGGTCCAGTGTCCCACCAGCTCGCGATGCCAGCGCCACCGACGAACGCCACCTCGCCGTCGATGACGATTAGCTCGCGGTGCGTGCGGTTGTTGAACCGCTTCAGCGTATGCCACCGCACCGGTTGATACCAGGCGACCTCGCCGCCGGCCGCGCGCAGCCCGTCGAAATACGCGGAGGGCGTTCGCCAGCTGCCGATTGCGTCGATGACAAGACGCACGTGGACGCCGGCGCGCGCGCGCTCCGTCAACAGGCGCACGAGTCGGTCCGCCACAGCGCTCACGTGGAATACGTAGGCTTCCAAATGCACGCTGCGACGGGCGCGCGCGATGCTCGTGAACTCCTCGGGATAGAACGCGACCCCATCTGTCAGCACCTCGATGGAGGCCGCCTTCGCAATGGGAGCGTCGACCAGTGCCGCGATCAGGCCCATGAACTCGTGATCCTCCGGCGATGGGAGGTGATCGCCAATGTCGTAGGGCAGGCCGGGTTCGGCGAGCACGAGCACGAACAGCAAACCCAGCAGCGAGGCGCTTGCCAGCAGGAACAGGTGCCACAGCTCGAAAGTCAAGGCACCTCAGCGCAGTGCAAGCGCTGCTCCGATACCGACGAGCGCCATCAGCGCATATGCCGGCAACACCTTCAGCGCCGGCGATCGACTGTCGAGTGCCCACAACAGCCCGAGCTTGGTGACCTGGTTGACGGCGGCTGCGACAAAGACGGCCAGGCTCGCGACTGCAGCGCCCTCAACCAGGTCACCAACCATCTGACCTACCGACAGCGTTATGGCATCGACGTCGACCAGTCCCGAGATCGCCGCCGGGACCGGCAGTCCGGCGTAGCCGGATCGATCCGCGAGGAATCGGCCGGCGAGCAGCACAGCGGCCAGGAACATCGCGACCTGGACAGTCGTGGCAAGCTCCAGCGCGTTTTGCGTAGAAAGATCCGGCAGGGGCGCGCCGCTCACTGGGTAACCTCCAACCGGCAGGGCGCGGTGCCGTGAGCCTTCGGAGCGGCCACGCGACTCATGGGAGGACCTTCGCGCCAAGTCCAGCGGCACGAGCATCTTCGAGTTGCATGGCGACGTTCATTGGCGCCTGCTCCCTGATTCCCGAGAGCCACTGCTCGATGTGTTGCAGGCATTCGTGTGGCGCCCGAAGCCAGGGATGGTGGTCTACGCGTCCGAGAACGCGCATCTCCCACGTCGCGTGCCTGGCTGCCAGTTCCTGCGCGCCGACCAGCGGCGCTGTCAGATCCGCAGCGCCGTGCAACATCAGGACGGGCAGGATCGGCGCTATCGCCTCCGCCTCGGCGTGCAAGTCGTGGCGGTACAGGACTTCCCACAGCGACGAGGTCGACGACACCATGTTGTGCTCAACCAGGTCTTCGGCGACCTCGCGCGGGATGTCCGGAAGCAGGCGCGGGAGCAGACGTCCGACGACGCGCCGTGACAGCACGCAGGCGAGCGCTGTGGCCCACATGTTCGTGTAGATCCAGCCGCCACGCTGCCGCGAGAACCAGGTCACTGCGCGCTCGGCCCCACCGAAGTTGGGAAGACTGATCAGCACAAGTCGCCTGACGACTGACGGATAGCGGGCAGCATAGGCAAGTGCCAGCGCTGCCCCGAGCGAATGGCCTACCAGCGTCATGGAGCGCTCCCCGGCCAGACATGCGTGCAGCGCCGCCACATGGCGCTCGACGCTGTAGCGGATCCATGGTCTCGGCGATTGTCCAAAGCCAAGCAGATCGACCAGAGCAGTTCGATGCGCTGGCAACTCGAACGGTACTGGCCCGCAGGTCCAGTAGCGGTGGGTCCCGCCCAGCCCGTGCAGGAGAACCAAGCAATGCTCGCCACTCCCCGCGTCCAACCGCTTCAGCGGGGGCGTATCCGCTCGCCTGCGAACCATGGTCACGACCTCCGCCCTATCACTGGCGTCGAACCGCGACTCTCGTTCATGTCCACGCCTTCGACGTCGCGCGTCCGGCTCAGCGCAGCGCGATCCTCACCTGCCCCCGGGTGCGACACGGGCTCGCTGGGTGGGGTGCTCACGCCGCGCCTCGTGCAAAACGCTGCCCCGGCGTGCCTCCGCCCTTCATTGCCCGGTACAGCGAGACAATGCCGAAGGCGGTAGGTATCCGGCGCGTTTCTTCGACATGGCGGAAGCCCGCCGACGCGAACAGCGTTGGCAGCAGGCCCGCAACGTTGTCCCTGGTATTGTCGAAACCGTCGAGGAGCTGGATGGCCAGAAACGCGGTTCGGCTGACCAAACCGCCCGCGCGGCCCCAGTCGGCCACGTGCAGCTCTCCGGCGGGGCGCAGCACGCGGTGCATCTGGCGCGCCGTCCGTAGCTTGTCTTCCCAGGTCAGATGGTGGAAGAAGAGGCTCGAGAGCACGCGGTCGAAGCGCTCGTCGGCATAGGGCAGGGTGGACGAGTGTCCCAGCTCGAAGGCGATGTTGGCGCCGGCATGACGCGCCTTGCGCCCCGCGATGGCGAGGACCGCCGGGTCGGCATCGAGCGCTGACACTTGCACGCCCGGTTGTTGACGCTGCGCCGCGATCGCAAGCGTCCCGGTGCCGCAACCGACGTCCAGCACTTGGTGGCCCGACTCGATTGCCGCCTGTTCGAGCAAGGCGCGCTTGAAGGTCCGCTCGCGCGTGGCGAGCGCCACCACGCGGTCGTACAGCGGTGTGAGCACATGAAAGCCGAGCGCGGGCGTGAAGCCGTTCGTCCGTTCCATCATTGCGCCTCCAGTTCCAGTGTCGCGCTGCGGACCTGCGCGGCCCGGCGCGGATCCGTGAAGTAAAGGAACACGATGACACTGAGCATCCCGGCGAAGAAGCACCATACGGAGATGAACCAGGTGGTGTAGAAACCATAGGCCGCCACCGCGGACGCGAACGCGGCCACCCCGAAGGCAACGACGCGCCCGTGGCTTGAGAACATCAAGCTCGCGCAGGTGCCCAGCAAATAGAGCGACATCGCGGCCAGTGCATAGAAGTGCGGCGACTCGTAGGCGATGTGCCGGCCGGTCACCGTGGCCACGATGGGCAGCGTGAACAGTGTGGCAAGCAGGTACAGCCCCACGGCGCTTCCCGCGAGAGCGATCCCGATCAAGACCCGCCGCCGCCAGGGCACGGGTTCCAGCGCCAGTGCGGCCAGCGGCACATAGATCGGCCACAACACGTGAGAGAAGAATGAATAGGCGTGCGTCAACGCTGTGTTGAGGAGCGGCGCACCATCCGGGAAGGTCAACCAGAGTGCGCCTTCGAGCAACTGCTGGATCCCGAAGAGGACCGGGATCCAGGCATACGGCAGTTCCGAGCGCAAGTTTGCTCGCCGTACGGTGGCCGCTCCGACAATCAGCAACACGGTGCCGGCGGTGAAACTGGCTTGCGCGGAAAAACACATCAGCATGCTCCTGTAGGACTAGGTCAATCGGGTGGAACTGCCGGTCGCCACGCATCATCACCGTGGCTCGCCGGACGATGTGGTGTCGCCACCTGGCGTCTGAGTGGTGGACAGAGCGCTGGCGACGATGGCACGCAGCTGCTCTGCATGACGTTGGCCGCGCCGCAGCGCACGTTCCGGAAAGCGTGAGGCCAGCCAGGCGTACACGAGGTATTTCGCCAGCTTTCCGAGCCACAGGGCGAGCACCACCTCGAAGATGGGCAGCCGGGATATGCCGGCGAACATCAGTGCCGGTGTCAGCGGCAGCGGCGTGGCAGCAATCACGAGCAGGGCCACAACGCCGTAGGCGGACAGCCAGCGGCTTGCGTCGCGCCAGGCGCTCGAACGTACGACGTCCGGGTAGGCGGCGAACAGCCGGGCCCAGCCGAGGTGGTGGAACATCAGGTACAGCAGGGCCGCGCCCAGCGCTGCGCCCAGACTGGCCCAGAAGGCAATCGCGCCCCAGCGGCGCCGCGCCATCAGCACCGCCGCCACCAGCAGGGTAGCGAAAGGCACGGACATCGATAGCGTGGCGACCGCTGCGACGGCACCGACGGCCACTGGGAAGGCACGGTGGTCGGCTCTGCGCATCAGCGCGTGCATGAGCCCCGACTCGAGTGCGCCGCTCAGCATATGAGGTTCTTGTCACTGCCTGCGGGCGACGGGACGCTGGCCCAGCTCGACACCCAGCGAGACGGCCTCGCGGGCGCGCAGCACCTTGAACTCCGCCCTTGTGCCTGGGCGCAGCGCCGCCGTCTCGTTGATCAGGGCTGCCGTGTCGACGACATCCTTGCCGTTGATCGAAACAACGGTGTCGCCGGCGCGCAAGCCAGCGCGATCGGCCGGACCGCCGCGCTGCACGGCAACGATCGCCGCGCCGGCTGCCGCACCGGTGGTTTCGTGGACGACGTCGCGTGCGCTCACGCCGAGCCAGCCACGGCTGACGCGGCCGGTGGCGATGATCTGCTCCATCACCTGTCGAGCCAGACTCACCGGGATCGCGAAACCGATGCCTTGCGATCCGCCGCTGCGCGAGTAGATCGCCGTGTTGATGCCCACCAGGTGGCCCGATGTGTCGACCAGCGCGCCGCCCGAGTTGCCGGGGTTGATTGCTGCGTCGGTCTGGATGAAGTTTTCGAAGGTGTTGATGCCGAGTCGGTTGCGCCCCGTGGCGCTGACGATGCCCTGCGTCACCGTCTGGCCGACGCCGAATGGGTCGCCGACGGCCAGCACGATGTCGCCGATCTGCACGGAGGCGGGATCGGAGAAGGTGATGGGCTGCAGATCCTTGGCTCCGACACGCAGCACCGCCAGATCGGTCTCGGGATCGGTGCCGACGACGCGCGCCTCGGCCACCTTGCCGCCCGGCAGCATCACGGCAATCTCGTCCGCGCCCTCGACGACGTGGTTGTTTGTCAGGATGAGACCTTGGGCCGCGACGATCACGCCCGATCCCAGGCTGGACTGGCCCTGCGCTGCCTCTTCGTCGGAGCCGCCGTCGGGCCGCAGCCAGCCGGGCAAACGCCGTGGCGGCGCCTTGCTTGAGTAGATGTTGACGACCGATGCCGAGGCCTTCGCGGCCGCTTCGCGGAAACCTGCTTCGAGGCGGGTCGCAACGGTCTTGCCGTTGGGAGCAGAGGCCGTCGCATCGGCATGGGGCGCTTCGCGCAATGCCACGACGTCGGTGTGCGCAGGTGCGACAGGCTCGGGCCCGAACGCCTTCCAGGCGATCAGCAAGCCGGCCGACACCGCGATTACCTGAGCGACAAGCAGCCACAGTCGCCAGACAACGGACGGTCGATGGTTGTTCACGATGCGGTTCCCTCCATCAATTCCTCTAGGGCACGCGCCATCGGTTCGACGACACTGATCTCGTTCGAGGCGTGCGGCACCGTGTCGCAGCTGAGCACGCGGGCAGGACTGGTGGCCAGCAGTTCCTCATAGGCGGCCGGGGCGAACAAGGCGTGCACACCGATGCACAGCGGCGCAGGCAGACCGACGCGGCGTACGCTGGCTACGGCCTGGATCATTGTGCGCGCACTCGAAACGATATCGTCGACCAGTACCGGCTGACGGTCGTGCCACGCCGACACGTCCGGCAGGCTGACCTCGACATCACGGTCGCCCCGGCGGATTTTCTGCAGGACGGTCCACGGCGCACCGGCGGCTGCGGCAATTTCTGACACCCATTGCTCGCTCTCCGAATCAGGCCCGATCAGCAGCGGACGGTCGACCTGCGCAGCGATCCAGCGAGCGATCTGCGGCGCCGTGTGCACGACACGTGTAGGGATGCGATAGATCTCCTCGAGCGCGTGGTAGCGATGCAGATGCGGATCGGCCGTCACGAGACCATCAAACGCCGCTGACAGCAGCGCGGCATAGCTGCGTGAAGTGATCGCTTCGCCCGCCTGGAAACGCCGGTCCTGCCGCAGGTAGGCGAGGTAGGGGGCCACGAGCAGGACCTTTGCCGCGCCGAGGTCGCGGGCCGCATCTGCTGCGAACAGCAGCGGCAGGGTCTTCTCGTCGGGCCGAGCGAGAGAGCAGGTGAGCACCACGGTTCGGCCCGTCACGTCGGCATCCAGACGGACCAAGGACTCGCCGTCCGGGAAGCGGTGCTGCTCCAATGTGGCTGGCTCGGCCTGCAGCGCACTCACCAGCCGCTCAGCGAAGCTCTCGTCGCCGGGAAGATGGAAGACGATCGGGCTCAAGATGCCTCCGTGATTTCGACGATGGGTGGCCGGCCCTCGACGTACTGCCGCGCGTAGGCCAGTTCGCCTGAGGCCTGTGCATGCAGCGTGAAGAGCGGCTGCCCGGCTCGCACGACATCGCCAAGGCGGACGTGCATGTCGACGCCGGCCGCGGCTGCGTTCGGGGCGCCTGCGAGCTTGGCCGCCCGTGACAGCACTCGGTTGTCGATCGCGGTGACACGCCCCGCCCGGGGTGCCTCGATGACCTGGCGGTGTGGCGCGAGCGGCACCTCGCGCAGGCCGCCCTGGGCTTCGCAGATGGCGACGAACTTGACCCAGGCCCTTCCGTCGGCGAGAACCTCGGTCGCCAGGCGCAGGCCAGACCCCGCGGCGGCAGCGCCGCCCAGTTCGAGGATGTCGCCGGCCAGACGCAGCGCACGCTGCCTCAGATCGTCCGGTGCGTCTGCCTGTCGGCGCAGCACGGCCAACACGTCGCGCGCTTCCAGCGCCGGCCCGATGCCGCGCCCGACCGGCTGCAGGCCGTCGGTGACGCGCAATGCTACCTGCAAGCCGATGGCCCGGCCGACATCGACGAGACGGCGCCCGAGCGTCTGCGCGGCCTCGGCACTGCGCACCTTGGCCGTCGGCCCCACCGGCAGGTCGATCAGCACATGCGTCGAACCGGCCGCCGCCTTCTTGGACAGCACGGAGGCAACCAACTGGCCCTCGCTGTCGAGATCGAGCGGTCGTTCGACGCGGATCAGCATGTCGTCGGCTGGGCTGAGGCGGACCGAGCCACCCCAGACGATGCAGGCGCCGGTGCGCTCTACCGCGCGCCGCATCGTGGCGATGTCGAGATCAACCGGGGCCAGCACCTCCATCGTGTCGGCGGTGCCAGCGGGGGAAGTGATTGCGCGCGACGAGGTTTTGGGCATCGTTAGCCCGCAGGCCGCGACGATAGGCACGACGAGCAGCGTGGTGCGGTTGCCTGGCAGGCCGCCGACGCAATGCTTGTCGACAATCGGGTTGCGGCCCCAATCGAGCCGCTCTCCCACGTCAATCATCGCCCGCGTCAACGAGACGGTTTCTGCAAGGTCGAGGCGGTCACCGGCGCAGGCGGTGATGAAGGTCGCGAGCTGCAGGTCGGAATAGCGGCCTGCGGCGACGTCGCCGATCACTGCTCTGAAGGCACTGTCGTCCAGGTGATGCCCATAGACCTTGGCGCGGACATGGCTCAGCGAGTCGAGTACTGGTGCGTGACTGATGGTGAGTCGCTCGCCCGGCTCGGCTCGCAATGACGCCCACGCTGCCTCGGACAGTCCCGCATTCCCGTGCTCGAGCCAAAGCCCGTCCACGACGCTGAGCGTGGCCACGATGCTGGCTGAGCCCGCAGTCAGCTGGACGCGCGCCTGTGTCGTGAATCCCTCGGAGCGGCAGACGGCACAGTCTCGCCGCATGTAGACCACCGGCTCCTGATAGGTGTCGATGCCGGTGCGCCAGGCGCGCAGCGTGTTGTCGGCACCGTCACCATGTGCGGGGAGTGCCCCCGCGCTCATGGCAGCTCCACTGTTTCCAGGTAGTCGGGCACGCGGCAGGGCCAGCCCAGCTCGTGCTCGACGCGCGAGCGCATCGCGTCGGCCGCCGCTGGTTCGCCGTGTGTGATGAAGGTCTGCGTCGGTGGCGCGTCGAAGCCGCGCAGCCACTGCAGGATCTCACCGGCGTCGGCATGTGCGGAGAGGCTGTCGAGCGCCGCGACCTCG